>JAEEGK010001208.1_pt1 | contig 64921 bp, 59 predicted proteins | sample 8958771 | NCBI WGS metagenome assembly JAEEGK01 (sample SAMN16246547, study PRJNA631951) | gut metagenome | biome: gut microbiome; feature: rumen; material: SC-attached | host: Bos | place: Iran: Karaj | collected 2018-10 | reverse complement strand
GTACCGGCACCAGTTTTCCGGCTTACATCCTGTACAGGAAATCTCTTCATTTGTTACGATATGATCGCGATATCCGATCTTCATCCATAATTCTGCGGTATGCTGCAGTTCTTCGGAAGTTTTCTCATATGGATGAGCAATATATCTTGGACAAGCAGCGCAATCATTCCCACAAGCCGCTATTATCTTGCCCGCCACCTCAAACGAAAGCACCGTTTCTTCTTCATTCAGATGATGGGCTTCAGGTTTGAATGGCGCTGCCACGATATTCCATAGCTTTTTCGCACCGCTATTTTTCTCGTTATACTTGATCTCCCATTTCCCCGGATGTCTTGCCAGGATCATTTGCGCCACATCAAGGGCAAAATGGTTCCTCCGGAATGACGGGAATATCGTAAACTCTGCCATTGTATAATCCGGATTCCGGCCGATATTTGAGTACGGGCAAAGCATCGCAAATCCTACCAGTACATTATCATTGTATATGAAATACGCCACTCGCTTCGGATCCGAGAAATAATCATCAAAATGACCGTAATGATAATTGCCGCTTTCATCCATCGGATCATCATAATACGATGTCATCTCATACAGATATTTCTGATTGATGTTCCAAAGCAGATCCCTGTCCTTAGCCTGAACAGCTTGTAACCTTAACATGTATAAAACCTCACAAATATCGTATTATTTCAACGAAACAGTCCGGTTATCACCATTCACCAAATACTTATTCGCATCTTCCCTTGATCGGAAAATATGGATTTCTTTTCCAGCACCATACTGTTCCAGCAATCCATATATCCGGGGAAGCTTTGTTTCAGGAAAATCGATGATCCACTGCCGAAATTCTTCATCAAACTCTTCTTCTACCCAGGGTATCTCTTCTCTCTTTTTCCCTACACGTGCTTTGGCTCCGGCAAGGCAGACCTCCAACGGATAATCCAGAAGAAAAACTGTATCGCAGTATTTGAGACGCATCTCTATCGTTCTTCCATAATTACCATCTATAATCCAGGTATTCGTCTTCAGGATATCCATTAGTTTCTGATCGAACTCATCCTTGGTAATGGTTGTCCTGTCCGGCAAATGCCATATCATATCAAGATAATACAACGGAAGTCCCGTTATATCCCTAAGCTGTCGTGCAAAGGTGCTTTTGCCTGCTCCGGGACTGCCGATCACAATAATTCTCTTCATAATTCGCACACCATGAGCCCCCGGGAGCCCCCGGGACGGGGTTTGTGTTCCAAAACAAGGGCTTCTTTTTTCCCTTTACCGCATACGAGATTAAATAAGCTCTCTATACAGATTATACCTTATTCCAACCGAGCGGACAAATTCTCCCGTTTCGATCATGCGCCTGATCTCCGCATCATCGGACCACTTGGCGTCGATCGTCTCTTCTTCCTGTAGGACAAGATCTTTAATATCAACGTCTTTGCGTAAAATATAGATGTCCTGAAAATAGTTTTTGTTGGCATATGTGGTCAGAAGCTTCAGCTCACTTTCCGATATGATTATACCCGTCTCTTCGCCCAGTTCGCGAACAGCTCCCTGTAAAGTTGTTTCTCCCGAAACGGTTCCGCCTCCCACGAACTCCCACTGGTTTCCCGCCCTTAAGGCCGGATGTCTCTTGGTTGTAAGGAACTCCCCCGAAGAATTTACGACCCATATCTCACAACAGACATAAAACTCACCGTCGGCAAATTCTTCTCCTCTGACGTGGGTCTTCCCTAACGGTCTTCTTTCCGAATCATAAAGATCCCAAAGTTCCATATATGTGTTCCTCCCTCTTTCTCAAGCTCAATCAAATACTCTCATGCCCACCGGGAATTATTTCCGACGTGTAGATTTCTTCTACAGATCCACTGTCATCTCCGTTCAGAACCTGAACAACGGAATAAAGCAATCTGTCATATGCTTGGCTGTCAACTTTTTTTCCACTGATACGTTTCGAGATCGACTTTTCCGTCAATAACCGTTACCCCTTCCGCCTCCAAAAGCTCTGCCTGTACTCCCTGACCGCCAAATGCAAATTCTGCTGCCAGTTCGCCTTTTGCATTCACCACTCGGAAGCAAGGAATATTTTGAGGATCGGGGTTCTTGTGAAGTGCATTTCCAACAGCCCTCGCCATCTTACGATCACCCGCAATTTCCGCAACCTGAGAATATGTAGCAACATGACCGAACGGTATCTTCTTTACCGCTTCATATATTTTTTTTGAAGGACAGCAGCTGATGAGGTCATAACTTTCTGCGATCATAAGTTTAATATCTTCATTCGGTATGCTGCCATCGAGGATGATCGTATTCCAGTGTTCCTTGTTCTGGTGATATCCCGGGATCACCGCTTTATATATGTTCCGCCAAAAGAACGCCTTTTCAGGCTCTGTTTTAACATTCAGATTAACATAACCATCTTTCTCGTACGTCCAAAGAAAAGCTTTCTTGTTCACTTTATATCTGACAAGTTGCCAGTTTGCGTCATGAAACGGAGCCTCCTGATACGTATCCGGAAATGAAAGCCCATATTCCAACGCCTCTTCTCTTATTTTCATATTTCCTTCCTTTAAATACGTTATTACGAGGGACTTTGGCTTAAATGATACTTCTATGTATTCAAGTCAAAATCCTTCATCCTTCATGCCTTGATCATTCGTATATTTTTTGACCTAAAACACCATTTTCGCGTGTTCAGGGCAATGATTTTCGTTAATGTCGCCTTAAATATCTCGGAACGTCTCAGAATTCTTTGGCTCAAAATGGTGCTTTCCTTGATTAGGGCAAAAAAAAGCAATTAATCACTTTCAATCATACGTAATCTCTTTGGTCTGAACCCCTGCAATAGCATATTCAGGTCAAACATTACTATGCAACATTCCTAAACATCGCCTGTAGGAGATCGGATGAACCACTAACCCCGTCCCCGGGGTTCACTCCCTGGGGTTCACTCCCCGGGGGTCACTCATTGAAATTTTTTCATGGGTTCGCCCCATGCACCGAGGTTTCGGCCGTCATAGCCCAAATATGTGTGTGCTGTTGTCTTGACCGGGGCTATCCTTGAGAGCTTCTCCGCTACGGTTTCACCGGAAGATAATGATTCATCCTGGAGTACGTTCCGTATCTTGCACAGCATGATCTCCCCGTCTCCTCTGGTAATGAACTCTGTTACCTCCAGTTCAAAGATGACGGGAGAATTGTTCAGGATCGGAACATTAAGTACTTCGCCTTTTCCTATATCAAGGCTTATATTCATCTTATCGGGATCCTTCCCGCTGACACAGCCCAGATGATCCGCTGCCGGCAACAGTTCCTCGGTCACAAGATTTGCCGAAAAGATCTTATTGCGCCGTATATTGTCCCTTGTAGGTTTATCTCCGCCTATACAGCACATTACTCCCAGCTCACTGTCCCATATGTAACTGAACCAGCAAAACAGCCCGAAATCCGGATTACCGTTTTCATCATATGTACCGTACAGAAACAATGTCTGCGGACAATAATCGTTATTGGGTTTTAAACTTATCTTTGCCATAGGTTGCTCCTTTTTCCGCCAACTTTTTTCATATCTTACCCTAAAAGTGTATCCGCCGCAAAAAGCCATATATTTCACATCTTCACAAATCTATCCGTAATGTGATCGCATCGTACAGTTTTCCGTCTACCATGCGATAATCCTTTTTACGGACAATTTCAGTAAAGCCCAATTTCTCCGCTATTCGCAGCATCGCATGATTTCCTGACCATGTCTGAGTATATGCGCTTTTGTAACCTCTTTTTTTGAGATATCCAAGAAACTGCCGAAGAGCTTGCGTGCCGATGCCCTTATTCCATGCCTCTGCCGCCGGAATATCAATTCCTACTGCAGGAATGTGCCCGGGATTATCAACATAATCCAGATCTACATAACTGCTGACCCATCCGATATGTTTTGCAATCCTTTCCCACATTGAAAGATGTTTTTCATCCGTAAAGCCGTTTGAAGATACTTTGATCACTATCTTTTCCCTGCCCAGATTCACAAGAAACGTCTCCCTGAAATCATCATCCCCGTGATAAGTACATCGGTTATTAAATAACTGGACCCAATGCTTGCCTGTTTACTCGAATGCCCGTACATGAAAGCCTCGGAGTAGCCCGCTACACCTGCGTTTTCACGCACGAGCATTCGAGCAAGCATTCTGCGCATTAGTCCATTTATTTTAAAACCGCTGTACTATTGTTTTTTATTGTGATATTTGTCGGGATCTCTTTTGTAAAAAATCCAACTACCTCTTTTGTCTCCATATTTTTCCCCTTACAATTAATTTTCATACCATCACCATCAAGTTTTTGGCTTAAAACGCTTTTCTACAATTTCAAGTCATAAAATTTCATTCATTTTACCCTTATCCTTCATGGATTTTTTGCCCTAAAACCACATTTCCCATGTTCAAGTCAAAGTTTTTCGTCAAAATCCCCCTAAATGTCTCGGATTATCTCAAAATTCTTTGACTCTAATCATCACTTTCCATTGTTTAGGTCAAAAAATCAACTTTTTGTTGGCTTAATCGCACTTAAATCCTTTGGTCCAAATGCAAATTTTGCATGTTTAGGTCAAAAAGTTGCCTTCTTGTCACCTTGATTGCACTTAAATCCTTTGGTCTAAATGTGGAATTAGTATGTTTAAGTCAAAAAAACGCGTTCAGTGGACCACTAACCCCGTCCCCCGGGTCCACTTTCCTGCTCCCGGCTCAAGAGACACACGCTTTCTATGTGCATACTATGGCAGAACTGGTCTACGGCGCAGGCCTTCTGCAGTGTGTAGCCGTGGGCGGTCAGGTATTTCACGTCGCGTCCGAGGGTAGCCGGATCACAGGATACATAGACCAGCCTGTGGGGGCTCATTTTTACTACGGTATCCAAAAGCTTTTCATCACAGCCTTTTCTGGGCGGATCCACCACTACCACATCACATTTCTCCGCATCCTTCATATTGCGATTAAGTTTCGGAAGCGCATCTTCCGCAGCGCCGCAGAAAAACTCCGCGTTTGAGATATTATTGAGGCGGGCGTTCTCCTTTGCATTCTCAACAGCCTCAGGTACGATCTCAATGCCATATACCTTGCCGGCTTTTTTTGCAAGAAAAAGCGAGATCGTTCCGATACCGCAATACAGATCCCATACGGTTTCGCTGCCGGTGAGTTCCGCATACTCAAGTGCTTTGTCATAGAGTTTCTTGGTCTGGACCGGATTTACCTGATAAAATGCCTTGGGTGATATCCTGAAGATGAGATTACCGATCATATCATTGATATAGGTTGGTCCATAGACCGGGAACAATTTATCCCCGAGAATAACATTTGTGTTTCCGGTATTTACATTGACACATAAAGAAACAAACTTACAGCCGCTTGAGGAAATGTCTTCCCGCAAGCTTTTCACAAGCATATTCATCGGTTCCGAATCTGCTTTCCACTTGCGCAATTCCTTACCCGATGCATTGATCACAAGGCATACCATGACCTCGCCGGTGGCAAAGCCTGTCCGTATGAGGCAATGGCGCAGAACGCCCTTTCCTATAGCCTCATCATAGGGTGCAATATTAAATCTTGATATAACCATCCGAAGATCCCTTAATATAAGCGAACATAACAGTTTCTCAATTTCACATTTATCATTTTCTATTATGCTATGAGAATGATATGCATAGAATCCGATCTTCGGATTTCCGTCCCTGTCGATCCCCACCGGATACTGGGCTTTGTTTCTGTAATGCCAGGGTTCTTCCATACCGATGATGCCTTCAAAACACTTATCAAACTCTGTGGGTTCCACACCACCCAGTCTTGTAAGACAGTCATATACCTTCTTTTTCTTTACTTCCAGCTGCTTTTCATATGCGATCTGTTGGATCTGGCATCCACCGCAGCGCGCAGCAACGGGACATTTGGGCTCAACTCTGTCCGAAGATGGCTTGATAATGTTCTCGATCTTGGCATACCCGAGATTCTTCTTTACCTTTAAGATGTGTGCCTCTACCTCATCTCCGGGCACTGCACCTTTAACAAACAAAGTGAAGCCATCGGATCTACCGATGCCTTCACCGTCTGTTCCAAGATCTGTAATATTTACCTTTACAATCTCATTCTTGTTCATATTTTCCTGTTTTTCTGACATTGGATTCAAAGTTTTTCTGATAACCGAGCCATCCTTCGTCACTCTGCGCGGTATCAAACAATTCTCCCAAGGTTTCCATTTTTGCGTCCATATCATCTGCCATGTTGAGGGCTATCGCCTCCGCAAGAGCCGGGCGCTTGGGTGATCCGAACTCAAGCTTTCCATGGTGAGCGAGTATGCAATGGAGGATCTCATTTCTGAGCTTTTGAGGAAAGCCCTCGATCTTGTCAATACGTCTTCCCACGAAATCTGCTCCCAAATAGATATGTCCCAAAAGTTGTCCCTCATCTGTATAGTCATTTTCCGGTAGTGCGGAAAGTTCCGAAACTTTTCCTATGTCATGCAACATAGCTGCTGTAAGAAGAACATCCCTGTTTAATATGGGATAGTTGTCTGCAAATGCCATGCAATTCTTTGTAACCGAAAGCGTATGCTCAAGCAGACCGCCTCTGAAGGCGTGATGAATCTGCTTTGCGGCCGTATGTTCGCTGAACGCCTTGGCAACCGCCTTGTCCTCGATAAAGACATCCGTCAGAAGTCGATTGAGCCAGGGATTCTTTACGGATCTGATCACTTCCATGAATTCCCTGTACATAGCGGATACGCTCTTACTTGAGGAAGGAACGTAATCCTCGGGATTATACTCACCCTCATTGCACTTTCTGAGACGATTGATTATTACCTGAAGTCTCTGATTGAAAAGGTTTGTGTTTCCTTCAATATATACATAGTCACCGGAATCAAATTCAGCAATTCCCTGATTGTTTGTATTCCATATCTTTCCGTCAACGGACCCGGTCTTATCGGTCAAAGTAAGCGCAAAATAATCTTCGCCGGATTTCTTTTTCCCAACCTCTTTCTTTCTGCATAAATAGATCCCGTTTACAGAATCACCTTCACGAATTTCTTTAATGTACTTCATAAATAGCCTTTCCAGTAATTAATTTTAGATATAATTTTACCTCTATCCCGCATATGCATGCTAAACCGACTAGTTAGTCGTAAGGATCACATGGGCGGTCATTCTCTTTAATCCATCCGGATAGTTTCTGAAATAAACCACATTCAAAGCCTGGGAAACAGATGCATTTGAAAGTATATCCATAAACCGGTCCACTCCCATAATAGCCTCACCGTTGATCTCAATGATTATATCTCCGACTCTGAGCCCGGCATTGTAAGCGGGTGAACGGGCGATCACCTGATTCAGATAGATACCGTTGGAGATGTCTCCCCTCTCCTTGATTATCCTCGGCAACGCGCTTGCTTTTATCCCGAATTGAACTCTCTTTCCTCCGTTAAGAAGAATGTCCAACTCATCCTTAAGTTCACACAGTGAAATGAAGCTCGGTCTCTCTTCATTCGGATTGTTTATCTGCGGATGAAATTCCATTCCCAGAACGTATCCATCCATGTTAAAGACAAAACCTTTTGCGTCAGTCATATGCATCCACTGAGTTGTAAAATACTTTATCTGAGAATCCCTGGCGGGCTCAACATTGTCGCTTGTGTTAATAAAACCAAAGGCGAGTGCTTCGGGATAATCCTCGGTCCTTCCCAGTTCAAACACGGGAGTCCAGTTTGTTATATCTTCCGTCTTGCACAACACTCCGTACTCCATCGTTTCAAACATCCCCTCATCCAGAGAAGATATGGCCACTCCTACGATTGCAAACCCCATATCCACATCGTAATTGTAGATCTCGCCCGTAAACACCTTTTCATTATCGGAAAATGTCACTTCAACCCAGGAAACATTTTCCAGCTTTGCATAGTCGGTGAGTATCAGTACGTCCACCCCATCCTGTCCCATAATAAGACCGGCGGTATACGTTCTGCTTTCATAGTTATCACCCGCATAATTTATCCCCGTGATAACCCCCGCTACCGAAACTATCGTTCCCGATACGCTTTGAGCCGCTTCCCTCACTTCATTCATATACTCATCTATAAATCTTTCATACGGATCCTTTTCTTTGTTCGGATCCTCTATGGCCGGAGTAACGGAAGGCACAGGCGAAGGAGTGAACTCCGGAGTCACCTCTCCTGTTGCGGCAGGTGATGCCGCAGGTTTCTCGGTAGGTGTTCCTGCCGCTTCCATAGTAACCGCCGCTGTCGTTTCCGGCGTAGGCGTAGGGATCTGAGTAGCATCGGGTGCCTGAGTCTCTACGATTCTTGTCGGCAACAGCTTAGGAGTAACGCTCGGCTTCGGCGTAGGTGTGAAAGTAGGCTTCGGCGTAGGCGTAGGTGTTTTTTCCGTCAGCGTGGACACCTGCTCTCTGGTCAAAGGTACTTCCAGCCCCAGAATATTGATCAACGGTTCTCCGGAGATCAGGAAAAAGAATCTGGCAAGCACTCCGAAGGTTATGGCGCAGACAATTACAAACAGGAAGGTTATGAATCGTCTTAACCATCTTTTTTTTCTTTTGTTGATTATTTTTTCCGTTATAAATTGCTGTTCATCTGTTTTGTCGTTTTCACCGCTCTTCGGTTTTTCATCAAATTCCGTAAAGTCCGACATGGGTCTCTCTACCTCCGTAGCTTATGATCCTATTCAGCAGATTTAAGAGTGAAAATGAACTCGGTTCCGACACCGACAGTGCTTACAACCGATATATTCTGATCATGTGCTTTAATGATCTCCTTAACGATGGACAATCCCAAACCGGAGCCTTTTTTGTCTCTTCCTCGGGAAGCATCGGTCTTGTAAAAACGTTCCCATATCCTGTTGATGGATTCTCTGGGTATGCCCGCTCCATGATCTTTTACAGTTACGTATACTTTATTTCCTTTATCTTCCGTTGTGATCTTAATGCTTGACGCCGAATTAGAAAACTTGATGGCGTTATCCATCAGGTTGTATATGACCTGCTGGATCCTTCCTTCATCGGCTTCCACAAACGTTTCCTTCTGTGAAAAAACAAGATTAAGGACCAGATTTTTCTTTTTAAACGTCCCTTCAAAGCTCAATGCTATCTGCCTTATCATCTTGTTAACATCAAAGACGGTCAGGTTCAACATCAATCCGTTATCATCGATATTATTCAGCATCAGCAGATTCGATGTCAGCTTGGTAAGACGATCCGTTTCATACAATAAAATATCAAAGTACTTTTCCTGTTCCGAAACCTCGATCGTTCCGTCACGCATAGCTTCCAGATAGCCTCTTATCGAAGTCAGCGGCGAACGAAAATCGTGGGAAACGTTGGACAGGAACTTTCTCTGGATCTCGTCCGAATTGTTCAGCTTGTCTCCCATGTAGCCTATGCTTCCGCCCAGTTCCGCCAATTCCTTCGGATAACTCAATTTAAAGTCACCTCGGAAATTGTTTTCCATATATTCCTTGGTCTGCCTTGTAAGCTTCGTTACCGGATGAACCGAGTAGAAATAGAGAAGTATGAAGGCACCCGCAAGTATGGGAAGGAAAAACAGCAGGCATATGTTTACAAAATCCGAATAATAAACACCTTCCGCATAGATGGACTTCATTGACGTCATTACCACCACATATCCCGACACGTTATAATCATAATATATCGGTACGGAAACACACAACATAGGGTTCGGAACATACTTTGGTATAGTCAGATCCACCATCGCATCGTTGCTCATAAGCTTGGGATACTGACTTCCCAGAACTACGAGCGTTGCCTTTTGATTGCTGTTGGTCGTAGTATCCGCCACCACCAATCCGTTTTTGGATAAAACCATTATCCTTGTTCCGGTCATCTCGGCAGCAACATTAAGTGTAGATATAACATCCGGCCGAGTGCTTGTAGATACGTAATATCCGGGTAGATACTTACTTGAGATCTCGTTGGCCTGACTGTAAAGTTCACTTGTCTTTGTTTCAACCAGCTTTTTTTCTGTGAGCCGTAATCCCACGGTATTAAGAAAGACCATGAGAGTGACCACAAGTCCTATCATTATTAAACTATATTTCAGAAGAACGGACGATTGTTTCATTAATCAACCTCAAATTTATAGCCAACGCCCCAAACTGTGGAAAGTTTCCAATTGGAGCCGTCCTTTATTTTTTCTCTGAGTCTTTTTACATGAACATCAACGGTCCTTGTATCTCCGGGATACTCATATCCCCAGATCTTATCCAGCAGCTGTTCTCTTGTAAACACTCTGTTGGGATTTGCTGCAAGATAATAGAGAAGCTCCAGTTCCTTGGGAGGCATTTCCAGTTTTCGCTCATTATAAACGACGGTGTAATTAGAGTGATTTACGACCAGCCCGTCGTAGGAAACGAATTCTCCGGTTTCTATTCCGCCGGGCATTGTTTTTTCCGGCTTTTGGCTGTTTTCCTGTCCGAATCGGCGGAGAACAGCTTTGCATCGTGCAACAAGCTCCTTGGAATCAAAAGGTTTCATGATATAGTCATCGGCTCCGAGTTCCAGACCGAGCACCTTGTCAAATATCTCTCCCTTTGCTGAAAGCATGATTATCGGAACATTCGAGTTCTTGCGTATTTCCCTGCATACTTCGTATCCGTCTATGCCGGGAAGCATCAGGTCCAAAAGAACAAGATTGGGTGCAAAGGACTTGAATTTTTCAAGTGCTTCTTCACCGTCCGATGCGATCTCTGTACTGTAGCACTCTTTTGTAAGATAAAGCGTCACAAGTTCAGCTATGCTCTCATCGTCATCAACCACTAAAATTCTCTGTTTGTCTGCCATCTTTGCCTCCCCGTCTTCTTTTATTTGAATGTTACTATTGTCACGCCCGTATCGCCTTCTCCGAAGGCTCCGAGCCTGAATTCCTTTGCATACTTGTACTTCCTTAAGTAGCTGTGCACCATGTCTTTCAACGCGCCAGTACCTCTGCCGTGAACGATCGTACACTTTTCCAGATGTGCAAGATAGGCGTCATCGAGATACTTTTCCAAAACGGGAAGAGCCTCGTCTACCCTCATTCCTATGAGGTTGACCTCGGGATGTACCGTTAAGGCCTTCGAAAAACCGGATCTTACACCGCCCTTTTTGTTTGTGGGCTCTTTTGCCGCATGTGAGATCCACTGCACATCTCTTTTGTTCAGCTTGGTCTGCATCGCTCCCGCGCGCACGGTCATCATACCCTTTGCGTCCGGAACCGTAACCACCACTCCGTCCAGATTGAGGCTCAATATCCTGATATTGTCGCCAACACAGAACTCCACAGTCTCGTTGTCCCCGAAGCTCTTCTTCGGCTTAACCGCAAGAGCGGCGGAATTGCTTCCCATCTTGTCTCTCAGTGCGGTACGTTCCCTCTCCATATCTGCCATGGAGAAATCCGCTCCCAGCTTGTTGAGACGTTTAATGGCTTCATCCGCATATTCCTTTGCCTCCGAGATAACCTCTCTGGCTTCTTCATGCGCCTCTCTCAGGATGTTGTCTCTGGTTGCTTCCAGTTTTTCGTTCTTTTCCTCATACCGTTTTTTCAGCTTTTCCGCGTCGGCAAGAGCAGTCTGTATCCTCTCTTCGTCCTGCTCCATCTTCATACGTCTCGTATCGAGATCGCTGATCACGTCCTCAAAACTCTTGTCCTTTGTACCTATAAAGCTGCCCGCCATATCTATGATCTCGTCCGAAAGCCCGAGTTTTCTTGATATTTCAAAAGCATTGGACTTTCCGGGTATGCCGATCAGCAATCTGTAGGTCGGGCGCAAAGTAGCCACATCAAACTCACAGCAGGCATTCGACACTCCCGGAGTCGTCAGGGCATATATCTTCAGTTCCGCATAATGCGTTGTTGCCACTGTTCGGATGTTCTTTTTATGCAATGTGGTGAGCACCGCCTGAGCCAACGCAGCTCCTTCGGTAGGATCCGTTCCGGCTCCCAATTCGTCAAAAAGGCAGAGCGATTTTTTATCCGCAGCCTTCAAGATCCTCACAATATTTGTCATATGCGATGAGAACGTGGAAAGCGACTGCTCAATCGACTGTTCGTCTCCGATATCCGCAAAGACATCGTTGAAAACGCCCAGCTTGCTTCCGTCCTGTGCGGGAATGTGAAGTCCCGCCTGTCCCATAAGCGTAAAAAGTCCCACCGTTTTAAGCGTAACCGTTTTACCGCCGGTATTGGGTCCGGTAACGATGAGCATAGTGAAATTTCCGCCCACGTAGACATCGATGGGCACAACCTTCTTCGGATCGATCAGAGGATGGCGACCCTTTCTGATCGAAATGTAGCCGTTGGCGTTAAACTCCGGTTCGGAGGCCTTCATCTGCTTGGCCAGCGCACCTTTTGCAAAGATAAAATCCAGTTCCGTAAGCGTATCTATGTTGTACTTAAGACTATCCGTGTACTGCCCTGCATATGCGGACAGTTCGGCCAGTATCTTCTCGATCTCCTTTGCCTCTTTTGCATATAATTCGGTGAGATCGTTGTTAAGTTTCACTACAACCGCCGGTTCAATGAAGGTGGTAGAGCCTTTTGAAGACTGGTCATGCACGAAGCCGTCAAATTGCTGCTTGTACTCTGACTTTACGGGCAGACAATACCGTCCGTTTCTCATGGTAACGATATTGTCCTGCAGTTTGTCCTTATTTTCTGCGCTGTTTACGATCTTGTTCAGCTGTTCACGGATAGTGTCGTTTACGATCGCCATCCGGCGTCTGATCCTTTGCAGCTCAGCGCTTGCATCATCAGCTATCTCCTCCTCGGAGATTATGCATCTTTTGATCTCATTGTTCAGCGGGGATATGGGCTCCAGCAAGGAAAAACGCTCTGTGAGGGAATCCTGTACATCATCCTCGCTTCCGCTGTATCCGTAACTTTTCACGCGCAGAGTCGCCGTAAGCACAGAACTGATCTTGAGAAGCTCCGAGGCCAGCAAAGAAGACTGCACCTCCAGCAGCTTAATGTCCCCTCTTATGTCCGGGACACCGTTAAAATTAAGGCTTCCCTTCTTGTATATCCTGTTAAGGGCATCTCTTGTCTCCGACTGTGCTTCCCTGATCTTTTCAAGGTCGTTGCCCGGCAGGAGTTCTTTAGCCTTCTTTCTTCCGCCCTCCGAACCGCAAAGTCCGGCAAGCATATCCGTTATTTTATTGTATTCAAGAATCTTTATTGTTCTTTCATTCATTTAAGTCGCTCCATTTGTGTCTGTGGAGTTCTCCGCAGGTGTTCATGTCATGAAACCCGTTTTGTCTTAAAGCTTCATAGAGCAGCACCGCAACCGAATTTGCCAGATTGAGAGAGCGTATCTCCCCTATCATGGGGATACGAACGCAGGTGTCGGGAGAGGACATAAGGATCTCTTCCGGTATGCCCGCACTTTCCTTTCCGAACATAATGAAAGCATCGTCTTCATACCTTGTTTCCGTATAAAGGTGCTGCCCCTTCGTGGTTGCCATGTAAACCTTCGGATGGTTGTTTTTTTCATTAAAATCTTCCCAGCTGTCATAGACATGGAGATCCAGGTATTTCCAGTAATCCATGCCCGCACGCCTGACCGCCTTGTCGGATATGTCAAACCCGAGGGGACGTATAAGGTGAAGAGCTGTTCCCGTTGCAACACATGTTCGTCCGATATTGCCTGTATTTGCAGGAATCTCGGGCTCAAGTAAAACTATGTTCATTTATTTCTTCAGTCCTTCAACAAAAATTTCTATCCTGTCGAGGGCTTTTTTAAGATTCTCCAAGGAGTAGGCATAGGATATTCTCAAAAAGCCTTCGCCGCTGTCTCCGAACGCACTTCCGGGAACCGCCGCCACCTTCTGCTCCTTAAGGAGTCTTGTGGCAAACTCGTCGGAGGTCAGTCCGAATTGTTTTATGCACGGAAATACATAGAATGCGCCCTCCGGTTCAAAGGTGTGAAGCCCCATTTCATTCAGCCTTGCAACGAGATATCTTCTTCTCTCGTCATAGGACTCTCTCATCCTTTCAACATCGTCATCACCGTTTTTAAGCGCTTCGATCGCAGCACACTGGCTGGTGGTGGGTGCGCACATGATGGCAAACTGATGGATCTTCGTCATCTGACGGATGATCTCTTCGGGTCCGCAGGCATAGCCGAGTCTCCATCCAGTCATGGCATAGGATTTTGAAAAGCCGTTGATCACGACGGTCCTCTCCCGCATGCCCGGCAGTTCCGCTATCGAAACATGGTTTCTTCCGTAGGTGAGCTCGGAATAGATCTCATCGGAAATAACAAAAAGATCCTTTTCGCAGACCACCTTTGCAATATCCTCAAGATCCTCTCTTGTCATGATGCCGCCCGTAGGATTGTTGGGGAAGGGCATGATAAGTATCTTGGTCTTGGGTGTGATGGCATCGAGAAGCTCCTGTTTCGTCAGCTTAAACTTGTTCTCTTCCTTAAGATCGATGGTAACGGGAACTCCGTCTGCCAGCTTAATGCAAGGAACATAGGAAACATAGCTGGGCTCCGGCACAAGGACCTCGTCGCCCTCATCGATCATTGCGCGAAGTGCGCCGTCAATGGCTTCGCTTCCACCGATGGTTACCAACGTCTCTTTTTTATAGTCGTATTTAAGATTATATCTTCTTGCAAGGTAAGCGGTGATCTCCTGCCTCAATTCCAAAAGTCCGGCATTTGAGGTATAGAACGTTCTCCCGCGCTCCAGTGCATATATGCCCTCTTCTCTGATGTGCCAGGGAGTCTCAAAATCAGGCTCGCCCACACCGAGAGAAATGGCATCCGGTATTTCACTTACGATATCGAAAAACTTTCTGATGCCTGAAGGTTTAATTTCGGTTACTTTTTTATTTAAAGGTTCTCTCATATTTTTTCCCCTGTCTTTGATCCGATTGTCAACGAGCTACGATCACGGTGTAATAAGCATACGCTCGTCATCCGTGGTTTCTCCCACCAAAGGCATACCGTTCTGCTTGTACTTCTTCAGAACGAAATTGGTGGAAGTGCTGAGGATAGCCTCAAGCGGAGCCAGCTTGTCAGATACAAAGGCAGCAATCTCTCTCATGGACTTGCCTTCAATGATGATCGCCAGGTCATAGCTTCCCGAAACAAGGTACACCGCAGCCACCTCGTCAAAGCGATAGATCCTCTCTGCGATCTTGTCAAAACCGCGACCTCTCTGGGGTGCAACCTTAACCTCTATGATCGCTGTAACCTTCTCCACGTCCGTCATGTCCCAGTTGATAAGGGTGGGGTAACCGCAGATTATGTTTTCCTCTTCCATGGCCTTTATCTCGGCCTTAACCGCTTCTTCCGTGATGCCCAGCATCATGCTCAGGTCCTTGGATGTGATCTTGGAATTCTTTTCGATAGCTCTTAAAATCTTATTTCTCATTTTTCTCTCCTAACTTAAATCTCATAATATCCGTCAAAGCGATTGGGTTCGAGGAAACGTTTTTCTTCACCGTTCACCACCACCCTGTCCGCCGTATTGTCAACAGTTCCGATAACCTTGCCCAGAGCACGGTTTTCGGGGGTATCTTCCACGATCGCCAAAAGGCCTCCGTCGCCTCTAAGCTGATAGGGAGATACGTTCAATATCTCGCAAACCTCAACAGTCGATTGTCTGATGGGTATATCTTTTAAATTAACGATGCATCCGGCATCTTCTCTCTCAAGGAGTTCCCACAGCGCTCCGAAAACTCCGCCCTCCGAGATGTCGTGCATAGCCGTCTTTCCTTTGCAATTTGAAGCAATGGCATATGCTTTCTCGAAAGATCCGATGTTTGAGAAATCCGCTATGGCTTTATGGATAAATTCATGTGTCAGCCTTTCGGCGAGTGCGTCAAGGCGTTTTTCCGCCAGCATTGCGGCGCCGGTGCTTCCGGCAAACCCGGTCATGATCAGCACCCTGGCCTCTTCCTTGCCCGGAGGGCTGAGTTCAAACTTCTTTTCGCCCGTAACCACCGCAGATACACAAGCCTCTTCACCGATAAGGGTATTGCCCGACACAAGATTCACGTTACAAACCTTGCAGGCTCGCACAACCTCGTCTGACATCCTTTTTGCATATTCCTCGGGAGCCTCTTTGGGCACAACAAAAGTAACCGCCGCCGCGCACGGCGTTCCGCCTGCGGCAGCCATGGAATTGACGGCTCTGACAACACAAAGCTCGCCGTTTCCCTTGTCGGAACCGGAAACAGAAGCGGAGGACATAAGCATTTTCTTATCTCCCACCTCAAAAAAACCGGCATCGGCACCGATACGGGCAACGGCTTTTTTATTGTATTCGGCTGTTCTGTTCAAAACGCTTCTCTTCAATGCGCTTTCGCCCAATTTACCCTTGTTCACTCTTGACAAACTCCCACGGGAAATCTAAACTTTAAAGTAACGAACCAAGCATCGGTACAAGCATTGCCAACACAAGCAATGCGACTATGATCCCCGATATCAGTTTTTTGTTTTTTTTGCTCATTGTATTTCCTTTCACTTAATGAGGTTTTTATGTCACCTGTTATTCTGTCCGCAAATATAATACCTGTCTTTCTGGCAGTGACTCTGATACTTGCTTTTCTGGTCAATTATGCTTCCAACAAAAACAAACGGAACAGAGCCGCTTCCCTCGATGCTTTTTGGGAGAGGGAAATGAAAGCAAATACAACCAGAAAAAAAGACATTTCAAATATTGATTTTATCACACTACCCGACTTTTTATCAAGTCCAACGGGGTCTCTTTCGGAAGAAATTAAAGATATAGAAGCAAGAATAGCTGAAATGGCCGACAAAAAGATCGTTAACTTCTCCGGAAAGACCAACACCGATCTTAAACTGGAGTACGGAGCAGCAAACTTCCCCGACCTTTCGGAGTGGGATTCCAATTACATTAAACTGGTGCAATTAATGCAAAAATACATAGTTGCCCTGAAAAAGGAAGGCTACGACGAGAAAGCGGAAAAGATACTGGACTTCGCCCGCAGCGTGGCCCCTGAAGTAAAAACCTTCAGAAACGAATAAAAAAAGCCGAAGAGATGCTTTTCTCTCCGGCATATTTTATTTTTCTTTACAATACTGTCTCAAAAAACACATTTCACACTTTGGCCGCTGCGCGCTGCATATCTCACGTCCGAAGGTGATGATGTGAAGATTCCACAATATCCAATGATCCTCGGGCAAAGCCTTTTCAAGATCGTGCTCGATCTTTTCAGGCTCCGTATTCACGGTTAAGCCCAGACGCCCGGATATTCTTTTCACGTGGGTGTCCACCACGATACTCGGTATGTGATAAACATTACCCAAAATTACATTGGCAGTCTTTCTGCCCACTCCGGGGAGTGCTGTAAGTTCCTCCATTGTGTCAGGCACCTGTCCGTTGTACTTTTCGGCAAGCATTCCGGCACAATTGATTATGTTCATAGCCTTATTGTGGTAGAAACCCACCTCGCGGATCTCCTCTTCCACTTCGTTCAATTTTGCCCGTGCAAGAGCGAAGGCATCGGGATAATGCTTAAAAAGGTGTCTTGTCACAAGATTCACCCTTTTGTCTGTGCATTGCGCGGACAAGATGGTTGCGATCAACAGCTCAAATGGGTTTTTATATTCCAGGAAACAATACATCTTTGTACCGTATTGTTTATCCAGAATATCCAGTATTTCCGTTGTCCTTTTCTCGACCATTGCGCCTCCGATACGGTTAAATCTTAAATTAATTATTTGTTAAAATCAGACTCATCCGCAGCCTCTGCGGCTGCCTGAGCAGCCATCGTCTCAATCTCTTCATCCGAGAAACCGCTCACATTGTCATGACTTCTGCCTTCCTGAGTAACCGCCATGCCGAGATTGATGGTTCCCTTTTCAAGCTCCGCAACAATGTTTGCTATATCGGCAAGTCTTCTTGATGTGACCTTGTCACTCACAGCAAGGTTCGCGCTGTAAAGAAGGTTTTCGATCGATTCATGTATTCCAAGGATCTTGTCTCTGACAGCGCATACCTTATCATAATCTGCCAGATCTTCTTCAACCTCTTCAAACGTCATTCCGCATCCGTCTTCATCCGTGTCAACGTCAGTAACTCCATGGATCGGGACACAGTTAAATCCAAATTTAGTTCTTATGAGCCCTGCCAGATTATCCTTTGCTGCATCCTCTCCGTGTACCAGAAAAATGTTGGTGGGACTCTGTTTGAAGCCGGATACCCAGTCAAGAAGTCCATCCATATCCGCATGTCCTGAAAAGCCTTCAAGATTGTAGATCTCTGCTTTAACAGCAACCTTCTCGCCAAGGACCGAAACCTCTTTTTCGCCGTCCACAAGCATTCTTCCGAGGGTTCCCGCAGCCTGATAACCTACAATAACGATACTGTTTCTCTTTTCCCAAAGATTGTGCTTAAGATGATGACAGATCCTTCCCGCATCGCACATTCCGCTGGCAGCGATGATGATCTTGGGTGAAGGGTCGGTATTCAGCAGCATGGATTCTGCGCTGGTCTTGGTAAAATGTAGGTTCGGGAAATCCAAAGGATTGTCACCTTCAAGTATCTTCTTCTTCGTCTCGTCATCAAAATTCTGGGCATTTCTTCTGAACACCATGGTTGTACTGATAGCCATGGGGCTGTCTATGTACACATGAACATCTTTAAGAAAATCATGATAATGCTCATTGTTCTCATAGAACTGATTGAGTTCGTATATGAGCTCCTGAGTACGTCCTACGGCGAAGGAAGGGATGATAACATCTCCGCCCCTTTTGATTGTCTTTTCGATGATCTCCAGCAACTCAGACAGGCTCTTTTCATTGCTTTCATGAAGCCTGTCGCCGTATGTGGCTTCCATTATAACGTAGTCCGCTTTTTTGATCTTGACCGGATCTCTGAGGATCGGTCGGTCACTACACCCAATATCTCCGGAAAAGACAACTTTGATAGTTTTGCCGTTCTCTTCTACGAAAAGTTCCGTAATCGCGGAACCAAGTATATGACCGGCATCATTAAAAACTATCTTTATCCTGTCATTTATATCTATCTGTTGGTTATAAAGCACCGGCTTAACCAGTTTCAACGTCTCGTTAACGTCATTCTGATCGTACATGGGCTCAAGATCTGCTTCTTCACCTTTTCTGAGTGCCTTCCTGTTTGCCCATTCCGTTTCCTTTTCCTGGATATATGCACAATCGGGCAGCATGATATGCAAAAGATCCGCAGTAGCGTCTGTGCAATAGATGGGGCCCTTAAAGCCTCTCTTTACCAATAGCGGTAATCTTCCGCAATGATCAACATGTGCATGACTCAAAATTACGCATTCAACATCTGACGGCACAAATTCGAATTCTGCTTTGTTCTCGGCCTCAAGCGTTTTTCCGCCTTGATACATACCGCAATCAAGCAATATCTGATGCTCGCCTGTAGTAATCATATGGCAGGATCCGGTAACCGAATTGACTGCCCCAAAAAATGTGATAAGCATATTCAAGTCCTCCTTATCGATGTCTTTTATTATTACAATTTCTTAAGGAAATTGCCCTTAACTTTGATATTCTCGTCTATGATCACGAATGCATGGGGATCGAGCGAGTTAACGATCTCCATGAATTCCCTTTCCTCATACTTGTTAATACAGGACACAAGGATATGCTCTCCCTGTCCGGTATATGCTCCTTTTCCCTCCCATTCGGTAACACCGCGGTAGGTTTCCTCCATTATGCGTTTGTCGAGCCCGTCCATTTTTGTAAAGATCATGCAGCGAGCCGCTATGTTCTGATAGTGTATTCGGTCAAGCGTCAATGAAGAAGCTACCATGACTATAATCGAGTAGATCACAACCTCCGGGTCGTTTACGAACAAAATAACGGAATAAAGAACCATATTAAACAATAAAGCAATTTTTCCAACCGAGGCATTGGGCCTCCTTTTGGAAACGAACACTCCGATTATGTCCGTTCCGCCGCTGCTTCCGCCTGCAAAAAGGATAAGTCCCGTTCCCAGCCCCGTGATCATTCCGCCTATTATGGATGCTGTCAGTATATTCTCAATGAAGGAATGCTCCGGAGTCTTCAGTATCATACCAAACAAAGCTACACTGCCTACTCCCAAAAGGGTTCTGACAAAAAACCTTCGGTTAATGCCTCTGAAGGCCAATACCAGGAGAGGGATGTTGAAGATCACGTAAACAACCGCATATATATTGGTTGTCTTGCCCAGGGATCTTTCAAAAAAATAAGCGATCAACTGCGCCAGACCCACAACTCCTCCGTTATAAAGCCCAAGGGGCCTTACAAAAATATTAACTCCGACGGAATAAATAAAACCTCCCAACACAATAAGAAAACACTTAAAGAAAACATTCTCAACCACGTTGTCGCGCATATGACGACCTTTATCCATATGATCTCCTTTTCGGTATCGATCGAGAGGCGAATCACCTTTGATGTCCCGATCTTCACCGACTTCATCCTCTATCCTCTATCCTTTGCATTTAAAGCATATGGCTTAAATGTGAAAAAGACTGTGCAATATCTGCACAGTCTGATTTTACACCTATTGAAGGTCTTTTACAATAAATACTTTATTAAGGGATAACCTACAGCATAGACTTTCTGAGCTCCTCGCCGCTCTTTGCGGAGAGATAAGCGGGTGCTATGTCAAACACCGTCTTGCAACCGACAGCGCCTTCGCTGCTTAATCTGTATGCTGCTCTGACATAAGCAGCCACAACACAGGAAGTAAATTCCGGATTGGAATCCAGCTTTAAGCTGTACTCAATGGTATGTTTGTTTTCGCCGTTCCATCCGGTCTGTCCGGTCCTGATCACAAAACCGCCGTGAGGAATGCCCTTATGATCGCGGTCCAGTTCTTCCTGGGAAATAAAGGTAACCGTTGTATCATAATCGGCAAAATAGTTGGGCATAGTCTTTATCTCTTTTTCAACTCTTGCAGCATCTGCACCCTCTTTAAGAACAACATAACACTCTCTTGTGTGCTTCTGTCTTGTGGTAAGTTCAGGATTCTCACCGCTCCTTGCAGCTGCCAGTGCTTCGGGAACGGGACAGGTGTACTGTCTTGCATCCTTGACACCTTCGATCCTTCTGATAGCATCGGAATGGCCCTGGCTTACGCCTCTGCCCCAGAAAGTGTAATCCTTTCCGTTGGGAAGGATGCAATTTGCATAGAGTCTGTTGAGGGAGAACATACCGGGATCCCAGCCTACGGAGATTATGCCCACCTTGCCTGCCTTCTTAGCGGCTGCATCCACGTTTGCGAAGTGTTCGGGAACTCTTGCATGCGTATCAAATGTATCCACCACATTGAACATCGCCGCATACTTGGGTGTCTGCTCCGGAAGATCCGTTGCGGAACCTCCGCAAAGTACAAGAACATCTATCTTGTCCTTGTATTTCTCTATATCATTTACGCTCACTACAGCAGCATTTGACCTGATCTTGACACTCGCAGGATCTCTTCTTGTAAACACAGCGGCAAGTTCCATATCCTCCGCCGCATTTACTGCCCACTCAATGCCTCGTCCGATGTTTCCATAGCCCAAAATTCCAACTCTGATTGCCATAATAGTCATCCTTTCCATCCATTTCGGACTTACAAAAAAATTTGTATAATTGTATACAGACCATAAAAATTTGTCAACGTATTTCATTAAAAAAACACAAAAAATCCCCCGGTCTGTATGCCGAGGGATGCAGATCTACCTGATCCTGACCGCAATAACAGCAAGTCTTCCGTCGCTGTTCCTTTTTCCGGTCTCATCATACTTATGACATGTTGAAAGCGTAAGTATCTGATCTCCGAAAGAAGCAGTAGCTCTGCACTTAACTTTGCTCATATCCTTTACGTTTTTGTACCAGTAATCAAATTCTTCCTTCGTCTCAGCGTTATAGAAGAAATAGTACTTGAAGTTGTCATCCAAAGGATCTTCAAACTCGTGGGATCTGATCACCGCTATGACCTCATAGGTTCTGTATTCATAAGCAGTATCAAAATAGATATACTTGTGCTCTTCGTAATAGGTCTGTTTTAAATACTTGTCCAGCCTGCCGAACATGTCGCCGTTATTCATATTATGACCGAAGATCAATATGTTCGTCGTCGGAGCTTCGCCACCGTAATAATTGTTATCGATGCTTCCCACACCAACCCTGCATTCATTGACGGTAAACAGCGCACCGTTGTCATTATCCTTGCCTTCAAAGGAATGAGTGAGATAAAACTGCTCATCGTAGCTTCGTTCCATTACAACAGGATAATTGATGACGGAATCTGCTCCCGGGATCTCCAGCCAGCCCACATAATCGGGGTTGCTTTCCTTGTATATCCGCCCAAGTTCCAGCATTTCCGGAGGTACAGGGGTGGGCGTAGGAGTAACCGTTGGCGTGTCAGTCGGTGTCGGTGTAGGCGTGGGATCGTAATCCCCGTTGGGTAAGGGCGGAAGTGTCACCTCCGGTCCCCGGGTAGGTGTCGGTGTAGGTGTAAACGTAGGCGTGTTAGTCGGCGTGGGAGTATAGGTCGGATTTCTGAGGTCTCTGTTCACGTTCGGCCGGCCGTATTGCTCTCTCATAGCCTGCAATTCACGGTATTCCGCTCTGTTATCGTACATTTCCCGCAGGTAGTTTGCCCCATAACCCAAAAAGGCACTTATCGAAGCTATGAACATTAAAAGGGAGATATAGTAACTTATTCCCCTTTTTCTTTTTAGTTTGACATTTCTGAATGACGGTTTCATATATTGCTGTTTCTCTTTAATTAAAGTTTATCGGCAATTATAATAATATATATTTGTGATTTTTCCGTGTCAACATTTTTTCAGGCTGTGATCTCGTCGATCTTTGCTCTTTCCTCCTGCGAAAATTCCATATTTTTAAGCATTCCTATGTTCTCTATGATCTGGGAAGGCTTGGAAGCACCGATAAGGACACTTGTAATGTCACCGTCGCGAAGGATCCATGCAAGTGCCATCTCCGCCAATGTCTGTCCTCTTTGAGCAGCCACCTCTTTAAGAGCGCGGATCTTCTTCAGCATATCTTCGTTGATCGCGCTTTCCTTAAGGAATCTTCCGTCGGTCTTGATCCTGGAATCCGCAGGAATACCGTTAAGATATCTGTCGGTCAGAAGACCCTGAGCAAGCGGACAGAAGGTAATGATACCAATTCCGTTCTTCGCCGCATAGTCCTTAAGCCCATCCTGTTCCATTCCTCTGTCAAGGATATTGTATCTTCTCTGATTTATAATAAAAGGTGTTCCCATCTTTTTGAAGAGAGATGCGATCTCTATGGTCTGTTCTTTATTATAGTTTGATATGCCCACATAGAGAGCCTTACCGCTCTTCACGATGGAATCCAGTGCACCTGCGGTTTCTTCTATGGGCGTATCGGGATCGGGACGATGATGATAGAAGATGTCCACATAATCAAGGCCCATCCGCTTTAAGCTTTGGTCCAGGCTTGAGATCAGATACTTTCTGCTGCCTCCGTCTCCGTAAGGGCCCGACCACATTCCGTATCCGGCTTTCGTGGATATCACCATCTCATCACGATAGGGTGCAAAAACTGTTTTCAGCATCCTGCCGAAGTTTTCCTCCGCTGCTCCGGGAACAGGGCCGTAATTGTTGGCAAGATCAAAATGAGTCACACCCTTGTCAAAAGCGGTCGTGCACATATCAACCATATTGTCGTAATTACCGTTCGAGCCGAAATTATGCCAGAGTCCCAGTGAAACAGCGGGAAGCATCAATCCGCTTCTTCCGCAACGATTATACTTCATGTTTTCGTAGCGCTTTTCATCAGCAGCATAAAGTCCTGTCTTATTATCCACAATTTTCTCCTTTACAGTATGGAATCAACAAATTTCTCCACATCGTTCATCTTTGTGGTGGGCTCAAATCTTGCGACGACCTCGCCCTCTCTGTCTACGATAAACTTGGTGAAATTCCATTTAATATCATTCTCTTTCTTTACAAACGCCTTGGAAACGATCTTAAGCAAACCTTTTGCCTTTCCTGTGCCAAGACCGTTGTTTTCCGCCTCCTGCTTAAGGAAGGTGTAAAGGGGAAGCTCGTTCTCTCCGTTAACCTCCGCTTTTTTCATCTGCGGAAACGCCGTATTATACTTAAGTGTGCAGAAGGATGTGATCTCCGCATCGCTCTGGGGCGCCTGGTTTGCAAACTGGTTACAGGGGATGTCTATGATCTCAAATCCCCTGTCATGATATTTCTCATACATAGCTTCAAGTTCCTTGTACTGAGGGGTAAAGCCGCACTTTGTAGCCGTATTGACGATCATAACGACCTTCCCCTTGGTCTCAGCCATCGGGAACTCTGTTCCGTCCTGTTTCTTTACACTGTAATCATAAAAACTCATAGTCAGTCTCCTTTCTTTCTTCCGCGGTTCTCATTAAAGATCTCCATCATCTCACGGAGCAGTTTTCCGAGCTTTTCAAGCCTTTCCGGATCCTTGACTCCCGAAAAGCACATGCCTATCTGTCCGGGCACCTTCACCGCTTCTTCTTTAAGCTTCTCACCTTCATCTGTGATCGTAACCACCAGATCTCTTGCATCTTCGGCTGAACGTTCCTTTGTAATGTAGCCCTTTTCTTCCAGTCTGTTGAGCACCGGTGAGAGCGTTCCGCTGTCCAGAAACAGTCTCGCTTTCAAATGCTTTGTCACAACCTTTTTTTCCTCCCACATTACCATCATAGTGATGTACTGCGTGTAGGTCAGATCAAGTTTCGAAAGGAGCGGTGCATACATATTCACTATCTCCTTTGAACAAACATATAAGGGAAAGCACAGCTGGTTGTCCAATAACAGGCATTCATATTTTTTGTTATCGTTTTCGGCCATATCCGCCTCCTGAGATCGTCGAAGCAAAGCTCGCTTCGTTTTTGGTTTCGCAAAATCAGTTTAGCACAATTGATTTTCGCTGTCAATAAAACCAATTATTAAAAAAATATATATTCCGACGCTCTAACGTGATAAAGTTCCTGCGGTAAACTTTCGCAATTTTCAAACTATCATTATATTTTTCAGACATTTGTTGGACTAATTTATTATAATGTAAAAAAGGAGTTTTCCGTTTCATTTTTTTAAGAAAAGGGTGGGATAAGATATGGCAAGTGTAAACAGTGCAATTCCGAGCTTTATAATATTGATAATGTTTTTGGTAGGCTTTTTCTCTGTTCCCAGGATACCAATATTAACCAATAAAATATATATCCGGCTTTTGCTTGCCAATCTTTTCACCGCTGCGTTGAACATACTGGCATCCGACGGAAACAAATACTATAAATTGCTCTCGGTGGGTTTGGTATATACCCTGAACATTTTATTTTTCTTTTCTCTCATTATCCGCACGTATCTGTTCTTTGCCTACTCCGCATCACTCGTAAACTTAAACAGATACAATGCAGGATTATTTGCCTGGGTATTCAGACTTCCCTTCATCATTTCATCCCTGTTGATCTTTTCCTCCTTCAAAACGGATGCTGTTTTCAGAGTGACAGAATCGGGCTTTGAAAAAGGCCATTTCATGTATATACTGTATGTATGCCTGTTTTTCTATATAGCCGTATCGTATCTTGCGATCTTCATACACAAGTCCAATTTTGAAAGTACCCGTGAGTTCTGGGGTGCGATAGTTTTTAATCTGTTTCTGATTGCAGGTTCCGTATTCGTATTGATCTTCCCCACCTCGCTCCTTATCGACACCTTCTGTCTGATGGCCGTAATGGTGATCTTCCTTTGTTTTGAAAACCCCGAGTTCCACACCGAAAAAAGAACGGGGCTCTTTAACGGAAACGCCCTTACGGAATACATTCAGGAGATGCGCTATAAAAAAAGGTTCCTGCTGGTTGCTTTTGCCATCAAGAACTATCAGGACATTCGTGACATCTACGGTACATTGCCCATGGACACCGGCATCCGGCTGATCTCCGACTACCTGAGAGCCGAATTTCCCTTTGCCACTTCATTCTATTTTAAAGAGGGACGTTTTGTTCTCGCAACAACCGAAACCCCCGATGCGGAACCTATATGTGAAAAACTCAAGAGTCGGTTCAACCATCCCTGGAATGCGAAGGGCGTGGACCTTTACCTGAGCATATGCTTTGCAAAGCTGGATCCGGATACCGAAATACGATCGGCTGATCTCACGATAAATGCATTGATCTCCGCTCTTCACAGAGCTTCCTCCGCTGAGGACGGCACCTGTACCTCGGTCGTTGAAAAAGATATCGCGGACTACATCAAAGAGATCTCTGTCAAGAAGATACTTGAACTCACTGTTGAAGAAAATCTCGTTGAGGTTTTCCTGCAGCCCATAGTAGAAACCACAAATCTCCGGATCGTCGGAGCCGAGGCGCTTGCCCGCATCCGTGACAGGGAAGGGCATTTCATCTCTCCCGAGGATTTCATTCCGATAGCCGAAAAAAACGGTTGCATCACCATCCTCGGAGAACAGATCCTTGACAAGACGTGTCAGTTCATAAAAGCAAACGCTCTTGATTCCATCGGTCTTTCCTGGATCAATGTAAACCTCTCACCGATACAGTTTTTTGTAGCGGACATAGCAAACAGTTACGACGAGATCATTCGCCGTAACGGTCTTGATTACAATATTATCCATCTCGAGATCACCGAGGAAGCCATGGTCAGCCAGTCCCTTCTCATGAAGCAAATGGAATCCATGACCGAAAAGGGATTCAAGTTCGTTCTCGACGACTACGGAAAAGGCTACTCAAACCTTTCCCGTCTGCACAAATGTCCTTTCATCAACATTAAGATCGATATGGAACTTGTCTGGGCTTACTGTAATCATCCAAACCTTCTCCTCCCCAGCATGATCTCCGGTTTTAAGAGCATGGGCTTTACCGTAACTGCGGAAGGGATAGAAAACCGTGAAATGGCGGATGCAATGATAGCTCTCGGTTGTGACTACCTCCAGGGCTACTACTTCTCAAAGCCGCTGCCCATGAAGGATTTCACCAAAGCCTTTGCTATTTTTGCCTAAGCAGTTCCTTTAATCTGCGGGCAGCTTCTATGGTATCCTCTCTGCTTCCGAATACCGAGAACCTGAAATAGCCCTCTCCGCAGGCTCCGAAGCCTTCTCCGGGAGTTCCCACCACCTGTATCTCCTTTAACAGATGATCGAAGAACTCCCAGCTTCCCATGCCGTCGGGACATTTCATCCATATATAAGGCGAGTTCTTTCCGCCGCAATACCATATGCCCAATTCATCCAGCGCTTCCATGAGGAGGCGCGCATTTTCTTTGTAGTAACCGATGTTTTCCCTGATCTGCTTCTGTCCTTCGGGCGTAAAAACGGCCGCTCCGCCCTTCTGTATGATGTAGGAGACTCCGTTGGTCTTGGTCGTCCTGTTTCTCACCCACATATCATTGAAGCACATGCCCTGTCTCACAAGCGCCTTGGGGATCACGGTATAGCCCAGTCTGGTACCCGTGAAACCGGCCGTCTTTGAAAGCGAGCATATCTCTATGGCGCAGGTCTTTGCGCCCTCCAGTTCAAATATGCTTCTCGGAAGTCCTTCATCTTCTATAAAAGCTTCATAGGCCGCATCAAACAGGATCACCGAGCCGTTGCTATTTGCAAAATCCACCCATTTTTGAAGCTTCTCCCTTGTAAACACCGCGCCTGTCGGATTATTGGGCGAGCATATGTACAGTATATCGGCTTTTGCCTCATCGGAGGGCTCGGGGAGGAATCCGTTCTCTATGCCCGAAGCAAGATGAACGATCCTTCTGCCGGCCATAACGTTCGCATCCACATAGGCGGGATAAGCGGGCTCTATAACAAGTGCGCTGCTGCTCCTGTCAAAAAGGTCCAGAATATCCCCAAGTTCATCGCTGGCTCCGCCGGATACAAAGACCTCCTCGTCCGTTACGTTCACTCCGCGGGAGCGATAGTATTCCCCGATGGTCGCTCTGAGAAAGGGTGCGCCGGGCTCGGGCATATAACCATGGAAGCGTTCCTTTACCGCCTGATCGTCCACCGCCTCATGAAGGGCCTTGATCACGCTCTCACAAAGAGGAAGGGACACATCGCCTATGCCCATCCGATACAGTTTCTTGTCCGGATTCGCTTCCAGATAGGCCTTGGTCTTTTTGCCGATATTGTAAAACAGATACGAATTCTTAAGATCCGCATAATGCATATTGGGAGTTATCATTCCTCTACCTCGCCTTCATATATGAACTCAGCCGGTCCTCTCATGGTCACGGCATAATTCTCCTCAACAAAGATCGTCAGCGGACCTCCGTCAAGGATTACCGTAATGGGGCTGTTGAAGCTGCAGTACCCCTTTGCTATGGCTGCCGCCGCGGTCGCACACGCTCCCGTACCGCAGGCCATGGTGATCCCGCTGCCTCTTTCCCAAACCCGCATACGTACTTTGTTTTCTGAAAGCACTTGCACGAATTCCGTGTTCACGCCATCGGGAAAAGCGGGATGATGCTCAAATTTTGTACCTATCCTGTCGAGAGCAACCTTGTCTATGTCCTCCACAAAAGTGACTATGTGAGGATTTCCCACAGACACGGGAGTTACCGCATAGTCCTCACCGTCTATGCTCAGAACAAGATCATCGGAAACCTCCGCAACACCCATGCCAACGGTAACCTCTCTCACTTTACCGTTTCTCACGTCAAGGCCGAGGGTTTTAATGCCCGACAGGGTTTCCACCTTCAAAATGGTGCTGTCGGTGTAGCCCTTATCATAAACATATTTCCCGACACAGCGTATTCCGTTTCCGCACATCTTAGCTTCGCTGCCGTCCGCATTGAATATACGCATCTTGAAATCCGCAATGTAGGACGGGGAGATGTAGATCATCCCGTCGGAACCGGCGCCGAAATGCCTCTCGGAAAGCCTCACCGACAGGTCTTTTATATTCTCCGGAACCTCTCCGTACACATAGAGATAGTCATTACCCAGCCCGTGCATTTTTGTAAAGTGCATAAATTTACCTCCTTTGACACCATAACCCCGTCCCCAAGGTGTCAAAAAATGACACCCGGGGACGGGGTTATGGTGTCATTTTTCGTCGATCGTTGAAATGCCGAGGGTGAGTTCCTCGAGCACATCCAGGACCATGCGGACCGTATCGAGGGATGTCAGCATGGGGATGTTGTTCTGTGCTGCGGCGCGGCGTATCGCGGCGCCGTCTCCGTAGTGGACTCCCGAAAGCACCGCTCTTGTGTTAATGACGTAGCTCACGTAGCCGGCCTTGATGGAATCCAGCACCTCATTGCTGCCTTCGCTGGGCTTGCCCAGAATGTGGGTCCTGATGCCCTTTGCTTTAAGAGCCTGTCCGGTCAGTGACGTGGCCTGTATATTAAAGCCCATGTCATAGAATCTGCGTACCAGCGGAACCGTTTCCTCCTTGTCTTCATCCGCAACGCTTACAAGGACGGTTCCGTAATTCCTGAGTTTGAAGCCGGACGCAATGAGCGCCTTGTAAACGGCTCTGTGCAGCTTTTTGTCGTAACCGATGGCTTCGCCCGTTGACTTCATTTCCGGGGAAAGGTAGGCATCCATGCCCCTGAGCTTCGAAAATGAAAAGACGGGGACTTTAACGTAGAACCGATCTTTTTCCTTTGGATAGCGGTCATATATCCCCTGATCCCGAAGGGTTTTTCCCAGCATCACCAGCGTGCCTATGTCCGCGAGCATATATCCCGTTGCCTTCGACAGAAAGGGAACCGTTCGCGATGAGCGGGGATTGACCTCGATGATGTAGACCCGATCCTCGGGATCCACGATGAACTGAATGTTGAACAGGCCCTTAATGCCTATGCCCAGGCCAAGCTTTGTCGTGTAGTCCAGGATGATCTCCCTGACCCTTTGCGAAAGGGTGAAAGCCGGATAAACACTGATGGAATCTCCCGAGTGAACTCCGGTTCTTTCGACCAGTTCCATGATACCGGGGACAAACACGTCTGTACCGTCGCATACGGCATCCACTTCCACTTCCTTGCCCTTAATATATTTATCGATGAGCACCGGCTTGTCTTTGTCCACTTCCACCGCGGTTCTCAGATAATTCCACATGGCTTCTTCCTTGGCAACGATCTGCATTGCACGACCGCCGAGCACAAAGCTGGGACGCACAAGCACCGGATAGCCGATCTTTTTTGCCGCCGCCACGCCATCCTCGATGCTTGTGACCGCCCTGCCCTCAGGTCTTGGGATGTCAAGCTCAAGGAGAAGCTTCTCAAAGGAATCCCTGTTTTCGGCCTTATCAATGGCTTCGCAATCGGTACCGATCAGCTTTACGCCGCGTTCCCTCAAAGGATCCGCAAGATTGATCGCGGTCTGACCTCCAAAGGTGGCAATGACGCCCTCGGGCTTTTCCATCAGGAGGATGTTCATCACATCCTCGGCGCAAAGCGGCTCAAAGTAAAGCTTGTCCGAGCAGGTGTAATCCGTTGAAACCGTTTCCGGATTGTTGTTTATTATAATGGCTTCGAATCCTGCGCTTCTTATGGTCTGGACCGCATGGACCGCAGAATAGTCGAATTCCACACCCTGTCCTATCCTGATGGGTCCCGAACCGAGAACCACTATCTTCTTTTTATCCGAAACGATCGATTCATTCTCGGGCAAAACTCCGCAATTTCCCGCATTGGTACTCTCGTAAGAGGAGTAGAAGTAGGGAATGTAGCTCTCGAACTCCGACGCACAGGTGTCTATCATTTTGTACACCGGAAAAATGCCGTTGTCCTTGCGGAGGTCGAACACCTCAAGTTCCGATCTTTCCCAAAGCCTGCCGATCTCTCTGTCGGAAAAGCCCATCCTCTTCGATTCCCTGAGTTCCTCAATGTCCCCCGGATGCTTTTTGATCTCCTCTTCCTCATCCGTGATATTTTTAAGTTTCCTCAGGAAGAACAGGTCGATGGCGGTGATCCTTCCGATCTCTTCCACCGTGACCCCTCTTCTTAAAAGTTCTGCAATGGCATATAGTCTGTCATCCCGTCCTTTTACTATATAAGTCTTAAGGTCTGCTGTTTCTGCCGCATCAAACTTTGCCATCCGCAGATGAAAAGCTCCGTTCTCCAAGGATCTCAAACCTTTTAACAGGCTCTCTTCAAAGGTTCTTCCCACACTCATGATCTCACCCGTTGCTTTCATCTGGGTGGAAAGGGAATTGTCAGCATCCGTAAATTTATCAAAAGGGAAGCGCGGAAGCTTTGTAACCACGTAGTCCAACGAAGGCTCAAAGGCCGCGGGTGTATTCGCGATAGGGATCTCGTCCAGCGTCATTCCGACTCCGATCTTTGCGGAAACCCGCGCTATGGGATAGCCGCTCGCCTTTGATGCAAGCGCGGAGGAACGCGAAACTCTGGGATTGACCTCTATCAGATAATACTTAAAAGATTTCGGATCCAGCGCAAATTGTACATTGCATCCACCCTCTATCTTGAGTGCACGGATGATCTTTAACGCGCTGTCCCTAAGCATGTGATATTCTTTATCCGTAAGTGTCTGAGACGGGCATACGACTACCGAATCCCCCGTATGCACTCCAACGGGATCCAGATTTTCCATATTGCATATGGTGATCGCAGTATCGTTCTTGTCTCTCATCACCTCATATTCAATTTCCTTAAAGCCCTTAACGCTTTTCTCCACCAGCACCTGGTGTACGGGCGAAAGCTCAAGCGCATTTTTCATCAGGCTTACAAATTCTTCTTCATTGTCGGCAAATCCGCCGCCTGTTCCGCCAAGAGTGAATGCGGGGCGAAGCACCACGGGGTAGCCTATCTCTTTAGCTATTCTTTTTCCGTCCTCTATGTTTTCGGCAATGTCCGATGGAAGCACGGGTTCTCCGAGACTTGTGCAAAGTTCCTTGAATTTTTCCCTGTCTTCCGCTTTATCAATGGACTCTCCACTTGTTCCGAGAAGTTCTGTACGGCATTCGGCAAGAACGCCCTTTCTCTCCAGCTGCATGGCAAGATTGAGTCCTGTCTGCCCGCCTATGCCCGGCAAAATTGCATCGGGGCGTTCGTAACGGATGATCTTCGCGATGAATTCCAGCGTCAACGGCTCCATATATACCTTGTCAGCTATGCTTGTATCGGTCATTATCGTGGCGGGATTGGAATTGCAGAGGATGACCTTGTAGCCCTCCTCCTTGAGTGCAAGACACGCCTGCGTGCCTGCATAGTCGAACTCGGCCGCCTGACCGATAACGATCGGACCGGAACCTATGACCAGTATTTTCTTTATATCAGTCCTTTTGGGCATGATCCTCACCTCCGATCATCTTTATGAATCTGTCGAACAGATAGGCGCTGTCATGCGGTCCCGGCGAGCTCTCGGGATGATATTGAACGCTGAACACTCTGTCCTTTTCGTTTTTCATGCCTTCCACCGTTTTGTCCAGAAGGTTCACATGAGTGACTGTAAGGCCCGTGCCCTTCAGGCTCTCCTCATCCACCGCATAGGAATGATTTTGGGAAGTGATCTCGATCCTGCCCGTTTCAAGGTTCCTCACGGGATGATTTCCGCCCCTGTGCCCGAACTTGAGTTTGTACGTCTTTGCTCCGTATGCAAGACTGATGAGCTGGTGACCGAGGCATATGCCAAAGATCGGAACGGTACCCAGAAGCTGCTTAAGAGTTTCGATCGTTTCCTTAACATCCTCCGGATCTCCGGGGCCGTTGGACACGAACACTCCGTCGGGTTTCAGCGCTTTTATCTCCGAAGCGCGTGTGTTCCATGGAACCACGCTCACACGGCAGTCTCTTTTCACAAAAGAGCGGACAATGTTAGCCTTCATTCCGCAATCTATCGCAACAACATGGTATTTTCCTGCGGGATTCATTTCATATGCCTTCCCGACGGACACTCTCGATACCTGATCCCTCGGGAACTCAGCGGTCTTCAGCCTTTCTACGGCCTTTTCGGTCGGTGTTTTCGAATCGGTCAGGATGATCCTTCTGCTTCCGTGATCTCTGATCACTCTGGTGAGCTCACGGGTGTCAAGACCCGAGATCCCCGGGATGCCGTATTTCTTCAGCACCTTGTCAAGCGTTGCTTCGCTCCTGAAATTGGAGGGCAGATCGTTGTACTCATGAACGATGAGCGCTCCGACCGTTGGTGTCTGCGACTCGTAGTCATCCGCAGCCATACCGTAGTTTCCGATGAGCGGATAGGTCATTACCACCGCCTGATCAGTATAGGAAGGATCGGACATGATCTCCTGGTAGCCCGCCATGGAGGTGTTGAAAACGATCTCCAAAATCCGCTCCCCATCCGCTCCGAAGGAACAGCCGAAGTACTCGCTGCCATCCTCAAAGACCAGTTTTCTGTCAAAATTTCTTATCATAAAAGCACCTCAGCTGCCGCTCCGATGAAGCCCTTAAACAGGGGATGAGGTTTGTTGGGGCGGCTCTTGAACTCGGGATGATACTGAACACCGACGTAGAACGGACGGTCAGTGAGTTCCACGGTTTCCACAAGCTTTCCGTCGGGTGACATTCCGCTGAGTGTAAGACCGCATTGCTGCAGCTTTTCTCTGTAGTCATTATTGAATTCGTAACGATGACGATGGCGCTCACTGATGAGATCTGTACCGTAGCATTTTTCCATTACGGTTCCTTTTTCTATCACGCACGGATAGGCGCCGAGTCTCAGCGTTCCGCCTTTATCTATGTCATCGCTCTGTCCGGGCATATAGTCGATCACCTTGTGGGCGCATTGCTCGTTGAACTCACCCGAATCCGCATCCTTGATCCCCGCAACGTTCCTCGCATATTCGATCACCGATATCTGCATACCGAGACATATGCCAAAGAAAGGAATATGGTTTTCTCTCGCCCATTTGGTTGCAATTATCATGCCTTCGATGCCTCTGTAGCCAAAGCCTCCGGGTACGATGATCCCGTTAAGTCCCGAAAGAAGTTCGTCTGCGGTTTCCGGCCGGATCTCTTCCGAATCGATCCAATGTATGTTCACATGAACATTATGGTAGAAGCCCGCATGGCGAAGTGCTTCCGCAACGGAAAGATACGCGTCGTGAAGGCCCACGTACTTGCCCACAAGCCCGATCTCAACGCACCTTGTTCGCGCCATGTTGATGCGGTTCACCATGTCCTGCCATTCCTTCAGATCGGGAGCCTTTGTCTCAAGCCCCAGTTCACGGCAGACCACCTGTGAGAAATTTGAGCTTTCAAGCATCAAAGGTGCTTCATAAAGATTCGGCAAAGTAATATTCTCGATAACGCAGTCACGTTTAACGTTACAGAACAATGCTATCTTGTGGAAGATCGAATCCTCGAGATGTTCATCGCATCTTAAGACAATGATGTTGGGGTTAATGCCCATTCCCTGAAGCTCCTTTACGGAATGCTGGGTGGGCTTTGATTTGTGTTCCTCCGACCCGCTGAGGAAAGGAACAAGTGTCACATGTACAAAAAGGCTGTTTTCTCTGCCGACCTCAAGAGAGATCTGACGCACCGCCTCTATGAAGGGTTGAGATTCTATATCACCGATCGTACCGCCAATCTCCGTGATGACAACATCAGCGTTGGTCTTTTTTCCAACGTTGTAAACAAATTCCTTGATCTCATTTGTAATATGAGGAATAACCTGTACCGTTGATCCGAGGTATTCGCCGCGTCTTTCCTTGTTTAAAACGTTCCAATAGACTTTTCCCGTAGTGAGATTGGAAAACTTGTTCAGATCCTCGTCAATGAAGCGTTCATAGTGTCCCAGATCCAGATCCGTTTCCGCTCCGTCCTCCGTGACATACACCTCTCCGTGCTGATAGGGGCTCATGGTTCCCGGATCCACATTGATGTAGGGATCCAGCTTTTGCGCTGCCACCTTCAAGCCTCTTGCTTTTAAAAGACGCCCCAAAGAGGCTGCGGTAATTCCTTTACCCAGCCCCGATACGACACCACCGGTCACAAATATATACTTTGTCATGCTGTTCCTCCTTCTCTGCCTATGCAGATGTAACCCCACAGGGGATTTTTTTATTTTCCGCTTTCTCCGTAGTTTGAAAGCACTCTTGCGGAAGGATCGTTTACGTTGCATCCTTCCCACTCCTTGTTGGGCATCCAATAATCCTTGATCATTTCAGCCTGACCCGGATAGTACTTTTCAAAAATCTCTCTGTAAAGAAGAGATTCCTTTGTGAAAGGCTTTGCGAATCCGTATTTCTCCTTTCTTTCCTCAAACTCTTCGTCCGTATATTTCTTTTCTGCATATTCCTTCAGATAATCAACCATGGAATGTCCCACAGCATCCGAGAATGCGGCTTTTTCACGCCACAGTATTCCGTCGGGAAGATAATCCAGACCCTCAAATGCATGTCTTAACAGGTATTTGCCCTTGTTGTATCTGTTCATTTTCATTTCCGGATCAAGACTCATCACATACCTTACAAAGTCCAGATCCCCAAAAGGAACTCTTGCTTCCAGAGAGTTTACGGATATGCATCTGTCTGCCCTAAGGACATCGTACATATGCAGTTCTCTCACTCTCTTTTCCGCTTCCTTCTGAAAAGCTTCGGCGGAGGGAGCAAAATCCGTATACTTATATCCAAAGAGCTCATCCGATATCTCTCCGGTCAGGATAACTCTGATATCAGACTCTTCATGTATGGCCTTGCACACCAGATACATGCCCATGCTTGCTCTGATGGTTGTAATGTCCCAGGTGCCCAGAAGCTCAATGACCTTTTCCAAAGAAGAGATAACCTCCTCCGAGGTCATATACACTTCCGTATGGTCTGCACCAATGTATTCCGCAACCTGCCTTGCATATTTCAGATCTATGGCATCCTCGCTCATTCCTATGGCAAAGGTTCTTATCGGCGTCTTTAACGCCTTTGCCGCCACCGCACACACCAGCGAAGAATCAAGACCTCCGGAAAGAAGAAAGCCCACCTTTGAGTCCGAAACAAGACGTTTTTGAATTCCCTTTTCCAGTTTCTCCCTTATCTTTTTGCAGGCGGTCTCAAGATCGTCCTTCACAGGCTCTTCCACCTTTGCAATATCCGTGTACGGGATGAACACTCCTCTTTTGTAATAGCAGCCGGGCGGAAAGGGCAGGATCCTTTGAACGATACCCACGAGATTTTTGGGTTCGCTCGCCATAACGATCACTCCCTTTTCGTCATAGCCGTAATAAAGAGGTCTTATGCCTATCGGGTCTCTTGCGGCAATGTATTCACCGTCCGTTGCATCAAAGATTATCATTGCAAATTCCGCATCGAGCTTAGCGAACATGTCCGTTCCGTACTCTTTGTACATGGGAAGGATGATCTCACAGTCGCTGTCGCTTTTAAATTCATAGCCTAAATTGAAGAGCTTTTCTCTCTCACTTTCAAAGCCATAGAGTTCGCCGTTACAGACAACGTAGTTTCCGTCAAGTTCAAAAGGCTGCATTCCTTCCGGGGTAAGCCCCATGATCGAAAGCCTTCTAAACCCAAGAAGCCCGTTGCCCGTGTTGATGATACGACAGTCATCCGGTCCTCTGGATACGGTCTTTTCAAATCCTTCTTCAAATTTTGCGAGATCGGCTGTTTCGCCGCAATAGCCCATAATAGAACACATAAGTCAATCCTCTTTTGCTGTTATTTATTCAACGTCCTGAAGAGCATCATAACCCTCTTCACCCGTACGTACCTTTACAACATTCTCAACATCGTAAACAAAGATCTTGCCGTCTCCGATATGTCCTGTGTAAAGCACCTTCTTTGCGGTCTCTATAACATCCCTTACAGGGATCGCAGAAACCACTATATCCACCTGAACCTTCGGTCTCAGGTCTGTCTCCACCGCAACGCCTCTGTAAAACTCGGTCTGTCCTTTTTGCATACCGTATCCCATTACGTGGGAAACTGTCATACCGGTAATGCCGAGCTTGTTCATTGCCGCCTTCAGAGCATAGAGCTTCTCCTCCTTAAACACGATCTCAACCTTTGTAAACTTGGGACCGTCGGAGCTGAACGTAGGCTGTCTCTTTACCTCTACGGCTTCAGCTACCGGAGTGGTACCCGTTACAGCAACGGGAAGTTCCGTGTTACCGAAATCGGAATACTTGTCGACTGAGGGCATAAAGTCCGCATAGGCACTGGGAAGTCCGTGTTCACTGATGTCAAGGCCCATAAGTTCATCCGCGGCATCAGCACGAAGGAAGTTTAATTTCTTTAAGATTGCAAAGAATATGCCCATGGTTACCGCAGCCCATGCAGCTACGGTTACAAAACCGATTGCCTGTATTCCAAGCTGAGTAAATTCGCCTGTATAGAAAAGTCCGTTGAGTCCTGCGGGAGCGTCGGGATTTGCAAGAAGTCCGACTGCGATCGTTCCCCATATGCCGTTTGCGCAATGCACGCCTACAGCACCTACGGGATCATCGATGTGAAGCTTAAGGTCAAGCACTTCGACAACGACCACTACCAGGATGCCCGCAACAAGACCTACAACCGAAGCACCGATGGCATCGAAAGCATCACAGCCTGCGGTTACGGCTACAAGACCTGCAAGAGATGCGTTCAAGCACATTGAAACATCGGGTTTTCCGTTTTTGATCCATGTGTAGATCAGGGTTGTTACCGTTGCCACTGCGGGAGCAATGGTTGTGGTAAGGAAAATGGAGGACAGCTCGGAAACCGTTGTTGCAGCAGCTCCGTTGAAGCCGTACCAGCCAAGCCAAAGAATGAATACACCCAAAGCACCGAGAGGGATCGAATGTCCGGGAATGGCATTTACTTTCGTTACTTTGCCCTTCTTGTCGGTTACATACTTACCGATACGGGGTCCGAGAGCGATCGCTCCGATGAGTGCCGCAATACCGCCGACCATATGGATCGCGCAGGAACCTGCATAATCATGGAAACCGATACCGCTGAGCCAGCCGCCGCCCCAGATCCAGTGTGCCTCGATGGGATAGATCAAAAGCGAGATCACAGCTGAATAAATACAATAGGAAGAAAATCTTGTTCTCTCAGCCATGGCACCGGAAACTATCGTCGCCGTCGTAGCACAGAACACCAGGTTGAATACAAAGTAACTGGCATCCGTGAAGCCGTCCGCGGGAGATGCTATGAACTCCTTAAAATGAGTAAAAAGATTAAGATTGGGTTTTCCGATAAGACCGAAGAATGTATCTTCTCCCATCATCAACGTATAGCCGAGGATAGAAAAGACCACCGTTCCTATACAAAAATCCATAAGGTTCTTCATGATAATGTTGCCGGCATTCTTTGCACGGGTAAAGCCCGTTTCAACCATTGCAAAGCCCGCTTGCATCCAGAAAACCAATGCTGCACCGATCAAAAACCAAAATTCAACGCTCATAATTGTCACCTGCTTTCCTTTTTATTATTTTACTTCACCCCAAATAACAGATCCGCATAGGTCGGGAAGGGCCAGTACTTCTTGGCCGTCAAAGTTTCCGCTTTATCGCAGGGTACTCTGACCTGTGTCATTGCAGGGATAAGCATATCCCTGATCAAAGCAGATTCTTCCACTATATCTTCCACCGTCTTTACCTTTGCTATGGCCTGCTCAAGCAACTCGGTATTGTCCGTGATCTCATCCACAAGCCCCGAAAGTTTTTCAACCAGCTCCGTCTCGTATCTGCACTTAAGAACGGGAGAGATGACTTTCTTAGCGGAAGCCGCTTTTGCAAGATCTGCGGTGTATGCCTCTATGGCAGGTGTGATCTCCGTTCTCGCCATTTCTGCCATTGTATTTGCTTCTATCAGAACCGTCTTGCAGTAATTCTCAAGCATAATGTCACGTCTGGATCTCAGTTCGTCCTCAGTGAAAACGCCGAGTCCCGTCAACATCCTTACATTCTTTTCATCCATCAGATGAGGCATGCAATCTGCAGTTGTACGATAGTTTGCAAGGCCTCTCACTTCTGTGGCTTCCTTGATCCATGCATCGTCATAACCGTTTCCGTTGAAGATTATCCTCTTGTGATCCTTGATCGTCTTCCTGATCATCTCGTGCAGAGCGCTCTCAAAATCTTCTGCCTTTTCAAGCCTGTCCGCGTAGATCCTGAGGCTCTCCGCAACCGCCGCATTAAGCATGATGTTTGCACATGCGATGGAGTTTGATGAACCCAGCATACGGAATTCAAATTTATTTCCCGTGAAAGCAAAGGGTGAAGTCCTGTTTCTGTCCGTGGTATCACGGTTGAACTTGGGCAGAACATCCACTCCCAGCTTCATCTGCATCTTCTTTGTTCCGGCATAAGGTCTGTCGTTCTCGATGGCCTCCAGCACCTCATTAAGCTCATCGCCCAGGAACATTGATATAACAGCCGGAGGAGCCTCATTTGCCCCCAGTCTGTGATCGTTGCCTGCCGTAGCCACGGAAAGTCTCAAAAGATCCTGATAATCGTCAACCGCTTTGATAACCGCACAAAGGAACAACAGGAACTGTGCGTTCTCATAGGGTGTGGCTCCGGGCGAAAGAAGATTCTGTCCGCTGTCTGTCGAGATAGACCAGTTATTGTGCTTACCGCTTCCGTTAACTCCAGCGAAGGGCTTTTCGTGAAGCAGGCATACAAGTCCGTGACGGGCAGCCACCTTCTGCATGATCTCCATTGTCAGCTGGTTGTGATCGGTAGCTATGTTAGTTGTGGAATAGATGGGTGCCAGCTCGTGCTGCGCGGGAGCGACCTCATTATGTTCGGTTTTTGCAAGGATACCGAGTTTCCAGAGTTCATCGTTCAGATCCTGCATATATTCCTGTACTCCGGGCTTGATGACTCCGAAGTAATGATCGTCAAGTTCCTGTCCCTTGGGAGGTTTTGCTCCGAAAAGGGTTCTTCCCGTAAATCTTAAGTCGGGACGCTTTTCATACATCTCTTTGGTAACCAGAAAATATTCCTGCTCGGGGCCTACGGAAGAAACAACTCTCTTTGCCGTATCGTTTCCGAAAAGTCTCAATATTCTCAATGCCTGCTTACTGAGCACTTCCATCGAACGAAGCAGCGGTGTCTTTTTGTCCAGCGCATGACCTCCGTAAGAACAGAAAGCGGTGGGTATGCAAAGGGTCTTTCCTTTAATGAAAGCATATGAGGTAGGATCCCAGGCCGTGTATCCTCTTGCTTCAAAGGTTGCTCTCAAGCCTCCGCTGGGGAAGGAAGAAGCATCCGGTTCACCCTTTATAAGTTCTTTTCCCGAGAACTCCATGATCACGCTTCCGTCAGGGGAAGGTGTAATAAAGCTGTCGTGTTTTTCAGCCGTAATTCCGGTAAGAGGCTGGAACCAATGAGTATAATGGGTTGCGCCGTGTTCTACCGCCCAATTCTTCATAGCCTCTGCAACAGCGTTAGCCAAACTGCTGTCGATCTCGCTTCCCTCATCGATGGTCTTGCGAAGGGACGCATATACTTTTGCGGGTAGTTTTGCCCTCATAACTCTGTCGTCAAAGACCAAACTTCCAAAATAATCTGATACTGTACTCATGTTGTCGGCTCCTTTCTTCTTTAAAAGCGACAAAGGCGTCTGTTGTGTCACTCGAACACAAAAGACGCCTTTGTCTTTATCATTCTTTATTCAGGTATAATGCTCTTTCCGGAAAAATAGAAAAAGCGTCTGAGAGTTTTTCTCAGACGCCTTTGTCTTTATGAGTGCGGATTATACGCTTATGTTTTTAAAGTGTCAAGAGGGTAATTGAAAAAATTTTTTTCATCAGATCTTATAAAACTTCTTAACCTCATGATTCAGGCTGTCAACCGTGTTTCCGTTGGCATTTGCTTCTTTTTCGATCTCTTCCACCGCTGCATGAAGTTCATGCATGCCCTCAGTGGTTTTGGACATCGAATTGGCACTGCTCTCCGTAGCCAGACTGATCTCGGATACTCCGTCCGCAAGGGATGCTGCCAGTACCTCCATGTTCTTGGCATTCTTTGAGAAATTAGCCAAAAGGTCATATATTTCGGATATGCCTTTTTCATTTTCAACGGCATTCCCCGCAAACTTGTCATAGTCGGAAATGACAGTGGTGGTTACATACGAAAGTATCTCGTTTGCGTTCTTGACGAGTTCGTGAACCGAATCCAAAACGACCACGTTGGTTTCCTGGATGCTGGTAGCGGTGATCTTAGTGTTCTCCGCCAGTTTCTGTATCTCAGACGCAACAACCGCAAAGCCTCGTCCCGCTTCTCCCGCTCTCGCCGCCTCGATGGAAGCGTTCAGCGCAAGGAGGTTGGTCTGAGACGAGATGGAAAGGATGTTGTCCGTGAGTTCCCTGATCTTCTCAACCGATGAACTCTTTTTGATGGATTCCTCGATGCGGACACTGATGTCATCAATGATCTCCTTGGTGTGAAGCTTACTGGAAACAGATGATTCTTTCTCTTCTCCCGCTATCTTTAAAAGCTCGTTTACACGGTTCGAGTTGCTGTCGGAATCCTCTCTGATGTCGCATGCCACCTCACGTATCTCGGCTGAGGAAACATTAATGTTCTGCAGTGTAGCACTGATCTCCTGCATATTTGTCGTAACATCGCTAAGACCGTCAAGCACGACAGCTGAATTTTTCTCGCAGTCGGCTATATTCTCATTGATCCTGAGTGTTGCCTTCCGGATATCTCCCGATCCGTCCTTGATCGATCTGATAACATTTTGAAGCTGCTCCATAAAGGAGTTTATCCCGATGGCGATCTTTCCGACCTCGTCAACATACAGATGATCCAAACGTACGGTCAGATCCCCCTTTCCTTCCTTCAGATCGTCTATGATCTTTCCTATCCTCGTCTGCATCTTTTCCAAAGGACGTAAAACCGTGAAGAGACATACATAGATCGCGCCGAGCATGGCTATGAGAAAAACAATCCCCATAACAACTGTAATGCCCATCGCACGCTTAACTCTGTTTTCGATCAGCTTGGTCTCCTGAGCAACAAGGGAATTCATCGTTTCGCCGAAGGCCTTCTCGTTGCTCTCCATTTTATTGATCTGATTGTTAAGCTTGGCGTATTGAATGTTAATATCGGTTCTTTCCCCGCCTTTTATGGAATCTGCCAGCTTTTGCGCCTGAGCTGCATAGGTTTGAAGGTTCTCATAATAAGGTGCAAAGGCTTCGGTAAGTACGGTATTCTTCTCGGCCTTCGAGAACTGTTCCACCTCATTATTGATATTTGAGATATTATCATTTAAAGTCTTAACAGCCGAATAACTGTTCTCAATACTTTTTGCCGTATCATTTCCGGTCAGGAATCTCAATGCGGCATTTTCAATGGCTGATCTCTGCTTCTCAATTTCGATCTGCAGGGTTTTGATCGTAACAGTGTGCTCCGCCAATAAAGCCGCAGAATTTTCAACCTGCACATTGGTAAAAGCACTCATTCCCACATTTACCGCAAAAACTACAAACAACGCCCCAAGCACCGTCAGTATCCTAAATTTTACAGAATGCTTCATAACACTTCTCCTCCCTTAGTTTATTGAAATTATATCACATGCTTTCTAAAAAATGTAACACCTCTTTCAAAGTTGTATAATTTTCGGAAGTTCTTGACAAAATTTAAGAATAGTTCCAAAACGCACACTTGACAAAAGTTTCCTTTAGTCCTATAATGCGCTCCAATGAGCAAGGGCGTTCATGAACCTGCGGATAGTATCCGTGAGTTCACGAGCGCCCTTTTTGTTCTGCGATCAAAGGTAAATTCAAAGGAGTAGGTCATGAAAAAAGAAGGTGAAGTACGCATCCCCTCAGGTTGTGCCATAGCGGCGGTAATTTCCAAAGAGGGTCACAAAATGTCCGGTGAGATCATCACCAATGCAATGAAACCCATGCACGACAGAAGCAACGGTCTGGGCGGCGGCTTTGCGGCATACGGTATTTACCCTTCGTACAAGGAATTCTATGCACTGCATCTGTTCTTTGACAGCCGGGCAACCCGCAAAGAATGTGAGGCGTTCCTGAAGGAGTATTTTGAGATCGTTCAATCCGAGATCATCCCCACCCGGAAGATCCCCGAAATAACCGACGAACCAATAATCTGGAGATACTTCGTTGCGCCTTTAAAATCTATGCTTTTCAACCTTCAACAGGATGAAAAAGAATATGTTGCCCGCATTACAATGAAAATAAACACGGATATGAAGGGTGCATATGTCTTTTCAAGCGGCAAGAACATGGGTGCCTTCAAGGCGGTGGGTTTCCCCGAGGATGTCGGACATTTCTATAAGCTCGAGGAATACGAGGGTTATTCCTGGACGGCTCACGGAAGATATCCCACCAACACTCCCGGCTGGTGGGGCGGCGCACATCCCTTCACTCTGCTGGATTACTCCATCGTTCACAACGGTGAGATCTCATCCTACGATGCAAATCGCCGTTTTATAGAAATGTTTGGTTATAAATGTAATCTTTTGACCGACACGGAAGTCATTACCTATATCATGGATTATCTTGTCAGGGTGCAGGGGCTCACTCTCACGGAAGCTGCCGATGTTATAGCCGCTCCCTTCTGGAGCACCATTGCCCGTGAGAAGGATGAGGCACGCAAGCAGAGGCTCACCTATCTGAGGACCGTATTCCCGAGTCTTTTGATCACAGGTCCCTTCTCGATCATCCTTGGCTACACCGGAGGCATCATGGCTTTAAACGACCGTTTGAAGCTGCGTTCCATGGTGGTGGGCGAAAAGGCCGATCGCATATACATTGCAAGCGAAGAAGCTTCCATCCGTACAATGGAACCCGATGCAGAAAACATATGGTCTCCCGCCGGTGGCGAACCTGTGATCGTAAACGTAAAGGAAGGTGCATTCTAATGAGCATGGAATTTATATATCCGGAATTTGAAGTCATCCGAAACGAAAACAGATGCACAAACTGCCGCATCTGTGAAAAGCAATGTTCCAACGGTGTTCACACCTATGATCCGGGAAAAAAGATCATGATAAGCGACGATTCCAAATGTGTTGATTGCCAGCGTTGTGTATCCTTCTGTCCCACAAAGGCTCTTAAGATCGTAAAGAGCAACAACACCTTCAAAGAAAACGCAAACTGGTCGGACAGCACCATAAACGAGGTATTCAAACAGGCAACGGGCGGCGGAGTTCTTCTTTCCTCAATGGGAAATCCCACCACTCTTCCCGTCTATTGGGATAAGATACTGATCAATGCCTCACAGGTTACAAATCCTCCCATCGATCCCTTGAGAGAACCTATGGAAACCAGGGTTTCGCTTGGCAAGAAACCCGAAAAGATCAAAAGAGACGAGAACGGGCAGATCATATGCGATCTTTCTCCCCAGATCGAGCTCTCGATGCCCGTGATGTTTTCAGCCATGAGCTACGGCTCAATCAGCTACAATGCCCATGCGGCTCTTGCCAAAGCAGCAACAGACCTGGGCATACTCTACAACACCGGTGAAGGCGGACTTCATGAGGATTTCTACCGCTACGGTCCCAACACCATAGTTCAGGTCGCCAGCGGACGTTTCGGTGTTCACGAGGACTACCTCGAAGCAGGCGCCGCCATTGAGATCAAGATGGGCCAGGGAGCAAAGCCCGGTATAGGCGGTCATCTTCCCGGTGCCAAAATTGTCGGAGACGTTTCAAAAACAAGGATGATACCCGAGGGCTCGGATGCCATTTCCCCCGCGCCTCACCATGACATATATTCCATCGAGGATCTTCGTCAGCTGGTCTTTTCCTTAAAGGAAGCCACCGACTACAAAAAGCCCGTGATCGTAAAAGTCGCTGCGGTACACAATATAGCGGCCATCGCGGGAGGCATAGCCCGAAGCGGAGCTGACATCATAGCGATCGATGGCTTCCGCGGAGGCACCGGTGCGGCTCCCACAAGAATAAGGGACAATGTGGGCATACCCATTGAACTTGCATTGGCTTCCGTTGACCGCCGTCTTCGCGAAGAGGGTATCAGGAACAATGTTTCTCTCGTAGTCGGAGGTTCCATCAGAAACTCCGCAGATGTGATAAAAGCCATTGCCCTGGGCGCAGACGCCTGCTACGTGGCAACCGCCGCTCTGCTCGCAATGGGCTGTCATCTCTGTCGTTCCTGTCAGACAGGCAGATGTAACTGGGGCATAGCCACTCAGCGCCCGGATCTTGTGAGCCGCCTCGATCCCGAAGTCGCGAGCCGCAGACTTGAAAACCTCATTACCGCATGGCGGAATGAGATCATGGAAATGATGGGCGGAATGGGCATAAATTCCATAGAAGCCCTTCGCGGAAACCGTCTCATGCTCCGCGGTATAGGACTCAACAGCAAAGAGCTGGAGATCTTGGGAATTGGACATGCGGGTGAATGAAAAATATTGCAAATTTAATCCACATATGTAAAAATAATCGGAGGTAACATATGAAAATACACGCGGAGGATTTAGATCCCAAAGCCATAAACGATGCCATAAAAAGCTCGGACGGCGCATGTACCGTCGAAGGTTGCTGCGGTCAGCGTTTCATAGGCGCAGGCATGTCGGACAGATCCATCGAGATCCACGGAATTCCCGGGAATGCGCTGGGTGCCTATCTTAACGGTGCCTGCATCACTGTTTGCGGAAATTCCCAGGATGCGGTAGGGGACACCATGAATGCGGGAAAGATCGTGATACACGGCAATATAGGCGACGCGGCAGGCTATGCCATGAGAGGCGGCAAGATCTTTGTTAAAGGAAACGCAGGCTATCGCGCGGGCATTCATATGAAAGCCTACAAGGAAAAGATCCCGGTCATGGTGATCGGTGGTCGTGCAGGCAGCTTCCTCGGAGAATATCAGGCGGGAGGTATCATCATCGTTTTGAATCTCTCCGAACCCGATAAAAAGATCGTCGGAAACTTCCCCTGTACAGGTATGCACGGCGGAAAAATGTTTCTGCGGTCGGATTGTAAGGACATTGTCTTTCCCGACAGAGTGACCGCTACACGTGCCACCGAAACCGACAAGAACGAGATAAGGGCCTACCTTGAAGAGTTTTGCGGGTACTTTGACCGCAATGCGGATGATATCCTGTCGGAGGAGTTCACCGTGATCGAGCCCGACAGCAACAACCCGTACAGACAGATGTATGTGGCTAATTGAACAGCTATCGCTTTTGCATTGAGCCATTATTAAGTGGAGGGAATATAAACATGAAATATTCAAAGGATGAGATCTTACAATTTATGGAAGAGGAAGACGTTAAGTTTATCCGACTTGCATTTTGCGATGTTTTCGGCCGTCAAAAAAACATTTCCATCATGCCCAGTGAACTCCCGCGTGCTTTTGAACAGGGAATAGTCTTTGATGCCTCATCTATCATGGGGTTCGGGGACGAAACACACAGCGACCTTATGCTCCATCCGGAGGCAGACACCTTAGTACCTCTGCCCTGGCGTCCGGAGCACGGCCGGGTTGTGCAGATGTTTTCTTCCATAACCTATCCCGACGGCACTCCTTTTGAGTGCGATACACGCCATCTCCTGAAAGAAGCCGTAAAAGATGCAACCGATGCGGGTCTCCGCTTTACCTTCGGTGCAGAGATGGAATTCTATCTCTTCCTTCTTGACGAATTCGGCAAAAAAACTTTGATCCCTTCCGATGAAGCGGGTTATATGGACATCGCCCCCGATGACCACGGAGAAAATGTTCGGCGTGAGATATGCCTGACATTGGAAAAAATGAGCATACATCCCGAAAGCTCTCATCATGAGGAGGGTCCCGGACAGAGCGAAATAGATTTCCGTTACTCGGATCCCCTCATGGCCGCGGATAATGCACAGACATTCCAGCGTGTTGTTAAGACAGTAGCCGACAGAAACGGACTTTGCGCAGACTTTTCGCCCAAACCGCTTAAGGATATGCCCGGAAACGGCTTCCACATCAATATGTCTGTTTATCCGTTTGATGAAAATAACAACTTTCAATATATGATCGCGGGAATAATGAAGCACATCAAGGCCATGACATTATTCCTGAATCCAACGGAACAATCTTATACAAGACTCGGCAACAATAAGGCTCCGGGTTACATTACCCAGTCTGCCGAAAACCGTTCGCAGCTCATCCGTATACCCGCCGCAGTCGGAGAATACCGTCGTGCAGAGCTGCGTTCCCCCGATCCCTGTGCCAATCCCTATCTCGCGTTTGCACTCCTGATCTGGGCAGGTCTTGACGGGATCAGAAGCAAACAGCTTCCGCCCGAGCCCGCAAATGTCAATCTTTACACTGCTCCCGAGGAGGTACTCGGGAAATATGAAAAACTTCCCGGCTGCTATCAGGAAGCCTGCAAGACGGCTTTGCAGGCAGAGTTTATCAGATCGCATATCCCGTCAGCGATCCTGGATATATACAGCAAGCTCAAAGATTGAACTATATTTAAAAATTTTTCCCGAAGGGACGATTCCGTATGGGTCTTAAAGAGCGCATTTACAGCGTCCTCGTTGTTTCGTCGACAGAAAAATTGAATACAGCGCTTTCCTCTCTTCTTTTGGAGTGTTCTTATCGCCCCGTTCGCTTTGTGTCTGATATCAGCTCTGCAAAAAGGATCTGGAGCGAAAGCAGTTACGACTTTATCATCATCAACTCCCCTCTTCCGGACGATGCGGGTGTCCGCTTTGCCATAGATGCCGCCGCCTCAAAGGGAACGGTTGTTTTGCTTTTACTTCGCCCCGACGTTTATTATGAAACGCGTGAGCGGGTTGTGGAACATGGTGTTTTCACCCTTGCAAAGCCCCTCTCCCGCCCTGTTATACTCAGCGCCCTCGATTGGCTGGAAAGTGCCAGAGAGCGACTGAAACGTCTCGACCTCAAAACCCTTTCCGTCGAAGAAAAGATGGAGCAGATACGTACCGTCAACCGAGCCAAGTGGCTTCTGATCTCCGAGTTAAGTATGGAGGAGCCTGAAGCCCACCGTTACATCGAAAAGCAGGCCATGGACCGCGGTCTTTCAAAACGCGCCGTTGCCGAAGAAATTATAAAAACCTACGGCTGATGAACCCCGGGGACGGGGTTGTGGTGTCATTTTTAAAGGTAGAAATATGTGTGGAATATGCGGATTTACCGGAAAAATAGAGGATAGGGAAGAAATTCTCGAAAAAATGATGAACAGGATCATCCATCGTGGTCCGGACAGTGCGGGGAAACACATCTCCGAAGGGATCGCCATGGGTTTCAGACGCCTTGCCATCATAGACCTGAACAATGGCGACCAGCCCATGTACAATGAAGGCAAAACGCTGGTCGTGACCTTTAACGGTGAGATATATAACTACAAAGAACTCAGATGTGACCTTGAAGCCAAAGGTCACATCTTTTCAAATAACGCGGATACGGAGGTGCTTCTCCACGGTTACGAGGAATACGGCACTTCTCTTGTTACCATGCTCCGCGGAATGTTCACCTTCGTGCTCTGGGATCTGAAGTCCAAAACCCTTTTCGGAGCCAGAGATCACTTCGGCATCAAGCCCTTTTACTATACCCTTCTCGGCAGCGACCTGGCCTACGGCTCTGAGATAAAGTCCATCCTTGAGCATCCTGCCTATAAAAAAGAGGTGAACCCCGAGGCTCTGGAAAACTATCTCACTTTTCAATACTCCGTTCTTCCCGAGACCTTCTTTAAAGGCATATACAAACTGAATGCGGGCCACTATTTTGTTTTTAAAGACGGCGAAATGCAGATCACCCGTTATTTTGATCCCACCTTTGCTCCGAATGAAACACTTGATCATGAAAAGACGGTCGACAAAATAGACGAGACTCTTCAGGAGTCTGTGAAGGCCCATATGATAGCAGACGTGGAAGTCGGTTCTTTCCTGTCGTCGGGCGTGGATTCAAGCTATGTTGCGGCCTCCTTCCACGGCGACAAGACCTTTACGGTAGGCTTTGATTATGAAAAATACAATGAGATCGACTATGCCAAGTCCCTTTCCTCAAAGGTGGGCATAGACAATTACAGCCGCCTGATCACTACAGACGAATACTGGGATGTGCTGCCAAAGATCCAGTACCATATGGATGAACCCCTGGCAGATCCTTCCGCAGTGGCGCTCTACTTTGTGTCGGAAACGGCTGCAAAGCATGTTAAGGTAGCCCTTTCCGGAGAAGGTGCGGATGAATTCTTCGGAGGCTACAACATCTATCACGAGCCCTTTTCCCTTTCCGGCTATCAAAAACTGCCATTGGGGTTAAGACGCGGTCTTGCAAAGATCGCCAAGGCTATGCCCGTAAACTTCAAGGGCAAGAACTTCCTGATCCGCGGAAGCAAGTCGGTGGAGGAACGCTTTATAGGAAATGCCTTCATCTTCACCGAGGAGGAAAGGGCGAAGATCCTTAAAGCTCCCACAGGAAAATATGACCACAAGGACCTTACGGCTCCCTTTTACAAAAAGCAGGAAAACTCGGATGATGTCACTAAGATGCAATACATCGACACCAACTTCTGGCTCATAGGAGACATTCTTCTCAAGGCAGACAAGATGAGCATGGCAAATTCCCTGGAGGTGCGTGTGCCGTTCCTGGACCGCAAGGTGTTTGAACTTGCCCGCACTCTCCCCACCCGTTTCAAGGTGAATGACAGAAACACCAAAGTAGCCATGCGCGCTGCCGCCCATCGTCATCTCCCCGATGTCGTGGCTGAGAAAAAGAAGCTGGGCTTCCCCGTCCCCATCCGTATCTGGCTCAAAGAGGACAAATACTACGGCATAATAAAAGCCGCCTTTACAAGCAAGGCGGCAGAGAAGTTCTTTAATACTTCCGAAATAGTCCGGCTTCTGGATGATCATCGCTCAAGTAAAGCCGATAACAGCCGGAAGGTCTGGACTGTATATATGTTTTTGGTGTGGTACGCTAAATTTTTTCAAACTTAAGGAATTTGGTCCCTTTGAATGAGAGATTTCCCTTCTCCCCTTCGATAATACCGTCGGCTTTTTTGAAAGGTACCCTCAGTTCCAGTATGTCACCGCTTTCGGCTTTAAACGTCACAGGAAGCTTTCTGTTGTTTCCCTCAAAGTCCGTTCCCTTTGCCAGCACGGTGACTGCCATAGTAAACTCCGTAGAAGGTTTGCTGATGCGAACTCCGGAAATAGCTTTTGCAAGTAATACCATTAATGCCAATAATCCTATAAAGAGAAAAATAAAAAATATGGTTGCAAACATGGCGTTGATCCCCCAAAAAATATTTTTGCATCTTTATTAAGATACCATTATAATTACATCTTTTCAACCGCCATTTTTCCGAAATAAGGGGATTTAACTCTCTCTCTGCCTTACCTCCTCATTCAAGCATATCCCAAAACAACTCATCCAGAGTTTTGTTTAAGACCTTGCAGATGGCAATGCAAAGATTAATTGTAGGGTTGTAATCACCTTTTTCAATTGCATTTATGGTTTGTCGGGAGACCTTCACCTTGTCCGCCAATTCCTGCTGAGACATGTCCAAAGCAGCTCTGGCGGCTTTTAATTTAAGGTTTTTCATTTCATTCCTCCGCGCTTCTTTTAATCTTGCTCATCCGCCTCGCTCCTTTTGTCCTGAACGCGCTTAATGATCACGACAGCTATCAGTATCGCCATGGCAATACCCGCCAAAAGGCCACCGCACCCGAAAAAGGTGATCATTCCGTCCTTAACGGCATCACCGTTAATGACATGATATATACCGATCACGATATCCATTACAGTCAGAACTATATAAAAACCGAAAAGGAAACTGCGATTATCATCCGGCCGAAAATAAGCGTCCTTAAGGATCGCATATATTGCATAGACAAGCACCGATATCAATATGCCCACAAGTATCAGAGTCATATTATCCACAGGCATTTTGAACGATCCGACGAAATCTGCCGCGGCGTAGCATACCTCCAACAATACCATATATATGAGCATTGTAATAAAAGCGTACTTATATGCCTTTCCCCGATTAACAATCTGGCGCTCGTCGTACACTTGAGAGCACGCCTCTCCCTTTCTGCTCACATTTAAAATGATGACTGTCAGCAAAATGCCCACGATCATAGCGCCTATCAGCATGGCCAGAGTAAACTGTTGCCCGCTTTCTCTGACAGAAACGGTATACTTCATGAATGCAGTCCCGTCCTTGTAGAAATCGGAAGCAACGGGATTAACCGTTTCCTCATCATCCAATCCATGCTGCTTTGCGAAGGCATCAAAGGCTTCGGGGCTTGCTAAAAACTCAATATTGAATCTATATTTTCCCTTGCTCAGTTTTTTGGGCAGCGTCTCGATCCGTGCCAAAGAGCCTGTTCCGCTAAAGATCTCATTCCCGTTGCCGTCCGTGACGAATATGCCTGTAATAAACGAAGGTTCTTCATTGTCCATCCAATCCATGATCATCACATATTCACCGCTTTTATTGACGGTTATCGTCGGCTGAAGTTTTCCCCTGAGTGCAACCCCGTCTTCTATTTCCACCATCACAGTGGTATTGGTCGAGTAATTGTGCCTCGGAAAGAAGTACAAAACAACCGATAACACAAACATGATTCCCATAACACAGGCTAAAACGATCTTGTTTTTCTTAGACATTTGCCATATCTCCTTCTTGATCTGTTTCCGGCGAGTTTTCTTTTCCGACAATCCCAAATCTTACTCCGACAAAAGCCGCAACGCATCCCAATACAATAAACAGTATAATGGGCGGGAAATTTATCGGAACAAGCATACCGATAAAGTTGTTTATCATGTGACAGCATATGCAGGGTATCACAGAGTTATACCTGTAAGCCACGTATCCCCAGAAAAGTCCCATGGGAATTACATATATTCCCTGAATGATATTCAAATGCATCACACTGAAAATGATCGTGCTTATGAGAATACAACCGACAATACCGAACGCTCTCTTGGAACGCTTGAATATTATGCCGCGCATTATCAGTTCCTCGGTGATCGGAGCAAGGATGACAGCAGAGATCAGACCAATGATCTGCGTGCCGTCTCCCAGAGCCATGTTCAGCACGTTGTTGACATTTTCCGCCGTCTTAGGCATCAATAACGTGCTGATCGAAGACAACGTTCCTGCCAATCCCCAGGCCGCAATCGCACCCGTAAGGATGAACACCGCATCGGGCCATCCCTTAAAGTTTTCTTTAAGAGTTCTGTTTCCGGCAGTTCCTTTTTCCTTCTTAACATAACCGAAATAGTACCATATGCCTGCTACCACAAAGGTAATAATGCTTGCCGCAAATTGCAGATACATTATAATGGGCGTCGTGGTCACAAACTCGTTATACGCCTCGGTGTATTCCTTCGTATTTGCACCGTATTGATTCACCAACTGAACGGACTTCGGTATTACTCCCACAAACGAGACCACTGCCTGGATCAATAAGCACGCAGCCATGACCCATATGCAGAACAGTACGGTCTTTACCTTCCCGCTTCCTGCGACATTCACACTTTTAGTTGCTACAGTTTCATTTATTTCATTCATAACTCTACCTCCCTTAGGTGAGATCACTATAACATCTGTTTTACATTTTGTCAACTATATTTTACAAAATGTAAAACATTATCTTCTGACGGGCTTTTAATATCTGCCCCCGATTGTTTACAAACCAAATAACAAGGTGTATCCTAGTACAGCGGTTTTAAAATAAATGGACTAATGCGCAGAATGCTTGCTCGAATGCTCGTGCGTGAAAACGCAGGTGTAGCGGGCTACTCCGAGGCTTTCATGTACGGGCAGTCGAGTAAACAGGCAAGCATTGGGTCCAGTTATTTAATAACCGATGTACTATACCCATTAAAAATATGAGGATATGCATATGAACAAACAACTCGAACTGTTTCTGACCTTTGCCAAGATCGGAGGGTTTACCTTCGGCGGCGGATATGCCATGATACCGCTGATCCAACGGGAAGTTGCAGAGAACAAAAAATGGATAACAAACGAAGATCTTCTTGATGTGATCGCCATCGCAGAATCCACCCCGGGCCCCATTGCGATTAATGCGGCAACCTTCATAGGAAATCGTGTGGCGGGCGTTACAGGAGCCATATGTGCGACGCTCGGTGTAGTGATGCCTTCTTTTATAGTAATAATTGCGATCTCCTATGTTTTCGAGGCCTTCAAGCATCTGAAAGCCGTGGAATACGCCTTTTGGGGCATACGTGTCGGCGTCACTGCTCTGATACTTAAAGCGCTTTGGACAATGTTTAAGCAATGCAAAAAGGATTGGCTAAGCCTTTGCCTTATGGTGCTTGCCTTTGCTGCCGTCGTGTTTTTTAAGATCAATGCGATCTTTGTGATCATCGCCTGCGCGGTAATAGGAATTGTTTCGTTTCAGATAAGGAGGGTTAAAAGATGATCTTTTTAGAATTGTTTTGGACCTTCTTTAAGATAGGGCTTTTTACATTCGGAGGCGGATATGCCATGCTGCCCCTGATAGAGAGCGAAGTGATCGGTCATGAATGGGCCACTACGGAAGAGATCGTTGACTTCATCGCCATTAGCGAAAGCACTCCGGGACCTTTCGCCATCAACATCTCCACCTTTATAGGCCGCACTGTGGCGGGCATTCCCGGCTCCCTTTGCTCGACCTTCGGAGTGGTGTTACCGTCTTTTATAGTTATACTGATCGTTTCGAAATTCTTTGCAAAATTCAGGGAAAGCAATGCGGTTAAAGGTGCCATGACAGGACTTCGCCCCACAGTAGTGGGTCTCATTGCTTCGGCTCTCCTAAGTGTGGGGCAAAATGTCTTTGTTCCGGCAAACGGGTTTGCCGAAAGCTTTGAATCTGTCAGAAATACTTTACCTTTCATTATCAGTGCAGCGCTTTTTGCAGCCTGCGTTGTGCTGGCTTTCAAGAAAAAGCACCCAATACTGATCATATGCCTGTCAGCGACTGTAGGTATCGTTACCGGATATGCGCTGGGTCTGTGACGATAAGGCTTACTTTACCATCATCTTGTAGATCTTTGTGCAGTCTTCGGCAGTGAGCTTAACAAAGCCGTAAATATTGCCGTCCCTGCCATCGCCGTTGCAAAGCACGTCCACAAGCTTCGGGATGTCTTCCTCTTTTGCACCGAGTTCGGCAAAAGTTGTGGGCATTCCGATGCTTCTCAAGAAGCGCTCGAACATGTCTATGCCTTCATAAACCGGACCGCTCCTGGGATTGGGCTTAACGCCGCCCAGCTCTCTGTAGTCGACCCCCGCATCCTCCAGCGATTTTTTTACTCTGTCCAAAAGTCCGCTTCTTACAACACTTCCTCCACCGTAATGGATAAGGACTTTGCTGCCGCCAAACTGCTTGACGTAGGTTCCTGCTTCATTCTCGGTGTCTTTTCCGAATGCAAAAAATGTAGGGGAATAAAATGTAAAGTTGTTCATGGCATCTCCTTTTCTTAAAATGCATATAGTTAACGTGTTCTATTTCCAGCCGAAATGATACCTTGGGGACGGGGTTATGGTGTCAATTTTTGACACCATAACCCCGTCCCCAAGGTATCATTTCGGGTAGGGTTTGTCAACGAAGCAAGTTGGTCAGTTTTGACGGATTATTGTTATTTTTATCCCATAAATTTTGGAATAAAATAAAAGTCTTGTAAAAATCTTAATTAGCGTTAAAATACTATGGCACTTACTAAAACATTTTTAGGCAGGTTTTTTTATGAATGATATGACGGAAGGAAAGATTTCCAAGAATATAGTCTTGTTTGCGCTTCCCGTATTTTTGGGGCAGCTGCTTCAACAGCTTTATAATATAGTGGACTCCATCGTTGTGGGGCGCGTGGTCGGCAGTGAGGCTCTGGCAGCTGTCAGCTCGTCGGGCAGCCTTATTTTTCTGATGGTGGGCTTTGTGCAGGGACTCTTTATAGGCGCCGGTGTCATAATCGGCAAGCGTTTTGGTGCCAAAGACTACGAAAAGGTCCGTATAGCGGTTCATACTGCTGTAGCCTTTGCTTTTATTGCCGGGATCATCCTTTCGATCATAGGCATATTCACCACGCCTACACTTCTTCGCCTTATGAAGACTCCCGATGAAGTCATGCCCAGCTCCGTGGCTTACTTCAGGGTCTACTTTTTCGGCGGTCTTTTCATTGTAATGTATAATGCCTGCTGCGGCGTTTTCCAGGCTATGGGAGATTCCAGACACCCCCTCTACTATCTGATGGCAAGTGCCGGAACAAACATAATTCTTGACCTCATCTTTGTGGCAGGTTTTAAACTCGGGGTACAGGGTGCCGCGACTGCCACAGTAATTTCTCAATTTTTGGCGGCAAGTCTGGCCTTTTTCAAGCTCACCCGTGTAAACGGAGCTCACAGGCTTAGCATCAAGGACATAAAAATAGCTCCCGACACTCTTAAACAGGAGCTTTCCTTAGGTTTACCCACCGGTGTTCAGAATTCGGTCATAGCCATTGCCAACGTAATAGTCCAATCCAATATAAATGCTTTCGGAGACATAGCAATGGCCGGCTGCGGAAGCTACTTTAAACTTGAGGGCTTTGCTTTCCTGCCCATCACAGCCTTCAGCGCCGCTCTCACCAACTTCATCAGCCAGAATCTCGGCGCAAAAAAATTCGATCGTGTAAAGATCGGAGCACGGTTCGGTATATTCATGGGCGTGGGGATTGCAGAAGTCATAGGTGTACTTTTCTACATCTTTTCTCCCGTTCTTCTCACCATGTTTTCGGATGAACCCGATGTACTTGCTTACGGCATTTCTCAAGCCCGCACGGAAACACTGTTTTACTTTCTCCTTGCCCTTTCTCATTGTATGGCCGGCATATTGCGTGGAGCGGGAAAAACCAAAGTGCCCATGTTTGTAATGCTTGCCTGCTGGTGCCTGATAAGGATCACCTACATTACCGTCGCGGTACGGCTTTTCCCCGTGATCACAACGGTATTCAAGGCATATCCTCTGACCTGGAGTCTGAGTTCTATCCTCTTCGTGATCTACTATTTCAAAGCGGATTGGATACACTCCTTTGAAGGAAAAACAGCCTGATAAATCCGTCTCCCCTCCTAAATAAAATTATTGACAAACGATAATTTTCGTGTATACTAATTATCGTAAAACAATAATTTCTCGTAAGGGGGTAATTTATGAAACACACAAAATACATCACAGTTCTTATCTTGACCGCAATACTGTCGGTGGTCCTCGGAATTTTTTCCGAAAAACTTCCGGACATCTTTCCGGCAGTCATTGCTTTTCCGTTCGGATACATTGCCAAGGGTCTCGGCGCTCTTTCAGGCCTGGGCAATGTCGGAAACGGTCTTGCGATCGCTCTCTGGTTTTCCATATCGGCAATACCGGCATTGATCGCTCTAAAATATCCCAATCTTAAAGATCGGAAAACTTTACCCGAAAGGATAACGCTGTTTGTTCTGACGGCGGCAATGCTTTTTACCTTTTATGTGTATAACAATATTTCCTTATTCTCTAATGCAGATGCGCTTGATGGTTTCATGCACTCCTTCAAGGATTTCGTCGCTTTCTTTCCTCTTTGGTCATTGGTACTCTTATACTTCACCTTCCTTCTTGTGCGCCTGTTTCGTTCGAATAACAAGACACTGCTTTGGAATTGTTTAAAGTATATGATCTATATCCTTGGCGTTATCTTTGTCATCGGGGCAGGTTTAAATCTCACAGAAATGATCAAGGTCTTTATGGCGGAAGAGGTCATTGCGGATACGGTAGTTTCCTCTCTTCTTCTGACACTTCCCGAAATCGCAGCATATGTTTTTAATACGTTGATCGCTTTAAGCGCTATCGATCTCATCAATATCATAAATACAGAAACTCAGGAAGGTCTGTCCAAATGTTCCGCAAAGCTGTGTAAGTTTTCCGGACGCGCCCTGATCCTGATTGCGATCATGACAGCACTTTCCAATCTCCTGCAACTTATCCTTATGCGATTTTTATCAAACATATCAATGACGATCAATCTACCCATCGAAAACATAGCTTTTGTTCTGGCAGTCTTTGTATTCTCCGGGATACTTGTGGAAAACAAACAGCTTAGGGACGATAATAATATGTTTATTTAACGAGGTGGTCTATGGCAATTTTAGTTCACTTGGAAGAAATATTAAAAGAACGGAACATGACCTCGAAAGAGTTGTGCGGATTGATCGGTATTACCGAAGCCAATCTGTCCATACTCAGAAGCGGAAAGGCTAAGGGGATACGTTTCGGCACGATCAACAAGATCTGTTATTACCTGCAGTGTGATGTGGGTGATATTTTAAAATTTGATGGAAATCTGGAGGATGACGATGAAAACTAAAGGTATTATCATAACCATATGCAGCATATTAATTATTTCTTTTATTCTCGGAGCAACCGGAACAATAACCCTCCGTTCGGCCAAGGCCGCGGAGAACCGTGATGAATACACGCTTATCGGCGTATTTGTAACAGAAGATGATTTGTTTGATTTAATGCCCATAAAAATAAATCTGTTCAGAACCGACAACTCCCTTAATATATCCTTGCCTTCCGATCCGATCTATGCCACCGTTTCCAACGATCCCGGCAGCTACAAAATGATACACTTTGAGGGAATAGAGGGTGCTGCCTGCCTGTATTCGCTGAACAAAGCCGGAACTGCCCCCTCTTATTTTCAATGTGATCCCGGTTTCCTGATAAACTCAACATCGATAGATTCCGACAACTTTGTTAAACTTGATGCTACTCTTTATCTTCCCCTCATTGGCAGTATGGAGCATAATTTCATGCTCTATCGCGTCTACCTTGACAAAGAGGGCAACGCTTTCATTTGCCCATTGGAATCGGAAAGCTTGCTGCATGTTGATAAAGAAGTGAACGGTGTTTCTCAAGCCATTACATACACTCAGACTCACTCCAGAACCATTAACGGCAAGACAAAACAGAACGAAACGGTTATCAAAGTTACAGTGTTGTTTGAACGTGAGGCAGATACCGTAACGATCCTCGAATACAACGCCAAAAACGAATTGATCGCTTCGAAAGCATATGCCCCGGCGGATGTTCCCGAGTGTTGCAAGCTTCTTCAGGATACGGAATACGTCATTGTTGAAACCCGTCGCGGCGAGGAACTCAAACGTGAATTCATAGAATATAAGGATGTTTCCTCGATAAAATCATTTTATGTGTTCAAAAACACCGAAATAGGCTTAATAGACGCATCTTATCACTATTTTGAAAAATAGTTCATGGGCAAAATTCTCGCTTTATGAGAGCGATTCTTAACTCTTTGGGTTGAATTCTCGCTCTCATAATAGTAGAATTTGGGCAAATAAAAAAACAGGAGGGGTACTCATGAACAAGAAAACAATCGGTGAGTTTATAGCTGCTTTAAGAAAAGTAAACGGTATGACTCAAAAACAACTGGCGGATCTCTTAAACGTTTCGGATAAAACGGTCAGCCGTTGGGAAAGAGATGACGGTGTACCGGATCTGTCACTCATCCCGGTAATAGCGGAAATTTTCAATGTAACCTGCGATGAATTATTAAAGGGCGAGCGCAATTCAGTCTCATCGGATGATGCGGCTGTCGAGCCCGACAAGCCGGATGTAAAAAGCGAAAAACAGAGACAGCGCATGCTAAAGAACACTCTTTATGCTTACAAAAACCGTTCATACATAGCGATCGGCATTTCATTTGCAGGATTTATTGCCGCTCTGATCTGTAATTTTGCATTCCTAAGAGGAAATCTGGGTGTTCTTCTCGGCTTGATCTTTTTTGTCGGAAGCATAGTATGTCAGGCTATTTTTTTAAACAAAGCCCTATTCAGCGTTGAGGACTCGGATCTGGATAAAGAAGTCCTTTGTGCCTTCAAATACAATGTGATCCTGCTTGCCGAAAAAAGCATCGGGCTCACGCTTTTTCTTCTCGGGTTTTGTTTGCCTATGCTTCTTGCACCCACCTTTACAGGATTACAGTTTAAATCTTTTATAAAATTCGGATCACCGGTCGCTCTGGTTCTGACAGGCATATACGTCCTTGTTACCGTTTTTATAAACAAATATCTTTTCAAAAAATGGGATATACAGGAAGAAACCCTGTCTGCCATAAAACAATTTAATAAAAAGGTAAAGAAAAACCTGTCGGCAAACAAGAAGAAGTACAAATGCCTGTTAAAATGCGGGATAGTATTGTTCGTTCTTCTACTCCTTACATCTGGAATTCACATATCAAGAAACAATTTAGTATGGTCCACCTACGCTCTACTACATGATAATAACTACGGCTTAAAGTTTTACGATTTTGATGACTTCAAACAATACTTGGCGGCACGTAATGAAACGGACTATGAATATCAAAAAGAAATGAACCTCCCTTACAAAGAAGAGCCTATCACTGATATCTTGAAACCGGACCTCGAACGCCGTGTATACTTCCCTGACGGCACCTATGTAAATTATATAAACCGTAATTACGAAGTTTATAAAGTATTTTCAGATACTGATGAAGATTCATCCGAATACTACATAAGAGTTATAAGAATCAAAGATTATAAGAAGGCGCACATTAAGAGCATACTCTTCAATTGTCTGTATAGTCTGCTCTATGTTATTGAAATAGGCGGAGTGATCATATACTATATGAAAAAACGTGTCACTTTCTCGAACAAACAAGAGTTACCTTCATGAGTCCGTCATAACAGTCTGCATAGATGTCTCCATGCATCAGCAACATAAGCTTTTTGCAAATGTAAAGTCCCAAACCGCTGCCGGAGTTGCTGCCTACATTGGAACCTCTGTAAAAACTGTCAAAGATGTGATTCAGCTCACTCTGTGAAAGAGTACAACCGGTGTTGGTTATCGTAATGAGTTTACAATCTTCTTCATCGGAGAATTCAACGCAGATCCTGCGTCCGTCTCCGTATTTAACGGCATTTTCGAAAATGTTCTGCATGACCTCTATGAACCTTTCTTTATCGCCGTTGATCAAAATGTCATCATACTCCGAAAGTTCAAAAGCTGTTCCTACAGCTTTGAGCTTTTCGGAGTAATATTTTTTTATGTATTCCATCGCTTCGGAAAGATAAAACTCCCCCTCTGTTACATTGAATTCCAAAAAATCATCATTGGACGCCGAGATGATCTTTGACACATAGCCCTCTATTTCATTTGCACTATCATCTATCTTTCCGGCAATTTCCGAAATTTTAGCTTCATCCTTGTACAGATTCTTCCTGACGGACGCAGCATAAAGCTTAATTGCGGAAAGAGGGGTTTTTATATCATGAGAAAGGGACAGGAGGAACACATTTTTCTCCTTTTGAAGTTCCAGATTATTCTTCTTTTCCCCTTCAAGCTTTTCCCTGAGCATGTCCAGTCCCCACAGAAACTTTCCAAAAAACTTGCTCCGTTTTTCGGGAAGCGAAGGAATCATATGCCCTTTGGCCAGCTCTTCCGGATAGTCCGCCAGCAAGCGAAATGTCCGGATAACCGCAAAATATACGAACAGCATGAGCCCCGCCACAGTCAGAAGAACAACGCCCAGAATAACACTAATACAGATCAGGTTTTTCGTTTTCTCATCGGAAAAGTCAACAATGTAGGATATCCGGTACAGCTTGCCGTCGATGTTTCTGAAAACGTAATGAATGCCTGTCTCCGAAACCTCACCTCCAAACGCAGGATCTGAGAGGATCTCCGCGGGATCGATACTTTTTACATTTCGTATGGTCTTGTACCTTGAAAGATCGGGCATATACCCCGCATCGTTTTTGTTGGCTTCTATGTCGTTTGCCAGTCGATTGATCTCAATCCTATAAAGGTAGCTATTCTCACCTTTGTTTCCGAACATGACAAATTCTGCCGCCGTTATGATCAGCAGCAGAATTATAAATATGCCTATGCACAGTCTTATATATGAGTTTTGGATCCTCTCATCCCTGTTATGCTCACTCATACCTGTATCCTTTTCCCCAGACGGTTATGATCTTTGCAGGATTCTTCGGATCCTTTTCGATCTTTTCTCTGAGCCATTTGATATGCACGGTCAACGTTTGCAGTTCGGAATCGCTGTCCGCTCCCCATATGGTATCAAAGATGTACTCCTTCAGCAAGGTGTGCCCCTTGTTTTCCATGAGAAGCTTAAGCAATTCAAATTCCTTGGAGGTGTTCTCGGTCTCTATGCCGTCCTTAAGGATCTTTTCATGCACCGTATCCAGAGTGATGTTCCCATCGGTGAAGGTGTCGGTCGCAAGGCGCCGTTTGAATATGCCCTTGATCTTGGCAAGAAGGATGTCGATGTCATAGGGTTTCTCGATGTAGTCGTCAGCTCCGGAAACTATGGCTTGAAGCTTGTCGTCCTTCCCGACTTTCGCGCTCACAATAAGGACCGGTGTATTGGAATTCTCCCTGATCTTCTCAAGAATACAGATCCCGTCAAGTCCCGGAAGCATGATGTCCAGGATCACCAATCTGGCGCCGTACATTTTGTACAGTTTCAACGCCTTTTCTCCATCCTCCGCCACGGAAACAACATAGTTCTCCGCCCGAAGAAAGTCCGCAAGGAGCGAACTCAGTTCCTTATTATCTTCAACGATGAGTATGTCCAGCATCTCTCCTCCGTTTTACCAGCCCATTTCCATAAGCCACCCGCTCAGATCCTTTTCCCTCTCCCTGAGCTCGGCTTCCTTTTCATATGTTCCGTATTTCTTTTCACCGCGAATGTTTCCGTCAACAATGTACATCACTCTTGTGCATTTTGCCGCAACCTTCACGTCATGCGTTACCAGCATGATCGTCGTTCCCTCTTTGTTAAGCTTCACAAGCTCGCTCATCACCTCATCGGAAGATGTTCGATTTAACGCGCCCGTAGGCTCATCCGCAAAGATCATCCTGGGGTCGTTGATCATACTCCTGCATATGCACGCTCTTTGAAGCTGACCGCCCGAAACCTCATTGATGTCATTGTTTGCTGTCTCTTCGATCCCCAGCTTCTTCATGAGGCTGCGTCCCTTCATCTCGATCTCCCTGCGGCTCAATCTGTTCTTTTTCGACTTTACCGCAGGCAGGATGATGTTGTCAAGGACAGAAAGATTTTTCATCATATACATCTGCTGAAAAATGAAGCCCATATCGTTCAATCTTATCTCCGCCATGTCATCATCGCTCATTTTGGAAAGGTCATATCCGTTGAATCTCACTTCACCCGCGGTCATCCTGTCCATTCCGGAAACCGTATACAGAAGAGTGGATTTTCCCGATCCGGAAGGTCCCATGATCGCCGCCATCTCCCCTTCTTCGATGCTGAAATTAACATTTTTTAAAACATTATTCTGTTTTTTATTTACAACATATGTCTTGCATAAGTCTTTAACCGTAATTACCGTTGCCATTTTCTTTCCCTTCTTTCTTTGGTCGTTCTATTCTAAATTGCCCATGGAATCAGCATGTATACTGCGTACGAACAACGAACTCAACCCCGCTGCCGCAACCACCGCCACGGTGTATATTCCGGGATAAAGCCCGAAGATCTCAACAGGTCTGATCTTATATGATATGCCCGATACAGCTCCCATCGCCGCGAAGATCCTGTCGCAGATCAATTTGGTGACGGGATAGTTAAGAGCCGCTGCCAGCACCAACGAGATCAGTATCACCGTAATGAAGCGCCAGATGTGCTGCATCGATATCCAACGATTTTTAAAGCCTATGGCCTTCATCAGTGCGATCTCGGTTGTATCTCTGCTGATAAACGATCTTTCCATCAGTACCGCGGTCAGCGCCGCTATCACGAGAGAAATGATGAGTACCATGTTTTTTCCGGCATTGACCACATCTGCCGATCCGGTCGAAATTTCCACATATTCCGAAGCGTTGCATATCTCATCGCAGTCAAAGATCTCTTTTAATCTTTCGATCCTTTCCTCAACGATCTTAGGTGTCGGATCGTCATCAAAATCGATCTGAAAAGCCAATCCGCCGGACGCCTTATTGGGCTTAAGATCGATATTCTGGTGAAGTCTGCCGACTTTTCCGAGCATATTCATGGATATAAATGTTCCGGTAATAATAAATTCCTTTTTTTTGTCTTCTATCTCTATCAAAACGGTATCTCCGATCTCAGCACCGAGATCGTTCATTATCTGAGGCGTGAATGCCACTTCGTCCTCATACACCGGTGCAACACCGTCTTCATATACATAATCCGTTGTTTTTGTATCCGCGCAATGCATCATCGAGACCTGCTGCGATGTGTCCTTATAGCTTACGGTCATACGGTAAATAAGCTCTTCATGCACTTTTCCGGGCATATCATTCTCTGCCAGAACCTGTTCTATGTTCTTCAAAACCTCACGATTGTAATCCGGGTTTTGACTTCCCAAGGAGGCCATTATCTTTTCAGTTGAAGAATAATAGACATCACTCTCGGTCGTTCCGAACAGGAAGATCAGTTTGTCGCTCATCAACGTGTTTGCTGCGGTTGCAAGCATGGCAATAAGAAGCAGACATGCCGTGAAGATCGCTATCATTCCCCCGTACTGCTTCGGCTTACTCAAAACATCGTTAAGCCCGAGGAAGAGATTACTTCCAAGTCTTGTTTTGGAAAGTTTCATTACTGACTTTTTGTGATAACGTTCTCCGGTCTCTCCGTTATGTACAGCATCTATCGGGGACATTTTCTTTATTCTTCTTGTGCACAGATAACAAAAGCCTACCGTAAGAAGCACAACCGTAACGGAACTTATTATCCCTACCAGAACGCCGTTTTCGTTACCGATCATTATTTTTTCCGTTACCGAATCAAGCATCATTTTTCCGAAAGGAACACTGAAAGCATATCCGATCGCTGCCCCTATGACTGCGAGGCAAAAATACTTTATAATATAGATCAGTCTTATGCTCCGTGCTTTGATCCCCACGGCCTTCATAACCCCGATCTCTCTGAAATCCTCCTCCAGCGTAAACTTTATCGTAAAGGAAAGCATGGTGAACGCGATCAGGATCAGGCATATGCTTACCGCCAACAAAAGCCCTGCCACAAGCATTTCCAGCATATAGGTCATCTTTATGACAGATCTGTCCCCCGAAAACATTGCATTTTTCAGTCCGGACAGTTCTTCCGACAGCTCTTTCAGGTTATCGGTGCTGATGTAATAACAGTTTCCCGCATAGCTGTCTAAGATCTCTTTGTTCTCGAAAAATACGGCCGCATCTTCATCATTCATCAGGAGCCTCGGATTTCCCATAAAACTTGATCCCATCAATGCGTCTTTAATGTATCCGTCGATAACAAGATCGATCTTAACATCACCGTATTCCAGAGAAAAGCTGTCCCCGACGGTCGTCCGTTCGGGATCTGCCAGGATACCGCCTATGTATACATGCCCCCTTGGTATCTCCTTAACCACCTCATTTTTCGAGTTAAAGTAATTTAACCGTCCGTTACCGATGGGGAGTATCAAGGCCGCATTTTCAAAAGCAGCGTACATTTCTCCGTTTTTCTTAAGATTACCCGAAGAGCAATAAAGCATTTCCTCTTTTTTGTATTCTTTCACCGATTTTGCAGCTTTTATTATGGACTCGGAGGGGTCATTCCTGCCTTGACACTTGGTCAGTATAATATAATCCGACAAACCGGCTTTATCAAAGTAATAGTCGATCCCGCCGTAAACCGCGATCATATTGTTCACGCTTGACGAAGCAAACATGGCAGAAAGGAGTACAAATATCAGCAAAACGATATTCATTGTCTTCTTCCTGATAAGATCCTTTTTCAATATCCTGAAAAACATTTATTCCTCGCTTTCTTCAGCCGGGAAATCCCCCGGCATATGACTGTTTGATTATCTTGAAGCTATAATACCTCTCAAAATATTAAACAATCATTAAGTGGCCTCGAAGCCCCGGTTACTGATCACACGTTATCAGGTGATTGATGCTCGCAGATGTGCCGTTGATAAGCCGTTTTGGAAAAACACGTTTTTCCAGAAACGGCTTAATAACGGCAACTTCTGCGTTGCAGAAGTCCGCGTGGAACACGC
>JAEEGK010001207.1_pt1 | contig 64941 bp, 64 predicted proteins | sample 8958771 | NCBI WGS metagenome assembly JAEEGK01 (sample SAMN16246547, study PRJNA631951) | gut metagenome | biome: gut microbiome; feature: rumen; material: SC-attached | host: Bos | place: Iran: Karaj | collected 2018-10 | reverse complement strand
AGTTATAGACATATCTTAAAGAATGCTGGATTTATCACAAGAGATCCACGTGTTAAAGAACGTAAGAAATATGGTCTTAAGAAAGCACGTAGAGCTCCACAATTCAGTAAGAGATAGTATATTTATAGAAGCCCAAATAATTGGGCTTTTTTTATAACCAAATTATATAATCATTTACTGTATTTTTTAATAATGATATAATAGCATTAGAAAGTAGGTAAAAAATGTCAATATATGATTATTCTATATTAGATAGAAATGGTAAAGAAGTATGCTTGAAAGAATACAAAGAAAAAGTATTAATAATTGTTAATACTGCAACAGGATGTGGGTTTACTCCTCAATATGAAGGATTAGAAAATTTGTATAAAAAATATCATGAAAAAGGATTAGAAATAATTGATATTCCATGTAATCAATTTGGTAATCAAGCTCCTGGAAGTGATGATGAAATCCATGAATTTTGTGCATTAAAATATAATACATCATTTGATCAATTTTCTAAGGCTGATGTTAATGGTAAAAATAAGTTAGCATTATATACTTATTTAAAGAAACAAATAAAGGAAGATAAGATTATTGGATTTAAAAATAAAATGGCTATGAAAGCTGTTAAAGGATTAAGTAAAACAACTAAAAATGAAGGAGATATCAAATGGAATTTTACGAAATTTTTAGTAGATAAAGAAGGAAATGTAATTGAAAGATATTCTCCAACATTTAAACCAGAAGATATGGAAGATGACATTAAAAGTGTTATAATATAATAAGAAGGGAGATGTAAATAGTGAAAAAAAGAATAATAACTTGTTTAGTAGTAGTAATTAGTTTGTTTTTATTTCCCAAAGTAGCACTTGCTGATACAGGACCAAAACCATCTATAGATGTTAACATTAAGAATTTGAATACTTCCAATTATTTAGTTGATCTTTTCGTTTATGATGAAAATGGAGAAAATTATGATGTTCCTGCTAATTATAATGGCGGAGGATTAACCGAAGAACAAATTAACAAATTACATGAATTAAATTTTGATGGTTGGATTTCTGAATCAACTAGATGGGATCAATACATTTTATTTGCGAATTGTGCTGGAAATGAAAATTTTCAAAACCATTTTAGTTACTTTGGAACACCTGAAAGATATAAAGTAGTTATTGTAAATAATGATACTGGAGAAGTTAAAATATCTAAAGAAATTGTAAGAAAAGATTTTAATAGTACTATTACAATTGATTATAATAATATGGATGATATTACTAGTAGTAGTAATAATTCTAAAACTATAGTTATTGGTATTATTGCTTTAGTTACTACTATAGTAGTTGAATTAGTAGTTGCTTTATTATTTAAGATAGGTAATTATGTGACAATAGGTTTAACTAATTTAGTAACTAATGTAGGATTACAAGTAGCTTTAATATTGTTAGCAACTAATTGTTTATTAACATTTATTATTGGTGAAATAATAGTTATTTTGACTGAAATGGTTGTTTATTTAGTTTGTTTAAAGAAAGTAACTAAAGTTAAAACAATTATATATTGTTTGGTGGCTAATGCCGTAACAATTGGTATTTCATTATTGTTATATAAAATATAAAGTCTGATATTCAGACTTTTTTATTTTGTGTTATAATATAATAGAGGGTGAGGTACTAATGGAAAATATGATTAATTATCCAATTAAATATGCAGTATTGGAAATAAAGGAAAAGGGTGGTTGGTTAGTTGGTTATAAGGAAATAACTCAAGGATTTATTGTATCTAAATGTTACGTTGTAGAAAGTAAAGTTACATATAAATCGGATGGAAGTTCAATAATAACGCATAAAGTTGTTTTTCCTTATGATGATATTCAAACATTTAAGTATTCATTTCAAAATGGAGGAACTAATTTAGGAGAAGAAAATACTCCTAGATATGATGCTTGTAATAATCCATATCCAGTTAGGGTTGTTGATGAACTATTTGATACTTATTATGATGCTAAAGTTAAAGCAGAAACTCAAAACGAAGAATATAGGAGTGGATTAGGTATCGAATTATCAACTTTGGACCCTGATTGGTTAGATAAATACCACTTGTTAAAACAGGATTTTGAAAGTAATTTAGCGATTTGTTACTTATATGAGGAATTGGTTATTGATAAAACATCAGATATGAAAGTGTTAACTATTGATGAACCACCAGTAATAAGAGTTTTAAAACCTTTAAAAAAAGAACAAAATTAAGTATTTAAGCAATCTATTTGGATTGTTTTTTATATTTTTTTTGATTAAATAATATCTATATAGTATAATTGATTTGGGTGATATTATGAAAAATATAGAATTATTAAGTATATGTCAGGATTATTTTAATAGATTCATTAATGGTAATGAATTAGTTAAAAGACTTGAAAATATGGATAAAACTAATATGAATGATGCTGAATTATTAGAAGTAAACAAAATGGTGGAAGATATAAAAAGAATCTTAGCAGAAACTCCGAATGAGATAGATGAATTAGTAATTAGGGAACAAGAAGATAAAAAAAAGATAACTGAAATTATTAGTAAGATTCCTGATGACATTGAAGGATTTTCTGAAATAGTTAAAAATAATAAGGATAACAATAAAGAAAAGGATTCTAAAGAAAGATGGTTTAAAATATCTGATTATATTAATAATAATGTGTATTTTAATAAATTATTTAGTAGTTTAACCGATTATGAATTATTAGAACTTATTGCAGATAAAATTAAATTAAGGGTACCACCAGAAATGAATCAAGATAAGTTTGAAAGACTAGTTAAAGCTGGAATAGAAAAAGATGAAAGAGAATGGCTATGGCGACTTGCATTTAGTTATGAAGATATGGATATTAATTTTGATTCAATTGTTGATTATTATATTAGTGTGAATGATGGCTACTACTTAGCTGAATTAATAAGTGCTATTGGGGAAAATCTTAATATAGATTCTATAATTGATAAGATTAACAATCCAGATTTAATAAAAGATTTAGAGAAAAGAAAATACGTAATAGACACTTATTTTAGTGATGAACAAAAAAATAAATTATTAAGTAAATTGGAGAAGCAAGATGAATGAGTTTATTAATTTGGATTTAAATAATATTGATAGTGAACATATTTGTTGTGCTATTGGTGATCCAAAACATCAATTGGGTGTAGATAAGAAAAAAGAATGGATAAAAAACAAACTAAAGGATGGTCATGTATTTAGAAAATTAAATGCAAGAGGAAAAATATTTATTGAATATGAACCAATTGAAACTGCTTGGGTACCAATTAACGGGAAGAATTACGAGTATATTTATTGTTTATGGGTAGCAGGAAGCTTTAAGGGTAAGGGTATTGCCAAAGAGTTACTTACTTATGCAATAGAAGACTCTAAAAATAAACATATGAGTGGGATATGTACATTAGTATCAAAAAAGAAAAAGCCTTTTATTGGGGATAAAAAATTTTTTGAACATTTTGGCTTTAAGGTAGTAGATACCATTGATGACTATGAATTAATGGCTTTAAGTTTTGATGAAAATGATACTCCAAAGTTTTGTGATAATGCTAGAAAAATGGCAATTGACAGTCAAGATTTTACTATTTACTATACTAATGAATGTCCATATGTAGAATATGAAGTAAAAGAATTAACGGATTATGCAAATGATAAGGGAATTAAATTAAATTTTATTAAAATAGATTCGCTGGATAAAGCTAAAAATGCTCCTTGTATTGTCAATAACTGGGCTAATTTTTACAAAGGAAAATTTATATCAAATACAATATTAAATGCTAATGCATTTGAAAAATTAATTAAGTAGTAATAAAATAGGTGGGAAAATGGAAAAAGCGGATATTCAAAAAAGAATATATGAATTTAAAAATGATGAAGAAATAGTAGAATTTGTTAAAAGTAGAATAGCTGAATTAGAGAGTAATACTGTAGAGTCAACGGTTGGCCAAGGTTATACTGATTTATTTCAAGAATATATTTCAGAAAAAACTCACTATAAAGCAGGTGCTAGTTTTAAAGATACTGATTGTCCGGATCTTGTATATGATGATATTACACCTTATGTTGAGTTAATAAAAGAAATAAGAAAGGGGACTTGGTACAATGAATTAACTTTGCTATCTACAATTTTCTTTACTGTCTATGATTATTTGCCAAATGATGATGTAGGATTAGGTAGAGCTATGACTTATATGGCGAATAAGAATGGAAGGGTATCAATTAAAACAATCAAAGAGAATTGTTGCGCATTTTGTTCTGAAAAATCAGGATTAGCACATAATATGTTTAAATTTTTAGGTATAGATTCCGAAGTCGCTTGTGGTTATCGAAATACTGATGCTCATGCATTTAATATGATTTATCCCAATGGTTATGGTAATGAACCTATGGTTATTTATGATCCATCATTTTTTGTTAGTTTTGTAGAAGATGGAAGAAAGAAGTCTTTTGGATTTTTTACACCTTTAAGACGTACAGATTATCAAAAGTTAATTAATGGGTTACCAATAAAAGCTGATTTAACTATGGCTGAAAAAAAATATAGACAATTGTATGGTTGGAATGGTTCGTTAGATAATGCAACTTTTGTAGGAGAAGAACCAACTTACACTATAGGTGGTATAAGTAAGAAAAGAGAAGAAAATCCCAATCTTTAGATTAAAAATAGGCAAATAAAAAATATTTGTCTATTTTTAATTGGGGGTTACATAGTATTGAAAAAGGATATTATATTTGTTATAATTTATTCATAATAAGAGTGGGTTGATATGCGAGTATTTTTAATTGATAACAATACTATTATTAAATATGATTTGCCATCAAAAATAGATGACTCGTTTTTAATTACCCATAATAGTTCGGATAATAAGGAATATTTAATATCATTTGTTGGCATAGATAACAGTTGGTATATGAAAAGTAATGGTACTGTTAATATTGTTGAGGGTGCCAATATAATCGATAAGGTCAAGATTGAAGCTTATAAAAAATACCAAGTTAAAGTTGTTGGTAAAGAGCAATTATTATTCTTATATTTTTTACCAAATGTTGAAAATTTATATAAAATATCATTTAATAATTTATCTGGTATAAGTATTGGTAATAATTGTAATATTAATTATAGTAGTCCAAATATAACAACAGTTGTTGCTAATATTAATAAAGTTGGTGATGATTGGGTTGCTTCAGCTTTAGATGCAAATATAAATGTGTTTGTTAATGGTAAAAAGATAGAGTTATTAAAATTAAAAATTGGTGACAGTATTTTCATTGATGGTTTAAAGATTGTTTGGATGGAAAAATTTTTATGTGTTAATAATCCTTTAAATCTTGTAAAAATAAACGGAATGTCTTTATTAACTGAAAAAGTTAATAATTATGATACACAACCGGTATCTGAAGAAGAAAAAAGTGTTAGTTTATATAAAAAGGAAGATTATTTTTCTCATGTACCTGTTATGAAATCTCTTATTGAAGAAAAGGAAGTAGTTATTGATAGTGCGCCAGGTGGTGAATCAGATGATAAAACACCTTTTTGGATTACTTTAGGTTCATCACTCATAATGTTGGCTTCTAGTTTTATGATGGCTGCTAATATATACACTAATTTATCTGCTGGTAGAGGGATAATGTCAGTTTTACCTCAAATAATAATGTTAGTTGCTTTATTATTTGGTAGTGTTATAATTCCTAGATTTACTAAAAAATATCAAAAGAAAAAGAGAAAACAAAGAGAACAATTAAGGCAAAGTAAATATACTGAATATTTAGCAGGAAAAGAAAGAGAATTAACTTTATATTTAAAAGATGAATTACAAATATTAAATAGCAGATTCTTATCTGTCGATAATTGTTTGACGGCTTTAGATAAAAAGAACGCATATTTTTGGTCAAGACAATATACTGATGATGATTTTTTAGCTATTAGAGTTGGTGTTGGTAAAACTCCATCTAAAGTAAATGTTAGAGCTCCAGAAAAACATTTTTCATTATCAGAAGATAATTTACAGGAGATGTCTTATCAAGTTAAAGATAAATATTTAAATGTTGAAGGCGCACCAATTACTGCTTCATTGAAGGATAATGGAATTACATCATTAGTAGTAGATAATTCATATTATGAAAAATATGTTAATAATATTATTTTACAGTTATTAATTATGCATAGTAGTATGGATTTAAAAATAGCTATATTTACTAATGAAACTTCAAAACAAAGATGGGAATATTTAAAATATACACCTCATGTTTTTTCAAATGATAAAACATATAGGTTCTTTGCTACTAATGAAGAAGACGCTAAATATATATCAAATTATTTAGAAGATGAATTAAAGAAATACAGGGAAAATAAAGACGATGAAGAAGGTCAAAAAAGATATATCCCATATTATCTAATAATTGTAGATGATTATAAAAATTATAAGGGAATATCTATAATAAATGAAATAGTTAAAAATAGAAATAATATTCCAGGATTTTCAATGCTAGCAATTAGTAATTCATTAAAAAATGCTCCAGATTCTAGTAATTGTTTTATTCAAGTGTTTGAGAAAGATGGCGTAGTTCTTAATCAGGAAACAGGATTAAATTCTCAAAGAATATTTTATAATGAACTTGTTAATGAAGTAAATATGTCAAATATTGCTTTTAGATTGTTTAATACTCCAGTTATAACTGATGATGGTCCGTCTGTATTACCGCAATCATTAGGATTTTTAGAAATGTTTGGAGTATGTAATATAGATCAACTTAATATTTTAAATCGTTGGTCAACTAATAATCCTGTAATTAGTTTGGAAACTACTGTAGGTGTTCATCCAAATGGTGATCGTTTTAAAATTGATTTACATGAAAAGTATCATGGTCCTCATGGTTTAATTGCTGGTTCTACTGGTAGTGGTAAATCTGAATTTATTATTACATTTATATTATCAATGGCTATCAATTATCATCCCAATGAAGTACAATTTATTTTAATAGATTATAAAGGTGGTGGATTAGCTGGTTCATTCTTTAATAAGGAAACTGGTGTTAAATTACCACATTTAGTTGGTATTATTACTAATCTTGATTCTAGTACTATGAATCGTTCCTTAATGTCTATTGAAAGTGAAGTTAAAAGACGTCAGGTGATATTTAATGAAGTTAGAGAATCATTAGGTGAAGGAACTATTGATATTTATAAGTATCAAAAATTGTATCGTGAAGGAATAGCTAAAAAACCAATGGCACATTTATTTATTATATGTGATGAGTTTGCAGAATTAAAACAACAACAACCCGATTTTATGACGCAATTAATTTCTATATCTCGTATAGGTAGATCTTTAGGTATTCATTTGATATTATCTACTCAAAAACCATCTGGAATAGTTAATGATCAAATATGGGCAAACTCAAGATTTAAGGTTTGTTTAAAAGTTCAGGATAAGAATGATAGTATGGAAGTACTAAAGAAACCGGATGCTGCTTCAATTAAGGAAATTGGTAGATTCTATTTACAAGTTGGATATGATGAATTGTTTGAAATTGGCCAATCAGGTTGGAGTGGTGCTAAATATACTCCTTCAGATAAAATTATTATTAAAAAGGATGAATCTATTAATTATATTAATAGTGTTGGATATTCTTTAAAAACTATAAAAGAAGAAAATGATAATAATGTAGTAGTTGATTATGGTGATGAATTAACAAATATTGTTAAATATTTAAGTGATATAGGTATTAAAGAAAATATTCAAACTAAGAGATTATGGTTAGACCCATTACCAAGTATAATTAATATAACAGAATTAAAAAATAAATATAGTTATGAACCAAAATTAAATAAAATTACTCCAGTTATTGGTGAATATGATGATCCTGTTAATCAAGTTCAAAATATCTTAACACTGGATTTATCAGATAATGGTAATACTATTATTTATGGATCACCAGGAAGTGGTAAAGATATATTATTAACTAATGTTATAAGATCATGTATTGTTGAACACTCTCCAGAAGAAGTAAGTATTTATGGAATTGATTGTGGAAGTCAAACATTAGGTATATTTAATATATTTCCTCATGTGGGGGATATTGTTACAATTGACGATGAAGAACAAATTAAAGATTTAATAAGAATGTTAGAAAAAGAAATAGATGTAAGAAAAGATTTGTTCCAAAATTATGGTGGTAATTATAGTGATTATATTGCTAATAGTAGTAAATCCTTACCAATGATGGTTGTTTGTATTAATAATTTTGATGCTTTTGAAGAAACTTATGAAGATTTAATTGATAATTTACAAACCGTTATTAGGGATGGTAGCAAGTATGGTATTGTATTTGTTTTGACTGCTGTTAATACTAATGCTTTAAAACAAAGAATGGCTTCTTATTTTAAAAATATTATTTGCTTACATTTGAATGATAAAGATGATTATAGAATAGTATTGAATACACCTAGAGAATTAGTTCCTGCAGATAATTATGGTAGGGGATTAATTGCTATAGATGAGTCAATATATGAATTTCAAACTGGAGTATTTGCTGATAAAAAAGATCAAGTTACTTCATTAAAGACTTTAGCTGAAGAAATAAATAGTAAATATACTAATAAAGCAAATAGAATACCAACTATACCAAAAAGAGTACTTGTTGATGCTTTATTAAAAGAAGATTATACTAGAGATAATATACCATTAGGTTATAATTATGAAAATAAAGGATTAAGTTATTTCGATTTTCGTAAAAATAGAATATCATCAATTGTTTACGCTAATAATAATTCTGATAATATGATGTTTATTACATCTTTAGTACAATTAATTGAAAAGAATAATGAAGTTATAGTTCTTGATATTAATAAGGTTCTTGATGATTATTTAGCTATTAATCATATTATCAATAATGATTATGATGAATTATTTAGTATTTTAGATGATAATGTTAAAAATACTAAAAATACTAAGAAAGATATTTATTTAATTGTTGTTGGTGTAGGTAATATTAGTAATGTATTAAGTGATTACGGCATGACTACTTTTGAAAGTATTGTTGAGAACACTAATAATACATCATATTTACATATTGTCTTATTTGATCAAATTAATGGTTATAAAAATATAAAACCATCTTCAATAGGTAAATATATTGATACTAATAATTATATTTTCTTAGGTGATGGTATAGCAACACAAAGTGTATTTAGTTCACCAAATATTGGATTTAGCTATAAAAAGATTGATTTTCCTTGCATGGCTTATGTTGTTAAAAATGGTAAGTATGAACTAATTAAACATGTTGTGGATGGGGAGGCAATTGATGAATAATAAAGTATTGGTTAAATTAATAATACCGGAGATTGATGGGGAATATGATGTATTTATCCCTATTAATTTAAGAATTGGTACGATTATAAAGTTGTTAAATGAATCATTAAAAGAATTAAATCAAGGAATGTTTAGTGTGGATGATAAAAAAATGCTTTACAATAGGGATAATGCTGAACCATATAATTTTAACGATTTAGTAAGAAATACTAATATTCGTAATGGTAGTGTAGTTATTTTTGTGTAAATGTTTGAATTAAAAAAATTTTTATGGTAAAATTAAAGAAGATAGAGGAGGAATGTCTATGGCTGTAGGTGGAAATCATGTAGTTGATACTACTCAATTACAGAGTTGTATAGAAAGGTTAGAGCATATATATAATAATATTACTCAAGTTAGGGAGAGATTAGCTAATTGTTTAGAAAATCTTAAGAGTAATTGGACATCAGTAAATACAAACGATCGTAATTCATATATTAATAATCTTAATGACCATTTAATTAAATTGGATCAATTTGCGTATTTATTAATTAAATTTAAAGAATATTTAGATAATTTAAAAGTTGGTTATGAGAAACAAGCAAATGTTTAAAGGAGATAATTATATATGGGAAGAATAAATATATTAGATACAAAAACTGTTGTAAATAGCTCTAATTCAGTTATTTCAACATTATCAGAAATTAGAAAAGTTAAAGATTCAATTGATAAAATATTATCTGAATTAAATGCGTATTGGGCTGAAAATGGTGATCAACAACAATTTGCTCAAATTTTATCTAGTGAATTGGGTACATTACAAGAAATGATAGATTGTACTGGAGAATTTTGTTCAGCTACAAATGACTATATTAAATCTATTGAGGCAACAAGTAGTAATGTTGCGTCAGGTAACTAAGGAGGTTAATATTTATGGCACAAATAAAAGTTGATAGGGCTAGATTATTGCAAATTCGTGATCAGTTACCTGAAATGAAATCAATAATTAGAAAAGATATGGATGAAATTGCATCAAATTTAGAAGTTATAAAGAAAAATATCGATAGTGATGGTATTAATACTATTCTAAGTAAATTTAATACTTTTATAGGTAGTTTGACTGGTGATATAATTAATAACCTTGATATTGCTCATGGATATTTAGATAATAAATTAACTGGATATCAATCTGTTGCTAGTAAAGCAGATGAACAATTAAAAATAGTTAATAGTCTACTAGAAGAAATGGAGAAATGATTGGTATGGCAGAAATTGGATTAGAACTTAATAGAATAAGACAAATATCTGAAGAAATAAAAGGGTTAGATCAATCTTTAATATCTGGTCATTTTGGAGAATTAGATGGCGTATTACAAAGATTGCAATTAATATTAAGAGATGATGGAAATGTTTACGATACTGTTGTTAGAATTGCTAGAAATGCAACTGCAATATCAGGGGAAATTAAAGGTTCATTAAAATCATTAGAAGTCTTTATTGATCAACAAATAGCTGAATATGAAAGAACAGATGAGACTGCATATCAAAGATTGAGCGCTATTTTGGAAAGAATGTCAAAATTATTGGGTATTAATTTTTCAAAACTTAATATTGATTCAGTATCTTCAGTTACTGCACCAAGTGCTATAACAGGCTTAAATGGTAGAACTTCTAAAGGTACTTATGTAACTACTGGTGCTGATTATTCTGGAGCAGCAACTCCATTTGTAGCTGCTGTTGGAGCAGGAGCTATGGCTGTGGGTGGAGCAAGAACTAATTATGGCGCACCTTATTATGATTCAGACCAAATTAATGCCTTGAGAAATGGAAATTTCGCTGGTAATATGCAAGTGAATACACCAACAAAAGTAACTCCAGAACCAATAACTTATCCAGCAGATTCGATTCCATCATTAACTAAGGTTTATACAGTTGGCCCAGATGGTAATAATACTATTGTTTGGGTAGGTGAAGATAAACAAATATATGATGCAAATGGTAATTTGATGACTAGTATGTACATGACGAAAAAAGGAGCCATTTTTCAAACTTCAATTATGGAAAACTTTGTCAATATGTCTGATAAAGATAAGTATGAGAGATATAGATGGTTATATGCAAATCAAAATGGACTAAGGTACGAACAAGTAAAGGATGAGTACTTAACTCCTGAGTTTAAAGCAAAGTGTGATTCAGGTCTTATTAATGAATATATGCCTGATGATAGTACTGATTTACAAGCTGCTAAAGATTTTAGAAAATATGCTGATACATTAGTTCCAGGAAGTGGTGGAAATATTGACGCACAAGGAAATGTTATTTCTCCTGAAGGTGTTAATAGACCTGTTGATACACCAGATAAACCTGTATTTGGTAATATTAACGATGATGGTAATATTCATCCTAAAGGAGCTGATAGGCCATCAGATATTGAAAGTGAAGTTGTTTCTGATAATAAACAAGCTGGAAGTGCTTCTGAAAATATTGATAGAGTTAATGTTAATAATACCAAAAATAATTATGGACCACCTATGTATAATAATTCGTATAGTAACGCTGAAATAAGAGGTAATTTTATTTTAGAAAATGGTAAACCAGTAGGTCGTATCGATCCTGTTACTGGCCGAGTAACTGATTTTCAAGGTCGACCAATTAATATTTCAAATGGAATTGGTAAATATTTAGGTACGCAAAATCGTTTCGCTGGTACGATGAATAATCCAGCAGCTGGATCAAATAGGCCAATAAATGCCATAAATACTGCAGCTGGTGCAGCAACCACTAACCCAGCTGTTAACATGAACGGCACTGGCACTAATGGCGGTAATAATGCTAATTATAAAGGTAATGGCCTTAATAACAATGGCGCACAATCTACTCCAAATATAAGCATCAAAACACCAACTGGTGAAACGAAAGCATTAAATCCTAAAACTGGTCAATTTGAAGGACCAAATACAGTAGGTTTAGGAGCCCAAGGTCCTATAAAAGGATCAGCTCCATCAAATGTAAACGTTAAAACACCAACTGGTGATATGAAAACATTAAATCCTAAAACTGGTCAATTTGAAGGGCCAAATACAGTAGGTTTGGGAGCCCAAGGTCCTATAAAAGGATCTGCTCCATCAAATGTAAGCATTAAAACACCAACTGGGCAATCAATGACGATTGATCCAACATCTGGAAGATTAGTTAGTCACAATGCTCAAGTAGCTGGCATAAATGCTATGTTTAAATAATAATTTAAGAGTAGTTCAATTGAACTGCTTTTTTATTTGTTATATTTAATAAATGTGATATACTATCAATATTAAATATTATTTAATGGGTGGTTTTATGTTAAGTAAAAACAATTTGAAATATATTTTGATAATAGCACTTGGTTTCTTTTGGTGTAGTTCATTGTACTTAACTCAAGAACAATATTTAGCGAATTTTGCTTCAGTTAATTTTGTTAACATTGTTGAATTACTTTTTGGCAGTATTGCCATGGCTTTAGGTATATTATTATTTTGTATATTATATCGTAATAATAAAGATGTAAAAAGTTTATATATATTATTTATGATGTTATCTGTCGTAGTAATGATTGTTGGTTTTGCAACAAAAAATATTTACTTAACTGGTATTTGTATGTGTCTTAATTGTTTCTTAGGAACTGCTGGTTTTGGTGCTGGTTACCATTTTTCTTTATTAAGCTCAAATGTTGATAAAAAACATCGAGGTCGAGTATTTGCTATCGGTTATGCGCTTGGATCTTTAGGTACCTATTTACTTATCTTATTACCTGAGAGTTTTTATTCAACTATTTCATCACTATTTTTATATATTCCTATTGTAGTTCTTAATTTAATTATTGTATGTAGTTGTACTAATCTAGATTCAGTAGTTTATGATAAACCTACTAGTAATATTAAATCATTTTTTTGGAAAATTATTATAATTGTTTTAACTATGTCGTTATTATCTGCTTTATCAACAGATGCCATTGCTATATATACAATTGATATTGCTGGCGGTTATGGTAATACGAGAGTTTATTATTGTTTAGGTCTGCTAATAGCAGGTTTCTTAGCGGATAAAAAGCGAGAATTATTTGATATAATTACTCTTACAAGTTTTGTTTTTTCACTACTTTGTATAATTTTATTAAAAGATGGCTATTCAATTGGAATAATAGCTGCATTATCATACTTTTTTGTAGCTTTCTTTGTTGTATTTAGAACCGTGTCTTTTGTAAATGTGGTCGATAAAAGTAAAAGTTTGGCATGGGCTGCAGCAATCGGGTTGATGTTATCAAGATTTATGGAAGGTATATTAGTATTATTTGAAGATCAATTAATTAATAATTATTTATTGTTAATCATTATAATATCTATATTACTAGCATTTGTTATGATATTGTGTTTTACTATATACTTTGATAAAGATAAAGGGACATTAGAGGATAAAATTAAACAAATTGTTGTTAAATATCAGTTAAGTAACCAAGAAGAAAAAGTGTTATTGTTATTAGTAAATGGAAAGAATAATCAAGAAATATCTGAAGAATTGTATATATCAGTATATACCGTTAAAAGACATGTAGCTAATATTTATCAAAAAACTGGAATGAATAAAAAAAATTTAAAGGAAATATGTTATAATAGTTAGGAATGGAGGATAAAAATGGAAGAAGAAAAGAAATGTAATTGCAGTGAAGAATGTGATTGCGGTTGTCAAGATGGCAAAGAGTGTACATGTAATGACGAATGTTGCTGCGATGATAAGGATTGTGAATGTGGATGTAAAGACTAGTCAAGGCTAGTCTTTTATTATATAATATTGTTGGTGAAAATAAAATGATAGAAATTAAAAACGTTACTAAAAAATATGGAGATAAAATAGCTGTAGATAATATAACATTTACTGTTAATGATGGTGATATATTTGCCTTTATTGGACATAATGGAGCTGGTAAAACAACATTAATTAAAGCTATTGTTGGTATTCATGATTTTGATAATGGTGATATTTTAATTAATGGTAAATCAATAAAGAAAAAACCAATAGAGTGTAAAAAAGAAATGGCCTTTGTACCAGATAATCCAGAATTATATGAGAATATGAAAGCTATAGAATACATTGATTTTATATGTGATATGTATGAAGTAGATGAAGAAACAAGAAAGAAAAATATTAACAAATATACAAAGTTATTTGAAATAGATAGTAATATGAATGACCAAATTAGTTCGTTTTCTCATGGTATGAAACAAAAAATAGCTTTGATTGCTGCTTTAGCTCATGATCCTAAAATACTAATAATGGATGAACCTTTTGTAGGTTTAGATCCCAAAGCAGTATTTGATATGAAGGAATTAATGCGAAATATGGTTAGTGAAGGGAAAACAATTTTTTTCTCAACTCATATTTTAGATGTTGCAGAAAAATTATGTACTAGGGTTGCTATTATTAAAGATGGTAAATTAGTAAAAGTAGGATCAATGAAGGATATTAAAGGTGATAAATCACTAGAAAAAGTATTCTTAGAATTGGAAAAATAAGATGAAGAAGTATAAATCATTAATTAAAGCGTGTCTATTAAATGACATGGATATATTTAAATTGAATACTAAAAGTCAGAATAAAGTATCAAAATTATTACTGCCAATTTTTTTTGCGGTAATTATAATGCTTGCTGTTGGTTCATATGTTGATATGTTTATTGAACCATTACTTCCAACTAATAATGGATATATAGTATTGTCATTATTTGTTTTTGTATCATTTCTTTTAACATTAATTGAAGGTGTTTATAAATCTAGTGCTATTTTATTTAATTGTAAAGATGATGATTTACTATTATCTTTACCATTAAGTAGAAGAACAATTTTATTTGTTAGATTATTTAAATTCTATTTATTTGAATTATTATATAATACTATATTCTTGTTACCAGTAATAGTAGTATATGCCTATTATGTACCAGTAGGATTTAGTTATTATCTAGTATCACTATTTATGTTAATTCTTTTACCAATTATACCTATAGTACTATCATGTATATTAGGTATTATTGCTTCATCTATATCATCAAGATTTAAACGAAAGAATTTATTTCAAATTATTATATCTTTAATATTTCTTGGAGTTATTATATTTTTATCATCTAATATTGATCAATATATATCTAAATTTGCTGAAAAAGCAACTAGTATAAATGAAATAATAACTAAAATTTATTATCCATCAGGATTATATGCAACACTAGTTACTAAATTTAATATCATTGAATTAATTATATTTATTATAATTAATATTGGATTGTTTAGTGGGCTAATAATAGGATTTAGTAAGTTCTATTTTAAGGTTAATACTAGAAGTAAAAGTGTATCTGTACATAAAAATGGAAAAGTAGTTAGAATAAGAAAAAAGAAAGTTGTTTCTTCTATTGTTAATAAAGAAATAAAAAGAATATTATCTACACCAGTATTAGTTATTAATGCTGTATCAGGATTACTATTATTTATAATTGGGGTAATAGCTATTGTCTATAAATTTGATTCATTATTAGAGATGATATTAAAACAAGGAAATCAACTTGGTTCTAGTGTATCTAAAGAGTTAATTATTAGTTATATACCATTAATTAATATGGCTTTAATATTATTTGGATCATTTACTTCATCAATTACTAGTTCCTTAATATCTCTGGAAGGTAAATCATTTGCAATATTAAAAACAATGCCTATTCAACCAATTAAGGTAATTATGGGTAAAGTATATGCTGCCATTATAGTAATGTTACCTATTATATTATTAGGGGATATAATAATGATTGTTTATTTTAATTATAATCTTTTAACAATATTAATAATATTATTAGCATCACTTATAATACCAATGGTTGCTGAAATCCTAGGTATAATAATTAACTTAAAGTATCCAAAAATGAATGGTACTAATGATACTGAGATAGTTAAACAAAGTGTTAGTGCTTTTATAGCAGTTATTTTAGGATTTGGAATAATTATTCTCACTATTATGTTGGGTGTTAAATTATTGGTTAGTGATGTAGATAAATATATAATCATGATAGGGGTACTAATATTATTTAGTATAATATTTGGATTGTTCTATATATATTTAAAGAAAAAAGGAACAGAAGATTATAATAAAATATGTGTATAAAGAACCGAATGGTTCTTTTTTGGTTCTATTAATAGTTCTTGACAAATGTTAAAATTATAATGAAAGATGAGGCGTTGTCATGAAAAACATGAAAAAAATGTTACTTATACTACTTTTGTTGTTAGTAGTATGTGGATGTAAGAAGAAACTTAAATGTCCTGAAGGATATAATGAGGAAAACAACAAATGTGTTAAAGAAGTAGAAAGGTTTGAGGGAGAGATATCTTATATTTGTGATGATAATACAATACCTGATGGAGAAAACTGTATAAGAGAAATAATTGTTCCTGCTGAAGAAGTAGTTGGATGTAAGGAAGGATTAGTTGAAGAAAATGGTAATTGTGTTGGCACCTTAAAAGAAGCTGCTACAGATGCTTATAAGTGTAGTAGTGGTAAGTATAATAGTAGTACTGGTAAATGTGACGTAGTTACATATGTTAGTAAAGCAACTAAAACATGTAAGGAAGAAAATGATATAGCCCTAGATAATGGTAAGTGTGCTGCAGCTCATCCAGGTGCTCATTCTTATGGTGAACCAGGAGAAGTTGATCCAGCAACTGAATGTTGTTGTGGTGACACATTTAGAAATGGTTGGTGTTATAGTCTTCCAAATGGTAATTATGATGCTACAATTACTTGTCCAACTGATAGTAAATATACTAGTGGTGATAAAGGCAAGGCATGTTATAAGGAATCAACTATTGATGCAACACCATATAAGAAATGTAATAGTGGTTATACACTAAATGGAAATGAATGTACAAAGACCGTTAAGGAAAAAGCAAGTAAAGTATACAAGTGTGAAGCTGATTATACGTTAAATGATAAAAATTGTGAAAAAACAGAAATAGAAGAAGCAAGAAAAGAATATAATTGTCCAGATAATTATGAAAAAGAAGGTAATTATTGTATAAAAAGAGACATTAGAGATATGGAGTAGGGTATGAAGAAGTTGTTTTATGTAATTATATTATTATTAATAGTACCAGTAGTAGTTAATGCTACAACAGTAAAATGTACAACTAAAACTAATTTTATAGTTGATGAAGATCCATATAAGGGATTAAGTGTTACGTGTACTGATGGTACAGATTCACTTACATGTTCTAAAAGTGATGGTAGTGAATGTGTTAAAAATGAAAATTTTAAACTTCAATTATTTTCTGTTTGGGGAAGTAATGCTAGTGCAGCAAACTATCACAATATGACTGATGAACCAGTTTTAGCTGGTGAAACTTATTCATTGTTATTTAGTTTAACATATAAGTTTGAATCTGGAGATAAGTTAGTTATTGATGGAAAAGATGAATCTGATATGATGATGGGCTGCGATTTTGGCTGTATTCTTTCTGGTGCTGAAAGATCACCAAAAGCCAATTCAAATTCGGGTACAAGTACAACTCCAACAACACCAACAAAACCAGATCCCACACCAACAGAACCAGTACATGTTAATGTTTATTGGGTAAAATTTGATACTAATGGTGGTAAAGAAAAAATTAAGGATGTAGCTGTTGAAGAAGGAAAGACTGTTGCTAAACCAGAGAATCCAACGAGAGAAGGATATAAATTTGTAGAATGGCAATTAAATGGTAAGACATATGATTTTAAAACTAAGATTAGTAAAACAATAACTTTAAAAGCTAAATGGGAAGAAGATACAACTGGTAAGAAAAATGTTTCATTCATTAATCTTTCTGGATTACTTGCTCCATATGAAGGTGAAGTACTTGATACAGATGTTAGAGTAGAAACGTTTAAATCTTGGTCTGTAGATATATTTAATGTAGGTTTAAAATGGTATCGTGGTAAAAGTCCTAATAAAATTGATGAATTAGTGTTAACTGCTAGAAATCCTAAAGTTGAAGAAGGATATTATTATCAAGCAAAATTTACTTTAACTCCAGGTAATGGTTATACATTAAATAATACAAATGTAACTTTGAATAAAAAACAAGTTACTACGACTAAAAATGAAACAGCATTAGAGTTTGCAACTGAGGTATATGGTCCAATGGTTAAGGGTGTAAGTGCTGAACCAATTATGGTAATTGATGACATTATCGAATATATTGCTAGTGATGAAAAGTGGGAAAATAGAAGAGTTTATTTCCGTGTTAATGAACACGATGTTGATGGTGATAATGTAGTAGTTGATGGCAAGAATTGTATAACATTATCTGATAAAGAACATTTCAAATTAAAAGACCCTATTTGTAAAGGTGGCCGTATGAATCTAACTGGTGTAGAAATTGATGGGTATTATGAAGTAGGTCATAATTCATTAGGTGATTTATATTTAACAGAAGCAGCTAGTGCACCAGGAACGTATTCAACAACAATTACTTTAACAGATGAATTGGGAAGAACTTATTCTGGTAAAGTAACAATTGTTAGAGGTAAAAATCCATTAAATCCAGTTAGCATTTCTTCTGAAGATGGTAGTGTTTGGGCCGAATTTGCTGGAGCAGCATTAAGCACTTGGTATGTACATGCCGAAGAATTAATCAACAAGGATATGGGTCAACGAGTAAAAGAAGATATGCGTATAACTGATTTGGGTGAATTAGTATCTGTTAAAAATATTACCGTATCAAGTGAAAACGGTGAAAAATCTAATGGTGCATTTAAAATAAAAATCAAATTAGATGAAGAATTAAAAAAATATAAACACTTCACTTTTGTTTATATCTATGATGCTGAAACATATCGTATGGGTGCTGGGCCTGAAAAAGTTGAAGGCATAGTTGAAGGTGACTATTTAGTTGTAACTTTGCCACATTTAAGTAATTATGCTATATATGGTTCTAATGATACTAAAAATGAAACTAAGAAAACAACAAATGATAGTAGTAACAATAATATATTTATATATAGCGGTATTGGAATTGCTGTTGTAATTGCAGGAGCTGTATCATTTGTACTATTAAAGAAAAAGAAAAAATAGTGAGACTGCACATTTGTGCAGTTTTTAATTTGTGGGTTTTACCATATTTAAACAGATTAATCAACATTAAAATTTAAAAATAATAAAAATTCGACAAAAATTTTATGAAGTGATAAAATAAAAGTAAACACTTTTTTATTTGTGTCTACTTTTACTTTATTTTTAATTGAAGAGCTATTTTATTGCTATGAAATGCATACCATGATCTACTGTTATAATAGAACCTGGTTTATAGTATTTGTTATCACTTGTTGAATACCAAGATTTTATATCAATGCCTATTGGTAAGGTATAGAAGGAACCTTCTTCTTTTAAATACTGTTCTTTATTATATTCAGTTATATAATCTAAGTCAGTGGTTACCATCCAATAATTTTTATTATTCTTATTTATTGGGAGCATTAATACTCTTTCTTTTAAAACAAATGCTTTTATATATTTTTTAAATGTTTCTAAACTAGTCATATTATTATTGAATAAGAATCCTGCTTCTTCAACTCTAAATCCTTTAAACATATAATGTGGTAATACATCTTTAAATAATTCATAAGTTACTAAATTAGTGGTATTACTATTTAATAGCATTTCTTTTTCTTTTGGCCACGTGGCATTATCAGTGAATCCATAAAGGTTTGATATCATAGTATTGTGATCTGTTGTTAAAATACCATTGGCTATAACATTATAATAAGTTGTTGATCCAATGAAATAATATGTTGTGTTTTTATCAATTGTTTCAATACTTTTTATTTTAATACTTGTTAATGTTCCATCATCATTTATTTTAGCAACATTACTTCCTACTTTATAATGTATATCACCCTCATATAAATCAACAAACATATTCAAATCAGTATCATATAATGCATGATCTATTGCTATATCTAAATAAGTATCATCTTCAAATGTAATTCTTATTATTTTATCTGTTGACATAGGATTTTCTATCCATAATGGATAAACATAGGTAATTTTACCATTATTATAATCCCATACTGCTAGTAAATCATCATATTTAACATCTTCAATATTTTTAGTTTGACCATTAGCAAGTAATATTTTAGTTCCTTTTACTAAACAACCGCTTTCTACACCAGCTGCAGATACTTCAATATTTCCAGTAACATTTTGAATAGTTAGTTGATGGTTACTAGTGTTATAATTGTATGTTACATTTGATAACCATTCACCAGTTGTACTATCACGCATTTTTACGCTATTCATACTATCTGGAGCATTATAGTTGGTACGATTAAAAGTGCCTCCGGAGAATGTTGTTGTAAATGTATTACCAGCCTCAATAGTTCCACTAGATGGGTTAGCTGAGCAATTGTTACATGATACAGTATAAGTATAGGACCAAGAATAGGCTGTTGCTGTAGTACTTTGTTCAGCACTGTTTTTAGAGTCATATGCTACTAATTTAACATAGTATGTACCAGCATTCATCGAACTAAATGTGTATGTATCTATAGTTGATGCCAGATTAGTTTGGGATTGAATTGGATTACTAGTACCACTTCTATATAGGTATAAATCATAGTGATTTATTGCTACATTATCATGAGCTTCCCAATCAACTTTTAAAGTTTTGGTACTATTACCCTTAGTAACAGTTAAACTATCAATTACAGGATCTATATTATCAGTAAGATTTTGGTTAACATCTACACTTAATGTTACAACACCTAAACTAAATCTGTCTTCATCAGTTGGGACTAAATAGACATTTATAGATTGGGGACTATTCGGAAATTCAACATTTGCATTTCTTTTAATATAGAAGGTAAAGTTTTGACTATCTGTTTCAGCAGCAATTGTTTGATTAGGATAAGCATTACCAGCTGAATTAGTTATAGTAAAATTAGGATTATTAGTGGCAAAATTAAATGTTTTACTTGTTTGATGACTATTTAATACGTTAGCAGTAAATGGAACTATTAAATTAGAACCTGTTAAATTACCAGTAGTTGTTCCAGTAAGAGTTCCTAGTAAAACTCCTTGATCAATATCTTCTTCAACACTAACTTCGGTATTAACACCTAATGAGTATGATCCTAAACCACCGGATGGATTAAGAGTTAATCTTATCGAGAATGTTTTACTTGTTTTAGCGGGTATTATTTCACCTGCAGTAATACCTATTGGTTCGTAAGAATAACTAAGTGATTCTCCGGTTGGAGCAGCGGTATTAATGGTTGGATTGAATACTTCTGATCCAATAGCATACGGGATGATTGAATCATTAGAGATTGTAACATCATATATAACATAGTGATCTTCTAAATCACCTTCATTATTCTTTTGTAATGTGAATGAAGCCGATATTTCAACATTTGATGCCGTATGGGTTTCTGTTGAGGTAACATTACTCGATATGTCAGATTGGACAACACTTATTATTCCTATACTACCATTGTTGGCTGCTAAAGCATTACCACTAATTGTTAGGGATACATTATTAACTGTTGCATAGCCAACTCCTATAAATAATGTGGTTATAAATATTAATAATAATAGTACTCTTATTCGTTTCATTTTTCCACTACCATTTCTATATTATATTGTAACAATAAAATAAAAATTTTTCCATATTAAATCAAAAAATTGCTATTATTTTTTTAGAAAAGTCAATACTTTTTTTATAAAAATTTATTTTTTTACAAAAAAAATGTAAAAAAAATGATGATTTTTGTCGACAGCTGTGTTATACTTTTTATAAGAGTAGAGAGTTGTCTACCTTAAAAATATTTGTTTATGCTGACGGGAAGGCATAACACATGAAAAATTATAATCCCAAAAATATAGAACAGATTAGGAGGTGATTTTGATGAGAAACAGAAAGAAAATGCTTGTTTTAGCAATAGTTGCTTTAGTATTAGTATTAGGTGTTGGTTATGCTGTTGTATCTCAAGTAACTTTAACTATCACTGGTACTGCTGCTGCTAAAACTCAAGACTTAAAAGTTGTGTATGATGGCGTAAATTCTGGTACTACAAATGGTGATACCAATAAAGTTACAGCAATTTCATCTCCAGATGATAGTATTGCTGCAACATTTACTTTAACTGATATGGTACTTAATACTCCAGCTGAACTAGAATTTGAAATAGAAAATAAGGAAACTGATGTTAATGCTACATTATCACTTCCTACTATAACTCAAAATTCTAAGTCTGGATTCTTTAGTATATCATTTGCTTATAAAGATTCAGCTAGATCTGGATCTGGAACATATTCTGATTGGACAAGTGGAACTAAAACTTTAGCTCATGGTGCTAAAGCTACTGTAAAAGTAATAGTTACATTAACTAATACACCAATTCAAGAGACTGATAGTTCAACTAATATTACTGTATCAATTAATGCAGCTCCAGCAGCTTAAGATTAATCAATATATGATGGAAAGTAGGTAAAGAATTAATGAAGATAGGAGGTAAATTTAAACTTTATATATTAGAATTAGTTCTTATTGGATTTTTATTCTTTACTCTCTTTGCATCATATATTACGACAAGATGGGTCTTAGCAATATTTTTAATTATTTACTTGATTGTTATTAAACTTGTGATTCAACGAAAAGTTGCTAAATCAATTTATAACAAACAGTTAATAATTTTGCTAGGAATCTTTGCCTTAATATATCTTGCAGTATTTTACGCTTTGGGTTTACGCTTTGGCTTTTCTAAATCAAAGTATCTTTTTACAATAAGTAATATCTTTGGTATTATTATACCTACTGCGATAATCATAGTGGTCTCAGAAGTAATCAGATGTATATTACTAAAACAAGATGGTATATTTAAGATTAGAGGACGTAAGATTAATTTATCAGTGTTTCTTATTTATGTATCCATGGTATTAATTGATTATGATTTATATGCAAAAGCGTTTAATTTAAACAAATTAGAGGACTTTTTGATGGCAATTGGTTTAATACTTTTTGCATCAATGGCTAATAATCTATTATTTAATTACATATCAAAACGATTTAATTCACAAGCTATAATTATTTATAGATTAATAACTGTTTTGTATATGTACTTAATACCTTATCAACCTGAAGTTTATATATTCTTAAGAATATTCTTAAGAGTACTTTATGCATTTATTTTATATTTGATAATAGAAAGAACATTTGCCAAAAATGATTTTGCATTATCATATAAGGAAAGAAAAAAAAGTATTTTTTGGACATCCATAATATTTGTTATAGTAACTATAATGATAATGCTAATATCTTGTCAGTTTAGATATGGAATAATTGTTATTGGTTCCCAAAGTATGACGGGTACTATTAATAAAGGCGATGCTGTTATTTATGAACAAAATCGTGGTAATCAAAAGATCTACAAAGGACAGATTGTAATGTTTGTTTATAATGATATAAAGACAATACACCGGGTTGTAGAGATTAAAAATATTAATGGTGAAGTTCGGTATTATACTAAAGGTGATGCCAATGAAGATTATGATACAGGATATAGACTTATCGAAGATATTGAAGGTCTAGTTCGGATTAAAATTAAGTATATTGGAATACCTACGTTGTGGGTAAGAAGTTTGTTTGATTAAATAGTAAACAATAATAGAAAGGAGTATTAATGTGAAAAAAAGCAAGGTTGACAAAATTCTTGTTGAGCAAGCTAGAAGAAGAAAATATGCTTTTTCTTGTATTTGTATAATTGCAGCATTTATAATATTCTTTATTCTATTTTTGAGTACATATTTATCTAAAACAAAAGATATATTTATTAAATATGATGAAACAAGTAATATTGATTATAAAGTATATTTAAAAGAAAATGAGTATTTTAAAGATGAATATCTAGGACCTAATAATAGCTATATCGCTAGTTTAATTGATCATATTAGTGCTAATTTCTCTTATAAAATGGCTTTAAAAGAATTTGGAGGAGATTTTAAATTCTCATATAGAATTGAAGCAGAAGTTGATGTTAAAGAAAAAAATGCTACCTATTCACTTTATAATTTTAAAAAAGAAATTCTTAAAGGAAATGAACAAAGTATTGTTAATAAAACGGAAGCATCAATTAATGAGAGTGTAGATATTGATTATAATGAGTATAATGATTTAATCAAAGGATTTTTAAAGACATATAACTTGGAAAATACAATATCAACATTAACTTTTAGATTATATGTTAATGTATCTGGTTCTTGCCAAGAATATGATAACAATAATAATGAATCAGTTATGGCTATTCAAATACCATTAACTACCAGAACAATGAATGTTGAAATTAGCAATGATTTAATTCAAACTGAAGATAATATAATGGCTTGTAATAAAGATGATGGATCAGCTACTATATATTTAGTAATGGCTATTATTATGGGACTAGTTGTTGCATTCTATGTATTTATACTAATGAAATTTTTGATTAGTACTAGAACTGCTAGAGATATATATAATAAGGAAGTAAAAAGAATATTAAATAACTATCACTCATATATTCAAAAAATAAATAATGAAATAAATTTAGCTAAGTATGAAAGATTGAAAGTTGATACATTTACTGATATGTTGGAAATTAGAGATATGCTTCAACAACCAATATTAATGGTGGAAAATAAAAATAAAGATGGTATATATTTTATTATTCCTAGTTCAACTAATATACTTTATACTTATGGATTAAAATTATGTGACATAAAAAAACAAATGGCAGATAATGGTGATAAAGGCTCAATGTAATGAGTCTTTTTTCTTGACTTTTAAATTGTATTATTGTATTATATGAGTGATACAGTGAGAAAGGAGTAATATGGATAAGAATTTTGATAATGATAGACCTATATATATTCAAATAGTTGAAAAATTAAGAATAGCTATTATAAATGGTTATTATCCTCCAGGGAGTAAGATACCATCCGTTAGAGACTTAGCGGCATTTTTAAAAGTTAATCCTAATACACTTCAAAAAGCTTTAAGTGAATTAGAAGATGATAAACTTATTTATACTGAAAGAACTAATGGAAAGTATGTAACTGAGGATATAAAAAGAATAAATAAAGAAAAGGAGAAAATAGCTAATAATATTGTTAATAGTTTTTTAAATGAAATGAATAAAATTGGTATTAAGAAAAATGAAGTAATACAATATTTACAAGATAAAGGAGGAATCAAATGATGTTATTAGAATGTAAGAATTTAGTAAAGAGTTTTGATAATAAAATAGTAGTTAATGATATAAATTTAAAAATACCAAAAGATAAAATAATTGGGTTACTTGGTAAAAATGGGGCAGGTAAAAGTACTTTAATAAAGTTAATAAATGATTTATTGCAACCTGATAGTGGGGAAATATTATTTAATGGAAAGAAAATTGGAGTATATTCTAAAAGTCATATATCTTATTTACCAGAAAGAACATATCTTGATAAAGATATGAAGGTTAAAGATGTAGTAGGTTATTTTCAAGAATTTTATGCCGATTTTGATTATGTTAAAGCCTATAAGTTATTACAAGATTTAGATATTGATTATGATAAACAAATTAAAAAGATGTCTAAAGGAATGCAAGAAAAATTACAATTGATTCTTGTTATGTCTAGAGAAGCAGATTTATATATATTGGATGAACCTTTAGGGGGAGTAGATCCCGCAACAAGAGATTATATTCTTGATACAATTCTTTCTAATTTTAAAAAAGGTTCTAGTGTTATAATATCTACTCATTTAATAAGTGATATTGAAAGAATACTTGATGAAGTAATATTTATTGATAAGGGTAAGATAATACTAACTGGAGATACTGATACCCTAAGAAAAAAAGAAAATGCTTCAATTGATGAAATATTCAGGAGGATGTTCAAATGTTAAAAAAATTAGTTAAATATGATTTAAAATGGATTAATAAATTAATGGTAGTTTATTTTGTTATTGCTGTTATATTTTCGTTATTAACAAGACTTACTAGTTTATGGACTACATCTTTTGCAGGTAATCTTTTATATCAAATACTAAGAGGTTTTACGATATCTGCTTATGCATCATGTATTATTACTTGTGCAATGCGAATATGGGTTAGATTTAGAAATAATACATATAAAGATGAATCTTACCTTACACATACTTTACCAGTAGATAAAAAAACAATGTATAATTCTAAAATATTATCATCACTATTATCTACTTTATTAGCATTAGTAGTTATAATTATATGTTTTGTAATAGCCTTTCTAAATAATGATGTTATAAATTTCTTAAAAGAAACATTTAGTAATAAAGATTTTGTATTTATAACGATTTGTTTAGTAATAACATTTATTCTAGAGATGATATATATGATTAATTGTGGTTTAATTGGTATATTACTTGGTCATAGATCAAATAATAAAAGAACTGCTAAATCAATTATTTATGGTCTATTATTATACTTTATTATGCAAGCAATAATACTTGTTATAATTTATACTATAGGATTATTTGTAACTGATATTAAAGTTATGTTTGAAACAGTATTTAATCCTAATTTAGTAGTAAGTATGAAAAAACTATTAATAATAGTAGATAGTATCTATTTAATATTTATAATTGCCATGTACTTTATTGGTAAAATGATATATAATAAAGGGGTAGATGTAGATTAAGGTGGTTTTATGAATCCAGAAAAAGTTGGAGAGTTTATTAAAAAATTACGTAAAAAGAATAATCTAACTCAACAACAACTTGGGGATAAATATGGAGTTACATATCAAGCTGTTAGTAAATGGGAAAATGGTATTAACTTACCAGAAGTATCATTAATTAGACAAATGAGTAAAGATTTTAATATAAGTGTTGAAGATATACTAGATGGAGAAGAAAAAAGTAATAAAAAAAGCTATTATATTTATATTATAGTAACAATTGTTGTCCTAGTAATTATCTTAATATTTTTATTATTTAAAATTCCTAAAACTGATACCTTTAATTTTAAAACTATTTCAACTACTTGTAATGAATTTGAAGTAACTGGGTCTATTGCTTATGATAAAAATAAATCATCTATTTATATATCTCATATAAATTATTGTGGTGGTAATGATACTAAAGAATATGAAAATATTGAATGTAATTTATATGAGAAAAATGGTGATACTAATAAAATGATTAGTAGTTGTAAAGTTGGTAGTAATGAAACATTAGAAAGTTATTTAAAAAGTATTGAATTAAATATTGATAACTATACTCAAACATGTAATACATATACTAATGATAGTTTATATTTAGAAATAAATGCTACTAAAGATGGAAGTACAATTACTTATAAAGTACCACTAGAACTAAATGATAACTGTCAAAAATAAACTCAACAAATTGTTGAGTTTTTTCAACTAATAAGTTATAGATTACAAATATTTCCTATGTTATATTTAGTTCGAGGTGAAGAAAATGAAAGATTATTTAAAATACTTATTAGTATTAATCGGTGGTGTAGCAGTTGGGGTATTAGTTGGTTTTTTAATATTTAACAAAAAAGAAGAAGAGATTAAGTTAAAAGAATTACCTAAACCAGAAGTAACTGGAGGAGAAAGAGGTATGCTTGGTATTGATAAGAATATCAATGAAGAAACTATTGATGATTATTTAGGAAGAGAAGATGCAGTTTATAGAGATATGAGAATGCTTAAAGATCCTGGTAATTATGAAGCTATCGGGGGAGATTCTTATTTATCAGGATATGTTAAAGGATTTGAGGTAGTCCCTTATCCATATTTAACAGAAGTAAAAGGATTACCTGAAGAAGTTGGTAAAAGTTATACTGGTAAAACATTATTTAAACAAAATGAAGATGGAACATATACTCCAAATTATGAAGAATCACTTGCTTATTTAGAAATGTATTTTCCAAAAGATAAAGTAATATTCTTAATGTGTGGTGGTGGCGGTTATGCTGGCATGACTAAGAGTTTATTGGTTTCTCTTGGATGGGATGAAAATAAAATCTATGATGTCGGTGGATACTGGTTCTATAATGGTAAGAATAATGTTCAAGTTAAAAATGGTGATAAGTATGATTTTTGGAAAGTTACTTACCATGATATTGATTTCAAATCATTAACTGAGGTTAAATAATGTTTAAAAAAGTAGCTTTATTACTTTTAATACCATTTATTACTTGTAGTTGTTCATGTACTAAACCACCAGTAGAAGATAATAAATTATATTTAACTGATAGTTATTATAATGAAGGTAATTATGTAGATGTAACAAGTGATGAAGTAAATAATAAAGATAATGAAACGTATTTATTATTTGCTTATAATAACTTTTGTGCATTTTCTGTACCATGTGATAATACATTTAAAGTATTTATGGAAAAATACAATATAGATATCTTACAAATACCATTTGATGATTATAAAAATACTTACCTTTATGACACAGTTAAATATGCACCATCAGTAATCCTTGTAAGTAATAAAAAAGTCATTACTTATCTAGATGCTGAAAAAGATGATGATGTTAATAAGTATGAAGATAGTAACAAATTTGAAAGTTGGTTAAATGAATATATCAATTTTACTAAAAGATAGTTATCTATCTTTTTTTATGTTATACTCTATAATAGAGGTAGATAGTATGGATAATAAGAAAAATAAAATAATGACAATGGTATTTATGGTATCAATACTTATATTAGTAATAAGTACAACATATGCGTTTTTTGCACCACAACAAGGTGGTACAACAAGTACAAATGCCACAGTAACAAGTAATACAACAGATTTACTAACATTTAGTATAAATAGAGATATAAGTTTTACTGTAACCCAAAATGATTTTCAAGAAAATGGAACAAACCAAAGTGGAGATGCAACAGCAACTGCAACTTTAACTCCAAATAATAAAACGGGATCTGCAACCATGAATTACTATTTGTATTTAAATATAGAAAGTAATCCAACAGTATATAGTGAATCAAATACAAATAATGATCCAGAATTAATGTTACAAGTATTTGATGGAAATAATCAATTAGTAACTCTAACGGGATTAGGTACACAAAAAACAATCAATGGAGTAACAGGCTATGATATAACAGGAGTAAGTGGACTTAAAACACTTTTAGATAATCACGCCATAAGTGCAAGTAATAATACAGCAACAATCGAGAACTGGAGAATTGTAATAACACTTATAAATCTTGATGTCAATCAAAATGATAATACGGGAAAAGAAATTAGTGCAGAAATAATTATAAGACAAGATGAAATGAGTTTAGGATTTACAGGAACAATATATAGAGATAATAAGGCAAGTACATCAGCGGGTTCATCAATAAATCCAGAAACAGCAATACAATGGTGTGATATTAAAACATCTACGGGAGATCAATATGATTGTTTTGTCGATCAAAGCGAATGTGAACAATTTCTAGTAGATGAGGGATATACCGCTACAGATACATGCGAACCAATTACTGTAGGAATTTATGAAACAACTGCATCAAGTTTCCAAATTCCTGCAGTTATGGTTTATTGCGGTGTTGAGGATTTAGATGATAATTGTAATGGACATTATCCACGTTATGATACTTTAGAAGAGTGTGAAGATGAAATTGATACAAGCATATATACATGTATTGGTTCCCTTTATACGGTTGGTAAAAATATTTATTTAAAACATAATGTAGTAGATGGTATTATAAGAGATTCTGAAGCCTGTTTATATTACAATAATCATGAGTTTTGTTTAGGACCAAATTATTGGGAAGGGACAATAGGAGTCCAAGATTCAGCAGCGGAGATGGCAACAAAAAACAAATTACAAACTGCTATGGAAAATGCACTTGGAACGTCAGCAGACAATTGCTTACTTCGCTCCGATTATATCGAATGTATTTTTGGCAATCCAGGAGGAATTCATGGATATGTATGTGATGTATATTATGATGGGGGAGTATCTTGTGTTAACCTAAGGGGTGGGGTTCAAGAATGCGACGGTTATGGGTATAGCTGTGAAGTAAATACTGATGGTGAGGCATCATGTAACTGCATGTTGTGGTAACACATTTAACTTAAAAAATGACCATGTTAGAATCAAACTATGATTTGGTAAGTAGTCAACTATTGTTGACTTTTTTCATATTAAAAATTCGCTGGTGCACCAGTTAAACATTGCATATTTTCGATATCTTTTATTAATTGAGCATTTAAGATTATTATATAAATAATTAATGTCAATAAATATTTATTTATTTAATTGTAATACTGATATTATGTGAAACTTTTGTGACAAAAAAGTACAAAAAAGTTTCACATATAATAAGTATTAATATTGTTATTATATACTAACGTTTTTAATTGATAAATCATTGTTAATATAGTATTATTTTAGATGTAATGAGGTGACTATATGCGCTTGAGTGATGAGTGGATTGATTATGAATGTATTGCTGCTGGTAATGGGGAAAAATTAGAACGTTGGGGTAATATTGTTTTAAGAAGACCGGAACCACAAGCTATGTGGCCAGTAGAACTTAACAGCAAATGGGAAAATGTTAGTGGTCATTATTTTCGGGCTAAAGATGGTGGAGGTCATTGGGAGTTTAATAAAAAACTACCAGAGTCATGGAATATTAAATATAAAGATTTAACTTTTAAAGTAAAACCCACGGATTTTAAACATACTGGTTTGTTTCCTGAGCAAGCAACTAATTGGGATTTTATGATGAGTAAGATACGGGATGCAAAGAGGAGTGTGAAGGTTTTAAATCTGTTTGGTTATACTGGGGCAGCAACTGTTGCTTGTAGTAAAGCTGGGGCTGAATTGGTTGTACATGTTGATGCTGCTAAAGGTATTGTTGCCTGGGCCAAAGAAAACGCCGCTTTAAGTGGATGTGGTGATAATTATATTCGCTATATAGTTGATGATTGCCTTAAATTTGTTGAAAGAGAAATAAGACGTGGTAATAAATATGATGCTATTGTTATGGATCCTCCATCTTATGGAAGAGGTCCAAATGGTGAAGTTTGGAAATTTGAACAAAATCTTGATTATTTAATTAGTAAATGTATTGAACTACTTAGTGATAAACCATTATTCTTTTTAATAAATGCTTATACTACTGGTATATCTAGTACAGTGCTATATAATATTTTACAATTATCTCTTGTTAAAAAATATGGTGGTGTTGTTGATCATGGGGAAATAGGTTTACCTGTTAAAGAAAACAATTTAGTATTACCATGTGGTATTTATGGTAGATGGCAAGATGAATAGAGTATTATATGAAGATAATCATATATTGGTAGTGGAAAAACCATGTAATATGCCAGTACAAGGTGATAGTTCCGGAGATTTAGATTTGTTAACTAGTTTAAAATCTTATATTAAAGATAAATATAATAAGCCTGGTAATGTTTATTTAGGTTTAGTACATCGCCTTGATCGTCCTGTCGGAGGTATAATGGTATTTGCTAGAACTAGTAAAGCTGCTGAAAGATTATCTAAGGCTATTAAAGATGGGTTAGTTGAAAAGTATTATCTAGCTGTAATATATGGCCATATAGTTAATAAAATAGGGGTATTTGAAGACTATTTACTTAAAGATGATAAAAATAATATTACGAAGGTTGATTCAAGTGGTAAATATGCTAAGTTAGAATATGAAGTATTAAATGAAGTTGATGGACTTAGTTTGGTTAAAGTTCATTTAATAACTGGTAGATCACACCAAATAAGGGTGCAATTTGCATCACGTAATTTACCATTATGGGGAGATAATAAATATAATAAGAAAGCTTCATCGGGAGAACAAATTGCACTGTGGTCTCACGAATTATCATTTAATCATCCAATTACCAAAGAAAGATTAACATTTAAATCATTACCTAAAAATGAATATCCATGGAATTTATTTATGAAAAATGTGTTGTTTTTCTAAATTTGTGTTATACTATATACATAAATCGATGAGAAAGAGAAGTAAAATTTAAAACGGTTTAAAGAGAGTCAATGGTGGTGGAAATTGATAATACGCTAAATTTGAATAACACTTTTGAGTGATATATTGAAATAATAGTAGATATATTCGTTTGGACGCGTTAAGTCTTAAAGAGATCTATTTTTTAGATAAATTGGGTGGTACCGCGGAATTATACAGTGTTTCGTCCCTATTAGGGATGTAGCACTGTTTTTATATTAAGAAAGGAATGATTATTATGGATTATATATATCTAGGTGATTTATATAAGGATGAAAAAAAATATTTAGGAAGAAAGATTAAATTAAAAGGATGGATAAGGAATCATCGTAAACAAAAAGATTTTGGCTTTATTTATTTTTCAGATGGGACTGCTTTTAGGCCATTACAATTGGTTTATGATACATCTTTAAAAAATTTTGATGAAGTAACTAAGTATCATATTAGCAGTGCTGTAGAAGTTGAAGGAGAATTGATTGAATCTCAAGGTAAAGGTCAAGATTATGAATTAAAGATTGACAGTATTGTTTTACATGGGGATTGTCCAGAAGATTACCCAATTCAACCAAAACCTCATTCAATGGAATTTTTAAGAGACCAAGCTTATTTAAGACTTAGAACTAATACTTTTCAAGCGGTATTTAGAGTTAGAAGTGTTGCTTCAATGGCAATTCATGAGTTCTTTCAATCTCGTGGTTACATATATGCTCATACACCAATATTTACATCAAGTGATTGTGAAGGTGCTGGAGAAATGTTCCAAGTTACTACTCAAAATTTAGAAGAAATAGCCAAAAGTGGTAAAGTTGACAATTCTAAAGAGTATTTTGGACGTCCAGTTGGTTTAACAGTTTCAGGACAATTTGAAGGTGAAGCCTTTGCTCAAGCGTTTAGTAAAATTTACACTTTTGGTCCAACATTTAGAGCAGATCCATCACATACACCACTTCATATTGCAGAATTTTGGCAAATAGAACCAGAAGTAGCATTTTGTGATTTAAATGGTATTATGGATATATCTGAAGATTTAATGAAATTTGTTATTAAGTATACCTTGGATAAATGTCCAGATGAATTTGAATTTTTAGATAAATTTGTAGAAAAAGGTTTAATTGAAAAATTAAAAGGTGTTATTAATAATAAATTCGTTAGAGCTACATATAAAGAATGTATAGATATACTTAAGAAAGCTAAGGCTGATTTTCAATTTAAACCAGAATATGGTGAAGATTTAGCTAAAGAACATGAAAGATATATTACAGAATACTTTAAATCCCCAGTATTCATTACTTATTGGCCACAAAGTGTCAAAAAATGTTTCTATATGAAACAAATGGATGATGGAACTGTTGCTAATGCTGATTTAGAGATGCCTGGTATTGGAGAAACTTATGGTATGAGTCAAAGAGAAGATGACTTTAATAAACTTGAAAGAAGAATTGAAGAATTAGGTATGAATAAAGATGAATATATTTGGTATATGAATCTTCGTAAATATGGTACCACAATGCATTCAGGATTTGGTATGGGATTTGAAAGACTTATTATGTATATGACTGGTATGAATAATATTAGGGATGTTAGTGCTTTCCCTAGAACACCAGGTAATTGCCTATATTAATTAGAAAACATTACTGAATTAACAGTAATGTTTTTTTTATCATATTATTTAAAATTAAGAATTAATTATAGTATGAGTATATATTATATAAAAATATTATTTTGTTTTATTATAATTACTCTTATTATTTATAGTAATCCTATTAAAGCTGAATTACCACTCCAAGGAAAAGTAATAGTGGTTGATGCGGGACATGGGGGATTAGATCCTGGTACTATATATGGCAATATCTATGAAAAGAATATAAACTTAAGTATTGCTAAATACTTGGAATATGAGTTAAGTACTATGGGTGCTACTGTAATACTAACTAGAAATAATGATAATGATTTAAGTAATGGAGTAAAGAATCATCGAAAGAAAACTGATTTTGATAATAGAATAAAGATTATTAATGAGGATTATGTTGATATGTATATATCAATTCATCTTAATTATTTAAGTAATAGTAAATATTATGGACCACAGGTATTTTATAATCATAATAATAAAGAATTAGCAATGATTATCCAAGATGAATTAAATAAGATAAGTACTAGTAATAGGAGTATTAAACAAATACCTAGTAATACATATATGTATGATAAGTTAAAAAAAGATGGAGTGTTAATAGAGTGTGGTTTTTTATCAAATAGTAATGATCGAAATAAACTACTTACTAAAGATTATCAACAAATACTAGCCAATACAATTACTAAAGGAATAATAAAATATTTGCAATAAATAGACTATATAAAGTTTTAAATTTGTGGTATAATGTCATGGTAAAGGCGGTATAGTGTGAAAACAAAAACATTTAAAACATTAGATGAACAAATTGACATACTTACTAATAAAGGGTTAACAATCGAAGATATTACCTATACTAAGGAAATGTTACTTCGTGAGAACTACTTTTTTTTGAGTGGATACCGTCATTTATTTTTAGATCCTAGTAATCATCGTTCTTATATTGAAGGTACAACATTTAAAGAATTATATGCGATGTTTACTTTTGATCGTCAGATTAGAAATATTATTTTCAAAAACATATTGATAGTTGAAAATAATTTAAAAAGTATACTATCATATACAATGAGTAAAAATCATGGTTTTAAAGAAAATAATTATTTAAATCCTAATAATTTTGTTAGAGATTCTAGAAGAATGCGTCAGATAAATGATTTAATTAGGAAGATGAAAAGGCAGATTAACGTAAATGGAAAACAGCATGCTGCCACTGCCCATTACTTAATTAATTATGGTTATATTCCTTTATGGGTTGTTGTAAAAGTATTATCTTTTGGTATAGTAAGTGAATTATATACTATATTACAATATCAAGATCAAAAAGAAATAGCAGATACTTATGGTATTGAAATTAAAAAGTTGGTTGAATATTTACCAATATTGGCTAACTATCGTAATCTTTGCGCTCATGAAGATATTTGTTATTGTAATAGGACTCAAAAGATTATTGATGATACTAAATATCATCAAATGCTTTATATTCCAATTAATGATGATGGTTATATTTATGGTAAAAATGATTTATTTGCTGTTATAATAATATTAAAGCAATTATTAGATAGGGATGATTTTACTTTATTAATAAGTGAGATTAATTATGAATTAGAAAGATTATCTGGTAAGTTACAAGTAATTAAGATTGAAAAAGTATTACATGCAATGGGATTCCCAAATAATTTTAAAGAGATAGTGAGGATGGATTAATTATGGTAAATGAAAATAAAAAGAGTAAAATAGTTGTTTATTTATTAGTATTTTTTATAGGATGTTTAGCAATGTATGCGATAGTATACTATTTTCCAGTTGTTGTTACTGAATCCATTACTAGAACTGAAAAAGATGTTACAGTTACAGAAAATGGTATTGCTGATGCTGTTGAAAAAGTAATGGATGCTGTAGTAGTGGTATCTACTTATCAAGATGATACCCATTATGCATCAGGTACTGGATTTGTATATCAAAAGAATGATAATGGTTATTATATATTAACTAATTGTCATGTTGTTAGTGCTGGTAATAAAGTTACCGTTATGTTTACTGATGGGACAATACTAGAAACTACTGTATTAGGAATGGATGAATATAGTGATATAGCAGTATTAGAAATTAAAACTAAAAAAGTTATTGATGTTGCACCAATTGGTAAAAGTGACGAGGTTAGAGTAGGTGATACAGTATTTACTGTTGGAGCTCCAGTTAATAGTGCTTATTCTTGGACTGTAACTAGGGGTATTGTCTCTGGCAAAGATCGTATTGTTGAAGTTGCTGTTGGTAATTCAAGATCTAATAATTATATTATGAAAGTGTTGCAAACCGATGCAGCAATAAATTCTGGTAATAGTGGTGGACCTTTATGTAATTCTAATGGTGAAGTAATAGGTATTAATTCAATGAAATTAGTCAGTAGTGGAGTAGAAGGTATAGGATTTGCTATTCCAATAAATGAAGCTATTGAAGAAGCTAATAGATTATTAAGTGGAGAAGAAACAGAACATCCATATATGGGAGTTGCAATGCTTGATTTAAGTACAGCTTATTATTCTGTTAAGTATTATGATTTAATAAAATCTTCTGGTGTTACAAGTGGAGTAATAATTCAATCAGTTGAGAAAGATTCTGCTGCTGAAGCTGGAGGAATTAAAGAAGGAGATATCATTGTTGCTTTGGATGATAATGATGTTAAAAATACAGCTTATTTAAGATATTATTTATTTCAACATGAAGTTGGAGAAAATATGAAAGTTACTCTTTATCGGGATGGTAAAAAAATTGATTTAACAATTAAATTAGGAACAAATAAACAAACAACATAAAAAAGCGATTAAATATCGCTTTTTTTATTTGGTTTTCTAATTAGACTATATTCAAATTCTGCTATTTGTTCTTCCATTGGAACATCCATTACTGTATTTACTAAATTGAATTCAGTCTTTAACATTTCAACCATTCTAAAATAGATAGCAGCTGCAATATCAATTTCATCATTTAAGATATATCTAACTGCAGGCATTAAGTAATTATTAGTTAAGTATACAGCTATTCTATTTTTCTCTGGATGATTTCTAATTATATCAGCAATCATCGGACCAAAAGTATCATATTCTTCAACTGTACTTTGATATTCTGGCTCTGTTTCTAAGTATTCATAACGAATTTTACTTAATTTTTCAACTAAATCTAAATCACTACCATATAATTCTTCTATTATTTCAGATATAGCTGTTACAATATAGAATTTCCAACCAGATGGATGCCATCCTTTAGCTTCTTTTTCTCTTATATCCTTGTTTTTAATTAGTGATGAACAGGCTTTACTAGTTGTTTTATGGGTTTTACCATCTTTCTTACAGTAATATTCATCTCCATAATAAACTCTTCCTTTAGTGTCTAATAAATCACAATTTCCACAATAATAATTTGCCATTTTCTATTTCCTTTCAGTGTTTACTATTATATTAATTTTTTTGTCTTTGTCAATATTTGATGATATTCTTCAAGTGTTAAATTTCCATCATATATCATTTTTGCTGCCTCTAATCCAACAAAACGGAAGTGCCATGGTTCATAATTAAACCCGGTAATGTTTTCTTTTCCTTTTGGATATCTAAGAATAAATCCATACTTATAACTATTATTAGCCATCCATATTGCTTCTTCAGTAGTTTCTATTACATCATCATTATAAATACCATTTCTTAAATAAGCAAAATCAAATGCTAATCCTGATTGATGTTCGCTAGCTCCCGGCAGTGCAGATACTTTATAGGCATCTTCTCCTTTTTCTTTTATTAGATTATCTAATACTCTTTGTTGATAAGCGTAACTCCTATATCCACTATCTACAATGATATCATATCCATCTTTTTTAGCATTTTTCAACATTTCATCTAGAAATGGTTTAATAATTTCTCGTAACATTGGTTTTAGTGTTGGATCTTGATATTTATGAAAATTATTATCATTGTTGTCCAAAATATATAAATCTTCTGGTATATAATCACTAGGTAGCAGATGTTCTTTATTAATTAATATATCTAGTTCTTCCATAATAAGATCACCACCTTTATTTTAACATAATATAGACAATTAAATAATATTTTTATATAATTATGATGGTGATGATATGATAAAGGTAACTGCTATCAAAAAAGAATTTGAAAGGACAACTAGGGATAAGAAAAAAGAAAAATTTACTGCAGTTAATGGGATTAGTTTTGAAGCTAAAGATGGTCGAATACTGGGAGTATTAGGACCAAATGGGGCTGGTAAAACAACATTACTTCGGATGATTGCAGGCATAATGCAACCAACTGCTGGTGAGGTAATTGTTGATGATATGAATTATAAGAATAATGAAGTTGAGATTAAAAAAGAATTGGCTTATTTATCTGGTAATACCAAAATATATAATACATTATCACCATATGAATTATTAACAATGTGTGCAGAAATATATGATGTTGATAAAAATAAAATAGATGCCAGAATAAAGGAAATATCTAAAGTACTACAAATGGATAAATTTTTATATAGTAGGATAGAAGGTTTATCTACGGGTCAAACCCAAAGAGTAAATATAGCTCGTTGTTTAATTCATGATCCATCTTATTATATTTTAGATGAAGCAACTAGTGGTTTAGATATTATAACAGGTCAAATAATATTGGATTTTATTAAAGGGGAAAGAAAAAAGGGGAAAACTATTCTTTATTCTACGCACTATATGGAAGAAGCAGAAAATATTTGTGATGATATTATTATGATTAATAAAGGTAATATTATTGCTACTGGTACCCCAGAATCAATAAAAAAACAAACCAATACAACTAATTTAAGAGATGCATTTTTTGCTTTAATCGGAGGTAGTAATGAATAAAATATTAATAATATTAAAAAAAGAACTACGAGAAGTATTTAGGGATAAAAAGTCTTTAATGATGATGTTAATGGTACCGTTTCTAATACCTGTTATAGTAATTGGAATGTCAGCTTTATTTAATAGTGAAGTAGATAAAGATATAAATACCTATAATAGAATCGGATTTAATTATGAATTAAGTGATATTGAAAAAGAAATTGCTAAAGGAATGGAAATTGACTTTGTATCTTTTAATGATGAAGAATTAGTTGAAGAATTTAATAAAGGTAATATAAAATCTTATATAATGAAGAAAGATGATAAATACTATGTTTATTATGATGATTCAAATTCAGATAGTACAGCATCTCAAACATTATCAGTAGGCTATTTAGAGAGTTATAAAGCTTATTTAGAAACCAATTTTTTAGCTTCTTATAATGTTGATATGGAAAGTTTTAATAATATTTTAAGTTATGAAGTAGAATCAATTGAAAAACAAAACTTTTTTTCAAATTATATTATCAATTATACCTTTATGTTTATTATAATGGCAGTTGTACTTTCAGCTACCTATCCTGCAACTGATGCTACTGCTGGTGAAAAAGAACGTGGTACATTAGAGACATTATTAACTTTCCCAATTAAAAGTAAAGATATTATTTATGGTAAATTAATAAGTGTTAGTTTATCTTCATTTATAACAGGTATACTTAGTTTAATATTTGGTATTGGGGCATTGCTTTATGTTCAAAATACTTATAGTTTCTTTGATGGTGAGACATTAGTTAATGGTAGTTTTGTTATTGCAGCAGTAGTAATAATAACTGTAGTATCAATATTAATAAGTTGTTTGTGTGTTGCAATTGCAAGTATGTCAAAATCATTTAAAGAAGCTCAAAGTGCTTTATCTCCAGTTACTTTGATTGCAGCATTTCCAGGAATCATATTAACAATGTTAAATGTAAAAAATTCTTTATTACTATCATTAATACCATTTGTTAATTATAGTTTAGTACTTGATGATGTAATTAAAGGAAATGTTAATTATTTATATCTATTTACAATGTTATTATCAACAATATTCTTTATAGTAATTATAATAAATTATGTTGGTAAACAATATAAATCGGAAAAAATACTATTTACTAATTAGTAAGTAGTATTTTTTATGGGATTAATAATTTTTGTCCAATAGTTAGAATTATTGATTCTAAATTGTTTAATGACATGAGTTCATTAACAGTTGTATTAAATTTTCTAGCAATACTATATAATGTGTCATCTTTTAATACTGTATAGATATTATTATCATTTTTTATTTTAAGTGTTTGGCCAATACTTATATTAGGATTGGTTAAATTGTTGATAGCTATTAAATTATCAACAGTTGTATTATTGTTTTTAGCTATTCCATATAAAGTATCACCTTTTTTAACAATATAGTTAGAACTATTATCTGGTATTTTTAATATTTGGCCAATAGATAATGAATCAGTTATTTGATTATTGATAGATTTTAAATTATCTACTGTAGTACCTAATTTTTGAGCAATAGAATATAGAGTATCACCTTTTGCAACAATATATTCTTTTTGATTATCTATCAATGTAGGTATTATTAGATTTTGGCCAACACTTATTAAATTACTTACTAAATTATTAATATTTTTTAAATCATTAATATCGACATTAAACTTTTTAGCAATAGAGTAGAGAGTATCACCTTTTTTTACTGTGTAATAAGCATCATTATCAATAGATTTATAAGTTCCCCCAGCATATTCAACAATGGCTTTGGTTACAGCTTCGGCCAAAGATTCCCAATTGTTTTTTAGGAGATTTATATCATCCCCTTTGGAATCAGCAAAACCATATTCTACTATTACTGTTTCATTATTAGGTGTATCTCTTAAAAGATAGTAATAATCTTTACTAGGATTACTTGGTAATCTCCTTTGATAGTATTTTCGAACATTTTGACCAGATTGTTCCAATTCTTTAGCTATTTTTGATGATAGTATATCATTATTTCTTAAAGCATAAATGATTTCAGCTCCATCGCCACCTCCAGCATTAATATGATTGGATATTACTATTACGTCATTACCATTACCATAAAAACTTTGGATTTTTTTAGGCCTGGTTTTAGGATCTAGCGTTATATCAGTGCTTCTCGAGATCTCATTAGGTATCCCAAGTTCATTTAATCTATTATGAATATAATTGGTTATTTTTAAAGTTAAATCTTTTTCCACAATACCATTAGCAATAGTTCCAGGATCACTACCACCATGACCAGCATCTAAGACTATTTTTTTCATATAATCACCTATAATAAGGTATGAAAAAAGCACATAAATGTGCTATTTAATTAATTCATCAATTGGTGTATCCAATATTAAGGATAACAATACAATCTTTTCTAATGGTATTCTTTTAGTACTATCTGTTTCACTTTCAAATCTTTTATAATGGGTATGATTATAATCAAGTAATTCTGCAATAGATTCTGTTGTATAGGGATTTATACAATCGTTCTTATATAATTTTTTAAACTCCTGATATTTTTCTTGTCGTATTTTCTTAATATTTCTACATATTCTATCAAAAAGATCTGAGTTATCTATTTTATCAATTTTCTTTTGTAATTCATTGAAATTCGATACTACCATAACTACACCTCTAAAAGTTATTATGGCAAAATATGTTGATATAATTAGCCACACATTCACGCAATGACAACTTTTTGTGATATACTTAATATAAGGTGTTTATTATGTTAGAAAAAAATGAAATTGAATATTTAAAAAAAAGTAAGGAGTTTGCTATTAAACAGTTACTTGAAAAATGGCAGTTTGAAGTAGATATTAATAGAAAATTGTTTAATAGAGATATTGGTTTAGATGAGTTAATTAGTGATTCACATAGTGTTCTTTGTTTAACATACGATGAATATAAAGAAATATATAAGAAGATTAAAAATGATTAATCTTTTTTTCTAGATAATTTTTGTTCATCATCATTTTTAACTCTGGCCAAGTATAATAAATCCTCTAAATCATCATTTTCTGATTGCAAATCTTTTTGTAGCATTTGGCGCATTAAGTCCTGAGTAATTGGATCAAGTAGTTCTGGCCATACATCATAACCATCAAGATAATTACTAATTATCTCATTAGCATAATAAATAGCTTGTCCTTTTTCTACATCACTACCAACATAACTAGATAGTTTTTTGTCTAAAAACGCAAATTTGCTTTGAAGATTTTTTTCAATCATTTCGGATTTTTCAGTTAATTCTTTTTCTACATCGTTTAAGTAAGATTCTGCAGTTTGGACAGTTTTTAAATCAATATGATTTTTGACTAATAAAACTAAAGTTATTAGAAAGCCAAGAACAGGTATTAAGGCCCATAATAATAGATAATATTTTCTTTTTTTATATTTGGCTTCCATGTTTTTCATTTGGTTTCTAGTGTCCTCTATTGTTTCATCACAAAAAGTTTCAAATAAATAATATTCCGCAGTTAATCTATCAAGATCTTTTTGAATTTGTCTAAGTTCCTTTAATTCACAATTTGTTGATGCAAGACGACAATGGATATCAACAATTCTTGTATTAAAATTATCTATTTTTTCTTTGTATTCATTTATTATTTCCATTTTGTCACTTCCTATGAGTTAATATGATAACAGAATTGTTATTGTTTGTAAATTTCTTTTATTATTGTTATAATTAAAATAGTGGTAGGTATGGCAAGAAAAAAGAAGAAAAAAAAGAGTAATAATTTATTGTTGTTTATATTAGCGTTATTAATTGTCTGGGCAGTTAATTATCTGGAGAATAATTATTATTCTTGGGGTATGCCAACATATACAATTGATGATATTCCAGAATATAGTGGATCTAATTACGTTTATATAAATAATAATGAACCTAATTTTAGTGAGGAAGATTATAGTGATAAATCTTATGAAAAATATAGTCCATTGGATTTGCTTGGAAGATGTGGGACAGCAATTGCTAATATTGGTAAAGACTTAATGCCAACTGAAGAACGGGGAGCAATAGGCATGATTAAGCCTAGCGGTTGGCACACGGTAAAATATGATATTGTTGAAGGAAAATACTTATATAATAGGTGTCATTTAATTGGGTATCAATTAACTGCAGAAAATGATAATAAATATAATTTAATTACTTGTACAAGACAAATGAATTCTATTGGAATGTTAGAGTTTGAAAATAAAGTTGCTAATTATATTAAAAAGACTAATAATCATGTTTTATATCGTGTTACTCCAATATATGATGGTAATAATTTAGTTGCTAGTGGAGTTGAGATGGAAGCATTATCAGTTGAAGATAATGGAGCAGGTATTAAATTTAATGTTTTTGTATACAATATTCAAAATGGTATTATAATAGATTATAAAACCGGAGAAAGTAGGCTAAAATAATGATAGTATATGGAATGAATGTCTTAAAATCTATTGAACCTAAAAAGATTAAGAAAGTTACTACTTCGAGAAATGAAGTAATAGATTATTGTAAAAGTAATAAGATTAAATATGAATATCAGGATAATCATTTTTTAAATAAAGTAACTAAAGAAAATCATCAAGGAGTAATAATAGATATATATGATTATGATTATTACGACATAAGTAGCATTGAAGGTGATTTTGTTTTAATTCTTGATCATTTAGAAGATCCCCATAATTTTGGAGCTATTATAAGAACTTGTGCTGCAGCAGGAATAAAATCAATTATTATTCCAAAAGATAGAAGTGTTAAAGTTACTGATGTAGTTGTTAAAACTAGTGTTGGTATGATTGAAAATGTTAAGATAATAATGGTTAATAACATTCAAAATGCTATTAATAAGTTAAAAGATATGGGATATTTTATCTATGCTGCTGATATGAATGGAGATAACTATAAAAAGGTAGATTATGCTAGTAAAAAGGTACTTATTATTGGTAATGAAGGGGATGGAATAAGTAGATTAACTAGAGAAAACAGTGATGTAATAGTTAGTATTCCTATTGAAAAAAATGTTGAAAGTTTAAATGCTTCCGTAGCAGCAGGAATAATAATTTACAGAATGTTGGATTAATTGTCATAATTCGGCATTTTTTTTAATTTTATTTGTCTATAATGTTTATGGTGATAAAAGTGATTACTGATTCAGAATTATTAATGTTATGTCATGAACAAAATGAAGAGGCATTCAAAATGCTTATAAATAGATATCAACCAATTATTAAAATTATTGCTAATAAATATCAAAGAAGTGTAAAATATTTAGGAATAACTGATGATGAATTGTATAATGAAGGAATAAAAGCAATTATAAATGCTATTGATTACTATAATGAAAATAGTGGTTTTATGTTTAAAACATATGTTAATACTATTATTGATAGTAACATTAAACATTTGTTAAAAAAATACAATAATACAAATAATAATATATTAACTGATGCTATTTTATTAAACCATGCATATCATGAAAAGGGAGTATTATTAGAAGATTCTGTTAAGGATTTAAATAGTAATCCAGAGGATAAAATAGTTGATAATGAAGGATTAATTGAATCATTAGAATCTTTTAAAAATGTATTAACTAAAAGAGAATATCAGATTTTATTATTGTTAAAAGATGGATATAGATGTAAAGATATAGCCAATGAAATGCAAATTAGTTTAAAAAATGTTTATAATACTATTTATAGAATTAGAAATAAATTAAAAGAAATAATTAATGAAAAGTATTGAATTATACAATATATTATGGTATATTACTAATGAACACGAAAGTGTTTTTTTAATGGAGGTTTTTTAAATGGCAAAAGGTAAACAAAAAGAAAGTAATAAAGTTGTTAGTAAACCTAAAAAAGAAAGTTATGCAAAACAAGTAAGTAAAGAATTAAAACTTGTTAAATGGCCATCATTTAAAGAAGTATTAAAATATACTATTTCAACAATTGTTATGTGTATATTATTATGTGCATTATTTATGTTATTGAACTTGTTATTATCAGTAGTTAAAGGATGGTTCTTATAATGGAAAAAGAATGGTATGTTGTAAATACTTACTCAGGACATGAAAGTAAGGTAAAAGAAAAATTAGAAGCAAAAATAGAATCTATGGGGATGCAAGATTATATTTTTAGAATAATTATTCCTGAAACAACAGAAGTTGAAATAAAGGATGGAGTAAAAAAAGAAAAAGTTAAGAAAATGTTTCCAGGTTATGTCTTAGTAGAAATGGTTATGACTGATGAAGCTTGGTATATTGTTCGTAATACTCCTGGTGTAACAGGTTTTATTGGTTCTAGTGGAAAGGGTGCTAAACCAACTCCATTATTACCTCAAGAAATAGATCGAATTTTAGCTAATATTGGTATGAGTCGTGTTAATGTTGAAGAAGACTTAAATGTTGGAGATACAGTAAATATTATCGATGGTCCATTCAATGGAATGAGTGGTAAAGTTGATTCAATTGATCTTGAAAATAATCGTCTTAATATCATTATTGATTTATTTGGTCAAGAAACAAATGTTGATGTTGAAGTATATCAAGTAAGTAAAGTTTGATATCAACATCAACTTTTTTTAGGTAAGAAATATGAAACCATACAATATATTTAATAAAAGTATTAATCGTTTTAAATTAAGTAAAAGTGATAGTAAAGAATTGTGGAATATCATTTGTCCTATATGTTGTAATAAAGAGTTTTTGAAAAGATGTGATGAACCTTTTTATCATCATGATACTATAACTTTAGGAGAGCATATAATAAATGATACTATAGTTACTTTTCAATTGTGCAAAAATAAAAAGAAAGCAAATATAAAATTAGCCTGTATAATAGCTATGTTTCATGATTTATATGAAAAACCGTGGCAAAACGCTCGGGATCATAAGAAATTAATGAATAAACATGGATTTGTACATCCTATAGAGGCAGCAATTAATGCTATAACTTGGTATTCAGAATATTTTAAAGATAATAAGGAAACTGAAATAATCGTTGATGGAATAATTCATCATATGTATCCTTTGCCTGTTAGGGCGATGAACCTAGAAATTTGGGATTTAAATAATTTGGATAAATTTAAGAAATTGGATAAAAAGTATCAAGAAATTATTAGCAATTCAACTAAGAGATGGAGTATTCGGAAAATAGGATTTTGCAGATCAAAATATTTAGAAGGTAGGATAGTTAGTAAGGCTGATAAAAAAGTAGCGCTTAGTTTAGATTTAAAGAGACCTGGAGCTTATTTAAGTTTAATTAATGGAAATAATAAAAAAATAGTTAAAAAACAGTAAATTTTAACTATTTTTGTTTGACATAATCTATGTAAAAACTTATAATAATATCCTATGTTTTTAAAAAATATAGGAATTGATACAAAAATATAGTTTTTATTAACTATTTATGTTACAATATTTATAATAAGTGATATTAGGTGAGTGAGTATGAAAAATAAATATATATTATTTATTCTGCTTTTAGTTCTGTTATTAGGATTACCAAGTGGTGTAAAGGCTTCAAAATCTTGTGTATATGTTGGCAAAACTAGTAGTACAATAATTAGAGCGTCTGCAAGTGATAGAACAAATGATGCAAGAGTAACTATAAATGTTGATGACATTTCTGGATCAATTACCGTAGTAGGGTATAATAACGTAGCAAATAATTATAGTATTTTTAAGGTTAAATGTCCTGAATACATATATATATGTTGGCCTCCAAATTCAATTGGAAATAGCTATGGTGTGTTTGCATATAATGATTATCAATCTTGTAGTCTTTATACCAATTTAGTTTTAGAAAATTCTGCAAGTTATTCCGGTAATGGAAGTGGTTATGAACCTACTGAACATTTGAATTGTCGATATTTATTTGGAGATCCTGATGATTCAAAATATATTGCATATTGGTTACAATGGACTATTAATTTAATGAAGTATTTAGGAATAATTGCGTTATTTGTAATGTCAACAGTTGATTTTGTTAAGGCATTAGTTCAACATGATCAAGATGCTTTGAAGAAGGCTGCAACAACCAGTGTTAAGAGATTTATATTTTGTGTATTATTATTTTTCTTACCAATTATTGTTGATACCCTTATGTCATTCTTGGGTGCATACGGGACTTGTAATATAGGGTAGGTGATTATAAATGATTATTATATACGAAATTTTATTAGTCATTGATGGTGTTATATACGATTTAGTTGATCATGTGTATGATATTTTTGATTTTTTAGCAAGAATTAATTTGTTTAGTGAAGATTCTTATAATGATATAGTTGGGAGAATATATATAGTTCTAGGTGTATTAATGTTGTTTGTTTTAGCATATACCCTTTTAAGAGCTATTATTAATCCAGATGAATTTTCTAAAGGAGAGACATCGTTTGCTAATTTAGCAAAAAATGTTGTCGTATCATTGATAATAATAGTTATGTTGCCAACGGTGTTTAAAGTTGCATTTAATCTTCAAAATGCTGTTTTAAATACCTATACAATTGAAAAGATAGTTTTTGGAAATACCACTAGATATTATACAGAAGAATATAAAGATACAGAAATTACCATGAGAAGTGGAAGAATGATTGCATATAATACATTTACATCATTCTTTTATCCAAATCCTGAGAGTTTATCATGTCCAAATGATGGATCACGTGAATCAATAGAAAATTGTAAAGATAATATTCATGTCGATCGATTATTTTTCTTTAATGGTCGTTTGACATTAAGAGAAGTAGATGCATATGTCAAAGATGGTAAAAGTATGACCAATTATGCACAATTTGGTAAAGCCATTAAAAATGGAGATATTATTTATTATCCACTTGTATCTACAGCTTGTGGTATATTCTTACTATATGTTCTGTTAAATTTTGTGTTTGATATGGCATTACGTATTATTAAATTGATGTTTTATCAGATTATTGCTCCAATACCAGTGGTATGTCGGATTATACCATTTGGTAATTTTAAAGATGTATTTAAAAATTGGTTAAAACAAGTTTCTAGTGTTTTCTTTGAAGTATTTGTTCGAATAGCCATAATGAACTTTGGAGTTTTACTTATTAAATTGAATCTTGAAGCTTTTAATAATAACTATAGACATGGAGTTTTAACGTTGGGTTCTGCAAGTTACCATATTAGTTGGATAAAATTTGTTTTGGCTAGAGTTTTAATAGATATGGGTATTATCGCATTTATTAGAAAAGCTCCAGAATTAATTAGTAAATTATTTGGTATAGATACCGGTGGTATGAAATTAGGTTTGAGAGAAAAAATCGCTCAAGGTGGTGGATATGTTGCAGCTGGTGCTATAGGTGCAGCTGGTGGTATGGCAATTAGAAATGGTGCTAGAGGATTGCAAAGTACTAGAGAAGGAATCAGAGGAGTTGGAACTGCTTATCAGGAGGCTAGACAAAGCGGTCGAGGCAGATTGGGTGCAGTTTGGGCATCTAGAAGAAGTGTTGGAACTGCTGCAGGAGCTTTTGTTAGAGGAGCTGCCTCAACAGTTGCTGGTGCTGCATCCGGTGGTGTAAGAGCTGGTTATCGTGCAAGAAATGCAAAGAATGGTAATGATATGGCAAATGCAACAGGTGCAGCAGTAAATATTGCAACATCAAATGCTACTAGAAGAGCAAATTATCGTGCTCAACATGCATCTGAACGTGACGGAATAAGAGGATGGGCAGAAACAAATTGGAATGTTGTTAGAGGTCACGCTGAAGACAGAGTGGAAAATGTTGCTGATTGGGTTCGCGGCGGTGATAGTAGATTTTCTGCAGAATTGGGTGTTTATGATTTGCTTGATAGATATAGAGGAAATATTGAAACCAAATCTGAAGAAATTCGCGAAAGAAGCACCGATAATAATGTTTTAGCACAAATGACATTTGAAAAACAAAAAGCAGATTTTATGAAAAAATTGCCAAAGGCGGATGCCGAATCTGTCAGGGAATATTTAAGAAGTCATATTACTGATTTTGATTCTTATGATGTTGCAGATCAAGATTCATTAATTAATACAGAAGTGTCTAGAAGAAGAATTGAAAATGAACGTAGATGGCAAGAAGAATTAAAAACTAGATATGGTGATGCTCAAAACTTAGATGAAGTACGAACTAGACTTCATACTTTGCAAAATACTGTATTTGATGGCAAAATGTATCTTGATGGTCAAGTTTTTGAAGATGAAGCGCATTTTAATGCTTATCTTCAAGAACAACAAAATCAACTTAATGCCTTACAAGGTACGACATATGCTGGAACAATGGAAATTGATGGTCAAAGTTTTTCTTCAGAACAAGATTTCAACGATTATGTTGCGGATTTAGAAACACAATCTCGTGATTTGGATTCTATTACATTTAGTCCAGGGGTAACAGTAAATGGTCTAACATTTATAGATGAAGCCACATTTAATAGTCATAAACAAGCTATTCAAGAAAAATATCGTAGGTTACAAAATGTTTCTTATGAACCTGTTATGACTATCAATGGTCGTACATTTAGATCTGAACAAGAATTTAATAATTTCATTGCTAGCGAACGTCAAAGAATTAGTAACATGCATTTTGCTCCAACTATGGAAGTTGATGGTAGAACATTTACATCTGAACAAGAATTTAATAATTATGTTGCAAGAGCAGCGCATGCTTTAAATGATTTGGAAAGAGACATGAACGATACAATTAGAAGAACAATTGTTGATGAAGACAGAGCAGCTATGACTAGATTGGGATGGCTTGATAACAATGGCAATATTAAATCTGGCGGTGTTGGTGATAGAATTGTTAATATAACAGAAAACGCACAATCTTCTAGAGAAACATTTAATGAAAATGTTAGAATTGTTCATGATAATTTGGGAGAATATGCACCATTTGCTGATGCCTTACGAAGAGGAGATCTTTATGATATGATTGATAATGCTGGCCACGCTGCAAATCAACGTAGATCTGCAATTGTTACTCAACAAGAAAGACGTTCTAGACGAAATGCTGGAAATAATAATGGCGGTAACAATGGCGGTGGAGGCCATGGTGGACATTAAAGAAAGGATAAAAGGGAATGAATAATAATTATTTGATACCTGCTAATAGTAAAAAGTCGCAGATGATACTTGGATACTTTACTATACCAGATTTGATAGTACTAGGATTAGGTTGCGCAATAACACTGACTTTAATTATTATATTTGGTCAAAACTTATCATTGGGTAAGGGCGTACTTGTTTTATTACCTGCGATTATATGTGGTTTTTTGGTAACACCGGTAAGATACTATCATAATGTTATGCAATTTCTTGTAAATCTATTTACTTATATTTTTAATACTAGAAGGTATTATTGGAGAGGTTGGTGTGCTAAAGATGAGCGGGAATAGTGGAAAAAGTTATGCTGAGGATTGGCTTCCTGTTAAACAAATTATTAATGGAATGATTCAATTAGATAATGGGGCTTATGTAACTGGTGTTAAAGTAATGCCTAAAAATATATTTATTATGGATCCTGCCAGTCAAAATTCTGTAATATATAATTTGAGAAATTTCTATAATAGTATTGATTTTGATTTCTGGTTATTGATAGCAGATAGGCCGGTTGATATTGATGTATATTTGTCGCGTTTACAACTTTTATATAATAATGCTCAAAGCACTATTCAAAGAAAATTATTAATGCAAGATATTAATAAAGCTAATATGTTTATGAGTAATGAATATAACGTTGTAGATACTGAGTATTATATATTATTTAAAGAAAAAAGATTAGAGCTTGTTCAAAAGAAGTTACATAATTTAATAAGTGGACTTGCTAATGCCGGTTTACAATCTGTGCAAACTTCTAATAATGATTTAAGAGTAGTATTAGATAATTTCTTAAATGGTGGAGAAACTACTACTTTTGGGGCGGTGATGTAATATGGCAAAGATAAAAAGTGAAGTTGCTCCAAAAGGAATGGAATTTAAGCCAACAGAATTTGTTTTAGGTGGTAAGTATTCAACTATTATGACTGTTATTTCTTATCCAAGAAACATTGCTCCTGGATTCTTGTCTGATATGACAAATATTCAAGGTGTTAAAATTGCTATTAAGCATATGCCAATTCAATTTTCTGTTTTACAAAAAATGTTAAATAAAGAAATAGCGGATTTAAAGGTTCGTTATCAAAGTGAAAAAGATCAAACATTTCAAGAGAAAATACGTCAAGATTATGAATCTTTGGAACAATTTATTCAAATGTTAGCTGCTACACAAGCAAGAATATTTGATTTTCAAATGCATTTATTAATTACAGCTAATAATAAGGAAGAATTAGAATTAAGAAAAATGCAAGTACGTAGTTACTTAGATGCTTTGGGAATGAGAGCTGTTGCTTTAATGTTTGAACAAGAAAAAGCCTTAAAGTCAATATTGCCTATATTCCCACCACAAGATATTGAAAATAGAATTGGTATTCCAATTCCTTCAGTAACTGTGGCAGCTATGTATCCATTTGTATTTGATAGTATTAAAGATCCAGGAGATGCAACGTTACTTGGTGTTGATTTTTCTGGTGGAGTTATTCTATTTAACCAATTCTTATATCAAATAAAGAAAGAAAATAATAGAAATAATGCTAATATTATTTTATTAGGTATGTCAGGTAGTGGTAAATCAACAGCTGCTAAATTATTGCTTAGGACCCATCTAAGAAATGGATTTAAAGTTGTTTGTGTTGATCCTGAAGGTGAATTGGGAGAAATGGCATATTCTTTAGGTGGAGATTTCTTAGATTTAGGTAAAGGTGGAGAATTTGGTATGGTTAATCCACTTGAAATAGTAATTGATGCTGATGAAGAAGAAATAGAACAAGGTTTAGGCTATACTGTTTTAACTAGAACATTGCAACAATTAAAAGCCTTTATGAAGTATTATTCTCCTTCTATTGAAGAAGATGTCTTAACGATGTTTAGTGATGTTGTACAGGATACCTATAAAAGATTTAAAATTGATTATACCACTGATTTTAATAAATTAACTAGTGAAGATTTTCCAACGTTTGATGATGTGTATGCTACAATAAAAGGTAGATTACTTTCTATGACAGATGCTACAAGAGAACGTGATGTAATGGAAAGATTAGAGTTGAAAATTAGACCATTAGTAAAGGAATTAAGATATTATTTTACTGGTCATACAACTTTATCTATTAATAGTAATTTTATTGTATTTAATATAAAAGAATTGATGAATTCTGATGAAAATATTAAAAATGCCTTATTCTTCAATATTTTAAAATATGCTTGGGGTCTATGCTTGGATAAAGAAATTAATACAGTTATGATGGTTGATGAAGCCCATGTATTATTGTCTAGTCATAATGAATTGGGTGCTGAATTTTTAGCACAAATTCAAAGAAGAAGTAGAAAATATAATACTGGTACTATAATTATTACTCAACAACCTACTGATTTTGCAGCTCCAAATATTATTACTCATGGTAAAGCAATTTTTGATAATGCTTCTTATTATTTAGTAATGGGACTTCGTAAGCAAGCGGTTGAAGATTTAGCAAAACTAATTGATTTAAATGAATCTGAACAAGAATCGATTAAATATTATAATCAAGGGGATGCACTATTTATATGTGGTAATAGAAGAATGAGAATTCAAGTTGTTGTTACTCAAGAAGAGTTAGATTCCTTTGGTTCAGGTGGAGGTTATTAACAACTTATTAGTTAGGAGTGATATCGGTGAACGATAAATCAACTAAAGATTATAAAGATGAACCAGATATCAAGGATGAAAAGATAGAAAGTTCGAATATAAACGATAGTTCTTCTGTTGTTGAAACAGAAGAATACTATCCTGAGGAGGAGTATATAGATAATACTCCTTTTCAGGATAGTATAAATACTGAAAAAAGAGAAACAAAAACTGAAAGAGCAAATAGAAATAATACCCAAAATGTAAAAAATGCTGCTGAAGTAGCTAAGAAAGTCCCTAATCCGTATGCTAAAGTAGCTGGGCATGTGGTATCTGCTGCAGATAAAGTCACTGGTGGAAAAAGTTCGGAATTGCTTGGTAAAGCAGTAACTAATACATACAGATTTATGCCTGGTGGAAGAAGAATTCAAAAGTCATTTAATAGGATTAACGAAAGCGGTGTTGGTAATTTCGCAGGTAAAATTGCTTCAATTAGTAATAAGCATAACTTATCTAGTCAAGCGATGACAGGACCATCTACTCCAGAAATTGGTCAAAAAGGACAATTAGCAGATAAGAATGGTTTAAATAAGGAACAAGCAAATGAAGATCAATCTTTAGCTAAAAAGACTGTAGCAGTGGCTAAAGATGCTGCAAAAGAAAAAGCTAAAGAAGCTGCTAAAAAGAAGGCAAAACAGGCAATCGTTAAATTTATAGCATCTAATCCATGGGTGTTATTAGTTTTAGGTGGATTATTGATCTTTGCTATTATACTTATTGCTGTAATAGCTAATGAGAATGATCATCCGGCAACTTATGGTTTAGCAGGTTATAGTTATTATCATGTTGATAACTTGTGTGAGACAGTAACTGTTTATAAAACTGATGATGATGGTAATTATTTAAGTGCTGAAGTCGATTTTGAAAAAGAGTATATACCAGGGGTAATTTATGCTGAAATTGGTTATTTTGCTAATAATATTAATATGGCTAAATTATTTGCCATAGCTGCTCGTAGTTATGCAATAGCCATGATGGGTGAAGATTGTACAATTGAAGGATCAGATAGCAGACAAGCATTTACATTTAATGATAATGTTCGAAATTCAATAGTTAATAATCCTAATCATCCTATCATGAAAGCAGTTGATCAAACGTATGGTTTGGTATTTGTCAAAAATGATGAATTACAAGCTTGCTATTATGATGCTGCCTGTTATCGAGAAGAGGACGATAGTTATTATTATATCGGTTATGGTTCTATTACGTTAGGTGAGGAACATTTACAACCAATACCTAAAGAATGGGCTCAAACTCAACCTGGTTTAATGGAGTATATTAATGATGCTAAAGATGTTAGACCGTGTTTTCATAATCATGGTTATGGTATTAGTCAGTATGGTGCGTATTATTTGGCAACTGAAGAAAAATATAATTATGAACAATTAATTGAATATTATTTTGGTGAAGGAGAGTTAAAATCCATTTACGAATCCACTCAGGTTTTAGTAACTTCTACCGGTGCAAACGATATTTTAACTGTCAGTTTGGATGAGTTTTTAACTGCAAACGGTTCAAGTGTTGAAGCATTTAATGAATATATTTTGTCAGAAATAATGAAAGTTGGTTTTGGTACAAGAGAAGCTGCTGTTGCAGTTGCAAATGCTACTGTTGGTGGTTTATATCAAAACTATAATGCTCGTATTCCTTATACATTATGTGGACAACATTATTGTAATGATATGCGAAATTCTGAAGGAAGTAATGTTAATAGACCAGGTAATTCTTTTTATGGTGTTGATCCAAATTGGGGTACAGCAATACATAATAATTCTGATGGTACATATCATTATGTTAGTTCTGAATATAATTCAATATATACCGGATATGGCCCAGATTGTTCAGGCTTTATTTCTTGGATTTTATATAATGCTGGATTTAAAGCTCAAGTACTTGGCGCTGATACATATGGAAATCTTGGGCCAAGATATCAATTAGCCGGATACAATGTTGGAAAACCTGGAGATTTAGTTCATCATAATGGTCATATCATGATGATAGTTGGAGTTGACGAAAGCAGTAAAGTATATTATATTGCTCATGCTGCTGGTGGTTCTGAAGGGGTTAAGATTAATACATTACCTTTTAGTTCACCAAATGATTATGTAGTAGATATGACTACTTGGTATAACAATAATAAATCAAATATAACAGCGGAAGATTTTAGAGCAGGGTATGTCAATGGTTATACTGGAGCAACTGAAGTTGGATTTAAAAGAACAAATCACGATAAAGGTGTTTATTTTGTCGGGGATTCTAGAACTGTTGGTTTGTGTTATGTTGAAAAATTATGTAGTGATACTAACGAATGTGCAACTAGTTCTTGTTTAGCAAAAGTTGGTGCTGGTAAATCATGGTTTAGTGAACAGTTAAATAATATTAATAATTCTTCAAAAGGTAATATAGTTATTAATATGGGAGTTAATGATTTGGTTGGTAATGCTAATGCTGAGGTTTTAGCTAAGAGTTATTATGAATTATATAAATCTATTGCTGAAAGCGATGGTAATCGAATGATTTATATTATGTCAGTTAATCCAGTTGGTGATTCTGCATCTGTTAGTTCGGATAATGTAGTAAAGTTTAATAATCAAATGCAAAGATTTATATTTAATAGTAGAATATCTAATTTAAAGTATTTAAATACATATAGTAATGTAAGTTTTGGATTAACTAATGATGGTCTTCATTATGATTTTGAAACATATAAAAAAGTATATGAATATGTGATGGGAGTAATATAATGATAAAGAAAACAATAGTGTTGGTTGGATTATTATTCTTATTAACTGGGTGTACGGTGGATTATAATTTATATATTAATAAGGGAAATATAGATGAACAAATTATATTTAATGGTACAAACGTGAATATTCAGCCATTTTCAGTTTATTATGATGTAGATGGATTTAGTGAAACAGGGGTCAAATTAGATGGTATTGATTATTATGATGAAAGTTTAATAAATAATAGTACAACATTAAGTTATAGTTTTACATGGGATAATTATAATCGTTCTAGGGCTGTTAGAACATGTTTAAAATCCCATAAATTAGTTATAAATAATGATAATAATTATATGTTAAATACTTCAATAGGCTTGTCTTGTTTTAATCAATATCCTAATTTGGATAGATTAAATATTAATATATCTTTAGATGATTCATTATTTGAAGTAATTAGTAGTAATGCTGATAGTAATGTAGGTAGTTATTATACATGGGTAATTAATGAAAATAATTATGATACTAAGCATATTCAATTAGTGTTTAATTATAAAAAAATAAATACTAACCCAGACAATCCTAATTCAAATAGTAATAATGGTGGAAACAATAATAATGGAAATGGTATTATTAGTCCAGAAATAGAGAAAATTGCTAATGATAATTTTTGGTTAATAATGATTGGGGCTTTTGTATTATTGGTTGTTGGTATATTTATCGTAATTAAGGTTAAATCATCAAAAAGATAGTTGTTATTAATTAATTAATTTTGTATAATATGTAATGAGAAAGGAAGAAAAATATGAGATTTAGTGTTGAGCCAAAAGATTTTTTCTTATTTTTGCTTTATTCTATATTATTGATGTATTTATGTGCTATAGCAGTATTAAACTTTTCTTCCCTAGCGAATGATGGAACGTTTTACGGATTGATACCATTTTTGGCATTTACTCCGCAATATTTAGGGGCAACATTAATTTTATTTATTATAATGATGGTAATTATTTTTGCTAGTGTATCATCATATATATTTAAAAAGGAAAAAGGTGGTTTTTTGGGATTAATATTTAAAGAAAAGTCTAGTGATGGATATTCTAAATGGGCTAAAGAAAAAGATATTAAAAACCAAGCTAAAGTTGAAAAAGTATATCCTAAGGATGAAATTGCGGAAGCCGCTGGAATACCACTTATAAACAATGGTAAAGAGTTATGGATTGATAACGGTGAATATCATAATTTAGTAATAGGTTCTACTGGTAGTGGTAAAACAGAATGTTTAGTTAAACCAATGGTAAACTTATTATCCAAAAAGGGTGAAAGTATGATTATTACGGACCCTAAAGGTGAGATTTATCGTTATAGTGCTTCTTATTTAAAAGAACAAGGTTATAAAATAATAGTATTGAATTTTAGGGAACCTCAAAGAGGAAATTCTTGGAATCCCTTAACATTACCATATAGGTACTATCAAGATGGTAATAAAGATAAAGCAATTGAATTATTGAATGACGTTGCTTTGAATATTATTTATGATCCATCTAATAAGAATGAATCTGATTTCTGGGAAAAAGGTTCTGCTTCTTATTTTGCTGCATTAGCTTTAGGTTTATTTCAAGATGCTAAAGAAGAAGAAGTAAATTTAAATAGTATTAACTTTATGAGTACTGTTGGACAAGAAAGATATGCTGCAACAAAAGATTATATTCGAGAATACTTTGGTATGAAGGGTGAAAACTCTATTGAATATATGTCAGCATCAACTGTTATTAATGCACCAAATGATACTAAAGGTGGATTGCTTTCAACATTCCATCAAAAGATTAGAGATTTCTCTTTTGGAGAATCATTATCAGAAATGTTATCATATAGTGATTTTGATATGAGAGAAATTGGTGATGGTAAGACTGCAATATTTATGATTATTCATGATGAAAAGAAAACATATCATGGATTAATGACAATATTTATTAAACAATGCTATGAAGCTTTAATCGATGTTGCTCAAAAAAATGGTGGTAAATTACCATATAGAACGAACTTTATTTTGGATGAGTTCGCCAATATGCCACCATTAAAAGATGTTGATGCGATGGTATCTGCTGCTCGTAGTAGAGATATTAGATTTACCTTTATTATTCAAAACTATGCGCAATTAAATGATGTGTATGGTGATAATGTTGCAGAGATTATTAAAGGTAATTGTGGTAATATTATTTATTTGATTTCAACTGAAATGAAAGCTTTGGAAGAAATTAGTAAAATGTGTGGAGAAGTTAAGGTAACTGATGAGAAAGATAAAAATGCTACAAGACCTCTTGTTACAATAAGTGATTTACAAAAAATGAAATTATTTGAGGCAATCATTATTAGATTACGTACTGATCCATTTAGAACCAAATATGAACCAGATTTTAAGATGGATTGGGGTATTGAAAGACATACTGAAGAATATCCAAGTAGAGAAAAAAGAGAAGTTCAAGTATTTGATTTAAAGAAGTTTGTTACTGAGGAAAAGAATAAAAGAATGGCTGTGAATGGAGATACTGATATAAGAAATGATAATCCATTTAGACCAAGTGCTAATCCAATGTTCTCACCATTTGCATCATTTAATGATGCTCCATCTTATAGTAATAATAGTTCAAAATCTAATGGTTTATCTTCATTTGATATTGATAGTTTAATTAAGGATTTAGATGAAAAATATAAGGAATTAGATCGTAAGGAAGAAGAAAAAAGAAAAGAAACTAAGAATTTTTTATTCCAGTCTGAAGATGATGTATTACCTAAAACTAAGGAAACTGTCAAAGTATTGGATGATGAAAAACCTAAAGATGCAGAAATAATAAAGATTGTTGAAGAACCAAAAAAAGAAGAGATGGTAAATATATTTGGGGATTTAAAAGATCCTTTAGATAATCAAAATGAAATAAAGGATATTAATCCAAAAATAAATGTTGATACTGATAGTGTTGTTTTAAATGATAATGTATTAGCAGATGATGAATTCTTTGATGATTTTTTTGATGATGACTAGTTAATAGCCATCTTTTTTTTAATTAATTAATCATATTATATAATATGAAAAGAATTAATTTAAATAATTATAAATCTGATATGGGAGTACTTATTGATGTTAGAAATCCCAATGATAATAATAATCCTATTATTGGTAGTATAAATATTTATGCAGATAAATTACTTATGAATTATAAAACATTATTAGATTTAAATAAAAAATATTATATAGTATGTGATAAAGGAGTATTAAGTAGGAAAGTAGTTGCTATATTAGAATATTATGGTTATGATGTTACACAAGTCATTCAATAATGAATGATTTTTTTATAATTTTGTATTATAATAATGATAGTGGTTTGTATGAGTGAATTATTTAACAATTTATATGATTTTATTATTGGATTAATTAATTCTTTAGGTGTATATGGTCCTTTATTGGCGGGGTTGTTTATTATTATTGAATCAATTATTCCACCATTACCTTTATTTGTATTTGTTACAATAGTTTTTTTGGCTTATGGGCCTATATGGGGTTTTTTAATATCTTGGGTATGTACTTGTATTGGTTGTATGATTTCTTATTTCTTAGTAAAAAAAGTATTTAGAAAAATGCTTATTAAACGTGCTAGAGAAGATGGTGCTGTAATGAAAAGTATGAATTATATAGAACATCTTTCTTTATCTAAAATTACTATTATTTTAGCTATACCTTTTACACCAGCTTTTGCTATGAATATTGCTGCTGGTTTAGCTAACATGGATAAGAAAAAATTTTTTATTGCAGTTGTTGTTAGTAAAGTATTTATTATTTATTTCTGTGGTATAGTTGGAACCAGTTTAGTAGAAAGTCTGCACAATCCCAAAAGTCTTATTATTGTTATATTAATGATTGTTTTGGCATATGTTTTAAGTGTTGCTATAAAAAAATTATTTAAAATTGAATAAAAGATGCTTATTTATTTAGCATCTTTCTTTTTTCTTTTTAGTGTTGGACCACTTTCAATAGTATATTTTTTTCTTTTAGGAACAATATTATATTCATATAAATCAAAGCCATGATTTCTATCAACTTCAATAAATATATTAGCTTGACGATATTCTAATATACAGTCTAAATTAAATAGTATTAATGAACTTACAGAGAACTCTTTATCAGCTTCTTCAGTTTCTTTTTTTCTAGCTAATGCAATTACATTAACATATACGCCATCATATAATTCAGATAATAATTCAAAGTCAATATTATCATTTTTTCCGGGATATTGTTTTTTTAATTCAAGATATTGTTCAGCAGATTCTATTTTAAGAATATTAGCCTCATTTCTTAATGTAAAAAATACTGCTGGAATAACAGGATATTGATCTGGGTATTTATAGAAAATTAAATGATGGTGTTCAGCTAAATATTCCATCCATGTATTATAACAAACACAATCTAATTCATGTTTAGTAGCCCACAAACCACCATTTGGTTTTTGAGTTTCGCTATTAATAACTGGAATAAACTTTTCTGGTTCAATATATTCCTTACCAATACTTAAATATCCTTCAATTTTTTTCATATTATCTCCCCTTAAGTGAGTTTTATTCTACCATTATTTCATTGTATTGTAAAGAAAAAATTGTTATAATAATAGTGGTGATGGTATGAAAGATTTTTGGGATAAGTACTTAGATAAAATAATTGCAATTGCTGTTATAATTGTAGTTTGTATCGTTATTAACTTTATTATAGATCGTCTTATTGATAAAACAATAAAATTAAGAAAGAAAAAAAATGTAACTACTATTCTATTATTTATAAAGAGAATTAAGAAGGTTGTTATTATTTTCATTGCTTTAGTTCTATGTTTATTTCAATTTGAAGCTGTTTCTTCGATATCAGTTACTTTATTATCTGGAGTAGGAATTGGTTCTGTTGTTTTAGGGCTAGCTGCTCAAGAAAGTTTAAGAAATTTTTTTGGAAGTATATCTTTAGTAGTTGGGAACGCTTATGAAGTAGGAGATTTTATAGAATGTATTGATAAGGGCGTTAGTGGTACTGTTGAAGATATTACAATGCGCCATACAATTATAAGAACCATTCATAATCGTCGGGTTATTATACCTAATAGTGAGATGAATAAATATACTATTGAAAATTTTAATTATAGCGATAATGAAAATGTTAGATTGGTTAATTTTCCTATTGCTTATGAAGCTGACGTTGATAAAGCTATGGAAATAATAAAGAAGGAAATGAATAAACTATATCATCCTAATCCTAATGGGAAAAATAAAAATGTTGAATTTCCTAAAGTACGTTTGGTAAGTTGGGATGATTCTGGTGTAACTATAAGAGCTTGGGTATGGGGTAGTGATAATGGTAATACATTTGAAAATACTTTTAAGCTTTTATATGATGTAAAAAAGGAATTTGCTAAAAATAATATTGAAATTCCTTATCCACATATGGTAAATTATATAAAGAATGAAAAGTAGAAGTTGATGTAGTATGAAATATCGCCGTAGGTTTATCCCTAAAAATATCCAAATAATAAGTATTATAGTAGTATTAACTAATGTATGGGCTATTATAATGTATTTTGGATATCATGATGTTAAGGTTGCGTTGAAGGGAAATATCCAAGTTATTAGCTCAATAAATGAGCCATATTTGGATGGGGGTTTTTATGTATATGAAGATAATAAGCAAGTAGAAAATACTGAATATTCATATACTAAGAGTAATAATGTTGATATTACAAAGTTGGGTACGTATATCTATAGTTATGAGATAGTTTATAAAGGAAGAAGTTATCAATTAAATAGGGAAGTAACAATAATTGATGATGTTGCTCCTGTAATAGATGTGAAAACTACATCAGTAAAAAGGGATTATTGTACTAAAAAAGTTGAAAGTGATGTAGAATTTACTGCTATTGATAACTATGATGGTGATATAACGGATAAAGTAGAAGTAACCGAAGAAAATGATAAATATATTTTAACAGTGGTTGATTCTAGTAATAATGAAACTACGGCGGAAATTGCAATAACTAATAGTAATCAACCTAAAAGTACTTTAAAATTAAAGGGGAATAAAACCGTAAATGTTAAATTAAATGGAAAGTATGAAGAACAAGGAGCTATTTATTCTAATGGTTGTAGCATAGACAAAAAAGCTAAAATAGTTATAGAAGGAGAAGTAGACACTTCTAAAGTTGGTACATATACAATTAAATATAGTTATAATAAATTATCTGTTACGAGAAAAGTTGTTGTATATGAGCCTACTAAACAAACTGAGAGTAATGCTAAAAAGATTATATATTTAACATTTGATGATGGTCCAAGTAAGCATACAAGAAAATTACTTGATATATTAGATAAATATAATGTTAAGGCAACATTCTTTGTTGTAGGTACTAATACAAGTATTATTAAAGAAGAATATGAAAGAGGTCATGCTATTGGGGTACATTCCTTAACTCATAATTGGTCGATATATAGAAGTTTGGAATCATATTTAGATGATTTTAATAAAATGAATGATATTATTGAAAAACAGACGGGAAGTAGGTCGATGATTTTTAGATTTCCTGGAGGATCATCGAATTCTGTTAGTAAAAGATATGCAACTGGTATAGTAAAAAAAATAGCTGACTATATGAATAAAGCCGGCTACGTATATTTTGATTGGAATGTATCTGCTGGTGATGCTTCAAGCAATACTGGCGAGGAAGTATATAGAAATGTTGTTAATGGTGTTAAGAATTGTACTAAGTGTGTTATATTGATGCATGATAGTAAACAAAAAACTGTTAATCAAGTTGAAAATATTATTAAAACATTTATTGATAGGGGATATGAATTTAGAACATTGGATACAAATGGTCCAATAGTACATCATCATATTAAGAATTAAATTTATCTCCTTGATAAATATCTCTTTTGACCATTTCTTTATCAATATCATTTAAAACAACAAATTTTTTTAATAACCAATCCGGAGCTATTAGCTCTTTTTTTATTGGATCTCCAGTTATTCTTTCAATAACTATTTTAGGGTTTAGTAATTCTAATTGATTACATATTATATCAATATATTCTTCTTTAGTTAGGATATGAAAAGGTTTCTTTTCATATATGGTAGCTAACTTCGTATTTTTAGATATATATAACATATGTATTTTAATACCATCTATATCTAAATTATTTAAATATTTTATAGTATTTAACATATCATCTTTAGTATCAGTAGGTAAGCCATTAATTATATGAGCTACTGTGAATATGTGTAGTTTTTTCAATTTTTTAACTGCTTCAGTAAAACAATTTACATCATGACCTCTATTAATATATTTTAAGGATGTTTCATTAGAACTTTGTAATCCTAATTCAATGGATAAAAATGTTTTTTTATTTAATTCTCCTAAGTATTCTAGCCATTCTTTATTTAAAGTATCTGGTCTAGTTGCTATTGATATACCCACTACATTTGGTAATTCAAGTAGTTTTTCAATTAAAGGTTTTAATTCTAATACACTGCGGTAAGTATTAGTTCCAGATTGAAAGTAGGGAATATATAAACTATTTGGCCATTTTCTTTCCATTGTATTTTTAACAGTAGTAAATTGCTCTATTATATTTACTTTAGAGTTACTTATATTAGATATACTATTATTACTACAATAAATACAACCACCGGTTTCTTTATTAGGACAAGTACTATTAATATCTAATGGTACTTTAAAAACTTTTTGGTGGAACTTATTTCTTAAAAAGTAGTTATAAGTATGATACCTTTTATTATCTAATGTATATTTAAACATTTAAAATCACCATTTATGATTATATCATATTGTTATTATTTAAGTAATTTGATATAATTAATATGTGCTGAAATAGCTCAGTTGGTAGAGCAACGCCCTCGTAACGCGTAGGTCGTAGGTTCGACTCCTACTTTCAGCACCATTTTTTTGAAAAGTATTGCATTTCAATGAGAATGTGGTATAATTTATTCAGTTGCAGGTGTAGTTTAATGGTAGAATAATAGCCTTCCAAGCTACTGACGTGAGTTCGATTCTCATCACCTGCTCCATATGTAAAAATCGTCGCACCAAGCGATGTTGAGATAAAGCTTAATTAGAAATAATTAAGTTTTTTTGTGTTTAAGAAAGGTGTGATGATATGTTAAATATTGTTAAAGAAAAACTTGATTTAAGCCCTGATTTAAAGAAAAAGATTGATTGGGCTAAGAAATATACTTGTACTCCTATAAAACTAGAAAAAGGTCATTTAATTAGATTAGAACCATCTAATCTTGCTTATGTAGATCCACATAAAGTTATTATTAATGATTACACTTTCTTGTTCTTTAATGGTGTTAATATTTTTTATGTTAATAATCTAAATGAACAACATAATTTATCTGAACTAGAAAAATTCTTTAAACTAGCTAAAAGTTGCTAACTATTGACTTATTTTTAAAAAATGATATTATATATAACCAATGAAAGAGGTATTCTCTAGAAATGGAGGTACATCATGATTAAAAGCAAAGATATAATTAAAATATATAATATTGAATTTAATGAGGAGTCAGTAGTATTTAGACTTTACTAGATACTATTGTCTCCTCTTTTTTAGTAATAAGGAGGTTTAAATGGAAGAAGAAAGAAAAGTTGCAGGTATTTATATTCGTGTATCAACTGAAGATCAAGCTCGTGAAGGATTTAGTTTAGGAGAACAAGAAGAAAAATTAAAACAATTATGTGATTATAAAGGTTATGAAGTATATAAAGTATATTGTGATGCTGGTATTAGTGCTAAAGATATGGAACATAGACCAAAGTTTCAAGAAATGTTAAAAGATATGAAAGAAAAGAAAATCAATTATATCGTTGCTTATAAACTTGATAGAGTTACTCGTTCTGTTAGAGATTTAGAAGAACTAATATCACAACTAGAAAAATATGATACTTATTTAGTATGTGATAGAGATGATGTTAATACTTCTACTGCTAATGGTAGATTCTTTGTAAGAATGCTTACTGTCTTATCACAACTTGAAATTGAAATTGTATCAGAAAGAACAAAGTTCGGCTTAAATGGTGCTATTAAGTCTGGTCATTTACCTGGACAAATAGCTTTAGGATTTAAAAAAGATGGTAATAGAAAAACAATAATTGATCCAGCTACTGCTCCAATTGTCAAAAGAGTCTTTGATTTATATTTACAAGGTAAAACATTTTTACAAATATCAAATATCTTTAATGAAGAAAAAGTATTAAATAAAAATTGGAAAGATACTCATATTGAAAGAATAATTAATAATCGTTTATACATGGGAGATTATGAAATGTATAAAAGACTTAAAGAATGGAAAAATGTTGAGCCAGTTATTTATATGAATGTTGTTGATCCAATTATACCAAGATATATTTGGGAAGAATGCCAAGCACAAAAGATTATTAATCAAAGAACTTATACTAGAGATAGAGTTTATACTTTCTTTCAAAAACTTAAATGTCCTCATTGTGGGAAGATA
>JAEEGK010001205.1_pt1 | contig 65021 bp, 42 predicted proteins | sample 8958771 | NCBI WGS metagenome assembly JAEEGK01 (sample SAMN16246547, study PRJNA631951) | gut metagenome | biome: gut microbiome; feature: rumen; material: SC-attached | host: Bos | place: Iran: Karaj | collected 2018-10 | reverse complement strand
TGTACCTCACCACGTTCAGCTTATTCGCCAGAAGGATGGAAATGGTCTTCATCGCCTTCTCCATAATGTTCAACCACACCCACGCCACCACACTGGACGAAACAAGGCAACGGATCACGCTGTTCCAAAGGCAGGTGGGAGTCTCGACTGCGCATACATATAACCGGGAATATGGCAGAGAAGGGCGTGAAAAGGATACTCGGCAACATAGCTTATGTATGCAATAACCCGGTTGCCGGCAAAATGAACCGGAAGGCCATCGATAACAGATGGACGTTGCTGGCGTATTACAATAATCCTAATCCGTTTTCAGAACCTATTATCAGGGAGAAGTGTAGCCGAAAAATGGAAAGGGCAATGAAACTGGTGGATATTTCCTATGACAATGATGAACCATTGAATTATGCTACACAGCGAAGGCTGTTCTCTGGTTTGAATAGGAAGGAAAAGGCGCAGATTATCGATTATGTGATCTCCAAATATAATTTCCTGGATTACGATGCGTTGATTAACCTATATGGGAGTTTTGAAAAAGCAATGATTGCTGTAGATTCCAATGCTGGTGCGGAATATGATCTTAAAGATGATACCGGCGATCACTCTTGTTATATGAAAATGATAGCCTTGACACGTCAAATGTTCCCTAATCTCTGGAATGTGAACGTTAAAATGCTAAGTGATGAACAAAAGAATCAGCTTGCAACAGCTTTCAGGACTATTCTGATGGCAAAAGAAGAGAATATCCGGAGGTTTCTGCATTTTGGCCCGGGCACTTAACCGATTGATTTACAATAATATACTGAAAACAAATCGGCGAATTTGACCGATTTGTTTTCAGTAAAGTGTTGATTATCAGTAGGATAGCTGCCCGGCGAAAACATCGGATATGGTGCAACAACGGCACCCGGGCGGGGCCTACAGCCCGAAGGCGCGCCGGAGGGGCTCCACGCTGTCGAGTTTCTCCCAGCCGAAGAACTGGATGCCGTCCTTGACGTAGGGTTCGCGGCCGAAGTGGCCGTAGGCGGCGGTGGGGGCGTAGATGGGATTCTTCAGGCCGAAGCGGCGGACGATGGCGGCGGGGCGGAGGTCGAAGAGCTCGCGGATCTTGGCGGCGATTTCTGCATCCGGCCGGACACCGGTTCCGTAGGAGTTGACATAGACGCTGACGGGCTCTGCTACGCCGATGGCATAGGCGAGCTCCACGATGCATTCGTCGGCCACGCCGGCGGCTACCAGGTTCTTGGCAAGGTAGCGAGCGGCATAGGCAGCGCTGCGGTCCACTTTCGAAGGATCTTTTCCGGAGAAGGCGCCGCCGCCGTGGGCGCCGCGTCCGCCGTAGGTATCCACGATGATCTTGCGGCCGGTAAGCCCGGTATCTCCGGCGGGCCCGCCGATGACGAACTTGCCGGTGGGATTGACGTGGAGGATGAAGTTGCCGTCGAAGAGGGCGGCGATGTGGGCGGGCAGGGAGCCGATGAGGCGGGGGAGTACTATCTCGCGGACATCCTTCTCGATGCGGGCGTGCATGGCTTCGTCGGTATCGAACTCATCGTGCTGGGTACTCAATACTATAGTATGTACGCGCACGGGCTTGTTGGTCTGCCCGTCGAACTCCACGCTGAACTGCGCCTTGGCATCGGGACGGAGATAGGAGATTTCCCCGCTGTGGCGCATATCTGCCAGCACGCGCAGCAGCTTGTGCGAAAGGTAGAGGGCCAGAGGCATATAGTCGGGGGTATTCTTGCAGGCATAACCGAACATCATGCCCTGGTCCCCGGCGCCCTGGGACATCTCGTCCTCGCGCACCACGCCGCGGTGTATATCCGCGCTCTGCTCGTGGATGGTGGAGATGATTCCGCAGGAGGAGGCGTCGAAGCCGTACTCCGCCTTGGTGTAACCTATGCGGGAGATGGTGTCGCGCACTACCTTCTGGATGTCCACGTATGCGTTCTCGGACGCGACCTCGCCTCCGACGACCACGAGACCTGCCGTGCAGAAGGTCTCGCAGGCTACCTTTGCCTCCGGATCCTGGCGGAGGAATTCGTCTAGAATAGAATCTGAAATCTGGTCGGCAACCTTGTCAGGATGCCCTTCCGAGACACTCTCGGATGTGAAGAGATAATTCATTTTAGCATTTTTTTAAGTTACCGGGGTTGCAAGCAGTCAAATCTTTCCCCTTTCGGGCGCAAAGATACGAAAAATGTATTAACTTCGCAGCCTGAAATCAAACTTATCTACAATAAAAAGTTTATGAAAAAAGTTTTCAAGAGACTGTCGCTGAGCTTCTTAGCGATGCTTTTTGTCGTGTCTGCATTCGCGCAGGTGACGACATCTTCCCTTGGCGGCCGCATCGTAGATGCGTCCGGTGAACCTCTCCCTGGCGTGGCCATCGTAGCCACTCACGTTCCTTCCGGAACCACCTACGGCGGGGTATCCAATGGCGAAGGTCGCTATACCATCCAGGGTATGCGTACCGGTGGCCCTTACACTGTCGAGGTCAGTTGCCTTGGCTTTGCAACTGTCAAGTATTCTGACGTTACCCTCCAGCTTGGTGAGCTCTATGCTCTGAACGCCACGATGAAGGATGACACCCAGATGCTCCAGGAAGTTGTCGTGACCGCAGCTCCTACTTCCAAGTTCGCTGCCGTCGAGAAGACCGGTGCATCCACCAACATCTCCTCCAGGCAGATGAACGAGCTCCCTACCGTGAGCAGGAGTATGACCGACATCGCAAAGCTTTCTCCTTTCGGAGGAAACGGAATGAACTTCTCCGGTAGCTCAGGCCGTTCCGCGAACTTTACCGTCGACGGTGCAAACTTCAACAATAACTTCGGTCTTTCCGCATCCCTTCCCGGTGGTGGCAACCCCATCTCCATCGATGCCATCGAGGAAATCCAGGTTATCGTTTCCCCTTATGACGTCCGCCAGTCCAACTTCATCGGAGGTGGTATGAACGCCATTACCAAGTCGGGAACCAACACCCTCAAGGGTACCGCCTACGTATATCATCAGAACGAGAACCTCCACGGTAGCCGCATCGACGGTGTCGATCTCGAGAGGACTACCGAAAGGGAGACCACTTACGGTTTCACCCTCGGCGGACCTATCGTAAAGAACAAGCTCTTCTTCTTCGTGAATGCCGAGCGCACCCCTAATCCTTCCGAGGTCATCAAATGGCGTACTTCCGAGGACGGCGTGGCAGACGAAGACCGCATGATCACCCGCGTCAAGACTTCCGAGGCCGCGACCATGCGCCAGTTCCTCAAGGACAACTACGACTACGACCCCGGTTCCTACTCCGACTACAACAAGGACAACGGAACCACCAAGTTCCTCGGCCGTATCGACTGGAACATCAACCAGAATCACAAACTGGCTCTGCGTTACACTTACACCACCGCCAACGAGTGGAAAGTTCCTTCCACTTCCCGTGACGTTCCTACCCTCGGCAACAACATGGTCAGCAAGGATGGTCTCGTGTTCAGCAACTCGCTGTACAACCAGATGAACAACATCGCCACCTACGGCTTCGACCTCAACAGCCGTCTTTCCGACAACCTCTCCAACCAGTTCCTCTTCACCTACTCCGATACTCAGGATGTGCGTGGAAACGACGGTGGATTCTTCCCCTTCGTGGAGATTGCCTCGGGCGACCTCGGCGACGAATCCATGCCTTACATGAACTTCGGTACCGAACTCTTCACCTATCGTAACAAGGTTCAGAGTACCGATCTCAACATCAAGGACGATATCACCTACTATGCTGGCGACCACAAGATTACCGCAGGTCTGAACTACGAGGCCCAGATGGCTCTCAACACCTATATGCGTAACGGTACCGGTATGTACCAGTTCAGCAGCCTCTCCGACTTCTACGCCGGCAACGCTCCCGTTGCAATGGCATTCGACTGGGGCTTCGACAAGGATGAATATCCTTCCGCAAAGGTGCGTTTCGCAATGTTCGGCATCTATGCCCAGGACGAGTGGAGCGTGAACGACAAACTCAAGCTTACCGCTGGTATCCGCTTCGACAATATCTCGTTCAACAACGACGATATCATGACCAACAACGCCACCAAGGCTATCGACTACGGCGGGCGTCACGTTGATACCGGTCTCTGGCCTAAGAGCAATATCCAGATCAGCCCCCGTATCGGCTTCAGCTACGATGTATTCGGCGACCGCAGCCTCAAGATCCGCGGTGGTTCCGGTCTTTTCGCCGGCCGTATCCCTCTCGTGTTCTTCACCAACATGCCTACCAACGCAGGTATCGTGAAGGGCCGTCTGACCCAGATGAAGGATGCTGCAGTGCTTTCCAAGTTCGTCCAGGGTGGCAAGCTCGTGACCGACCGTTGGAAGATCCTCGAGATCCTCAACGGAATCGACGCCGACAAGTATCCTACTACCATCACTCCTGAAACCGCTCCCGCTCCCAGCGAGGTCGCAGGTGTGGACAACAACTTCAAGATGCCTCAGGTGTGGAAGTCCTCCATCGCTTTCGACTGGACTCTTCCCGTAAGCTTCCCTGTCACCATCACTGGTGAGTACATCTACAACAAGACTCTCAACGCCGTGATGCTGACCAACTACAACATCACCGACGACAACTCCGGCTGGGCTACCTTCAATGGTGCCGACCAGCGTCATATCTATCCTTCGAACTACAAGTACAACAGGACCGACGCTTACATCCTTACCAACTCCAACGAGGGTTACGGTTCCATGGCAACCATCGAACTCAAGGCCGAGCCTGTCAAGGGACTTGATTTCATCGCATCCTACACCCACACCGTCAGCAAGGAAATCACCGGTATGCCCGGTTCCAACGCCACTGCCGCCTGGAAGTACATTCCTTCCGTCGATGGCCCGAACTTCAACATACTGCACAACTCCAGCTACAACCTTCCTGACCGTCTGATGGCTTCCGTCAGCTACACCGACAAGGCGCACAACCACTGGAGCCTCCTCTACGAAGGCCTCCGTTACTCCGGCAACAGCTACATCTACGCCAACGACCTCAACGGTGACGGTAACAACTACGACCTTATCTACATTCCTAAGGACGAAGAGATGGGTGTCGGCGCTGACGCTGCATTCCGCTTCGCCACTCAGGAAGATATGGACAAGTATGTCGAATTCGCAAAGCAGGATGAGTACCTCAGCTCCCACAAGGGCCAGTATGCCGAGGCTTACGCTGTGAACCAGCCTCTCCGCCACATCTTCGACTTCCGCTACGCTCACGACTTCATCATCAAGGTCGGCAGCGTCAAGAATACTCTCCAGGTCAGCCTCGACGTCCAGAACGTGGGCAACCTCTTCAACTCCCAGTGGGGTGTCACCAAGACCTGGAATACCGACGTACAGCACGATACCAACGGAAATGCAAAGATCCTGAAGTATGAGCGTACCGATCCCGACGGAGTTCCCGTGTTCTCCACCACCGTCAACAAGGGTGTCAGCACTTGGGATTTCCAGCACACTCTCGGCAACTGCTGGTATATGCAGATCGGCCTTAAGTACATGTTCAACTAATTAATCAGGCTAGTTATGAAATTCAAATATATTATCGCCTCTCTCGCTGCAGCGGTCGCCCTTTTCGCAAGCTGCAACCCTGAGTTAGAGCCTGTGGCTAAAATGAAAGGCCTGGAAGTCTCCAACGACTACATCACCATTCCTACCGAGGGTACTGCAGTCACCGTCACCATCAAGGGAGATGAGGACTGGACCGCTTCCATTCCTGACACTAAAGTCGATTGGCTTACCATCGCTCCTGCTGCCGGCGCCGCCGGAGAGGAAGTGACCGTCAGCTTCTCCGCTACCGAATCCACCGCTGCCCGCAAGACCGAGGTCAACATCGTGATGGGCAAGAAGACCAAGATAATCAACGTCAACCAGGCCGCTCCTGCCGGTGTCGAGGTTCCTGCATCTACCATCAAGGACGTCTTCGACGGCCCCGACAAGACCTACAAGGTCACCGGTAAGGTCACCAAGATCACCGGCACCAACTATGGCAACTGGTACATCAACGACGGCACTTCCGAGACCGATCTCTACATCTATGGTACTTGCGACAAGAAGGGTGCTACCTTCGACAAGACCAAACCCGAGATGGAGGTTCTCAACTGCCCTGCCAACCCCAATGCTTGGGATCTCGCAGTTGGTGACGTGGTTACCATCGAAGGCCCCAAGACCGTTTACAACGGCACCGTGGAGCTCGTGGACGTTACCATCGTCAGCATCATCCCTTCGCTGATCACCGTCGACAATCTCGAGTTCTCCCTTCCTAAGGAAGAGACCACCGTTACCGCCAAGGTGCAGTACAGCGGAGATAATCTCGACTTCTCTTCCAACGCAGGCTGGCTCAGCGTAAGCAGCATCTCCCGCGTTGCCGATACCACCTTCGTGAACATTCACGCTAGCGCCAACACCGAGGATACCCGCAAGGGCGTCATCACCCTCAAGTCCACCAAGGGCGAGGCTGTTACCGAGGTCAACATCGACGTGACCCAGGCTTCCGGTCTCTCCGCATATCCTCTGCCTTACAACGATCCTCTTACCGACGGATTCGGTGCCTGGGAGGTCGAGGTAGTGACTCCTTTCGAAGGTGTCGAGAACATCTGGACCAACAGCAGTTCCTACGGAATGGTCGGCAAGGTGACCGGCAAGGGAGTTTCCGAAGCCAGCGTCATCAGCCCCAACATCGACCTTACCGGTGCCAAGAACCCTGTCCTTACTTTCCAGCACGCCCAGAGGTTTGCAGGCAATGTAGATAACGAGTACACCGTATATGTCACCACCGACAACGGCGCCAGCTGGACCCAGGTCCTCGTTCCCGTCTATTCCGAGGGTAAGAACTGGAGCTATGTCGCTTCCGGGCAGATCAGCCTCGCAAGGTTCACCGGCGGCCTCGTTAAGATCAAATTCACCTACAAGAGCACCGCAGATGCATATGGCACCTGGGAGTTCAAGGACGTGAAGGTCGAGGATGTAGCCGATGCTAGCTACAAGAACATCGCCGAGCTCGACAACGCAGCCGCTGCAACCGAGGCCAGCTTCAAGGCCGAGCTTACCGACGCAGTCGTCAGCTATGTCAATGGCAACAATGCATTCATCCAGGATGCTACCGGCGGCGTACAGCTCTACAAGAGCGGCCACGGCCTCAAGGAAGGTGACGTCATCAGCGGAACCGTTACCGGTAAGATCAAGCTCTACAACGGCTTCGCAGAGCTTACCGACATCAACGTCAGCGCTGCTACCGTTACCGCAGGCGAGGCTCCCGCAGCCACCGTGCTCACCATCGACAAGCTCCTTGCCAGCTATCTGCGCCAGCAGAACCGCAAGGTCAAACTCGAAGGCATAACCATCGATCCCGCTCTTACCACCTCGAACCGCAACACTACCGTCAAGCAGGGCGAGAGCAGCATCGCAGGTTATTCCCAGGTCAAGAACAAGATCGAAATCGCCGCAAATACCAAAGGCGACCTCGTCTGCTGGCCTACCCGCTACAATGCAAATCTGCAGGTGGGTATCTGGGATGCCGCACACTTCACCGCGAACTAATACGGATATATACTTCTGATCGAATCGGCCGGGCGTCTGACGCTCCGGCCGATTCCTTTTTTTGCTTTATTCGGAGGGAATAATTATATTCGCAGTCCGCAAGAAATTGTTTTACAACAAATTAATAGAACTAAAACACTTAATCATGAGAATCAGATCCCTTCTGGTCTTTGCAGCAGCGGCTGCTCTCATCCTCTCCGGATGCGAAAAGACCAATGAAAAACCCAGCCCCGCAGAAATCACCCTCAAGAGCGAGGCTACAATCGGCATCCCCTCTGCCGAAACCACCAAGACCATTACATTCGTCGCCAACCGTGACTGGACAGCTACCGTTTCGGAAGAGGCCCAGAGCTGGCTCAGCGTAGCCCCTGCCAGCGGAAAAGCCTCCGACAAGGAGCAGAGCGTAACGGTAAGCGCCGCCGCCAATACCGAGGCTGAGCGCTCCGGCAGCGTGACCATCTCCATCATGGATGGTGGCAAGGTGGCCGGAACCAAGTCCGTCACCGTAACCCAGCAAAACGGAATACCTCCCTTCGTCGACGCGACAGTCGAGGAAGTGCTGGCCGGAACTGCCACCGGCGGTGTTATCGTCGAGGGTTTCGTGATGGCGGCCGGCAATAATGCTTTCGTCATCAACGACGGCGGAGAGAAGAACCTCTATGTATTCGGAAAGAACGTCGCGGCTCCCGCTGCACGCACCAAGGTGAAGGTGCAGGGCAAGGTCGCAACCTACGGCGCTACAAACCTCATCCAACTTACCGAAATCGAAGTCTCCGAATCTACCAAGGACTTCAATATCACCACTCCTACTCCCAAGAAACTCGACGCCGCTGCAGTGGACGCTTATGCGGAGAACTGGTCCGAGCTCGTCGCCATCCAGGGCGTACTAAAGAAATCGGGCAACTACCTTAACATCGAGATCGGCGGCGAAAGGATGGGATCCATCGTCGCCAGCCCCGGCAACGATGCCCTGGTAGATGGCAAGACCTATGGCATCATAGGATTCTTCGGCGGGGTGAGCGGAAGCTCTACCAAGTACTTCAACGTCCTTCCTGCCGTCATCTCCGAGATCGATACCAGGGAACCCTGCGTGAGGATCTTCGAGGATGCAGGATACAAGATGGAAGACTATACCCGCGTCGAAATCGAGTGGACTCATAATGGATACTGGAACTCCATCGACGGCACCAACCACTCCAAGATCATCACCGGCCAGAGCAACTCCAGCCAGTTCGCCGCCACCCAGCAGTTCCACAGGAGCAAGCTTCCCGTAGGCTCCGTCCTCGTAATCCAGGGCGGCACCGCGGAGGTGGCCAACGGATGGATGTACCGTCCCGATGCCTGGCAGGAGAAGGGAAAGAAGAACTCCGGCAAGCGCCCCGACAACGTTACCGGTGACAGCAATCCTGTAGTCGTGGTGGACGATGCCTGGTGGGGAACTTCCTTCAATTACAGGGCCTTCAACGTGGCCAGAAGAGGCAATCCCAGCCTTGACGAAACCCAGCAGGAAGAGCTCGAGCACGTGTTCGGCATCTTCATCCCCAAGCCTGTGGCATCTACCGACGAGCTGCTCCGCAAGGGCGGCTTTGACCCGGCCAATTATACCAAACTCGAGTTTACCTACACCCCCGGAGCCTTCTACAACTCCACTACCGACAGCAACTCGAACCTGGCCTCGACTACCAGTACTCAGTATGTGGCCACCAATATTGTGGAGAAGTCCAAGATACCCAACGGATCCGTAATAGTCGTCAACTATGGCTGCCAGTACCGTCCTGAGGGATGGCAGGCTCTCGGGCAGAAGAATACCGCAGCCCGTCCGGCCAATGTAGCCAACACCTTCGTCGTGGTGGACGATGCCTGGTGGGGCGACTTCAACTACAGGGCGTTCAACCTCGCGAAGTTCGGTGCTCCCACGCTGACGGCCGACGAAATGGCCGCAGCCGCCGCTGCCTTCGCTGTTTATGTTCCCAAGAACTAAGTTCTGAAGCACTTTTATGGGCGCAGCCTCCGGGCTGCGCTTTTTTTTTGATTTATTCCGTAGGAATAACTATATTTGAAGGCTATATGAACTCATTTATCAACAGATTATAATACAAACTAAAACTATCAATTATGAAGATCAAATCCATATTCGCTATTGTGGCTGCCGCTGCGACCGTATTGTTCGCAGGGTGCGACCCCAAAGAGCCGGATCTCGGCGCTGCTGCGATCACCCTCAAAAGTGATGCTACCATCAATCTTGCATCTGCCGAGTCTTCCCAGACCGTAAAGTTCGTTGCTACCCGCAACTGGACCGCCAGCGTCTCCGAGAACGCAGCCGATTGGATTGCCGTTACTCCTGCCAGCGGAAAAGCTTCCGCCAAAGAGCAGTCCGTTTCCATCGACGTCCTTGCCAATGCAGGTAAAGACCGTATGGGAACCGTTACCATCTCCATCCTCCAGGGTTCTACCGTGCTTGGTTCCAAGACCATCACCGTCAACCAGGAAGGTGAGCAGGGCTCTTCCTACATCACCATCGCCGCTCTCCGCGAGCAGGCTCCTACCGGCGAAGAAGTTGTCAACATCGCCGAGGGAACGATGGTCAAGGGTGTCGTCCTTTCCAACGTCGACCTCAATAACCTCACTTCCAAGAAGATCGTCTATCTGCAGGATGAAACTGCAGGCGTGCAGATTTTCTTCGACGCCAACTCCACCTTCAAGCGCGGGGAAGAAATCTCCGTCGACCTTACCGGTGCTTCCCTGAAGCTTTACAGCGGACAGCTTGAGGTCGAAGGCGCGAAGCTCCAGAACGCCAGCAAGACCGGTGATGCCACCCTCGCAGCCAAGACCGTTACCATGGCAGATTTCCTCGCCAACAAGTACGAGGCCCAGTATGTAGCCCTCGAAGGCGTGCAGGTTGCCAAGGCCGATATCGGCAAGACCTGGGTCCAGGGCGGAAAGGCCACCAGCGTCAACTTCGAGGATGCCGAAGGCAACACCTTCGTGGTGCGTTCCAGCCAGTACTCCAGCTATAAAGACGAGACCGTTCCTTCCGGAAGCGGTACCATCAAGGGTATCTCCTCCTTCTACAACGGAACCCTCCAGCTCCTCTTCACCGTGGCTGACGACTATGCCGGCCTTACCGGTGAGCGCATCGAGCCCGCCTTCACCGAGACCACCATCGCCGCAGTCCTCGCAGGCAGCGTGACCGGCGGTGCAATCGTGGACGGAGCAGTCGTTGCCGCAGGCAAGACCTCCTACGTCATCAACGATGGCGGCGAGAAGAACCTCTACGTCTATGTCACCGACAAGGAAGCTGCCCTGCCCGCAGTGGGCAAGGTGGTTACCGTAACCGGTACCGTTGCCAAGTATGGCGCCACCGAGCTTATCCAGCTTACCGACGCTACCTTCGCCGAGAGCACCAAGACCATCACTCCTGCCGCTCAGACCCCCAAGGCCCTCGATGCAGCAGCAGTCGATGCCTACAACGGGAACTGGAGCGAACTCGTTACCGTTACCGGCAAGCTCAAGAAGTCCAACAGCTACTTCAATATCGAAATCGGCGGCTCCCGCGTTGGCTCCGTAGTGGCTACCACTCTTACCGATGCCCTTACCGACGGTGCCATCTATGATTTCACCGGCTACTTCGGCGGCGTCAGCGGAACCAATACCTACTACTTCAACATTCTCCCTACCGAGATCAAGGAAAGTGCTGCCCCCAACTTCGAGGTTGCTCCTACTGCCATAACAGTTATCGCATCAACCACCTCCGCCAAGTTCAATGTCAAGGGCAACTGCGCCTGGACCGCTTCCAGCGACAACGCTGACTTCGTGCTCAGCGCCACCTCCGGCACCGGCGAGGCGGAAGTTACCGTCACATTCCCCGAGAATACCAGCACCGAGAGCACCAAGGTCGCCAACATAAAGGTTTCCACTACTGCCGAGGTCTCCGTGAAGGAGTACACCGTGGTAATCACCCAGGGCAAGAAGTCCTCTACCGGTGAAGAAACCGCCTTCGTAAAGGTGACCGCCGCTCCCAGCGACTGGGCTGGAACCTATCTCATCGTCAATGAAGACGAAAAGGTCGCTTTCGACGGCAAGGGAACTGCAGACGCAGCAGCTCTGAATATCGCGGTTACCATCAGTGACAACAAGATTGCTGCGGATGCCAGCACGCTTGCTGCTACCGTCACCTTCGAGAAGATGACCGGCGGTTATGCAGTCAAGACCGCCAGCGGGAAGTACCTTTCCGGAACATCCGGCAAGAACGCACTCAACTTCGGCGACAGCCAGGTACTGAACGAGATCAGCCTCAATTCCGACGGCACTGCCGAGATCGTGGATAAAGCAGCCGATACCCACTTCAGGTACAATGCTGATAACGGTCAGAAGAGGTTCCGCTACTATAAGAAGAGCTCTACCTCCGTTAAGAACGTATATCTCTACAAGCTTACCGACTAATTCAATCCGAAATAATGAGGCCGTTTTCAAACCTCATATCCTTAGTGGCAGTGGCAGCGCTCATAGCGTTGTCACTGACACTATTTTCCTGTACCCGGGAAGAGAAGACGGTCGATAAGGTAACTCCCGAAATCTCCCTTCCCAAGAGTTCCGTGGAATCAAAGGCCGGAAGCCAGTTCATAGGCGTCACGGCCGGCAAGGCCTGGACCTTGGAAATCGTCTATGAAGGGGAACAGAGCGGATGGGCAGAGCTGAATCCGACATCCGGAAACGGACCCGTTTCCAATGTCAAGTTCCGCTACTCCCAGAATGACGACACCGCCAATCCCCGCAGCCTCAAGATCATACTGAAATCTGCCGCCGGCAAGGCCGAGGCCAGCTTCACCCAGTACAACAAAGGATGGGCGAACGTAGGCGGCTATGGAGCGAAGATAGCCACCCAAGGCTGGCTGGAACTCCCCGCCACCTCTGCCGATGACGGGAAGGAATTCTTCACCCACTATATGACCGTGGGATCCAGGGAGATGAGAAACTACTCATACTACTACAGTTTTTCCGACTTCGATGCCGTATGGGTGGCCTATCCCCTCAATACCAGCCTCATCGGCTCATATCTTGGCAGGACGGATGACTGGGCATACGATCCTCTTCTGCCCCAGAGCTGCCAGCAGAATGTAATCAGCACCTATGGTACCGGTTACACCCGCGGCCATCAGATCCCTTCCGCCGACAGGCAGGGTACCACTTCCAGGAACGCCGCCACCTTCTATGCCACCAACATGACCCCTCAGGATTATGACTTCAACAGTGGCATCTGGGCAGCCCTGGAAGGTTCCGTGCGCACCCTGGCCAAACTTTCCGACACTTTGTATGTCGTTACCGGAGCCGTGCTTGGCTCCCGTAAGACCCGTGACCGTGACGGTCACAGCATAACCGTCCCGGACGCCTATTTCAAGGCTCTGCTTTTCTATGGCGCCGGGTATGGCAGATTCAACAACTACAGCGCTGCAGGCATCTATATGCCTCACGAATCCACCCTCTCCGGATCTCCGGGCGACTTTGCCATGAGCATAGACGAACTGGAGCGGAAGACCGGAATACAATTCTTCGTCAACCTCCCCAAGAAGGTAGGTGACGAAACAACGAATAAACTGAAGGCCCAGGCACCCAACTGGCTGCCTTCATCCTGGTATTAACAGATATGAAAAGAGTTTTAGCAATCATCCTTGCCCTTGCGCTCGTCGCCCCTTGCGCGAATGCAGAGCGTAAGCCTAAGAGCCACGTGATCGGCTTCTACAACCTCGAGAACCTTTTCGACACTTATCACGACGACGGGAAGAACGACTACCAGTTCCTTCCCGACGGCCAGAACCAGTGGACGGAGGCCAAGTACGAGAAGAAGCTCCATAACATGGCGACCGTAATCAAGGCAATGGCCAAGGATAACGGCTGCTGGCATACCATCCTGGGTGTCAGCGAAATCGAGAACCGCCACGTGCTCGAGGACCTGGTTTCCCAGCCCGAAATCGTCGCCGCCAACTATCAGATAGTCCATTTCGACGGCCCTGACCGCCGTGGCGTGGACTGCGCCCTCTTCTATAAGCCCGAGTACTTCACTCCCATCGCCACCGAAAGCATCCCCTTCACCTTCGAGCCCAGCGAAATCGATTTCAGCGCCTGGACCCAGGAAGAGAAGGATAACTTCCGCACCCGCGACGTGCTTATGGTCCGCGGCACCATCGACGGAGAGATGTTCGCATTCTTCGTGGCCCACCTTCCTTCCCGTATAGGCGGAAAGGGTGCCGACCTCCGTCCCCGCGGAGCAGAGATCATCTACCAGAGGGCTGCGCAGCTCGAGAAGGAGTTCCCCGGCATCCGCATCGTGGTCATGGGCGATATGAACGACAATCCCTCCGACGTGAGCATGACCAAGTTCATGCACGGCAGGGAGACCATAGATGAGATGGCGGATGGCGACTTCTTCTCCCCCTTCCTCAGTATGCTCAAGGCCGGCTACGGATCCCTCGCATACCAGGGACAGTGGAATATCTACGACATCATCCTGGTGAACGGCCAGCTTGCCAAAGCCCCGGACAACGGATTCAAGATTGCAAAGATCAACAAGAAGGGATTCTACGGCCGCGTGTTCAAGAAGTACTTCATGACCCAGCAGACCGGCCCCTACAAGGGAACGCCCTTCCGCACCTTCTCCGGCGGAGCATTCGTGGGTGGGTATTCCGACCACTATCCGACTTATATTGTTGTAACCAAATAACGCTATTATGAGAAAAACCATATTGGCAGCAGCATTGGCATTCGCGACCGGCCTCGGCTTCGTGGCTATGGGTGCCCCTCAGGCCCCGGACAGCTACAGCGGAGGAGTCAAGGGTACCGTGATCATCCGCGGCACCAAGGAACCGGTTCAGGGTGCCGTGCTCAATGTATATTCGGGAGCCGAGCTCGTGGCTTCCGTCAAGTCCGACGAAGTTGGCCAGTTCAAGGTGGACAACCTTAAGAACGGAATGTATGTCGTTGTCATCGAAGCCAGCGAGTACCTGCAGAATACCGTCAACGTAACGGTCAACGACGGATATGTGAAGAATATGTTCAACGTCTCCCTGACTCCTACCCAGAGTATGGAGAATATGGAAGATGCCTCCCTGATGGAGTTCGACCTCGATGACTCCGGCTACAACGACAGCCCGGCCATCATCGGCGGCTCCAACGATATCTTCAACAATATCGCCAGCTTCGGCTTCAGCGCCGTCCGTTTCAAGACACGCGGCTACCTGAGCGAAAGCCAGGATGTGTATCTCGCTGGCGTGAAGATGAACGATGCCATTACCGGTTACTCTCCTTATTCCCTGTGGAGCGGCCTGAACGAGGCCACCCGCATCAAGGAGGCAACCATAGGCAACGAGATTTCCGAGTACGGCTTCAGCGGCTACAACGGATCGAGCAACATCTTCGCCAACGCTACCAACGTCCGCAAGGGATTCAGGGCCAGCGCCCTTACCAACAGCCAGTTCTACCGCCTGCGTTTGATGCTCTCCTACGCATCCGGAATGCAGGACAACGGCTGGGCCTACGCCTTCAACGTCAGCGGCCGCTTCGGCGGTAACGACTGGATCCGCGGCGTATATTACCGTTCTTTCGCATACTATGCAGCTGCCGAGAAGGTGTTCGACGATACCCACAAGCTCGGATTCGTCTTCTTCGGAACGCCCGGCGAGAGAGGTAAGCAGATGGGTGCCACCCAGGAGGCTTACGACCTGGTAGGGGACAATATGTACAACCCTAACTGGGGCTATCAGAACGGTGTGGTGCGTAACTCCCGCGTGGCCAAGACCCACGAGCCTGTGGCCATTGTGAAGTACGATTACACTCCTTCCGACGAGTTCCAGGCAAGCGTCACCGCCCTCTATCGTTTCGGCCGCAACGGCAATACCGCCCTCGACTGGTACGATGCCGCCGACCCCCGCCCGGACTACTACCGCAATCTCCCCAGCTACTTCTATAACGCTGATCCTGACCTCAACCGTCAGAATACCGGCAAGTATGCCTGGGCCACCGAAATCTGGACCCACCCCGACGATTATCCTCAATATACCCAGGTCAACTGGGACAGGCTCTATGACGTGAACCGCCTCAGCCTCGACGAGGATGGTAACATGCGCTCCAAGTATGTCATCCAGGAGCGCCGCGTGGACCAGAACGACTTCAACCTCGCAGCCACCGCCAAGTACCAGGTTAACCACTTCCTGTCCTTGAACGGAGGCCTCAGCGCAAAGGTCAACCGTACCGAGTACTACACCCGCATCGACGACCTGCTGGGCGGCGAGTACTTCATCAATATCAACAACTTCGCCGAGCGCGACTTCGGTGCCGATCCCATAGCGGTCCAGAACGACCTGGATTACTATTATGCCCACGGCAACACCGCCCAGAAGGTTAAGAAGGGTGACAAGTACGGATACGATTATTTCGCCAACGTGCAGAATTACGAGGGATGGGTGAATGCCAAGTATGCCCTCGGCAACCTCAGCGCCAACGTGGCCGGCAAGGTCGGCTACAACACCTTCTGGCGCGAGGGCGTATGGAAGAACGGCCTCTTCCCCGATGATTCCCAGGGTGAAAGCGAGCATAAGAGCTTCCTTACCTACGGTGCCAAGGCCGGTGTCAACTACGTGATAGGCGGCAACACCAGGCTCTACGCCAACGTGGGCTACTACAACGACGCGCCCAAGTTCAACCAGGCCTTCCTGTCGCCCCGTACCCGCAACAGCATCGCTCCCAACCTCACCACCGTCAAGACCTTCTCGGCCGACCTGAACGCTTCGTACTCGGCCAACGGCTACAACGTGAGGGGAACGCTCTTCTACACCACCATCAACGACCAGACCGACCTGATGAGTTTCTACGACGATCTCCAGAATGCCTTCACCAACTTCTCGATGGTGGGCATCGACGAGCGCCACGCCGGTGTCGAACTCGGATTCAAGGTCCCCGTTCCCGTGCCCGGTCTCTCCGTCCAGGGTGCACTCAGCATGGGTGAATACATCTACACCTCCAATCCCTACATGACCCAGACCGTGGACAACAGCTCCGAGATGGTCATGGAGAACCAGCCCGTATCTTACTGGAAGAACAATCCTCTTTACTCCAGCGACGGTGCAGGCGGATATGTCGAGGAAATCACCGGAACCGAGAAGCACTATGTGCCCAGCACTCCCCAGACTGCTGCCAGCCTCGGGCTTTCCTGGAACAAGAACTACTGGTTCATCGACCTCGACGTGCAGCACTTCCGCAATGCATATCTTGATATGAACCCCTTCTACCGCACCGACGTCGCGACCGCCGGCCCCGACAACAAGGTTACTCCCAACGAAATTATGGGACTTACCCGTCAGGAGAAGTTCGACCCCTGCTGGCTGCTCAACCTCAGCGTAGGCAAGAGCTGGTACATCCACTACAAGTATCAGCTTGGCGTGAACTTCAATGCGAAGAACCTTCTCAACAATACCACGGTCAAGACCGGTGGTTATGAGCAGACCCGTCTCATCGACAATACTACCAGCAAGACCCGGTTCTACCGTTTCGACTCCAAGTATTTCTATATGAGCGGATTTAACTATATGTTGAACGTCTATTTCAAATTCTAGGGCCATGAAGAAATCGTTGATCATCTTAGCTACCGCTCTTGCGGCCCTCGTTTCCTGCGAAGAGTGGGAACCGGTTTACACCCTCGACTACGACGAGCCCAAGGCGTTCGAGCCCGTTACCCTCGAACAGATGAACCAGATGGGGCGTCATATAACCATCGCCCAGCTGGCTGCCAGATATACTCCCGGAAACGGCCCCATAGCCATTACCGAAGATCTCTTCATTTCCGGAAAGGTCTGCTCTTCCGACAAGGCAGGCAATATCTACAAGAGTTTCTATATCCAGGACGAGACCGGCGGAATGGAAATCAAGGCCGGCCGCTCCAGCCTCTACAGCGACTATCACGAAGGTCAGACCATATATGTGTTCCTGAACGGTATGACCGTGGGCATGTACGGATACAAGTCCGGCAACTACGGCGGAAACGGAATGGTGCAGGTCGGCCTGGAAGATCCCACTGGAGAATATGAGACTTCCTATATCGAACTCCCTTTCTTCATTGACAAGTACATCTACAAAGGTGAACTTGGCGCTCCCGTCGCTCCGACCACCCTCAGCGAATCCCAGCTGCCTTCGAAGAACGGCACCGTCGCCAGCTGCAAGTATCTTGGCGAGCTCGTCCACCTCGACGGCCTGCAGTATGCCAACAATGTTTTCACCCTGCTCTATCTGAACAGCAACGACAACAAGAAGGAATCTTCCAACCGTATCTTCGTGGCCGACCAGACCTGGGGAGTCAAGACCTGGGCAATGAGCAAGAACCTTATGGGCAAGTATCTCGAATCCGGCCTCTGGGATGCCATCAAGATAGGAAACTCCGGCGACCAGAACTACGGTACCGTGGGTGACCACAAGGACAAGAAAGACCTTCTCGGAAACCTCGTGAACGGCAAGCACTATGGAGACATAGAGCGCCAGGCAGGCACCGTGAGCCAGACCTTCAAGATGGGTAATACCGAGGTCGCCATCCGCACCAGCGGCTATGGCCGTTTCGGCGATTACAAGATTCCCGACGACATCCTGGACGGCAGCAAGACCCTCAGCGTGACCGGCATCCTCACCCTTTATCAGGGAGATATACAGATCACCGTGAATTCCTATGAGGATTTCACCTATGCCGACGGTACCCCTCTGCCCAAAGAAACAATGACTTTCTAAAATGAAAAAATTACTTTACATCGCAATTGCAGCAATGGCGGTTTCAGCTTGTAACACCAACCCCTTCCTCCAGGAATGGGACACTCCTTACGGAATACCTCCCTTCGACAAAATCAAGGTTTCCCATTATATCCCTGCCATCAAGGCCGGCATAGCCGAGCAGCAGGCGGAGATAGATGCCATCGTGGCAAATGAAGAGGCTCCGACCTTCGAGAACACCATAGCTCCTCTCGAACTCTCCGGCCGCACCCTTGCCAAGGTGATAGGAGTGATGTACAATGTTTCCGAGACCGACCGCAGCGACGCGCTCGACGCAGTGGTAGAGGAGTCCATCCCCCTTACCAGCGCTCACGAGAACAATATGTCCTTCAACAAGGCCCTCTACGAGAGGATTGCAGCCGTCTATAATGGCGACCAGTCCAATCTCACCCGCGAGCAGCAGATGGTGCTGAAGAAGCACTTCGAGGCTTTCGAGCGCGAGGGAATCGGCCTTCCCGAGGAGAAGCAGGCGCGTCTTCGCGAGATCAACGAGGCCATCGCCTCCAAGACCCAGAAGATCGGCAACAACATACTCGCCGAGAGCAACGCCTTCAAGGATAAGTTCGGCTTCAGTGTGAGCGCCTATCCCGAGAAGATGACATCTACCGCCGACCGTGCCCTCCGAAAGGAGTACTATGAGGCCTACACCACCCGCGGACATCACGGAAACGAGAACGACAACGCCCTGCTTATGGTCGAGGTCATCCGTCTCCGCCAGGAGAAGGCCCGGCTGCTGGGATTCGAGAATTCCGCCAGCTACACCCTCTCCAACAAGATGGCCGCAGATCCTGCCACCGTCGATTCTTTCCTCCGCGGAATCCTGAAGGCATCTACCGCCAAGGCCTGCGAGGAGATTGCCGACATGCAGAAGATCATGGATGAAGATGTGGCCGCAGGCGTACTCCCTGCAGGTTCGAAGATCGAGCCTTGGGACTGGTGGTACTATGCCGAAAAGGTCCGCAAGGTCAAGTATGACCTCGACGACGAAGAGGTGCGTCCTTACTTCCATATGGATTCCGTCCGCAACGGTATTTTCACCTGCGCCAAGCAGCTCTATGGCGTGAACATGGAGAAGCTGGAGGGCGTGCCCGCCTATAACAAGGATTGTGTCACCACCTGGAAGGTGACTGCCGACGACGGCTCGCTCATCGGTATCTTCACCACCGACTATCTGCCTCGCGACAGCAAGCGCGGAGGTGCCTGGATGAATAATATCCGGGATCAGTATGTGGATGCCGCCGGCAACGACGTGCGCCCCATAATCGTGAACGTCGGCAACCTTTCCGAGTATATGAACGTGGATGACGTGCAGACGGTATTCCACGAGTTCGGCCACGCCCTGCACGGGCTGCTGACCAAGTGCCACTATCCTTCGGTGAGCGGCACCAGTGTCACCCGCGATTTCGTGGAGACCTTCAGCCAGTTCAACGAGAACTGGGCATTCCAGCCCGAGCTGCTTGCCAAGTATGCCCGCAACGACAAGGGCGAGGTCATCCCCGCTTCGCTTGTGGAGAAGATCAACAATTCGCTCAAGTTCAACCAGGGATTCATGACCACCGAGCTGGCCGCAGCTTCGATGCTCGACCTCGTGTGGCACGAGACTATGATTCCGGAGGATATCGCCACCCGCGAGCAGGCTACCGAGTTCATCGACAAGCTCGAGGCCGATCTTGCCAAGTCCATAGCTCTCAACCCCGAGATCACCTACCGCTACAGGACGACCTATTTCAACCATATCTTCTGCAGCGGTTACAATACCGGTTACTATGGCTACCTCTGGAGCGAGGTTCTCGACAGGGATGCTTTCAGCATCTTCGAGGCTTCCCCCGACGGGCCTTTCGACCTCTCTCTTGCCAAGAAGTTCAAGGAGACCTTCCTCGAGCGTGGCGGAAGCGAGGAGCCTATGACACTTTACAAGGAATTCGCCGGCCGCGAGCCCGATTCCAAAGCTTTCCTGGTAGGACGAGGATTACTTTAATAACTATTATAATAAATGAAAAACATCGTATTAGTACGCCACGGCGAGAGCCAGTGGAACAAAGAGAACAGGTTCACAGGTTGGACCAACGTAGATTTAAGTGAGAAGGGCCTTCAGGAGGCTCTCGATGCAGGCAAAGCCCTGAAAGAAGCCGGATTCAAGTTCGACATTGCTTATACCTCATACCTCAAGAGGGCTGTCAAGACCCTCAATAACGTCCTCGACGCTATGGACCTCGACTGGATTCCCGTCCAGAAGAGCTGGCGTCTCAATGAGAAGCATTATGGTATGCTCCAGGGACTGAACAAGGCCGAGACCGCTGCCAAGTACGGCGACGAGCAGGTGCTCATCTGGCGCCGCAGCTACGACGTGGAGCCCCTCCCTCTCCCCGAGTCCGATCCCAACTCCGCAACCCAGGATCCCCGCTATGCTGCGGTTCCCGACCAGTACGTTCCCCGTACCGAGGCCCTCAAGCAGTGCATCGAGCGCGTAATGCCTTTCTGGGAGTGCGAAATCTTCCCTATGCTCAAGAAGGTCGACAACATCATTGTCGTCGCCCATGGTAACAGCCTCCGCGGTGTGGTAAAGCACCTCAAAGGTATCTCCGACGCCGACATCGTGAAACTCAACATCCCTACGGCAACTCCGTACGTGTTCGAGTTCGATGACGACCTCAATCTCGTAAAGGATTACTATCTTGCCGACCCCGAGGAACTCGCCGCCAAGCAGGCAGCCGTAGCCAACCAGGGCAAAGCAAAATAAACGCTACAGATGCGTAGTCAGCAATTTCAGCTTCGGGCTTTCGGGCTCGAAGCTGATTTGCTTTTCGCCCATAGCCAGTATGGCTTCGCCGGCTTTGACGGGAGTGCGGGTGCCGTCGGTGCCCAGCACTGAGCCGGAGCCTTCCAGGCACATCACCACATAGAAGTTCTTCTTCACCGCCGCAAGGCCGGAGAGATCTACCGGAACAGGCTTGCTGAGTTCATATACATCCGTGGTGAAGTACTGGCACTTGGCAACCTGTACGCCGGCATTCTCCTTGCGCTCGTAGTCCGTCTTGTACGAAGGATAGACCTTGTAGTCAATGACATCCTTCGCCTGCTCGGTATGGAGCTGGCGGGGTTTGCCGTCCAGCCCGGGACGGTTGTAGTCGAAGATGCGGTAGGTGATGTCGGAGGTCTCCTGGATCTCTGCCAGATAGCATCCGCCGCATATGGCGTGGATGCGCCCTGCAGGAAGGAAGTAAACATCTCCCGGAGCAACCTTATGGTCGGCCAGAACCTCTGTGATGCGGCCCTCGGCGACCAGGCGGACATAATCCTCCTTGGTGATTTCTTTGGAGAGGCCTGCGAGCAGGTGTGCGCCCGGGGCAGTGCCTATCATATACCACATCTCGGTCTTGCCGCGGCACCCGTGGCGCTGGGCGGCTATTTCATCATTGGGATGTACCTGGATGCTCAGGTCCTGTTTTGCATCGATGAATTTGATGAGCAGGGGGAATTCCTCCCCGTACAGTTCGTTGAGCGTCTTGCCGTCCTCCGGCCCGCCCACGACCTTTGTCTCGTTTCCCTTTACGCCGGATAGCACCCAATTCTCGGTGCCCCACACCAGCGTCTTCAATATCGGTTCGAATTTGTAAATCATTGCAGCACTTAACTACTTGATATTCAGTTTGTTCCTGGTAGGAGAATCGGTAAAATCCGCCGATTCTCCTGCGGGTAATCCGTTGATATACAGCTATTTGCGTGCTGCAATGCGGATCAGTATGCGGAGGAAGCGGAGCCCGAGGCTGCCGATGCCGGCGGACAGGCCGCTTTCGGCAGCTTCCAGACGGACGGCATTCATCTCCTCGGCGCGCTCCAGCTCGCGATGCCCGCCCTTGCCGCTTAGCATCTTGATGAAGGTTCCGCGGAACAGCACCTTCCTAAGTGCAAAGAGGATTACTGCAATCAGCAGAAGGCCTCCCGCGACTATCAGGGCTCCCAGGGCGTAGTTGCCAAGAGCCTCGCCTATCAGCAGCACGCCGCCGAAGGCCAGGGCCGCAAGCGCCAGTATGGCGACTCCCAGTATGAGGAACCAGGCGAGGGTTCCTCCCAGGGCCTGCGAGGCGGTGTCGGCGCTCTTGAGCTTAAGTTGCTCCAGGCGCAGGTCTATGTAATCCTTGGTATCCATAACTCTAGGCTTCTTCTGCAGGTTTTTTCTTGTCTATGGCCTTCTCCAGGGCATCAAGGCCCTTGGAAACGGCGTCCATAGCGCTGTCTGCTACCTCTCCGGCCTTGTTTTTGGCCTTTTCTGCCAGGTCGCCGGCGGCTTGCTTCAGGCGTTCAGCATCTTCCTTGCCTTTGTCGGAAAGGAGATAAGCGGCAGCGAGGGCGCCGATGGCTGCTCCTGCCAGGAATCCGAAGAATGAATTGTTAGCCATATCACTTGAGGTTTTCGATTAGTTCATAGTCGAGGAGGCGCTGCTCCAGGTTCGCGTTCTTGACGCGGATGCGCACGCGGTCGCCCAGGCGGAACACCTTGTGGGTGCGTTTGCCAACCAGGCGGTAGTGCTCTTCGTCGAATTCGAAGAAGTCGGAACGTATCTCCCGCAGGGAAACCATTCCTTCCACCTTGCTGGGCTCTATCTCAACGTACATTCCCCATTCGGTGACACCGGATACGCGCCCGTCGAACTCCATGCCGACCTTGTCCTGCATATATTCCACGAGTTTGTATTTGATGCTCGTGCGCTCGGCATCGGCGGCTATCACCTCGCGCTCGGAGGCGTGCTGGCACTCAGTCTCGTAGTAGGCCTTGTCGGCGCTGTCCTTGCCGGCGAGATACCTGGTGAGCAGGCGGTGCACCATCGTGTCGGGGTAGCGGCGGATGGGGGAGGTGAAGTGGGTGTAGAAGTCGAAGGCGAGGCCGTAGTGGCCGATGTTTTCGGTGCTGTAGCAGGCTTTCGCCATCGAGCGGAGGGCTATGTCCTGGAAGGCTTCCAGCTCGGGTTTGCCTGCGGCGGCCTTCATCAGGGAGTTGATGTTCCTGGCGGCTGCGCGGCCTTCGAGAGAGTCGCCCATCTTGTATCCGAAGCCTTTGGCGAAGTGCCTGAGGCTCTCGAGTTTTTCGGTGTTGGGGACGTCGTGGATTCGATAGACGAAGGTCTTGGCCTTCTTCGATGCCACGCCGTTCATCTGTCCGTCGGTGGCGATGAATTCGGCGACGGTGCGGTTAGCGAGAAGCATGAATTCTTCTATGAGCCAGTTGGCTTCTTTGCTGACCTTTTCGTAAACGTTCACCGGCTTGCCGTTCTCATCAACCTCGACCTTCATTTCCGGCCTGTCGAAATCCACCGCCCCGGCCTTGAACCGCTTTGCCTTCAGTTTTGTGGCCAGATCATTCAGGACCACTATGGCCGTACGGAGTTCGGATTCGGGGTCGGTGCCGGATTTACTGGCAGCGGGGTCTGCGGGTTCACCCTCTGAAGGACATGCCACCCTCGGCAATGTAAGAGGGAGGGGCCCAGCTCCGCTGGGAGGGGTCCCGCGGAGCGGGACTTCTTCAGAGGGTGAACCCGCAGAACCCGCTTCTATGATAGCCTGCGCCTGATCATAATCCAGACGGAAATCCGAATTGATAGCCGTACGGCCTATCCACCTCTTCTTGATCTCCGCCTTAGGCGTAATCTCGCAAACCACCGAATAAGTCAACTTATCCTCGTGTGGCCGCAGCGAACAAAGCTTGTTGCAGAGCTTCTCGGGGAGCATGGGGACGGTACGGTCCACCAGATAGACGCTGGTGCCGCGCTCGCGGGCCTCCTTGTCCACAGCCGTGCCGGGAGTCACATAGTAAGAGACATCCGCGATGTGTATGCCCACCTCGTAGTTGCCGTTCTTCAGCTTGCGGAACGATAGGGCATCGTCGAAGTCCTTGGCGTCGGCAGGGTCGATGGTGAAGGTGAAGGTGTCGCGGAAATCCTTGCGGCCCTTGAGGTCCTTGGCAGTTATCTCTTCGGAGATGCTGTCGGCAGCATCCTCCACTTCTTTCTCGAACTTGTAAGGGAGATTGAACTCCGCCAGGATGGCGTGCATCTCGGTATTGTTCTCGCCGGGCATTCCCAGCACGTCGGCGATGTGGCCCACCGGGGCGGAATCCCCACGGTTCCATCTATCTACGATGGCGGCGACCTTCATCCCGCGCTTTGCGCCGAGTTTTGCCGCCTCTTCGGCATCTACTTCAATATCGTAGGGCATGTTCTTGCTCTGCATCATCACCCAGGCCTGGGCTCCGACCGTGTGGAGGATTCCTACGAACTGCTTGCCGCTGCGCTTCACTATCTCCACGACCTCTCCCTCGCGCTTGCGGGCCGCACGGCCCCCGGCTTTCGACGCCGCCTTGGCGTCCGCCTGGCGCGTGACCGCCACTTTTACTATGTCCCCGTCGAGGGCGTTGCGGGTTTTGGAGGCCTTGACGAAGATGTCGTCATCCTGGCCATCGACAATCACGAAAATGAATCCTTCGCGTGTCATCTGCACCCGGCCTTCGAACACCGGGACGTTCTTCTTGGGTTTTCCGGAACCTTTCCGGACGCTGCGGGAACCTTTCCCGCCTTTATAGTTTCTCTTAGTCATAACATACAAAGTTAATAAAAATAATGACTATCTTTGTTAAGACATAACTATTACCAATCCATGAGAAAGCTCTTCTGTCTGCTGACAGCCATCTTTGTCCTGAGTTCCGCATATGCTCAGGTTAAGCCCATTTGCGGGCCTTATATCCAGAATCCCACCACCACCGGCTTCACCGTAGTCTGGGAAACCAATATGGATGCCGTGGCCTGGGTCGAAGTCGCCCCGGATGACGGCACGCATTTCTACAACTGCGAGCGCCCCAAGTACTACGACCTCCGCGGCTACGGCAACCAGGTGATCAGCAACATCCACAAGATCCGTATCGACGGCCTGCAGCCCGGCACCAAGTACCGCTATCGCATAATGATGAAAGGCGTGCTGAGTTTCGAAGGCCCCGGCAAGGTGGAATACACCCGCCCCTGGGGGAGCGATGTCTATAAGGGCGTCCCCTACGAGGCCTGCACCCTCAGGAAGGACTACGACAAGCTCCGTTTCGATATGTACAACGATATCCACCAGAAGGATTCCATATTGAACGTACTGATGAAGGGCGCCAAGAAGGATGAGGTGGATTTCGTAGTGTTCAACGGCGATATGGTGAGTTCCCTGGCCTGGAAGGAGAAGATACGGGACACCTATCTCGCCACCGGCGCCAGGAACCTCGACGGGCGCATCCCTCTCTATAACATCCGCGGCAACCACGAAATGCGCGGCACCGACACCCGCCACTGGTTCGACTATGTGGATATGCCTCAGGGCAAGCCCTACTTCACGGCCAGCTATGGCAAGTTCCTCTTCATCTTCCTCGACTGCCTGGAGGACAAACCGGACAGCGATATGGAGTATTCCGGCACCATGCTTTCCGATCCCTACCTGCAGGAGCAGGCGGATTGGCTGAAGGAGGTCACCGGTTCCAAGGAATTCAAGAATGCCGCCGTCCGCATTGTGATAGGCCACATCCCTCCTATGAAGGATGGTTGGCACGGGGACCTGAATATGGAGAAGTACTTCGTGCCCATCCTAAACAAGGCGAAGATAGACCTATGGCTCGCCGGCCACCATCATAAGTGGAGAGTGGATGAGCCGGGCACGGTGTCCAGCGCCAATTTCCCCGTGGTGATCAACAAGAACTGCGAAAGGATGGAAGTCTGCGTCAGCGCCGGCGGAATCAATATCGAAACCTTCAGTCCCGAAGGGGTCAAGACTCACGAATACAGCCGGAAAGTATCCCGGTAGTCGATCGTCAGATAAACGGTCCTGGCTACCAGGTGGGCAAAGTATGCTGCCATCAGAAGATGTATGGCGGCAGGGGAGGAGATGCCCGGGGCCAGCACTGCTCCTGCGAGCCATACTCCCAGGAACGCAGCCAGGGCCCATATCATAGCGTTGCGTATGGCGTGGGATGCGGTGGCTCCGATGTAGATGCCGTCCCAGGTGAAGGCGGCGCATCCCACCAGCGGCATTGCCAGCAGCCAAGGGAGATAAGTCCGGCAGGCATCCAGCACTGCGGCATCGTCGGTCATAAGCCTCAGCATCCCCGGCCCTGCCAGGCCATAGATCAGCATCCATATACCCGCGACCCCGAAGCTCCATTTGAAGGTGCCTGCGACGGAGCGCCTCACCATCTCCCGGTCCTTCTCGCCTATGAAACGCCCCGTCAGGGCCTCTCCCGCATAGGCAAAGCCGTCGGTGAAGTACGAGAATATCATCAGCAGGTTCATCATTATGTTGGCGCTGGCCAGCATTACTTCGCCGTAGCGGGAGGCGATTATGGTGTATCCCAGATATATCCCCGTGAAGCACAGCGAGCGTACGAACAGGTCGGTGTTCAGTTTGAAGAAGGCCCCGAAAGTGCCGGCCGCTTCCCCGTCATTGCCGGCCTGACCGGCAATCTTCACCCTATACTTGAACCCGCAGATCCCCAGCGCCAGCAGCAGGCCGGAATACTGCGCGATTACGGTTCCCAGGGGGATGCCTACGAATCCCAGGCCGTCCCAGTTGCCGATTCCGAGGCTGAGTATTATGCTGGCGGCTATGTTCACTATGTTTACCGTAAGGTCGGTGAGCATTGAGCTGACGCTGTCCTGCATCCCTATGAACCAGCCTTTGAGGGCCATCAGGCTGAGGGTCGCGGGGGCTGCCCAGATGCGTATGATGACGTATTGGATGGCTAGCTGGGCAACGCCTGGCGTGGCGTCGCGGAAGATGAGGGCGAGGCGGGAGATGGGCCATTGCAGCACTATCAGCAACGCCGCGAATCCCAGCGCCAGCTTCAGCGCCCTCGCCAGAATACCGGAACACTCGTCCAGTTCGCCCCGCGGGGACCTACCCTCTGAGGGCCTGTCCACCCCCGGACAGGGGCAGGGGGAGGGGCCCATCGCTTGCGATGGGAGGGGCCGGAGCGAGCGAAGCGAGCGGAGTCCCGAAGAGGGTAGTCCCCGACGGGCGGACCGGCCGTACGCCTGGGCTGTGAGGCCGCCGGTGCTGGCGCGGAGGAAGGCGAAGTTCCAATATATGACGCTGAGAAGCATCGCCCCGACCGATATGCCGCCGATGAACTCTGCACTCGAACCGCTCAGGTTATGCAGGTGCCCGGCAACGGCTGTATCTACCAAACCAACCAACGGAACCGTAATGTTCGCCAGTATGCTTGGCAGCGCCAGCCGCAGTATTTCCCGGTCAAGTGGCTTCACTTAACAAATGTACGGGAAATATTTTTATTATTCGTCCGAATTTATGTATATTTGCAACGTCTATTCGTCCGAATTCGTGTTAATAATTGTGGTACATTCGTCCGAATTTATGTAAAATGAAACGCGAGATATATGCAAAACTCCTTGAGTGGAAGTCTCGTAAGGGACATAAACCACTAGTACTTGACGGGGCCCGTCAGGTTGGCAAAACATATATACTTAAAGAGTTCGGAGTCCGGGAGTACAAAAATGTGTCTTACGTTAACCTTGACAAAGATGCAGTAGCAAAATCCGTCTTTGATCCAGACCATGACATCAAAAGAATCATCCGTACTCTTTCTGCCTATACAGGTGTGGATATAGTTCCGGGCGATACTTTAATCATAATCGATGAGATACAGGAGAGTAGCGCGGCATTGGGCTGTTTAAAGTATTTCAAGGAAGAATTCCCTCAGTATGATGTGGCGGTTGCTGGTTCTCTGCTAGGAATATCTATCCACGAAGATCAGTCTTTTCCGGTCGGTATGGTGGAATTTGTCCGTATGTTCCCGATGTCTCTTCTTGAATTTCTGAATGCCACCGGTAACGAGAAACTTACCGAACTTCTCCTGAATCACGACTGGGAATCAGTAAACATTTTAAGCCAACAATATACTGAACTGCTTCGCCAATATTACTATGTGGGAGGTATGCCCGAGGCCGTTGCAGGATACATCGCTGGAAAAGGACTTAAGGCTGTCCGCCAAATCCAGAAAGATATCTTAGCTGGTTACAGAAGGGATTTTTCCAAGCATGCACCAAACAAAGACGTCCCCCGCATCGAGATGGTCTGGGACTCCCTTCCCTCGCATCTGGCCAAGGAAAACAAGAAATTTATCTATGGCGCTCTTCGTAAAGGCGGTCGTGCAAAAGAATTCGAGATGGCCATTTCCTGGCTTAGGGATGCGGGACTGATATACAAAGTTCACCGAGTTTCCAAGATAGAATACCCTCTTAGTTTTTATGAGGATTTCGATGTTTTTAAGGTATTCCCGTTGGATGTCGGTCTATTGGGCGCGATGACTGATGTCCCTGCCTCTCAAATGCTAGTAGGGAACAATGTATTCAAAGAATTCAAAGGGGCTTTCACGGAGTGTTATGTCAACGAGCAGTTGGCCCGCGTCCAGATTCCGGTTTTCTACTATTCCTCCAATGAATCTGAAGTGGAGATAGATTTTGCTGTGCAAACGGAGAACCGCGTTATTCCCATTGAAGTTAAGGCGGAGGAAAACGTCAAATCAAAGTCCCTGAAGACCTACATAGACAAGTATCCGGAACTGAAAGGACTGCGCATCTCTATGCTCAACTATGTCGATCAAGGTTGGATGGAGAATCTGCCATTATACGCAATAGAGGGATACTTTTCTCAATAGCCTTTGCGGAATTTTCCGTCTTCTTCGAGCATTCCCAGATAAGAATTGTAGCGCTCGGCGCTGATGGTCCCGGCATCGACTGCGGCCTTGACGGCGCAGCCGGGTTCGTGAGTGTGGGTGCAGGGGACGAAGCGGCAGTCATCCGCCACGCGCAGCATTTCCGGAAAGTATTTGGCGATTTCTTCCTTTTCCAAATCTACCAGCCCGAACCCCCTCAGCCCCGGCGAATCTATCAGGTAGCCGGAGGCGCCGATAGGATACATTTCGTAAAGGGAGGTGGTGTGTTTGCCCTGCAGATGGGCAAGGGAGATTTTGCCGACCTTAGGGTCCAGGGAGGGGTCTATGGCCTTGACGAGGGAGGATTTCCCCACGCCCGACTCGCCCGAAAACAGGCTCAGCTTGCCGCCGCAGGCCTCCCGGAGTTCGTCTATGCCTTCGCCCGTCTTGCAGGAAGTCTCGATTATGCGGTAGCCCGCTCCTTCGTAGATGCGGTGGAAATCGGCCACCGCTTCGGGTGCATCCGCCTTGTAAAGGTCGACCTTGTTGAGGACTATTATCGCCGGAATCTTGTAAACTTCGCAGGTGACCAGTATGCGGTCGAGGAAGGGGAGTTTGATTTCGGGGAAGAAGAGGCTGACGGCAATCACGGCCTGGTCGAGGTTGGCGGCTATCACGTGTGCCTGCCGGCTCAGGTTCGTCGATTTGCGTATCACATAATTGCTCCGCGGCAGTATCTCCGTTATCACTGCAGCTCCCTGCGGTTGCTGGTACTCCCCCTGAGGGACGTAACACCCGCGGTTCGATAGCGGGGGGACCGTCCCGAAGGGAGGGTGGGGTGAGCCCGAAGGGCGAACTCCCGAAGGGGGAGTACCAGCAACCGCAGAGGGGATGAAGCGGACGCGGTCGCCGACGGCGATGGGGTTGGTCGCGGAGCTTTTCTGCAAACGCACCTTGCCGCGCAACACGGCCGGAAACGGCTCCCACTTCGGAAGCTCGCTCAGCAGATAATGGCTGCCGGCATTCATAATGACCGTCGCGACCCTCTCCTCCATACTACTTCGCCCTCTCCACCAACTTCTCGGCAAAACGCTTCAGCGACTCTGCCCGAACCTTGTTCAACTTAAGCTTGGAAACCGCCTTCTGCGCCTCCTCGGTATAGCGGCGCACCTCGGCCCGGGCATCCTCGTCCACGCCGCACTCTATGTAGATCTTCTTGATGTCCGCTATCTTCGCAGCCTCCTGCCCGGGGGCGACGCATTCGTTGAAGCGCTTCAGGAAGGCCGCTTTCCTGCTGCCGGCCAGCACCTCGCAGGTGCGTACGGTAAGCCAACTCTTCTTGCAGTTCACGATATCCCCTCCTATGGGTTTGCCGAACACTTTCTCGTCGCCGAAGGCATCCAGATAATCATCTGCCACCTGGAAGGCCATGCCCAGCTTGTATCCGTATTCGTAGAGGGCCTCGCAATCCTTCTCGGATGCCTGGGCCATCACTGCGCCCATCTTGGCGGAACAGGCCAGCAGCACCGCGGTCTTTAGGCCTATCATCTTGCAGTAATCTGCCATCGGAACCTCGGAAACCGACTCGAACTCCATATCGAACTGCTGCCCTTCGCAAACCTCGGCCGCAGTCTTGCTGAACAGGGCCAGCACGGCCTCGAGCCTGTCGGCAGGAGCCTTGGCTATGCGCTTGTATGCATCTATCTGCATTACATCTCCCGAAAGGATGGCCGTATCCTCGCCCCACTTCTTCCAAACGGTCTGCTGCCCGCGGCGCAGGGGAGAACGGTCCATAATATCGTCGTGCAGCAGGGTGAAGGTATGGAACACTTCGAGGGCCCCGGCAACCTCCAGAAGCTTAGGGGTTAGCCTGTCCTTGAAGATGGAGTAGGACATCAGGCAGAGCTTCGGACGGATACGCTTCCCGCCTATGGCTATCATATAGCGCAGCGGATCGTAGAGCCCCGCCGGCTCTCCGGGGAACTTTATTTCGGTGAACAGACGCGCAATCGCGCCATCGATGTGTGTTTCGGTAAGCATAACAGACAAAGATAACGAAAAAGCCGGAGATTTAGGCTATCTTTGCCGAAATGAAAATCACTCTGGGCGACATACTTTCGGGCCGGGTGCGGATAGTGGTCCGCAGGCGCAGGGCGAGGCGGAAGCTGGCGGAGACGCCGGAGGTGAAGCGGCTCCGCGCCGAGGCCAAGGCATATCTGCCCGGAAGACTTGAAGAGCTGGCGGAACTGTATGGTTTCCGGTATAACCAGGTGCGTATCAAGCACAATGTAAGCAATTGGGGCAGCTGCTCGGTCAAGGGAAACATCAACCTTAACCTTAACCTGATGCGTCTGCCGGAAGAACTCCGGGACTATGTGATGCTCCACGAGCTCTGCCACCTTAAGCACATGAATCACGGTCCCGAGTTCCACGCCCTTCTGGAGAGCGTCTGCCCGGACCATCTCGCCCTGCGCAAAAGGCTCAGGGAATATAAGCTAATCTAGGCGTATGCTTACCGAGCGCAGCTGCTGCCAGCCGGATGCATCGGTCACCCTTATCATAAAGTGATACTCTCCCGGATCGACATCTTCGGGAATGTCCAGCCAGAACTCGGCCTCGTAGTAGGTCTCTCCCGACGGAATCTTATAATCCTGGTTGAACACCCAGGGATTGACGGGTTTCTTTACCGGATCCTGCTTGCACTCTCCTGCCTCGGTGCCGTGGGTGTGGTGGTCGAAGTTGTTATGCACTTCGATATTGAAAGCCCCCAGCTCCTTGTTGTCGGAGAAGGCGCAGCAGAAGGGAATGGCCGTGCCCCGCACGAATTGCTGGCAGTTAAGAGGGCAGCTGCGGTCCTCTACCGGAAGGATGGACGGCGGAACCAGATCCTTTGATGGAGAGCTGCTGCACGCACAGAGCGCGCACAGCAGCATAATAGAAACAAACTTATTCATCGTGATGCTCATGTTCGTCGAATTCTACAACCTCGATATGGGCTTCGGCAAGAGTGGTCTGACCCTTTTTGTCGGTAACGGTGAAATGCAGGTGATACTCTCCCAGGGGGGCTTCGGCGGGGATGTCGATATGCTCGTGGAATTCGGTGTTCTTGACTCCTATGTACTTGCCCTCGGTGTAGGATTTCTCAATCTCGTAGCCACCATCTTCCTTGTGGATTTCCACGTCGATGCGCTTGATAAGCCCCTCGGCCACGATGTCCGCCTCGAGGTGCATATCGTCGCCGCGCATTGCGTGCCTGCTGTTGTCGTGGCCAACCTCGGTGAGGGTGATGACGGGTTTGGCCGTGGCCTCATCCTTCTTGCAGGAGATGGCCAGGACGGCAAATACGATAATTGCGGAAATAGCGAGGATTATATTCTTTTTCATAATGATTCTTGTTTTAAAATTCGAGTCCCAGCATAAGTGATGCGTTAATCCCAGGCTCCGGGACTCCTATGAGCCTGTAATAACTGGTATGGTCGTAATATCGCCGGTTCAGGAGGTTCTCCACCTGGATGCCGGTCTTGAGAAGTACGGAGCCGACAGAGAAACTCTTGCCGGCAGAGAGATTGATGGTATACCAGCCCTCCGTGGGCTTTTCGGGAGGGACTATCTCGTCCTGCCTTCCGGCCACGCGCAGGCCGGCCAGCACGAAACCATCCTCGGAGAAGGTATACCGCAGGTCGAAAGCGGCCCTCCAAGGGGGACAGAAGGGGAGGGTGTATCCTTTCTTGGCACCGGACATCTGCCGTGCATAGAGATATTCCCCCCTGGCCTCCAACTCCAGGAAGTTCAGCGGCTTCCAGGACAGCTGCGCTTCGAACCCGCTCCGGAACACTTCGGCCTGGGTGTAGCTGTACATCTGCAGGCCTTCATAATAGTCGGAACCGGGGTTGAGGTAGATGTAGTTGGGGAACCAGTTCAGGTACGGATCCAGGCGGAAAGATATCTTCCGGCCCATCCAGTTGATGCTGGCGTCGGCCTGATAAGACTCTTCCGGCCTCAGGTCCGGGGACCCTTTTTCGTATCGGAAAATATGGTAGTTCACGCCGTCCGCCCCGAGTTCCTTGGGGATGGGAACGCGGAAACTCTTGCCCAGGTTGGCCTTCAGCACCCATCCGGCCGGACTCCAAGCGGCCCCCGCGGACCAGGTGAAGCTGTCGAAGTGCCGGGAGATGTCGCCGGAGCGCTGCTTATATACCGGAGTGCCGCCCTCGTCCGGAGTGGTGAACCAATCGGTGTAACCATGGATATCGGTACGGACGTGGTCGTAGCGCACGCCGGCATTGAAGTTCAGCTCGTCCGAGACGCTGTGCCTGTCGGTTACGGACACTCCGCCCGAAAGGGTTTCGAAGTCGGGGATGATGAATCCCCATCCGCCCCGCCGGTTATGCTGGAATTCGCCGTCCAGTCCTGCCTGGAGCAGGTTTTCCGGCGAAAGGGCTATCTTCGCGCCCAGTTTCCCCGTGAAGGTGTGCTTGCGGAAATCCCTTTCCAAGTCATCCGGAGGGACGGGCATATATCCGTGCGACACGCTCTCCGACCGTTCCTGGCGGTGGTTCATCTGCCAGGCCAGGTCCCCGTCCATGGTGAAACCGTTCCCGTGGAAGTGGGAATGGTTGTGCACCGTGAGATGGTTCACGCTCTGATAGGGGAGGTCGATGTCCCGCAGGGAGGCGTCGTAGTCTATCTGGGACAGGCGCACCTCCAGGCCGTGGGCATTGGCGAAGAAGCCGCTCTTGGCCCAGGTGTCCGACACTTTGAAATCGTTACGGAAGCTAGGGCTCACATATCCCAGGGTGAGGGATGCATCCTTCTCCTGCCCGGCCGTATTGCGCAGGGTGCCATCCTTCAGGGGAATCCTGTAGGAGTAGTACTCGATCTCGTCGGCGGGAACCTTGTAGTCGGCGTAGTCGGAGCCGGTCAGATGCAGTTTCCAGTAGAAATGCTCCTTGCGCCCCTGCAGGCGGGCCGAGATTCCGGCCGACTGATTGTTGCTGCGCCCGAAGAGATTCACCCTCCCTTCGAAGGGCTTCAGCGGCAGATAATTGGTGTATATCCCCAGCACTCCGCCTATGGCATCCGAGCCGTACATAAGGGCTCCGGGGCCTTTGACGACCTCCACCCGGTCGATGGCGAACTGGTCTATCTCCAGCCCGTGGTCGTCGCCCCACTGCTGCCCTTCGTGCTTTATGCCGTCCACCGCCACTGCGATGCGGTTGAATCCCAGACCGCGGATGGCAGGCTTGGACTGACCCGAGCCTATGGCGCGGGCCTGCACGCCGGGGATGGCGCTGAGGCTCCCGGCGAGGGTGCCGGAGAAATTGTTTTCTATGTAGTTTCGGCCGACCTCCACGCTGCCCAGGCTAAGGTGCATCAGCTCCTGGCGCTTCGACTCACCATAGATGGTGGCCGGGCCTAGGACTTCGGTGCTGTCCTGAACCTGCAGCAGCACGATGGCAGCCAGGATGGTTGCAATCATACTTATCCGTTAAAATGTTCTTTTTCCGATAATCAGGCGAAAAAGAGCACCGGGGGAGCCCGGGAACGGGTATGGCGGATGTGGGAGGAAACTGCAGCCCACTGCGGACGGGGCGCCAGACCGCTCAGCAACATTGCCGGAGGCAGAACCAGGGCAGCCAGAGCCAGCACGAAGGGCAGCCCGAGGAAATGGCAGAGCAAGCAATCGGAAATACCGCTCTCCACGGCAGCTATGTGCCCGGGATGGGGAATGTGATGCTCGCATTGCTCGCAGCGGGGCTCTTCGATATGGGCGGGATGGGTGTGGAAGGCGGACAGCAGCAGGGCGGTCAGGAATACCGCCAGCAAAAAGGTAGAGATTATGTGTCCGTACTTCCGCATGAGGACTGCAAAGATATAACAAATCCGGAAAAATCCGTATTTTTGTAAGATATGGACAGGAAAGAACTGGAAATAATGGCGCCCGCGGGCAATTTCGAATGCCTGCAGGCCGCTATTGAAGGCGGGGCCGATTCGGTTTACTTCGGAGTAGGGAATCTGAATATGAGGGCGCATTCGGCGAACAATTTCGCCCCGGGCGACCTCAGGGAAGTCACGCGCATCTGCCGCGCGGCCGGCGTGAAAAGCTATCTGACGCTGAACATCTGCCTCTATCCCGAGGACCTTCCTGCTATGCGGGAGGCCCTGGACAAGGCCAAGGAGGCCGGGGTGGACGCCATAATCGCCTCCGACATAGCTGCCATAAGCTACTGCAGGCAGATAGGTCTCGAAGTCCATATCTCCACCCAGCTTAGCATCTCGAACCTCGAGGCCGTGCGCTTCTACGCCCAGTTCGCAGACGTGGTGGTGCTGGCCCGCGAACTGAATCTGGACCAGGTTCGCGCCATCTACGACGGAATAGTGCGCGAGCAGATAAAGGGCCCTTCCGGCAAGCTGGTCCGCATAGAGATGTTCGCCCACGGCGCCCTCTGCATGGCCATTTCCGGGAAATGCTACCTGAGCCTCCACACCGCCGGGCAGTCCGCCAACCGCGGGGAATGCATACAGATATGCCGTCGCGGCTACGGGGTCACCGACCTCGAAACCGGCAACGAACTCAACATAGACAACAAGTATATAATGTCGCCCAAGGACCTCTGCACCATAGAGTTCCTGGGCAGGATAATAGAATCCGGCGTCAAGGTCTTCAAGATAGAAGGCCGAGCCCGCAGTGCGGAATACGTGAAGCGCACCGCCCAATGCTACAGGCAGGCGGCGGATGCGGTCTGCGACGGCAGCTTCACCCCTGAAAAAGCCGCGGAGCTGAAGGGCCGCCTGGCCGAGGTGTTCAACCGCGGATTCTGGGACGGATACTATCAGGGCGCCTACCTGGGCCAGTGGAGCGACGTCTATGGCTCCCAGGCCACCCGGCGCAAGGTGTATGCCGGCAAGGTGACCAACTGGTTCGACCGCATAGGCGTGGCCGAAGTCACCGTGGAAAGCGCTCCCATAAAAGTAGGCGACGATCTTATGGCCATAGGCAGCACCACCGGGGTGGTGGAGTTCAAGGCGGAGGACATACGCGTCAACTTCGAGCCCGTGCGCGAGGCTCCCAAGGGCAGCAAATGCTCCGTGGGTCTGCCGGAAGGCAGCCGCCTGCGTCGGGGCGACAAGGTATACATATGGGAGGAAGTGGAACGGATTATGCAGTAAAGGACAAATCGTATGAAAAAGACTATCATCATCATATCCGCCCTGCTGGCATTCTCGCTAAGCGCCGGGGCACAATCCAAATTATTCAAGCTGGGACAGGCGGTGGAGGTCAATACCGCCATACTCCAGGAGCTTAACCGTACCTACGTGGACACCCTTCCCGTGCAGAGGATGACCCAGGCCGGCATCGACGCGATGCTCGCCACCCTCGATCCGTACACGGTATATGTCCCCGAAGAGGAAAACGAGGACTTCGAGCTGATGATAGGCAAGACCTACGGCGGCATCGGGGCCATTATCTACAAGCCTAAAAAGGAAGAGCCCGTGCTGATCAACGAGCCTTACGCCGGCTCTCCTGCGGCCCGTGCCGGCCTGCAGTGCGGCGATCAGATACTCACCATCGACGGCCTCAGTACCATAGGCCTGACCGCCTCCGAGAGCAGCGAGAAGATGAAGGGCAAGCCCGGTACCCAGGTAGTCTTCCTGGTGCGCAAGGTGCGCAGCGGCGAGGAAAAGACCATTACCATCACCCGCGAGAAGATACATATTCCCGACATCGAATATGCCTCCCTGCTGGACGGCACCAAGACCGGATACATCCGTATCGGAGGCTTCACCGACGGGCTGGGGAACGACTTCCGCTCCCGCGTCGCCAAGCTTAAGGCGGAGGGGATGGACAAGCTGGTGATAGACCTCCGCGGCAACGGCGGCGGCCTGATGCACGAGGCTGTGGGCATAGTGTCCGCCTTCGTGCCCAAGGGTTCGCTGGTGGTCAGTTCCAAGGGCAACTCCCTGGTGGGCGAGCAGCAGATGGTTACCAAGCAGGATCCCGTGGACCTCGAGCTCCCCGTGATAGTGATGGTGGATTCCGGTTCGGCATCCGCCTCCGAGATCGTCTCGGGCGCACTGCAGGACCTCGACCGCGCTACCATAATGGGCACCCGCACCTTCGGCAAGGGACTGGTGCAGAGCATACGCCCCCTGCCTTACAACGGCCAGCTGAAAGTGACCACCGCCAAGTATTATACTCCCTCCGGCCGCTGCGTGCAGGCCATAGATTATGCCCATCGCAACGAAGATGGCAGCGTGGGGCACATCCCCGATTCGCTGACCCACGAGTTCCGCACTGCCCGCGGGCGCATAGTGCGTGACGGCGGCGGCATCACCCCCGACGTCAAGATAGAAGGCAAGGAATACAGCCGCCTGGTGTATTCGCTGGTGGTGAACGGAGTGGTGGAGCAGTATGCGATGGAGTTCGTGAAGACCCACGAGAGCATCCCCGCAGCCAAGGACTTCCATCTCGAGGACTACGATGACTTCGTGGCCTTCGCCGTCGGCAAGGATTTCGATTACCGCTCCTCGGCCCGCACCTACTTCGACCAGATGGTGAAGCAGCTGGAGAAGGACGAGATGGCGGATGTGGCCAAGGACGAGATAGAATCTATGCGCAAGGCCCTGGAGATTTCGAAGGAGGCCTTCCTGCGTATGAAGAAAGACGAGATCATCCCCTTCATCGAAAGGGAGATAGCCATACGCTACTGGTATCAGGAAGGCGGCGTGGAGGTTGACATCCGCTACGACGACGCCCTCCGCACGGCACTCTCATCCCCTCTGATATGAAACTGATATTCGCCACCGGGAACTCCGGCAAACTGCGCGAAGCCCGCGAAATCCTCGCTCCTGTGGGCATAGAAGTCGTTTCTCCCTACGATCTGGGCCTCACCAAGGAACAGGTGGACATAGAGGAGACGGGCAATTCTTTCGAAGAGAACGCCATACTCAAGGTCCGCAATCTGTACGGGCTTTGCGGCCAGCCTTGCTTCGCCGATGACAGCGGCCTCGTGGTGGACGCCCTCGGCGGAGCCCCCGGCATCTATTCCGCCCGCTATGCTTCGCTGGACGGCTTCGGAGAGGATCATAATTTCGCGTCAAATATCGACAAGCTCTTGCATAAGATGCAGGGCGTACAGGACCGCAGGGCCCGCTTCGTATGCTCCGTCGCTTTGATACTGCCGGAGGCAGGCGGAATCAAGCAATTCTACGGAACCTGCGAAGGACGGATAGCTATGGAGCGCGCGGGATGCGGCGGCTTCGGCTACGACCCTGTATTCATCCCCGATGCCTATCCCGACCGCACCCTTGCCGAGGTGGACGAGGATGCGAAAAATGCCATCTCCCACAGGGGGAATGCCCTGCGGAAGATGCTCGAAGCCTTGAATTCCTTATAACAAGAAGAACAGGCAGACGCCTGCCATGCTGACCGCAACGCCAAGGACCTCCTTGAAGCGTATGCGTTGCTTGTAGATGAATGCGTAGGGAATCAGTATCAGCACCGGCGACAGTGCCATCAGCGTGGATGCTATGCCTGCGTCGGTGTATCTCACCGCCATCAGCGACAGCGACACTCCCAGCACCGGCCCGAAGAGGGTGAGTATCAGCACGAATAGCATCCCCTTGCGGTCCTGCAGCGAGCTTTTCAGGCGGGGAAGACCGTGCTGCAGGCTCATCAGCAGCAGGAATCCGGCCCCTCCCACCAGGGCTCTTATCATAGTGGAGGCGAAGGGAAGCATAGTGTCCATAGCGGCCGGCGCATCCGCCGGAACTGCATCCGCATAGTACTGTACACCCACCTTGCTCAGCACCAGCCCAACGCCTTGGCCCAGGCCTGCGCCCAAGCCCAGCAATATCCCTTTCAGGGGAAGGGAGACGGTGAAATGATGCCCGCCGTCGCGGCTGAGTATGGAGATGGCTATGCCGCTGAGGGTTACCAGCATCGCGAGCCCCGCCTTCCAGCTGAGGGTCTCTCCCAGTATGATCCATCCGGCAATGGCCGCGAAGGGAGGAGCCAGGGTCATGAAGAGCTGCCCGAAGCGCGCCCCTATGCTGATATAGCAGTTGAACAGGCACCAATCCCCGAAGACATATCCCACTATGGCCGACATCGCCAGCCACAGCCAGGCCTTGCCGTCGGCATAGATGGGATAGGGATGGCCTATGGATATCCAGAGCAGGGCGGAGAGGAAAACCATCGCCAGGGCCAGCCGCAGTACGTTCGCGGTCATAGACCCCAGGCGATGGCTGGCTTTATCCGCAAATAGGGCCGTGACGGTCCAGGATGCGGCCACCGCGAGGGATATTATCTCTCCGAGATGATTCAAGGGATCAGTCCTTTATGAAGGGTTGCAGATATTCCCAGATCCTGTCCATCCAGGTGTAGCTGCCCGTGCCGGGGGATGCGGTCCTCTGGAAGCAGTGCTGCCTGGTTGCGAGGGTGTGGAGCTCGCTCTGTATTCCCATCGCGCGCATCTTTTCCCAGGCCTTGACCGAGTTCATCGACGCCCATCCGTCGGCATCTCCGTGGATGAAGAGCATGGGGGCGGTGCTGAGGTCGAAGTTGAATTCCGGGGCAAGCACTGCGCTGTCGTCATTGCCGCCGCCGGTGTTGGGCTTGTTGAGGCCGTCGGTCAGGGCATAGGCGGGATATATGCCTATTCCCCACTGCACGTTGCAGGGGAGCTTGTCTATCTTGTCTATGGGATGATAGCTCTTCTGCCTGGAGGAGGTGACACCCATAAGGGTCAGGTGTCCGCCGGCGGAGGAACCCATTATGCCTATGCGCTTGGGGTCGAGCCCGTGTTCGGCAGCCTCGTTGCGTACTATGCGTATGGCCCTCTGGAGGTCCTGCCAGGCGGTAGTGTGCTTGGCGAGGGGCTTTGCGGGGCGGGGAGTGCGGTACTTCAGGGTGACCACGGTCACGCCCATAGAGTTGAGGAAGCGGCGTATGGGAGCGACCTCGAATCCGTCAGGGTCGTTGCCGGTATAGGATCCTCCGGAATAGATTATCTGTATCGCGTTGGTGCTGCGCTGATGAGGGAAATGCCATTCGATATAGGGCTCGCACTGCTTCTCCTGGCGGTCGGGCATCTTGCCCTCGGGCCAGATGGCTTCTTTCTTGTATCCGGCGCGGTCCTCGTCCGAGGCGAAGCGATCCATCAGCAGCTCCTCGGGCGCTACGGGGCCGAAGAATCCCATCTGGGTCATGAACTCCACGGCACGCTCGAAGCCATATGCTCCGTGGGCCTTGTTGGGATAGAGGTGCAGCTCCGCGGGGATGCCCATACGGCGCAGCTGCCTGTAAACCTGGGTGGAACCGTTGGGAGTGTAGGGATCCTTTCCTCCGTGGTGCAGGCTTATGGGGCAGGTATGGTCGTCGAACTTGAAGACCTTGCTGATGGTCACATCCGGGCCATAGCCGTCGCGGGTGGCGGGGGTGCCGGCCTCACCGTCGGTGGTTACGTATGCCGGGGCGTTTGCAACCGCCCAGTTGATATGGCAGGGGAGCTTGTCCAGCTCGTCTATGGGCTCGTATGCAGGAGTCTGGGAACTGGTGGCCAGAAGAAGGGTAAGATGCCCTCCGGCCGACATTCCCACGGCGCCTATCTTTTCGGGGTCGAAGCCGCGCTCCTTGGCCTGGCTGCGCACCATACGCACGGCCCTCTGGCCGTCTTCCCATGCGGTCTGGTAGATGGGAAGGCCCACGGGGCGGGGAGTGCGGTAAACGAAGTTGACGCACTGTACGCCAAGAGCGGTGAGCGTCTCGCGCCAGTACTTTATAAGGGACATATCGCAGCAGTTCTGATAGGCGCCGCCCGAGATGAGTATCATACAGGTGCCGTTAGGCTTGGCGGGCTTGTCGAACCATTCCAGATAGGGAATGCGGTAGTTGTCAGGGTTGAATCCGTCCGCCTTGACTTCGGACGTCATCGCGGCAATTTGGTTAGATTGCGTGTCGGGCATTTTGCCCTTGGGCCAGATGGCCTGGCGCTCCCACGCTGAAAGCTGAAGCGTACAGCAGAGGAGCAGTAGTAGGTAAAGAGTTTTTTTCATATTCCAAAGTTAAGGAAAAACTTGCGATTATCTGTACAAATCTCCCAGCACGGCCAGGGAGCGTATGTTGAGGGGGATTTCCAGATGGGCGGAGAGGTAGCGCAGCAGGCTGTCCGCTATGGCGCTGCGTTTCTTGCCGTTCAGGGGATAGACCATGAACTCGGGCAGGGGGGAACCGAGAAGTTCCTGGATTTCGCGCAGGTTGTCCCCTGCGAAGGGAGCAATGTCCTCGAATGCGGGCGAGAAGCCCAGCACGGATATCAGTTCCATCAGCCAGCGGAGATGGAAGTTGCGGAAGTCCCCCTTGATGGCGTCGAGTGTGAGAATGCTGCGCACGCACCAGTCGTAGAGTCCGTCCTCGGCGGCACCGTCCTGCAGGGCCCTCCACAGGACCTCGCTCATAAAGAGGGTGATGGCGTTCTTGTCGAGGTCGGAGCGCAGCCCGTTGAGGGGATGCAGGGGGGAGACGCCCCTCAGCCTCCGGAGCTCGGACCTGCGGTTCTCGACTTCCTGCGCTTCCAATATGCTGAAAGGCATATAGAGGGCTTTGGAACCGCCTTTGCGTACGGTGACGATGAAACTCCTCCTGCCGTATTCGCGGCTCAGGCAGTGCAGCACCAGGGAGCTGTCACCAAGTTTCGTAGTGTTCAGTACGACGAGTTCCATATATACTTACAAATATACTGATTTCCGCAGATTTTTCTTAACTTTGAAAGTTTGGTGTTTACCTAATTCAGTAATCAGTATGAAAAAAGTATTGTTTACAGCCTTGGCTGCAATCCTTTGCGCCGTCGCTGTCGCCAATGAGACTCCTCGTTGGCTCCGCCAGAATTCAATATCTCCCGATGGGAGCAAGGTCGCTTTCGTGTACCAGGGCGACATCTGGATGGTCCCTGCCGCCGGCGGCGAGGCCGTGCAGCTCACGACCAATCCCGCCCACGACACCGAGCCACTCTGGAGCCCGGACGGCCAGTACGTGATATTCGCTTCGTACCGTGAGGGTTCGAAGGATATCTGGGCCGTGTCCATCAAGGGCGGCGCGCCCAAGCGCCTCACCGACTACGGCGGAGCCCAGACTCCTTTTGCAGTATCGGCCGACGGTAAGATTTATTTCGGGGCTTTCTATCAGATGTCCGCCACTTCTAGCGCCTTCCCCAAGGGAGCGCCGACTTTGTACAGCATCGATTTCGCAAAGGCCCTCGCTGCCCCCAACGGCAATCTGCCCGTGCCCGAACGCGTGTCTTCCGAGCGCGCCTGGAGCGTTGCCGTCAACAAGGCCGGAGTTATTCTCTACGAAGATTATGTCACTCCCGAGGATCCCTACCGCAAGCACCACACATCTTCCGCAGCCCATAACATCTGGAAACTGGAGAATGGTAAATATACCAAACTGACCGATTTCATAGGCGAGGACAGGTCGCCCGTGTTCGCTCCTGACGGCGTGCACTACTACTACCTGAGCGAGCGCAGCGAGACTGCCGTCGAGCCCAATGGCTGGGCTGCCGACGCCAATGTATGGAAGTCCGACATCAACGGTGCCGCCCCCGTGCGCGTGAGTTCTTTCAAGGACAACCCCGTCCGCTACCTCAGCATCAGCAACGACGGCACCCTGTGCTATTCCTGGAACGGCGATCTCTACACCCAGAAGGAGGGCTCCGAGCCCAAGAAGCTGGAGATCTCCATCAAGAAGGATGAGTTCCAGCGCGAGCATACCTACCGCATCGCATCTTCTCTTTCCGGCCTGACCGGTTTCGATGCTTCGCCCAACGGCAAGGAGGTCGCGGTCGTGTGCCGCGGCGACGTATATGTGACTCCTTTCGAACTGGGGGACACCCGCCGCATCACCGACACTCCCGAGGCTGAGCGCGACGTCTGCTTCGGCAAGGACGGCCGCAGCATCTTCTATTCCTCCGAAAGGGACGGCGAGTGGGCTATCTACAAGACCGAACTCACCGACAAGAAAGACAAGCTCTTCACCTTCTCCACCGAGTTCAAGGAAGAGCGCATCACCCCCAAGGGCCAGATCTGCTTCGCCCCCCAGGTATCTCCCGACGGCAAGTGGCTGGCATATCTGCGCAACCGCACCGCCATCGTCGTCTGCAGCACTGACGGCGGCAAGGAGAAGGTCCTTCTCCCCGAAGGTGTCAACTACTCCTACTCCGACGGCGACCTCTCCTTCGAGTGGAGCCCGGACAGCCGCTACATCCTCTCCAACTATCAGGGGGACCAGCGTATGTACAACGATGATGTCTGCCTCATAGAGGTGGAGACCGGCAAGCTTACCGACCTCACCCTGAGCGGATATTCCAACGATAATTTCAAGTGGGCCCTGGGCGGCAAGGCTATGACCTTCACCTCCGACAAGCTCGGCTACCGCAGCCACGGCAGCTGGGGCGCAGAAGGCGACGTCTTCATTATGTTCTTCGACGAAGAGGCCTACAATAAATTCACCCGCAGCGACGATCTCAACAAGATCGAGGACCTGCTGAAGGATGACAAGAAGGCTGCAAAGGAGAAGAAGAAAGAGGAGAAGGAGGCTGCCGACAGCACCAAGGCCAAGAAGCCCGAGAAGGTGGAACTCGAACTCGAAGGACGTTTCGACCGCATAGTCCGCCTTACCCGCAATTCCGGCCGCCTGGGTGATTACTATCTCACCCCCGATGGCAAGAAGATATACTACAGCGTCCAGCTCGAGAAGGGCAGGGACCTCGTCTGCGTCGATCTCAAGGACGGCAGCGTAAAGGTCGTCAAGAAGGGTTTCGGCGGCTTCTTCGCCCCTTCCCGCGACGGCAAGAACCTCTTCGTCATCACCCGTCTGGGCGTTGCCAAGGCCGATCCCAAGAACCTCTCCACCAAGTCCATCAGTTTCCGCGGGGAATTCGAATTCTTCCCCGACAAGGAGCGCGAATACATCTTCGAGCATTGCTGGAGGCTGGTCAAGGAGAAGTGGTATGTGGCCGACATGCACGGTGTCGACTGGGCAAAGGTGGGCGAGAACTACCGCCAGTTCCTCCCTTATATCACCGACAACTTCGCATTCCGCGAGCTGCTCTCCGAAATGCTGGGCGAACTTAACGGATCGCACACCGGAGCCCGCTACGGCGGTTCTGCGGTGGGCACCGGCCATCTCGGAGTCATCTTCGACGAGAGCTACACGGGCAAGGGCCTCAAGGTCAAGGAGTTCCTTCCCAACAGCCTGCTCAAGGCCGCCGCTCCCGAAATGAAGGAGGGGGATCTGATCCTCTCCGTCGAAGGCAAGGCCATCGAGCCCGGCACTCCCTGGTACAGGGCTCTCGCCCGCAAGCACGGCAAGCGCATCATCCTCGGCATCAAGGCGGATGGCAAGAAGAAGGATATACTCGTCACCCCCAGCTCCAATGATACCGAGGCCCTCTATCAGAGATGGGTACGCAATAACGAGAAGCGCGTGGAGCAGCTTTCCGGCGGCCGCGTGGGCTATGTGCACGTGCGCGGGATGAACTCCGCCAGCTTCCGCGAGGTCTATTCCAAGGCCCTCGGCAAGTACCGCACCTGCGATGCCCTGATCGTGGATACCCGCAACAACGGCGGCGGCTGGCTGCACAACGACCTGGCCACCTTCCTGGACGGAAAGAAATATACCGAGCGCAAGGTCCACGATGTCTATATGGCCCCCGAGCCCTATGACAAGTGGGTCAAGCCTTCCTGCGTGGTGGTCTGCGAAGCCAACTATTCCGACGCCTGCGGATTCCCTTACTGCTACCGCGCCCTCGGTACCGGCAAGATCATCGGTGCCCCCGTGCCCGGCACTGCCACTTCCGTTTGGTGGGAGACCCAGGTGGACAACTCGCTGGTGTTCGGCGTGCCTCAGATCGGCTCCTGGAGCGTTGCCAACGGCCGCTATCTGGAGAACCTCCAGCTCGTCCCCGACATCGTGGTCTATAACGATCCCGAGAGCGTCGAGCGCGGCGAGGACAAGCAGCTCGAGGCTGCCGTGGCCGAAATGCTCAAGGAAATAGGCAAATGACAGGCAACCGCGGATTCCTGGCCCTCAGCCCTCTTCTGGTATTCCTGGGAGTGTACCTTGTGTCATCCTTCTTCGCGGGGGATTTCTACAAGGTGCCGGTCGTATCCGCGTTCCTCATATCCGCCGTATATGCCATAGCCCTTACCAAGGGCAAGAGCATCGAAGAGCGGGTGGCGGTTTTCTCCCGCGGTGCGGGGGACCGCAACGTGCTGCTGATGATATGGATATTCGTGCTGGCCGGGGTGTTCGCTTCGACCGCCAAGTCCATAGGCAGCATCGATGCCACCGTCGCCTTCACCCTCAGGGTGCTTCCCGGCAAGTTCATATTGGTAGGCCTTTTCCTGGCCGCCTGTTTCATATCGATGGCAATCGGCACCAGCGTGGGAACCATAGTCGCGCTGGTGCCCATCGCCTCCGGCCTCGCTTCCGGAGTCGGTGCACCTCTGCCTCTCGTGGTCGGAGGGATAGTGGGAGGCGCCTTCTTCGGGGACAATCTCTCCTTCATCTCCGACACCACCATAGCATCTACCCGCAGCCAGGGGTGCTCCATGAAGGATAAGTTCCGGACGAACATCTGGATTGCCGGGCCCGCGGCGGTGCTGGTTTCCCTCCTTTATGTCTATCTGGGGCTGGGATACAGTGCCGGCCCGCATCCGGGGGATTACAATCTGCTGCTCGTGCTGCCTTATCTGGCAGTGATAGCGCTGGCGCTCTGCGGGATGAACGTGCTGGAAGTGCTGGGCGTGGGAATCGCGCTGAATGCGCTGATCGGTCTTACCTTGGGGCGTTTCGGATGGCTGGGTTTCCTGCAGTCGGCAGGTTCGGGCGTGGCTTCGATGGGAGACCTCATCATAGTTACGATGCTGGCCGGCGGGGTGCTGGAGATAATTCGCACCAACGGCGGCATCGAATACATCATCCGCATCCTCACCAACAGGATTTCCGGCCGCCGCGGGGCTGAGTTCAGCATCGCGGCGCTGGTAGGACTCGCGAACATCTGCACGGCGAACAACACCATAGCCATCATCACCACCGGCCGCATCGCGCACGACATCGCCTCGCACTTCAAGGTCGATCCCCGCAAATCCGCCAGCATCCTGGATACCTTCTCCTGCATTATCCAAGGAGTGCTGCCCTACGGCGCGCAACTGCTGATGGCCAGCGGCCTCGCCGGAATCGGCGTCACCTCCATCATCGGCAATCTCTTCTACCCCCTCGCCCTGCTGTTTTTTGCCATACTCGCCATCGTCCTGGGCTTCCCCTCCGCCCCCTCCTCCGCCCGCCGCTCCTCCGCCTGCCGCCGCTCCGCTGCCGCCCGCCGCTTCGCTGCCGGGCGCTCCTCCGCTCCCTCCTCCGCCGGCCGTCGGCCTTGACGTTGGCCGTTCCGCCTTTGGCCTTGACTCTGGCCGTTCCGCCGCTGGTCGTTCCGCCGTTGGCCGTTCCGCCGCTGGTCGTTCCGCCGTTGGCCGTTCCGCTGGCCGTTCTTCCGCCCCGCCTTTCCGCACCCCACTACCACGCGTCACCTCGCCCCGCCACCACGCGTTGTCGCACCCCATCCGTAACCAAAAACCGCCCTTTTTGGTTACGGAACTGTCTGCAAACCCCATCGGTAACCAAAACCCCGCCTTTTTGGTTACGGAATTCCACGTCGCGCAGCCGAACTGGCGTTCTGAACTGGCGCTTCGGCCGGGGCCCTCACGGTACCGGCCGCCTTGTGTGCCCCTGGTCATCTTCGCTGCCCCTTGCCCTCTTCGCTGCTTCACCGCCCTCAGCACCGCCCCTCCATGGGGTTCTGATGGGCAAGGTCCCCACCACGAAATTAGACCTTGCCCGACCGGGCCCCACGAAATGGAATCCCGGAAAGGTCGGGCATGGGAAGGGCGGGAACGGCGGATGATATACGTGTATCACAGGGGTTGGTAGGGAGTATTGTTCGCAAATTGTGGGATTATTTCGTATATTGCGCGAAAAACCGCACCCCGCCCACCCCACGCCCACCTCACCAGCTAACCCCATAGCCCACACCAACCCCAACCTCACCAACCCCAACCCCAACCCCAACCCCAACCCCAATTCCCAACCCCTACTCTACATCCCCCCTCCACTCAAATCATGATAACACCAATCTTAATCACTTACTTCTTGCTCTCGGTGATTCTAGGCAGCCAAAGCGCCGTAGCACAGGAGCCTAAGAATCCTCAGGAACCCAAGAATCCCGAGATAGTCCGGCATATCCACGAGAACCTTCAGAGGGCCGGGATCAACACCAACCCTTACGAGTACCTCCCCACGGAGGAGACTCCGGCCCCTCGCGGCTACAAGCCCTTCTACATCAGTCACTACGGCCGTCACGGCTCCCGTAATGCGTGGGCCAGGGACAGCTATCCCCGGCTGATGAAAGAGTTCGGGGCGCTCCAGGAGGCCGGGCTTCTTACTCCCGAAGGAGAAAAGACTTTCGACCAGATAAAGGAGATAGTGGAACTGCACGCAGGGATGGACGGCCGTCTTACTCCGCGCGGAGCCGAGGAGCACCGCCAGATTGCCGGCAGGATGTACTCTAAATACAAGAGCGTCTTCCACGGCCGCGGACGCAAGGTCAGGGCCATCTCCAGCATAGTGCCGCGCTGCCTGGTAAGTATGTCCGCATTTACCGGAGAACTCCTCTCCCGCGAGCCTGGGCTGGATATGAGCTGGGACACCGGCGAACACTTTATGAAGATCTGCAGCACCGAAGACAGCAGATACACCCAGAAATCCGTCCGGAAACTCCTCGACGAGCAGGCCCGCAGGCACGTCCCGGACACGGCCGCATTCATGAAAAGGCTGTTCACCGACCCTGCCGCCGCCCGCGGCATAATGACGGATCCGGTACTCACGATGCGCAAGACCTTCGACATCGCTGCCATCCGCGGATCCTATTATATGGACGATTCGATGCTCAGGATATTCTCCGAGGACGACCTGTACTGGTACGCCCAGAACATCTCGATGGACCTGTATCTCCGCCAGTGCAATTCGGTGGAGTGGGGAGACGAGCGTATGCAGCCGGTCCAGCTTCTGGTAGATGACATTGTGACCAAGGCGGATGAGGCCATCGCCGGCGGGGACATCGCCGCCGACCTGCGCTTCGGCCACGAATACCAGCTGCTGGCTATTTCTTCCCGGCTGGGCGTAAAAGGAGTGGCGGAGCGCCGCAGCGCCAAGACCTGCCTGGATTGGCCCGGATATCTGTACAGCCCCTTCGCCTGCAACCTGCAGATGATCTTCTTCCGCAACCGCGGGGGAGAAGTGCTGGTGAAATTCTACCTGAACGAACGCGAGACCAGCCTTATCACCCTCGACGGAGGTCCCTACTACAAATGGGAAGATGTCAAGCAGGCTATCGCATATCATCCCGTGATGGGGGAGGTCGAAGAAGAAGTCGCCACCTCCGTGCCGGAGGTTTCCGGTGTGTGCCAGGCTCCGGACGGAAAGGGCTTCCTCGCCGCATCCGACGAGAACGGAATCTGGTACGTGAGCCCCTCCGGCGAATCCCGCAAGTTCTTCGTATCCTCCGGCTGGCTGGACTGCGAAGGGGTGACGGTGGATCCCGGCACCAAGGATGTCTATTATATAGTGGAAGGCAAGCAGGAGCTGCGCCGCCTCAGCGCCCCGGATTACACCGACGACCAGCTTGTGTTCACCTTGCAGGATGCGGGCTTAAACACCAATTCCGGTCTGGAAGGGGTGAGCTGGTACAAGGATGGTATGCTTTTCCTGGGCAACCAGCGCAAGCCCAATCTGCTCGTGAAGTATTCGCTCAAGGACGGAGTCGTTTCCCGCACCGAACTCGTGGGCACCAAGGAGATAGCCGACCTGTACTACGATCCCGTCCGCAACAAACTCTGGATAGCCGACAGCATCAACCGTACCCTCAATATGTGCAACCCCGAAGGCGAGGTCCTGCTCAGCTGGCCCGTACCCTTCATCGACAATGGCGAAGGAATCTATGTCGATCACGCGAATTCCTGCGTATGGGTGGGGGATGACACTACTTCGAAACTGTACAAGATCCATTTCGACAATCTCTAGGTTATGCGTCTGCTGTTCATCACTGACTTTACGGAGCAGTTCGCCTACCGTCTGCTCCGCGGTATCCTGGATTATTCCAAGGAGACGGAACCCTGGGTGGTGTGCAAGATGCCACCTATCTTCAAGCGTGACATAGGGATCGAGGGCCTGGTGGAATGGGCCGTGCAGTGGCAGGCGGACGTGGTGATAGCCCAGTTCGATCCCGACGACGACGTCAGCCTCTTCCGCAAGAACGGCATCGTGGCCATAGCGCAGGACTACATACGCAAGTTCGACAGCATCCCCAACATCACCGCCGACTACGATTCCACAGGCGCGATGGCGGCCAAGCGCTTCCTGTCCAGGGGATTCCAGAATTTCGCTTTCCTGGGATACAAGGGCGTCTGCTGGTCGGAAGAGCGATGCGATGGCTTCTGCAAGGCCCTGCAGAAGGCCGGGGTGAAGCAAATCTTCGTGAACGACCGCCAGCATATAGACAGCCTGTGGTATTCCGATTATTCCGGCCTGGGAGATTGGCTCCGCTCCCTCCCCAAGCCCATAGCCATAATGGCCTGCGACGACAACCAGGGAAACGTGCTGCTCCAGGCCTGCAATGCCGTGGGATACAAGATTCCGGCGGAGGTGGCCATAATAGGGGTAGATAACGACGAGATACTCTGCAATATGTCCGCCCCTACGCTGTCGTCCATCAACGTGGACATAGAGCGTGGCGGATACGAGGCGGCGGCGATGGCGGCGAGGATGGTGAAGGACCATTCTTATAAAGGGAAGGACATAGTGCTACGCCCGACCAACATAGTGTCCAGGATGTCCTCGAATGTTTTTGCCACAAAAGACAGCGCGGTGCTTGCCGCACTGCAGTACATAAGCGCCAACATCGACCGCAAGATTATGGTGACCGACGTACTTAAGGTCGTGCCTATGTCGCGCAGGCTGCTGGAACAGCGTTTCCTGAAAGAAACTGGAAGCCCTATATATCAATACATTACGGTTTTGAGGATGGATCGTTTCGCCCAGCTTCTGCTGGAAAGCAACGACTCCATCGCCGAGATAGCCGCCCGCCTGGACGAACCGGACACCAAAAGCATCTCCCGTCGCTTCCTGGCCGTGAAAGGCTGCACCCCCTCCGAGTTCCGAAAAAGAGAATTGCGCAAATTGAGTGTATAAATACGCATATCTCGCACCATTTCGAATCCACAATCAGTATTTTTGCAGTGTACACACACTGATAACCGCAATGATTCTAGGAATTGATATAGGTGGAACCACTATCAATCTCGGCCTCGTAGAGGGCAAGGAGATAATCAAGAAGATAAGCGTCCCTTCTTTCAGCAAAGGGGCTACCCAGGAAGAGACCCTTATATATCTATATAGCAAGATAAGCCAGATCATCAACCCCGAGGTCGAACGTATTGGGGTGGGAGTGCCTACCTTGGTGGATTCCGCCAAAGGAATAGTCTATAACGCAGCGAACATTCCTTCGTGGGATGTTGTCCCGCTCAAAGAGAAAATGGAGTTCCGCTACCATCTTCCCACAGCCATAAACAACGATGCCAACTGCTTCGTGCTGGGTGCAGCCGCCAGGCTGCCCAAGGAGCACTCGATGGTAGTGGGCATCACCCTCGGCACAGGCACCGGCGTGGGCATAGTCGCGGACGGCAATCTTCTTGTAGGAGCCAATTGCGGAGCCGGAGAGATGGGCTCCATCGCATACGGAGACGATATCTACGAGACCTATTGCTCCAAGAAATTCTTCACCGACAGGGGAACTACTCCCTTCGACGCTTTTACCGCCGCCGAAGCAGGCGATGCAGCGGCCCTCGGGCTCTTCCGCGAATTCGGCGGACATCTGGGCAGGTTCCTTGCAGCCGTGCTCTATGCTTACGATCCCGACTGCCTGATAATAGGCGGCGGACTTTCCCAATCAAGCAAATATTTCAAAGAGTCTATGATGCTCTCCCTCAAGGAGAATTATATGTATCCCAATCTTCTCGAAAAACTCGAGCTGCACGTGATGCCGGATGCCGACATTCCTCTGCTGGGAGCTTCATTGCTAAAGTGACATTATGAAAAAGATCCTTTATTCCATTTCCGTTTTGTTGCTGTGCGCCCTCGGCAACGCTGCCGACCTGAAAGACTGGAAGATGCAGCGCGAAGGCAGCAGCCGCAGTTATGATGTTGCCGTTCCCTGCACCGTCGCCGGGGCCTTGAACGAGGCCGGCGTGTTCGGCGGGAACGTTCTGGAGGAGGACCATTATACCAAGATAGACAAGTCGCTCTTCGACGCGCCCTGGATATTCACTACCAAGTTCCCCGCAGCTAAAGGCCAGCACCACGTGCTGCGTTTCGAGGGAATCAGCTATTCGGCGGATATCTGGGTGAACGGCACCCGGATCGCTTCGGCGGATACCACCATCGGAGCCTTTTGCGTCAGGGAGTTCGACATAACTGCCATCGCAAAGAAGCAGAACACTCTCAAGGTCCGTGTATTCAAGGCTCCCAAGGCCGCGCTGAACAACGGCTATGTGGACTGGAACCCCCGCCCGGTGGACGAAAGTATGGGCATATGGCGCAAGGTGGAACTGATTTCCACCCCCGACGTGCAGGTGGAAGATGTGTTCGTGAAACCCATGGTCGAAGACCTGAAGAACGCATCCATACACGTGGAAGCCACCCTCGCCAACCGCAGCGACGCTCCGGTCTCGGGAATACTCCGCGGCGTATATGACAGCGGGCAGTTCGAAATCAAGGTGGATCTTTCCGCAGGAGAAGTCAGGACATTTACGGTAGAGCAGGCCGTAGCCAGACCCCGCATCTGGTGGAGCCACGATATGGGCAAGCCAGAGCTCTACAATCTGACCGTATCTTTCCTGAACGGAGGGAAAGTCTCCCACCAGCGCAGGGTCCGCTTCGGCCTCAGGTCCATCACCAGCGAAATCGATGACCAGGGCCACCGCCTCTTCAAGCTCAACGGCCGCAAGGTCTTCGTGAAATCTGCCGGCTGGAGCGACGATATCTTTATGCAGGATACTCCCGCCCGCACCCTCCGTCAGCTGCAGTTCGTCCGCGATATGGGCCTGAACAGCGTCCGCTTCGAGAACATCTGGAGCAAGGACGGCTCGGTATATGACCTCTGCGACAGCCTCGGGATAATGGCGATGGTAGGATGGAGCTGTCAGTGGGAATGGGAAGATTATTGCGGCCTGCCCGAAACCAGCGGCTTCGGCTGCATCAACGAGCCCTCCTACGAGGACCTGGCCATACGCTATATGCACGACCAGCTCATCTGGATGCGCAACCATCCTTCCGTAATCTGCTGGGGAACAGGCTCCGACCGCATCCCCAACGCCCGCCTGGAAGAGGGCTATATGAAATGGTACAGGCAGCTGGAATACCGCCCGTACATCTGCTCCGCCAAGGGCCTCGCCAGCAAGTTCGGCGGCCCTTCCGGAATGAAGATGGAAGGCCCCTACGAATATGTAGGCCCCGATTACTGGTATCTGGATACCCGACGCGGAGGAGCCTATGGCTTCAATACCGAGACAGGCGTGGGGATGAACGTCCCCCAGGCGGAATCGGTGGAGAGGATGGTAGGAAAGGACCATCTGTGGCCCCTCGACGGCAACTGGGACCTCCATTGCACGGCATCATCTTCCCATATGAACAATACGGGCTATGCCGTGAAGGTGATGAGCGAGGAATACGGTGCTCCCGAAGGGTTCGAGGATTTCATACGCAAGGCCCACGCCCTCGACTACGACGGCACCCGGGCGATGTACGAAGCCTTCCGCTGCAACATCCCCAACACCACCGGCATAGTGCAGTGGATGCTCAATTCCGCCTGGCCCTCCCTCTACTGGCAGCAGTTCGACTGGTATCTGGTGCCCACGGCGGGATACTATGGCACGAAGAAGGCCTGCGCGCCCGTGCAGCTAGTATATAACTATGGCGACAAGGCGGTCTATTCTGTAGATGAACTAGTGCCCTCGGCCGACTATGTTGCCCGTCTGGGCATCTACGGACCCGACTCCAAACTGCAGCGCAGCGAAGAGAAGCTGATACACATCTCCCGCCGCTCTCCTGCCAAGGTCTTCGAGGATATAGACGGCCCCTGCTTCCTTGCCCTGGAACTGCTGGACAAGGACGGAAAGCTCGTTGCGGACAACTTCTACTGCGTCCCCGCAGGCCATAACGAATATGCCTGGAAGAAGGCCGACTGGTGCAATACTCCCATCTCCAAGTATGTGGATATGTCCTTCGTGACCTCCCTTCCCGGGACGGAGCTGAAGATGCAGACCGTGGCCTCGAAGCGCAGATATACCGTTACGCTGCGGAACGATTCCGAGGTCATAGCCTACCAGAACATACTCAAGGCCAAGGACTCTGACGGACAGCTGATTCCCGGAGCCATCTGGTCCGACAACTTCTTCGCCGTGCTGCCCGGAAGCAGCCGCACCGTGACCTGCACCCTCCCCGAAGGCAGCGGCCCTGCCAACATATCGATGAGCGGCTGGAATGCGGAAGTCCGCCAGAGCGCGCCCGATTCCCTGGACAGGAACCGTTCCAAATACGCGGTCTATAACTTCAGCAATGATGACCGCTATTCCAAGGAAGACACCTACGAAACCGTGGATGTCCGTCAGCCCAAGGGCAAGAAGGTCAAGAACATAATCTTCCTGATCGGCGACGGAATGGGATTCGAGCAGATAAGCTGCGCGTGGGTGGTGAACGGAGGAAAGCTGAACCTCGACCGTATGCCCGTGTCCGGGATCTCCCGCACCTATGCCCTGGACCGCCTGGTGACCGATTCTCCCGCAGGAGGAGCGGCCCTTGCCGGTGGCATCAAGACAAAATACGGCAACATAGGCCTCACCCCCGACGGTGATGTGATGGACACCTCCCTCAAGAAGGCTCAGCGTGCCGGCAAGAAGACCGGCCTCGCGGTTACCTGCCGCATCAACGACGCTACCCCGGCGGATTTTGTCAACCACGCCCCCTCCCGCAAGCTGGAAGAGGATCTGGCAGCCCAGTACGTGGATTCCGGAGTGGATTTCATCAGCGGCGGCGGCCTGCATTTCTGGACTTCCCGTTCCGACGGCCGCAATCTCGTGGAAGAGATGAAGGCCAAGGGATACACATTCGTGGACAAGCTCGAGGCCATTTCTACCGCCCCCGGCGACAAGTTCCTGGGTCTCTATGACGAATACGACCTAAAAGGCGTCCAGGAGCGCGGCCCCATACTCCTGGAAAGCACCAGGAAGGCCATAGAGATGCTGGATAACAAGAAAGGTTTCTTCCTGATGGTGGAGGGTTCCCAGATCGACGACTGGGGCCACCGCAACAAGATAGGCCAGGTGTGCGAAGAGCTCTTCGATTTCGACCGCACCCTTGGATATGTGCTGGAATGGGCTGCACGCGACGGACAGACCTTGGTAGTCGTAACCGCCGACCACGCAACCGGTGGCCTCGCCCTGCTGAAAGGCGACCTGGCCGCACATAGCATAAAAGTGAACTTCGCCACTACCGGGCACAACGGTATAGTCGTTCCCGTATTCGCTTTCGGCCCTCACGCCGAGGATTTCGCCGGAGTGCACGAGAATTCCGAAATAGGTAAAATGATAATGAATCTCATAAAGTAATGAAACTGCTATTCGCCATCCTTGCCGTCGCCATACACGGCATCATCCCCGAACCTGCATTCATACAGGTCAACAAAGGCAGCTGTGAAGTCAAAGACAACATAGTCTGCACCATAGACAAGACTTCTGGCATAGCCGAAGAGGGCTATGTGCTTAAGGTGGACCGCCGCAAGATCAGGATCAAGGCTTCCACCCCCGCAGGAATCTTCTACGCAAAACAGACTCTGAAGCAGCTGGAGCAGGACGGGCGCGTCCCTTGCGTCCGGATAGTGGATGCCCCCCGCTTCGCCTGGCGCGGATTCATGGTGGATCCCTGCCGCCATTTCCTGAGCGTCGAGGACCTCAAGAAGCAGATAGACGTGCTGGCCAAGTATAAGATCAACGTGATGCACTGGCATCTTACCGACGACCAGGGCTGGCGCATAGAAATAAAGAAATATCCCCGCCTTACCGAGGTCGGCGCCTGGCGCACCGAATTCGACGGCAGCGTGCACGGCGGCTATTACACCCAGGACGAAATCCGCGAAGTGGTCTCATATGCGGCAGAACGCTTCATCACCGTGGTGCCCGAAATCGAGATGCCCGGGCACGCCATCTCCGCCATCAGGGCCTACCCCTGGCTCTCCTGCACCGGCGAGGCTCTCAAGACCTTCTATATCTGGGGAACCCCCGACATCTCCCTCTGCGTCGGTGACGACCGCATCTTCTCTTTCCTTGAAGACGTGATTGCGGAGGTGGTGGAACTCTTCCCCAGCGAGTATATCCACATAGGCGGTGACGAGTGCCGCAAGAACCGTTGGGAGACCTGCCCCAAGTGCCAGGCCCGCATACAGTCCGAGGGACTGGTGTCCGATGAGCGCGGCACGGCCGTGGAGAAGCTCCAGAGCTATGCCGTGCACCGTATGGAAGGAATCCTAGCCAAGTACGGCCGCAAGCTCATAGGCTGGGACGAGATACTGGAAGGAGGGCTCACCCCCGGAGCCACCGTAATGTCGTGGAGAGGGGAGGCCGGTGGCATAAAGGCTGCCCTCGAAGGCCACGAGGTGGTGATGACGCCCGGCAAGGACGGACTCTATCTCGACCATTACCAGGGGGATCCCAAGATCGAGCCCGTCACCATTGGAGGAATGACCACCCTGGAGAAGGTCTATAACTACGATCCCGTGCCTGCCGAACTGAGCCGTAACGGCAAAGGCAGCCTCGTCAAGGGTGTGCAGTGCAACAACTGGTCGGAGTATATGTACACCAATGCCAAGAGGGAATATATGATGTTCCCCCGCGCTTTCGCGGTGGCGGAGATAGCTTGGACGGCTCCCGGGAAGAAGGATTTCGAATCCTTCTGCAGAAGGGTGGATGCCGCATGCCAGGACCTCGATGCGAGGGGGATGAACTATCATATTCCTCTTCCCGAGCAGCCGGGCGGGTCCTGCGACCGCATAGCCCTCATCGACCGCGCTACCCTCAGTTTCACCACGACCCGCCCTATGAAGATGGTCTATACCCTGGACGGAAGCACCCCGACGGCATCATCCGCCGAATATGTCAAGCCCCTTGAGTTTACGGAAGATGCCGTACTCAAGATAGCATCCGTCACTTCCTATGGCAAGCTGAGCCCGGTGCGCACCATAACCATCGACAAGCAGGAGCCCCTGCCGGCGATGAAGGACGTTTTCGAAGGAATCCGCGCCCGCCGTGCCGACGGCCGCTTCTACAATGCCCGCGAACTCGAGGGTGCGGAATGGAGGCCCATAGAGCTGGAAAGTTTCAAGGACATAACCAAACTTGAACCTTTCAACCGAAACCTGCCTGATTCTACCAGGTTCTACGCCGTAGAAGCCGAGGCCTGCTTCTCCGTGGACGGAACGGACGTCTATCGTTTTTCGTCCGATTGCGACCGGGTATGGATTGACGGGCTCCTGGTAATAGACAATTCCGAGGAAGAGGCCAAGAGGTTCTCCCGCCACGACGTGGAGCTGGCCCTGTCCGAGGGAGGACACAGCGTCCGCGTGCTCTACATCTTCAATATCCGCGGAGGATGGAATCCGCTGCGCAACAAGACCGAAGTAATGATACGGAGGAAAGGAAACTCTCAATATATAACTACTAACTAATAAACCAGAGAAAATGAAAAAGTTTTCAAAGATTCTTCTCTCCATGCTGCTCCTCGCGGGTTTCCTTACCCGGGCAGCGGCATCAGGTGCACCTGGGGATCTTGTTACAGGTGTGGTTAAGGACGTGAAGGGGAATCCCGTTCCCGGCGCTATCGTAAGCGACGAGGCCCAGAAGGCCTACACGGTGGTGGATGTGAACGGCGCCTTCTCTTTCGCTCCTACGACTCCCCGCATTACGGTTACCAGCCTTGGTTACAAGACCAAGACCCTTACCGTCAAGGCCGGGCAGAATGTTACGATCATCCTCGAGGAAGACAACACCCTCCTCGAAGATGCCGTCGTGGTTGGTTACGCTGTACAGTCAAAGGCTAACCTGACCGGTGCCGTATCCACGGTCGACGTTGGATCGGCCCTGGCCGGCCGTTCGATTCCCGATGTGGGACGTGGCCTCCAGGGCGCAGCCGCAGGTCTTTCCGTTACCCTGCCTGACGCCGAGGTTGGTTCGGATGCCCGCATCCGTATACGTGGCGCCATCGCTTCCCTCGAAGGCGGCACCAGCCCCCTCATATTGGTCGACAATGTCGAGGTCCCTTCCCTGCAGGTCGTCAATACCGATGACGTCGAATCCATCTCCATCCTCAAGGATGCCGCTTCCACCTCCATCTACGGTGCGAAGGCTGCTTTCGGTGTCATCCTGATCACCACCAAGAAAGGTGCAAAGACCGACAGGGTCAACGTGTCCTACAATGGTATGATGTCCTTCGAGAATATGGCAAAGGCCTATGATATGGCCGGAGTCAACGGTCTGCAGTATATGTTGGATGCAGCCGCCCGTTCCAAGGCAGTTGCCGGAACCGACCCCCGTGACTATTCATACGACGGTATCAGCACCGGTTCCTATTTCAAGGTTGACAAGGATTCCTTCGAACGTTCCAAGGAATGGTGGAGCAAGTACGGCGGAAAGCTTGGCCCCAACGACCCCGTAGTCTATGGCCGCGACTGGTACTACAGCGCCGGTTCATATTATGGCGTGCGCGTCTATAATATCTACGACTATATGGTCCGCGAGAATGCTCCCAGCAACCAGCACAGCATCAACGTGAATGGCAAGAGCGGGAATACGATGTTCAACATAGGCCTCGGCTACGTCTATCAGAGCGGTATGATGAAGATGGCCACCGACGATTACAGCAAGTACAATGCTTCCGTGAAACTCGAGACCCAGGTCAACGACTATATCACGGTACGTGCCGGCTTGATGTATTCATCCCGCGAGAAGAGGTATCCTCTTATTGCCGAAAGCACTTCCTACAGCCCCTGGCTGTATCTGTACCGCTGGTCGCCGCTGGTGCCTTACGGCTACGACGAACTCGGACACATCATCCGTTCTCCCCAGTCGGAATCGATGCAGGCGAACACTGCCTCGATGCAATATAACTACAACAATGTGAACCTCGGTACCACCATCACTCCTCTCAAGAACTGGAACATAGTGGCCGACTACACATTCTCGAACCAGGAGTATATCCAGACTATGCCCGGAACCCAGTATTCGGGAGCGGACTACCGCAGTACTCCCCAGCTTTATCTCGACGACAACGGAAACCAGGTCTATGTCAACAAGGACGGTGACGTGGTCCCTTCCTCCGATCCCGATGCGATGATGGCATACTACATCCCGTACATCGAGAACTACGCCCAGACCAACAGCGTGCAGTTCATGGGCCGTACCCACGAGAACTCCTACCGCCATACCTTCAACGGCTATACCGACTATACCCTCAGGTTTGCTGAAGACCATACCGTGAAGGGGATGCTGGGTATGAACCTTTCTACCTACGACCTTAGCGGTCAGAGCACAAGGGTCGCCGACCTTTCCGACTACAGCAATCCTCAGTTCGCCTTCGGTACCGGCGTATGGACCGGATCCGGAAAGGCCTCCTGGGAATCCCAGCTGGGTTTCTTCGGCCGTCTGAATTATAATTACAAAGACAGATATCTGCTCGAAGGCAACATCCGCCGGGATGCATCTTCCAAATTCCCGTACAAGCTGCGTTGGGCCTGGTTCCCTTCCTTCTCAGCAGGTTGGCGCATAATCGAAGAGCCTTGGATGGCCTTCGCCAAGCCTTATGTCTCCACCCTCAAGGCCCGCGTATCCTGGGGCTCGGTAGGCGACCAGACCGTTTCGTCCTCGCTCTACATCCCTCAGATATCTACCGGACAGAATAAGTGGATTTCCGGAGCCGGCACTTTGACGAGCTATGCAGGTACCCCTTCTACCGTATCCGATGCGATTACCTGGCAGAGGATCAAGACGATGGATGCCGGTATCGACGCCCGTTTCTTCGACAGCCACATAGGCTTTACCTTCGACTACTATGTTCGTGATACCGAGGGGATGATAGTTCCTACCGACGGCGTGAATACAGTCACTTACGGTGCATCCGCCCCCAAGGCCAACAACGGTTCGCTCCGCACCAATGGCTGGGAACTCCAGCTCGACGGCAACTGGACTTTCGACAACGGACTTTCCCTCAGCGGTATGTTCCAGATCGCCGATTCCAGGAGCATCATCACCAAGTACGGCGACACCAGGAGCCTCGACAGCTGGTACGTGGGTAAGACCTACGGCGAGATCTGGGGCTTCAAGGCCGACAGGCTCTACCAGTACGACGACTTCGAACTGGACGGAGATGGCAAGCTCATCTACCGTGCCCTTACCGCCGACGATACCAACGACCCGGCGTGCATAGGGAAATATTCCTACATCCTCAAGAAAGGCCCTGACGGCGAGAAACCCGTCTATCAGTCCTACTACGAGGGCAGCTCCTTCCATTTCGGCCCCGGCGACATCAAGTACAAGGATGTCGATGGCGACGGAATCCTCAGCAGGGGAACCCAGACCACCGACGACCACGGCGACCTCGTGGTAATAGGCAACTCCAACCCCCGTTACGAGTATTCGTTCCGTCTTGCGGCCGCCTGGAAGGGAATCGACCTTTCGCTCTTCTTCCAGGGCGTCGGCAAGCGCGAGATGTGGGGCCAGGGCCCTATAGCCGTGGCAGGTTTCTACACTTCCGACGGTTCGATGGCTGCTGCCTTCGCAGACGATTACTGGAGGCCGGATAATACTGGCGCCTTCTATCCCGCAGCATACAACATGGGCCGCGATACCAATGTCAACAGCTACAACTATCTGCGCAACGACCGTATGATCCTCAACATGGCTTACCTCAGGCTCAAGAACCTGACCGTCGGGTACACCCTTCCTTCGAAGCTTACCCAGAAGGTTGCCATTTCCAAGTTGCGTATCTACTTCACCGCCGAGAACATCCTTACCTGGGACAAGCTCCGCGGACTCCCCATCGACCCCGAATGCGTGACCGGCTACTCTATGTGGGGCAGCAACTACGCACAGGGCTGGACCGGTGTCGGTACGCCTGTCTTCAAGACCCTTACCGCAGGTTTACAGCTTAACTTCTAATTATCGATGAATATGAAAAAGTTGATATATGCAATATTTGCCGCATTGGTGCTGAGCTCCTGCAGCGGCCTGCTTGACCGCCCCGCCCTTACCACGGTCGTGGACAATAACTTCTGGCGTGGCGAAGGGGACGTGCGTCTGTACGTGAACGGCTTCTACCCCTTGTATTTCGAGGGATACGGAGTGGACTGGAGCCAGGAATTCGCCCCCGTACGCGGCGGTACCACTTTCTGTGATGATTTCACTTCCGAGGGCACCCAGACCCGTTTCGAGAACAAGGTCCCTACCTCCCGCGGTTCATCCTCGGAGTCCCGTTCCTGCTTCAGCCAGTATTACGGTCCTTCGTGGGGATTCGCCCGCGTCCGCAAGGCGAACATACTCATCGACCGCCTCAATGAATACAGGTCCAACTTCAGCGACGAGGCCTACAAGCATTGGCTTTCCATGGCATACTTCTTCAAGGTCTATGAGTATTCCGACCTGGTGGGAGTGTTCGGAAACGTGCCTTATTTCGAGTCCACCGTCCGCAGCGACGACCTGGCCACCCAGTACAAAGACCGCGACAGCCGCCAGTTCGTAATGGACAAGGTCTATGATATGTGCGACTACATACTCGAGAATATGCGCACCGACGACGGCCCCAACAACGTGAACCGTTACGTGGCCGCAGGTTTCATCTCCCGTTTCATGCTTTACGAAGGAACGTGGCAGAAGTACCACGCAGGCGAAGACTACTGCGATGCCGAGCACGCCAAGAAGTATCTCGAGATGGCCGTCAGGGCCGCATCGCTGGTGATGGACAGCAACAAATACAACTTCGACAATTCCTTCAAGTCCCTCTTCGTCTCCGAAGACCTTGCAGGCAATTCCGAGGTGCTCCTCTACCGCCACTACGACAACGGCCTCGAGATACGTCACCCCATAGGTTCCTACTGCGCAGGTTCCGAGTCCTCCACCGGAGTCAACCTGTCGTTCATCAAGTCCTTCCTCTGCCAGGATGGCAAGCCTTGGTCGATTTCCACCGTCAGCGGTGCCGGCGACTTCTCGCTTGCTAACCTCGTGCTCACCCGCGATCCCCGCTTCTTCGACTGCTTCTACGGAGCCGTCAACAAGAAGTCGAACACGATGATCTACTGCTACAAGTTCGCATCCTACGAGGCCATCCACCACTATATGACCACCGGTGGCGACCAGCTCCCCGAATGGAAGGGCATCTACAATACCAATGACTGCCCGATAATGCGTCTCGGCGAAATCGTCCTCAACTGGATCGAGGCCAAGGCGGAACTCGCCCAGTCCTACGGCGGCCCTGCCATCACCCAGGACGATCTGGACAGGTCCATCAATGCCATACGCAACAGGCCGCTCAGCGCCGATGCCGCTGCTGCCGGCGTGCAGAAGACTGCCGCCCTGCAGATCGGCTCCGTGCCCGTGGATCCCAAGAAGGATGCCGACGTGCCCGCCCTCATCTGGGAAATCCGCCGCGAGCGCCGTATGGAGATGCTCCACGAAGGCAACCGCATAAAGGACCTCCTGCGCTGGTATAAGCTCGATTATATGGATTACGACATGGATCCCGACAAGTATCTCGGACCTTGGGTCAACTTCCCCGTGGAAGAACCTCAGTTCATGAACGACAGGCTCAACGTGCTCTGCGTCCAGCACGCCGACGGCACCGTGGTGAAATACAACGGCACCAACGCATCCGAGATGGTGGGATTCTACTGCATACGCAACGCTTCCAACCGCGAGACCTTCTTCGACCGTTCATATATGGCTCCCGTGGGCCAGAACCAGATCGACGAATACAAGATGCGCGGCTACAAACTCACTCAGACCGAAAACTGGTAGCAGATGAAAATGGTTCTCAAAATAGTATTGATGGTTGTGATGTTCGCTATGGCGGCGCCATCCTGTTCTAAAGACAATGGCGCCCCCGTGGCAAACAAGAAAACCGCAGCCGATGAAACCGGGACGGCCGTAGATTCTGAGGCAAAGCTCTGCAAAGAAGAGTATCTTGGCCAGAAACCTATGATAATCGCGTATCTGACCGAGTACACTTCCGCATCTTCCCTCGATGCCTCCTGCGTCACCCACATCAACTATGCGCACGGCCGTTTCGCCAACCCCAAGACCGGGGACGGAGGAATAGTGATCGCAGCCCCCGACCTGCTCAAGAAGGTCGTTGCCCTGAAGCAGCAGAAACCTACTCTCAAGGTATTGCTGATGATAGGCGGATGGGGCGAGCACGCCGACGGTTTTTCGATGATGGCCCGCGACGCCGCGAAACGCACCGCGTTCTGCAAGTCCGTCAAGGACCATATCGACAACTACGGTCTGGATGGAGTCGATATAGACTGGGAATATCCTAACGGAGGCCCGTCCACCAACGGGAAGAGCGCGGATGATCCCAAGAACTTCAACCTCGTGCTTAAGGAGCTCCGCGAGACGATAGGGGATACCAAGATCATCTCCTACGCTTCTTCTTCCAGCGCAAAGTATGCCGAATGGAAGGGCGCGATGAAGTATCTCGACTATGTGAACGTGATGACTTACGATATGGGCAAGCCCCCGTATCATAATTCTACCCTCTTCCATTCCAAGCTTACCCGCGACATTTCCTGCGAGGAATCCATAGAACTGCACCGCAAGGCTGGAGTTCCGCTTTCCCGCCAGAATCTCGGGGTGCCTTTCTACGGACATGGGACTTCTCCCTACGATGCCGACGTAAAATACGTCACGATGGCTTCCATCTTCGCTGCCAAGGAAGGTAGCGCTTACTACGGGAAGAACATACGCAAGTGGGACGATGTCGCCAAAGTTCCTTACCTGGTAGACGGGGACGGCAATATGCTGCTCGGTTACGACGACGCCGAATCCGTCGGATACAAGGGCAAATACGTCAAAGACAAGAATCTCTGCGGAGCGATGTTCTGGGAGTTCCGTCACGACGATGCCCAAGGGACACTACGCAAGGCCTTATGCAAGGCTATCTATGGTAAAGAATCAACCAAATAATTATGAAACGTTTCTTTTATTTCGCATTCATAGCTCTTGCAGTCCTTTCCTGCAAGAAAGATGAGCCAAACAATAACGGGAAGAACAATAACCAAGAACAACCCGAAGTCGAGACTTTCGACACTATCTCCGCCGTACTTGAAGGTGCTACCCTCAAAGCGGCGTGGGAGGAAGGAGATGCCATCCAGGTCATCTGCGTGACCGAGGAAGGCATCGACAAGTCATCGAAATATGTACTTTCCGCAGGAGCCGGCACCGCCAACGGAACCTTCGTTCCTGCAGAGGGCTCCAAGGGCGCGGAGAAAGGCGGAAAAGCCTATTTCGCATCCTATCCTTACAACGAAGACCTTATGTTCGCGCAGCATAACACCTTCGCCATCACCCTGCCTTCGGAGCAGACAACCCCTGCCCCTATGTTCAGCTATGTCGAGGATGCCGCAAATGCATTCAGCTTCAGCGGATTCCTGGGAGCCATCAGGTTTACGCTTACCGGCAAGGGCAGCGTGGCCGCCGTCGAAATCGATGATGTGAACACCAACAGCATACTCTACGGCAATACCACCATCAATCCCAAGACCGGAAGGGTGAATGTCAAGAACGGCGCTTCCACCAAGTATGCCGTGACCTACAGGTTGGCGGAGAAGATGGTCCTGGAAGAGAGTACTTCCGATCCCATCGTGGTCGAACTCCCCGCCAACACCCTGGCAGAAGGTGCCAAGCTTACCGTGCTGGACGTGAACAACTCGCCTCTGGCAGTGATCGAGGTGCCCGCCCAGACCATCACCGCGGGTGTGGTTACCGATGCCGGCAACTTCGAGTTCAAGGCTCAGGCACAGACCGTCGATCTCGGCCTGGCAGGCCTGGCTAACTGCTACATCATCCCCGACGTGGGCAAGTATAAGTTCCAGGCAGTGAAGGGCAACGACAGCTCCGCAAAGCTCGCCGCATCCAGCGCCGTACTGCTTTGGGAAACCTGGTGCAACGCCGAGGAAGTGACTCCCAATAGCCTCGTAAAGAACATAAGCTTCGAAAACGGCTATGTGGTATTCGAAACCGCCGACACATTCCACGCCGGTGACGCCTCCGTTGCCGTCAAGGATGCCGAGGGCAATATACTTTGGGCCTGGACGCTCTGGTTCACCGACGTGACCATACCTACGGTGACCGTACACGGCACGGTAGAACTGATGGACCGCAACCTTGGAGCGCTTTCCGCAAAGCCCGAGGACCAGGGTCTCAACTACGGACTGCTCTTCCAGTACGGCCGCCACAACGGCTTCGTGGCCTGTGACGGCACCCACAGCGGAACCCCCGCCAAGACCGCTCCCGCATACGAGGAGGCCTTCTCCTGGGTAAAGCAGGCTGCGGCCCACGACAAGACCACGGAATATGCCGTGCAGCATCCTACGGAAATGATCGCCGGACAGACCTGCTGGTACGATCCTTCCGTCGAAGGAGAAATCTGGTCCAATGGAGTGAAGGGCCTGTACGACCCTTGCCCTGCCGGATACAAGGCTCCTGACTATGATTACTCGGGAGGCGCCTACGCATCCATCAACAGCGCGGACACCTATTCCAA
>JAEEGK010001204.1_pt1 | contig 65042 bp, 54 predicted proteins | sample 8958771 | NCBI WGS metagenome assembly JAEEGK01 (sample SAMN16246547, study PRJNA631951) | gut metagenome | biome: gut microbiome; feature: rumen; material: SC-attached | host: Bos | place: Iran: Karaj | collected 2018-10 | reverse complement strand
ACAGCCGATGATTTTAACTATATATCTTAGTTTCATATTACCTATTTTTCTTTTTCTTGCCTCTTACCATGAACAAGCCGGCCGCCATAAGCGCAAAGCCTGCGCCGTATCCTGCCACGGTACCCATAAACCCGCCGGTCTTGGCAAGTTTCCTGCCCGTCGCAGTGTACTCGTCAGCCAATACGTCTACGGACTTCGTAGAAGCAGGTGCCGAATAGCTCCAAGATGAGCCGCCGCCGGGGTTAGGTGTGGGTGCGGGTGCCGGATAATCCTTAACCACAAGATTGCCCTTTTCATCAATCATTACGATCTTGGATACTTTCTTGCCGTTCTTGTCGATTACGGTAAGGTCGTATTCTACCTGAGGAAGGAGCTTCATGGGAGTGCCCTCGCTCTTAGACCATGCGGGTGTGTCGGAAAGGCCTACGGCCGAACCGTCCGCATATTTTCTGGGAGTGAGCACGAAGTCTAAATCGGCTTCCTTCGCGGGATCGCTGCCGCTTGCAGCAACAGGATCGACTGTAACACTGTCCGCAGGCTTGCTTACCTCGGGCACTACGATTTTGTTGCCCTCAACGGTAATGTTACCTACGTTGGATGAAGTCTCAACCTCAAGAGCACCCTCTGAATTCTTCTTTATGGAGAAAGAAAGTGCCTTGCTCTCGGCTTCAAATCCGAAAGGCGCATCAACTCTTGTGAGCGTGTAGTCACCCTCGGGAAGAGTAACTTCTTTAAACAGTCCTTCGCTTTCAAAGCTCTTAACCACAGTGCTTCCCTGCTTAATCCGGAACTTAGCGCCCTTAAGAGCTCTTCCCTGGCTTTCGGAGATATCGTTAATCATTATGGACATGCTTTCTTTGGCCGTGTCATACATGGTGATGTTGTCGCCGGAAAGCTTTACATCATCGGAGCTTGTCAAAAGAACAAGTTCTCCCGTGCCTTCATTAATCGTAAACTTGTAACCGGACGCAGAATCTCCGTGGTAGCCAAAAGGCGTGGTGGATTCTTTGACAGTGTATTCGGTACCGTATATTGCCTTGAAAGGCTCGGTGCTGTCGGAATTCCATACCTCGGTAGCACCTTTGTATACGGTAATCTTGGCAGGCGTATCTGAAAGACCCGTCAAATCGGTGGTCTTATCTGTACCGTTAAGGAGTGCGAAATTAACTTCACGTGAAGGCTTTGAGTTATAAACTATCTGATTGTCCTTCTCTTCCATAGCGGCGTTGTAGCCTTTGCCCTTGGTCTTAACTACCACACCATCCTTAAGGGTGATGGGGATTTCGTATCCTTCCGGAGCATCGGTTTCTTTGAGGAGATATTCGTGGTTTTCTTTGAGCACGCCTACGAACATTATCTCGCCGTCTTCGTCACTATCGGCCTCGTCTACAATCTTGTAGTCTTCTTCGGGGTCGAGAAGCTGAAAGTGAGCGCCCGCAAGGATAAGAGAATTGTCGTTCTCATCCTTTAAGCCTGAAATATAATATACGTACTTGCTGAAGTTAACGTTTGAAAAGTCTTTCTCTTCGTACTGAACGTCGGACTTATTGATTGCTCCGTCGCCGTAGCCTTTGATTACTACGTTATTGGAGAAGTCCTTGGCCTTGGCTTTAAGCATAAGTGCCGTGTACTCAAGAACATATGCCTTTCCGTCGCCGCTCTTGGGGATTACTACCTGAAGAACGGTCTGAGGATTGCTCTTGTCAACTCTCACTACAGCGTCGGATACCACTGCACCGGGAGTAAGAGATCCATCGGAGTTAACGGTCGCCTCGCGAAGCTTAACTGTGGACTCGTCAAGAACAAGGCTTGCACCCATGGTATCCTGGATTACAACCTCTTCTATGCCGTCTTTGTAAAGCTTCTGACCTGCTACGTTCAAATCTACTGTATAATTGATGACTTCTTTATTACGTGTACCTCTCTTGGCAATTACCTTATTGTCAATCGTGGTTGAAGTCGAAACTACCGTGTCCTTATCGTACTGTGCGCTCTTAACGCTCGCACTGTTGGGAATTTCGAACTTGGCGTTATTGGCGAAGGTTTCTCCGTCCTTAACCTTGGCATTAAATGTAATCACAGTCTCAGCATCGATACTGCCGAGGTTAAAAGTAAGCGTGTTGGCGCCTGCGTCGTAAACCGTTCCTGCAACATTCGAAGAGCCGTCAACATATTCAAGTCTTGAATCGAGAGGATCGGTTATTACCACGTTATCCATAGGCATCTTATTCTGGTTAACTGTAATGGTGTAAGGAATAAGGTGTGTGCTGTAATCGTAACTGCCGGCTTTCTTGGCAATAACTTCACTCTTGAATGTCTGATCCGCGGAATCGGTAACGTCGGGGTTGCCTTGGGACGATAAAGTTACTTCGTTCGTATATTTCTTGGATGCGTTGGAAGCCCAGATTTTACTCTCTTCATCAGTAAGCTTGGTAGTAATAATCAAGGATGCCGTAACATTTTCAACGCTGTCGCCAAAAGAAACCTTAATGTTCTTAGGGTCCGTAGTATCGATAGCGCTATCATCGAGCGTAACCGCGGCGCCGTCAATTTTAACGTTCTTGATTCCCACATATGTGTGACCTGCGGGAATGGCATCGCTGATGCTTACTTCCTTAAGCGCCTGCTTATTGTTGTTGATTTCGATACTCCAATCCATGGTATGGTTGACTCTGTCGATGCCTGCGGGGCTCTTCTTAACGGCTGCTTTGGCCATAAGACCGGGACCCTTGAACTCGGCATCCACGCCGGGTCCTTTAACAGGTGTCCACTCTGTACCCTTACCCGTCGCATCGTACTCATAGGTAATCCATGCTGTGTTCTTGGGAACTTCGTGATTGGCCTTCAAATATTCGTCATAGTTCTTAATTGTGGTGTCGTATGTAACTGTATATACGGCATCGCCTTCCATCAAACCGTCAAAGGCGATGGAATGATTGTTGCCGTTTGAATCTTCGTTAAAAGTAACCGTATTGCCGTGTGCGTCCACCACCTTAATATTATCCATCTTAATGGTAACGCCGTTATCGGCCACGATATTGTCATGGAGCACTACATTCTTAAGAGTAAATCCGTTATTCTTAACAACTATTTTCCAAGTTGCCTTACCATTGGCATCAACATCGGTACCTGACTTGTCCACCCATTTATCGACTGTCTTGGAAACATTGCTTCCGGAAGTCGCGGAAATGGAAAGGGCATCGTAATCGGTTCCTGCCGGAGCAGTCACCTTTATATTGTTGGTAACTTCCTTGTTCACAGGAAAATCATCTTCATTGGTATCCTTGGTAAGTGCAAGGAAGTCGATGTGAGTCTTATATTTAAACTGTACAACGTTGGAAGCATCGTTGTTCTTATATGTCCACTTTACGGTGTTGCCGCTTACATTCGGGGTAATGGCCGCTCCGCCTACTTCCTCAAGGGATCCTTCCAAATATGTCTGACCTGTGCTGAAAGTATCGGTCAATGTATATCCGTCGGCATATTCAATAGGCTTACCGTCATTGGTAAGAGTAACGGTCCAGGTGATGTTTCCGTCTGCATCCATAGTCGAAGAAGACTTCTCAACCTTGGGAGGCTGGGGCATGAACTCGCTGACTCTGACAGTATATGTCTTGTCGCCGAAAGTAAGCTCGTAGTCTTCCTTGTCGCCGTTGTCGTCTTTGTTGAGGTTAAGCTTTAAGTCAAAGCCCGCTACCGCGCCCTCTGCGCTTTCGGGCTCGGTAAATCTGCTGTCGATCTCAAGCGTAGCGCTTCCGTCTTCGGCAAAATGAATCTGTCCGAGTGTCTCCTCGCCGTTCTTAACATCAATGCTGAATCCGCCCGGCTTAACGCAAATCGCAGGAATACCGGGCACCTTATAGTGTTGTCCCACTCTTACATGGTAACCGTCTATTTTATTGTTGACACTGCCGCCGGCAGGAACAATCTGAATCGGATGGTTAAATACATAGCTTACTCTGATTGTATCATCAAGAGAAACCTTTAAGTCCGCACCGTCCGCAAGAACGGTTTCTTTGCCCTTGGAATCAACAATCGAAACCTTCATGGATTCAATCAAAGCATTCTCATCAAGAGGCTGATCGGGCTCAGCTTCATTGTCCTCTACAGAAACCACAACGTAAGCAGAGAAATGCTCTGCGGCAAAAGAAACCTCTCCTTCAGCCACAGTCGTATCTACAGCGTCGGCGTTATTCAAAGCTTCGTCCATGTGGAAGACCTCGATAGCTTTATCCGCGTCTTGCATAGCTTCTGTCGTATCAATGTTGGCAATGCTTACCTTAACGGTGCCCTTGCTTGTATCGGGCTGAATCTCCTGTCCTTCGGCATTGTACATTGTAATATCGAATGCACGAATAGCGGTTATGGTCTGATTGTCGGAAAGCTTGTCCGATACGGCATTCTCAATGGAATCCATAGTGCCCGCATCGGTAAGTTCGGTTACAGTAACAGTTGTACCGGCAGGAAATACTCCCGCGGGAGCTTCTACCGTAATCGAAACACCTCCGATTTGTCTCACGCAAACAAGAGCCTCGGATTCCGTGCTCTCTACAGTATCGACAACATCCGTAACATCGTTGTCGCTTATATCTTCAGTTAAAATGATGGGAGAATCATTGTCGGAAACCGATTCCTCATTAGCGGATACGTCAACTGCATCCACGACTTCTTCTACAGCAGTCGTCACGGTCTCCTCAATATCTGATGCCGAAACATCGACTGATACTTCCTCAGATTCCGAATCGCCCGATACATCACCGGAATTTTCCGTTTCGCTAATCTCCTCGGTCTCTTCCTCAACAGTCTGAACCGGAACCTCTTCGGATATCGTTGTCTCTTCTGTTATTATCTCCGTCTCGTTTTCTGCCTCAACGCAATTGTCGCTATCTACAGCGTATCCGATGATTGCGTCAGATTTGATAAAAATGGTCAGAAAAAGCGCCATGCTAAGCAGCACAGCAACAAAACGTCGCCCCATATGCCCATTCCTTTCACTTGCAAATAAATAATACCATTCCGATAAGCACCCCTGCTTTACACAAGTGAAATGTTTTATGATTTAGATTATAACACTTCTGTCAACTATTTAAATACTTTTTACGAAAAAATAGCCTCAATCAGCGAAGTATTATTACACTGATTGAGGCTTTTCCGTATGATGTATAGCAAAAGCAAACTACATTCTGAGTAACAGCTCGCGACTGATTACCTCTCCGTTTTTTATGTATGTGCGCGGCACTCTCTTGCTCACGGCGCAGGTAAGTTCGTAAGGGATGGTACCCGCAATATCCGAGAGTTCCTCTATCGGATTGTGCTTACCGAATATCTCAATCTCCGAGCCTACGTCTACACCGGGCTTATCGGTTAAGTCTATCATGCACATATCCATGCAGATCTTGCCGCGCTGAGGTGCAAGGCCTTCTTTGGTCATGAGACTGCACTTGTTGGAAAGGCTTCTGAAGAATCCATCGGCATAACCGTAAGGAAGCACGCCGATTCTCTCCCGTTTGTCGGTCTTATAGATTCCGCCGTAGCTGATGGCAGTGCCTTCGGGATATACCTTAACGGTGCTGACAACGGTCTTAAGCGTCATAACGGGCTTAAGGTGCAACTGTCTTGCGTACTCGCCGTAGCCGTAAAGTAACAGGCCGGGACGCACCATGTCGAGATAAGTCTCGGGGAATCTGGCAACCGCACCGGTATTGGCGCAATGCTTGATTTCAAGGTGCTTACCCGTTATTTCCTCAACCTTGCTGCATACGTCGGTAAAGAGTTTAAACTGATGCATGGTATATTCAAGGTTCTCTTCGCCGTCCTCGTCTGCAACCGCAAAATGAGTGAACGCACCCTCGGTATAAAGCCCCGGCATATTCATGGCATCCGCAATACCCTGAGCACCCGTGTCAAAGAACTCTCCGTCGCACAGATACCCAAGTCTCGACATACCGGTGTCTATCTTAATGTGAATCTTCAAAGTCTTGTTAAGTCTTACAGCTTCTTCCGAATATTCAACAGCCTTGGCCTTACAGGTAACCGCCTGAGTAATGTTGTACTTTATAAGTCTGTCCACCTGCTCCTTGGGAGTGTGTCCGAGGATAAGAATAGGCATCTTAACATCGTTAAGTCTAAGCTCCATGGCCTCGTCGATGCTGCTGACGGCCAGATAGTCTGCGCCCTCTTCCTCGAGAGTCTTGGCCACCATAACAGAGCCGTGGCCGTATGCGTCGGCCTTTACAACTCCCAAGAATTTGACGTTATCGCCTATTCTTTTCTTAAGTGTTCTGTAATTGTGTATGAGCGCGTCCAAATCGATTTCGGACCACGTTCTTTTAAGTGTGGATTCCATTATCCTGTGAACCCCTTTCGCCCATGTTTAAATTAAAGCTCAAGCTCCATGTAATCACCCACGCGCTTGTAGCCGACTTTTCTTAAATATACATAACTCTTCGGAATATCCGCAAGGAACCTGCACTTATTCACGCCATCCTTGGAAAGCTCTCTGTAAAGAAACTTGCCGACAGAAAAGTCTCTGAAGGTCTTCGTAACAAAGTCAAGATAAATATCAAGCACTCCGTCGCGACTCTTCTGCCCTATCAAAACACCCGCAAGAGTATCTTCGCTGAAAATTAAGTAGGCAACATTTCCGGGCAGATTCATGGCATCGAAGCTCGGGAAGAACTCATGAATTTCATCCGCGTACTTTTCGATAAAAAATCTGACCATTCCGTCTTCAATACCCGTAGCCTTGGCGGAGTATATCTTCTCGCTCTTGTCGGTAAAGTGCCGCCATAAAAAGAAGATGTTAATGATAGCCAAAGTCGCATTAAGCGCAACAGTAGGATATACGTGCATCAATACGCCGTATACCGCAGATATTGCGGAACCGATTGTGTTGATAACCCTTAACTTATATACCGATGACATAAGGAAAGAAATAAGCACCAAAGCGGTTCCCACGTATCCGATTACTTCAAAAATTATTCTTGTTTTGTCCATAGATTGTCCTTTAGTTGTTGCCGTACCACACAAGCTGTGACACGATGTCGGGATAAGGGAAAGAATTGTCGGCACGCTTATAGATACCGAATATCTCGCCGCTTCCCGAGAAGTTGTTATTGTCCCACCAGCATACGGGCATTAGGTAACTTCTTGCGTATGCCGTAAATGTTGCCGCATATTTCGCACGATCTTCCGTGTTGCCGTTTCTGTCTCTTGCACCGAATTCATCGATTATGATACCGGTTCCGTTCTTGATGTACTTAACAAACAGATTCATGAAAAGTGAGTTAAGTTCGGAGGTTGCATCTGACTGATTAAAGGTTGCCGTAGCGCCCGACACGTTCGGCTCAGCAAGAGCAAAGAGGTAAGGTCTGTATGCGTGTACCGTCAAAAGAATACGATTCTCTGCCTCTGCATAATCGTCGGTAGGCATCTTAAATGCATCGCAAAGAATATAATCGGGTGATGCACAATAGCCCGGAACGGTAATATATCTTGTCTTATTGTAAGCACCGGGAGTCTGTCTGATGGTGTCTACAATAAGCTGGTTAAGCTGGTTTACACAGTCAAGAGCTTCTTGAGCCTGCTTGGAATTAAGGTCGGGAATGTTCCACTCAATATCTGTTCCCACAAGTCTGGGCTCATTTAAGGATTCAAAAACAAGCTTCTCATCACAGTCACCGAACTTGGTGGCAATCTGCTCCCACACCTTGCTTACATACTTCTTGGAGTTATCGAGGCATTCGTAAGAAGGATACATATACTTCTTAAGATTGTCATGGTGGATGTTGAGAATAACATACATATCCTCTTCAAGCGCCCAGTTTACAACTTCATAAACCCTGTCCATCCACTTTTCGTTAATGTTGTAGTCCGCATCAACGTGGTTGTGCCACGAAACAGGAATTCTTATGGTCTTAAAGCCGGCTTCCTTCAAATCAAGGATATGCTGCTTGGTAGTTTTAACATTCTGCCAGTATGTCTCAAACTGTAAATCATCGCTGAATACATTCTTGGAATCACTGGCATCGAAAGTATTGCCAAGGTTGTATCCCGCACCCATGCTTTCGGTAAACTTAAGAGCCTCGCTCTCGGGTGCTTTATGCTTGGATACAAGTACGTTTACAAGGTTATCGGGTCTCACTGTAAAATCCTTTTCTTCTGTTGATGCAGAGGTTTCGGTCGATGCCGAAGTCTCTGTAGAGACGGAAGCCTCTTCCTTGGATGCGGAAGTCTCCGTCGAAGCCTTCGCTTCCTCTGAAACGCTTACCGTCTCAGTGCTTGAAGGCGTAACACTCGCCTCACCTTTGGTACAACCTGCAAGTAAAAGTGTTGCTGCAAGTGCAAGTGCCAAAATTCTTTTTTGTTTTCTCATAATCCACTCCGTCTTTTAGTTTTTGCGTGCCCCGAGTTGGGCAAAAAGCTCCAGATAATTTTCGTATCGAAGCTTGGATATCTTACCTTCGCTTACCGCTGCTTTAACCGCACAATCCGGTTCATTAATGTGAACGCAATCCGCAAATCTGCAGGATAACTCATAATCGGAGAACTCATTGTAATAGTCTTTTAGATTTGACTTGTCCGCACCGAATATATCAAGTGACGTAAAGCCCGGCGTATCCATGATATAAGTGCCATCACCCATCGGCAGAAGCTCCGCATGCCTTGTGGTATGCTTGCCTCTCTCGGTCTTGATACTGATATCACCGGTTTCCATTATATCTTTCTTGCATAAAAGATTTATTAGAGATGACTTGCCTACACCGCTGGGGCCTGCCATTACGGTAGTTTTATTTTCAAGAAGGTCTCTTAATGCTTCAACTCCGGCCTTTTCCTTGACACTGACAAAGAAAATGGGGTAGCCCGCGTTAATATAGGCTTCACGAATAGTATCTATTTCATCCTCGCTTGCAAGATCGTCCTTATTGAACACTATGATGCACGGAACATTCTCACTCTCCATGTATATCAGGAATCTGTCGAGCAGATTAAAATTGGGGTCGGGGCTCTTAATCGCAAAAACAATTAAAGCCTGGTCAACGTTGGCGCAAGCGGGCCTTATCATGCGGCTCTTGCTCTTATAGACCTTCGTCACGTTACCTAAGCTTTTTTCTTCGTCTATTATGTCGATTTCAACGTCGTCGCCTACAAGCGGCTTGGTTCCTGCATTACGAAAAGAACCTTTGGCCTTACACTCAAAGGTTCCTTTACCGTCAACATTTACGTAATAAAATCCTGCAATGCCTTTAATTATCTTTCCTTGCATCAATCACCCGATTATTCGTCAACTTCAAAATTAACATCACGCTTGATAACTTTGGTTTCTTTCTTCTCTTCGGTAATAACGTTACCTGATGCGTCCTTCTCGGCGGGAATCTTCACCTCATAAGAAAGGGTGATGGTACCGCTGTTGGTTCCCGAAATGTTGGAAATATTAACGGAAACAGGGAAAGAAGTGGTCCATGTGGACTGTAATACCTTGCCGTCGGTTCCGGCGATTACAATCTCAACCTTGGTACCCATTTCAAATTCGGGGTCTTCAGCCGTAGAGGGTGCATTAATGCTTCCGTTGAATCTGTACAAAACAGTTTCCGGAGGCTCGGGACCCATGCTGGCATGAAGGTCTATTGCTGTACCCTTTGGAACTTCCTTATCGGCTTCTAAGCTCTGATAACAAATCTGTCCCTCGGGAAATACATTATCGTAAACAGGTGCTACGGGATTAACCGTAAGGCCTGCCTCTGTCAAAAGAAGAACTGCCTCATCATTGTCTTTACCAAGGACATTGGGAACCTTAACAAGGTTCTCGGCAGCACCCTGGCTGACTGTAAGCAATACCGTAGAGTTCTCGGGAGTCTTCTCTCCGCCTTCGGGGAACTGAGAAATAATGTTACCCTCTGCAACGGTATCAGAGTACTCCTGCTTTATATCAACCTTTAGATTTAAATCCATCATTGCCTTATTGGCATCTTTGTAATTCTTACCCACAACATCGGGCACGATTACGCTGGTGGAACCGGAGCTTACATTAAGAACTATCTCTGCTCCTACGTCAACTTTCAGACCGTCTTTAACGCTGGCTGAAATGACTTTATCCTTGGCTACCGTATCAGATTCCTGATACTTAACCGTATACTTTAACTTATTCTTTTCAAGAATCTTAACCGCATCATCGAAGTCCTTGCCTTCTACCTTAGGCATAACTACCTGCTCGGGCTTCTCGATGGATTCGGAAATAGGAGTCTTGTCGGGATTCTCCTTACCAAGCTTGATGGCTCCGATACCCTTACCGATTAAGAATATGGCAATTACCAAAATAGCCGCGCCCATGAATATTGCAAGAATGGTCGTAAGCTTGTCCATCTTTGAATCATATTCGGAATCGTCATCGTTCTGATTGGGGTTAACCTTGGGAAGTTCTCCCGTTAAGTCTTCCGAACCCCTTGTATTCTTCTTGAGTGCCTCAAGCTCGTCCTGAGTAACGGCTCTGGTGGCACCAAGTTCATCGTCGTCTTTAATCTTAACGAAGTCTTCATCGGGTGTGATGAAGGTCTTCTTAAGGTCTTCAATAAGAGCTCCCATGCTCTGGTATCTTCTGTCGGGGCTCTTCTGTGTACACTTAAGTACAATCTGCTCTACGCTTACGGGAATATCATCAACGTATTGTCTGGGCGAAGGCATTTCTTCCTGAATCTGCTTAATGGCTATAGCTACCGTTGTCTCGCCGTTAAAAGGAACACGTCCGGTGAGCATTTCAAAAAGAGTAATACCGAGTGAATAGATATCGCTCTTCTCATCAGAATATCCGCCGCGTGCCTGCTCGGGGGATGTATAGTGAACAGACCCCATAACGTTGGAAGTAATGGTGTTACTGGTGGCAGCCTTGGCAATACCGAAGTCTGTTACCTTAACCTTTCCTTCTTTGGAAATAATAACGTTCTGAGGTTTAATGTCTCTGTGAATAATGTGATTGTTGTGAGCGGCCTCGATGCCCATGCCTATCTGAATTGCTATAGTCACGGCTTCTTTGACCGAGAGACGGGCTTTCTTCTCAATGTATTTCTTAAGAGTGATGCCCTCAACAAGCTCCATTACGATATAGTTGGTACCGTTCTCCTCGCCTACATCGTAAACATTAACGATGTTGGGATGCATAAGTCCCGCTGCCGCCTGAGCCTCTATCTTAAACTTAGAGACAAAGTTGGCGTTCTCGGCAAACTCCTGCTTAAGTACCTTAACCGCAACAAATCTGTTTAATTTATGATCTTTAGCTTTATAGACGTCAGACATACCGCCGGTTCCGATTTTTTCAAGAACCTCGTACCTTTCGCCTATCATCATACCAATTTTAACCATGTGTATCCTCTGTCAGACAATATCGTGCGCCTACGCAAACGGCTCAACCAAGATAACCGAAATGTTATCCTTGCCGCCCGAATTATTGGCAGCCTCCACAAGTGCTTCCGCCTTGCTTGCTATATCGCGCTCTTTCTTGAGTATCATAAGAATCTCGCTGTCTTCAAGCATATTGGTAAGACCGTCCGAGCACATAAGCACTATGTCGCCCTTATGAAGTCTTACGGTGAAAAAGTCCGACTCGATGTCGTCATCCGCACCGACAGCTCTTGTTATGATATTCTTCTGTGGATGAGTCCTTGCGCTCTCGCGGTCAAGGCTTCCCATCTTGATCATCTCCTCAACATAGGAATGATCCACCGTAACCTGTTTAATATCGTCCCCGATAACATACAATCTCGAATCGCCGACATTGGCTACCTGTAAGCAATCTCCCACAACAGCGGCAAGTACCAGTGTGGTACCCATTCTGTCATATTCGGGATTCTCAAGCGCCTCGGCTCTTATAACTCTGTTGGCCTCTTTAATGGCCTCCGTAAATAACTTACGCGGAGTGGTGGCCTTCGACTCTTCAATGAACTTCGTGACAGTTTCAACCGTGCGAAGAGATGCGTATTCTCCGCCGTTATATCCGCCCATACCGTCGGCAAGGGCAAAAAGATTGGGCAGATTTCCCACAGGCTTTTCGCTGGTGAAAATGTAGTCCTGGTTCATTGTTCGTTTTTTCCCAACATCCGATAAGGAAAAAGTCTTAAGCACCCCTATGCCTCCTCGTGATTCTCGTCCAGTACCTTCTTACGAAGCTGTCCGCAGGCCCCGTCTATATCGCGACCCATTTCCCTTCTAATAGTAACATTTATTCCGCTTTTTTCAAGTTTATTTTTGAATGCAAGAACGTCTGCGTGCGCTGTTTCCTTGTAATCCCGCTCTTTGATGGGATTGACCGGAATAAGATTTACATGGGCTTTAACCCTCCCCGCAAGCTTGATAAGCCCCTTTAAATCTTCGTCCTTGTCATTGACGTTTCTAACCAGCGCATACTCAAAGGTAATACGCCTTCCCGTCTTGTCAAAATAGTACTCACAAGCCTCCATAAGCTCTTCAATCGAGTACTTATTGGCTATCGGCATAAGCTCCCGCCTCTTCTCATCCGTTACCGAATGGAGCGAAAGCGCAAGCGTAATCGCCAGCTTCTCATCCGCCAGACGCTTCATATTCTCCACGATTCCGCAAGTCGATACGGTTATATTACGCTGGCTGATATTTAATCCGTTCTCGTCCGTAAGAAGCTTTACAAACTTAAGTAAATTGTCGTAATTATCCATCGGCTCGCCGGTACCCATTACGACCACATTGGACACTCTCTCGCCGGTTAACACCTGAATCCTGTATATCTCGTCAAGCATCTCTGACGGAGTCAGATTCCTTGTAAGTCCGTCAAGCGTCGAAGCACAGAATCTGCAACCCATGCGGCATCCGACCTGCGAGGAGATGCAAACCGAATTGCCGTGATGATACCTCATAAATACGCTCTCGACGTAGTTGCCGTCAGCAAGCTTAAAGAGGTACTTTCTGGTGCCGTCAAGCTTGGATTCCTGCATCCTTGCGACTTCGCAAGCGGTTATGTCAAAATGCTCGGCAAGGCTCTTTCGTAAGTCAGCCGAGAGGTTGGTCATCTCGTCAAAAGAAGTCACCAGCTTCTTGTGAAGCCAGTCGTAAATCTGACGCGCTCTGAACTTTTGAAGTCCCAGTTCCTTAATAACCGTCTCAAGTTCATTAAAGTCCAAGGACTTAATATCGATTTTATCCATTACTCTACTCTCTGATAAATCTTGCCACGAAGAATCCGTCAGTTCCGTCAACATCCGGCCTTAACTGGATATGCGTATCCGACTTACGCTCCCCCGTAAAAAGAAAGGGCACATAAGGCTTAAGCGAATCCTCTCTAAAGGGCAGATTCTCCGTAATAAACTTAACCATCTTTTCATTCTCGGCCTTGTGAACGGTGCAAGTGGAATACACAAGCACACCGCCCGGCTTAACATAGCGCGACACATTCGTAACTATTTTCTTCTGAAGGTCGCATATGTCTTTCATGGCTTCGTTACTGATCTTGTATTTAATATCGCTCTTACGTGACATGACACCGAGGCCCGAGCAGGGAACATCGGCTATGACAACGTCAAAGCGGTTCTCAAATTCACTGTTAAATTCCGTTGCATCCTGAAGCGTAGGCGTTACGTTCGTAAGCCCCATGCGCTCCACATTGTCGGCTATAAGCGATACCTTGTCCTCCGACACGTCACAGCTTATAACCTCGCCCTTGGGAAGCATTCTCGATGCAACATAAGACGACTTACCTCCGGGCGCTGCGCATACATCAAGCACCTTCAAATCGTCGCCCGCTCGCACGCCCGTGCTCTCCGCGCATATCATGGAACTTACATCCTGTATGAGGAATTTGCCCTCAAGAAATCCGGGAACCGACTCCATTCCTTCGAAAGACTCAAGCTTGTAAGCGTCGGCAATACTTCCTACCGTCTCATACTTAATACCTTTCTCTGCCCATTCTTTCTCCAGCAGAAGAGCATCGTCGCTTCTTAACACCTTAACATATGTCGGGCGAATCTCAGAAAGGGCTTTAATCAGGCTTTCCGCGTCGCCCTGCTCTTTCATGAACATCTTCACTATCCATTCGGGGCAGGAATACTGCACGCTCAAACGCTGTACTTTGTCATTAATTCCATCAAAAGAAAGGGCATTGTCCTTGTCCCTGCAGATGCTTCGAAGCACCCCGTTTACGAAGGGGCAGAAAGCCTCGAAACTTTTCTTACGGCACAGTTTAACCGCTTCGTCGCAGACCGCATTGTCGGGAACCTTATCCATGTAAAGAATCTGATAAAGACTCATACGTAAGATAGCCGCCACAGCCGGCTTGCACTTGGCTACGGGCTTGCTTGAATACTTATCAAGCACGTAGTCTAAGGTTATTCTGTTAAAGACGGTGCCCTCACTGACACGCTTTATGAATCCTTTGTCCCTTGCATCAAGGTAATCGTACTTAAGAAGCACATCGCGAATCAGCAGATGGCTCTTGGCGTCCCTTTTCTCAAGCTCCAAAAGAATATCTAAAATAATTTCTCTTGTATTAACACTCATTGACCTAAAAAGTCTCCGCCGGCAAGATGCATTCCTCTTACGAAATCGCAGGCGCCCATGCGCTTCTTGCCCTCAAGCTGTACTTCAATAAGTTCCAATATGCCTTCGCCTGTGGCAACGTACACGTTTTTCTTGGTCACTATCAAAGCGCCGGGTTCAAAATCTGCCGTATCCACAGACTCTAGTCTGTCATGAACTTTAGTCTCAAAAACCTTCAAAAACTTGCCGTTAACCGTAGTATAGGCAGTCGGCCACTTAAGAAATCCTCTCACAAGGCAGTCAATGCTCTTGGCAGATTTCTTGAAGTCTATAAGGCCTTCTTCTTTGGACAGGGGAGGCGCGTAGGTGGCCTTGTCATTGTCCTGAGGAACTGCCACAGCGGTGCCAGCTTCCACATCCTTAAGTACCTTCAGTAACTCAGGTGCGCCGGTCTCGGCCATCTTAAGGTAAATCGTGTCTTCATTGTCCGTATCAAGAATGGGAAAAGAAACCGTACTGTAAACCGCACCGGTATCCATACCCTTATCCATCTTCATAATCGAAACGCCGGTCTTGCTCTCGCCGTTGGCAATCGATCTCTGAATAGGCGCAGCTCCGCGATACTCGGGAAGCAGCGAACCATGCACATTGATACAACCGTACTTGGGTATATCAAGTATTTCCTGCGAAAGAATCTGTCCGTAAGCAGCCACAACATAAACATCGGCGGGAATAGTCTTAAGTACCTCAACCGACTCGGGGGTCTTAATCTTAACGGGCTGATAAACAGGAATGCCCTGTGACTCCGCATATTCTTTAACCGGAGGTGCTATAAGCGCTCCGCTTCTGCCCTTGGGCTTGTCGGGCTGGGTATAAACCGCCGTAACTTCATGTCCCGCTTCGCATACCGCTTTAAGTATAGACGCCGCAAATTCCGGCGTGCCCATGAATACTATCTTCATTCTTCGGGCTCCTCCTGCTGAAGCATGGAGTTGTCTACAAGCTCACCGATAACTCTCTCAACATAAAGATGTCCGTCAAGGTGCTCAAGCTCGTGGCAGATTGCGCGGGCAAGAAGCTCCTCACCTTCAAGTTCGAAAGGCTGCATGTGCTCGTCAAGTGCCTTAACCTTAACGTAGTTGGGACGCTTAACGATACCGCTCTTGCCGGGTACGCTAAGACACCCTTCGTAGCCTTCCTGCTCGCCGGAAGTTTCCAGAATCTCGGGGTTGATAAGAACATGCAAATCTTCGCCTGTTGTATCGATTACGACAATTCTCTTAAGTACTCCGACCTGGCATGCCGCAAGGCCTACACCGTCTGCAGCCTGCATGGTCTCTATCATGTCATCGATTAAAAACTTTGTGCGGGGAGTCATCTCCGTAACTTCCTTACATCTCTTGGTAAGGACGGGATCTCCCATTTCTCTTATTTTTCTGAGTGCCATATGTAATACCTCCGTTTAACAAGGTTACTTAATATCCGTTCTGAGGGTCGAAGTCAAAGAATACGCTTTCTTTGAACTGCTTGCGCGTAGAGAGCGCCGCCTCAAGGAAATCTTTTATCTCAACCAAAGCATCGTAGGACTTGTGCTTTAGGTAGAATACCTGTCTGTATACGTCGTTAATCTTGGAAACGCTTGCCGGTGCGGGACCGATTACAAGCGTTTTAAAGTGCTCGCGTACGCCCATTGCCAGATTAGCCGCCAATGCCTCGCAAGCCTTCTCATCAGCGCCTGTTACAAGCACCGAAAGCATATGCGCCGCCGGCGGATAGTCCATCAAATCTCTGTAACCGATTTCTTCTTCGTAGAAGCCCTCGTAGTCCTGATCTACGGAAAAAGAAATCGCATAGTGGTCCGGCTGATATGTCTGAATCACAACATCACCGGGCTTGTCGCCTCTGCCTGCGCGACCCGCTGCCTGAGTAAGCAAATCGAAAGTCTTCTCGGGAGCTCTGAAATCAGCCGCAAAGAGTGACATATCGGCAGCAAGCACTCCCATGAGAGTTACGTTCTTGAAATCGTGGCCCTTGACTATCATCTGCGTGCCGATAAGGATGTCGGCCTCGTGGTCAAGAAAACGGCTTAAGATTTCTTCGTAGCTTTCTTTCTTCTTAGTGGTGTCTGCGTCCATTCTGAGGGTGCGGGCCTTGGGGTACATCTTCTGTACTATCTCCTCGACCTGCTCGGTGCCGGCCTTAAAGCCAAGTATATATTTGGAACCGCACTTGGGGCAGTTCTTGTAATTATCCGTAGTATAGCCGCAATAATGGCATACAAGCTTACCGTTACGATGAAGGGACAGCGAAACGTCACAATGCGGACATTTTACTACAAAGCCGCAGGCTCTGCAAGACACGAAGCCCGCCATGCCGCGGCGGTTAAGAAACAGCATAATCTGCTCGTTTTTATTAAGTCTGTCCTCAATCAGTTCCTGAAGGTCCCTTGAAAGAATGCTTCTGTTGCCCTCGCGCAATTCCTTGCGAAGGTCGGATACGATAACATTCGGAAGCTGATTGCCCGTAAGTCGCTCGGTTAAGGTAAATAACTTGTATTCACCGTTCTTAGCTCTGTAATATGAATCTATCGACGGTGTGGCCGAGCCGAGTATTACGCTTGCGTTATTCATCCGTGCAAGCTCGATGGCAGTCTCACGCGCATGGTACTTGGGCATTGTCTCGCTCTTGTAAGTGCCTTCGTGCTCTTCGTCGATAATTATCACCCCTAAGTTGTTAAAGGGGGTAAATAGGGCGGAACGCGGGCCTATAACAATATCAACCTCGCCTTCAATCGCCTGTCTGTATATATCGTATTTCTCGCCCTTGGAAAGGGTCGAGTTCATAACACATACTCTGTCGCCGAAACGCTTGTAGAAACGCATAAGCGTCTGGTATGTAAGGGAAATCTCAGGAATAAGCACTATCGCCTGTCTGCCGCGTCCGATTACGTCATCAATAATCTGCATGTAGACTTCGGTCTTGCCGCTTCCGGTTATTCCGTGAATCAGGTAAGTCTTGTGGATATTCTTATCAAAATCGGCTCTGACCTCATCCACTATCGCCTGCTGTGCGGGGCTAAGCTTCATGTGCGAATCATGAGCCACGTTCATGCTCACCGCGCCTCGTACTATGCGCTCTTCCTCTATCTCTATAAATCCGAGTTCTTCAAGCTTTTTATACGTACTTGCAAGAATATGAAGCTTGTCATCAAGAATTGACTTGGGAATACGTTCCTCGTCAAGAAGTGCATTTAAAAGTCTTAACTGAGCTGCGTTGCGCTTATTGCCTGCGATATACGTCTCAATTTCTTCCGGCGCTTTCTTCCTGAGCACGGTTTTCTTGACGCTTTCCTTGACTTTTTCTTTGACCGGGATGACGGTCTTAAGTGCCGCAATCATGGTGGAGCCGTAATTGCGCTTCATCCAGGCCGCAAGGGCGATTCGCTTGTCGGAAAGAGAAATGTCCTTGTCGGGCACGTCCGCTATCTCTTTAAGCTTCTCGGGCGCCACGTCGGTGTGGTCGGTAAGTTCCACCACGTAACCCTTCTTAAGCGTATTGCCCGCTCCGAAAGGAACCGAAACCGCGCTTCCGAGATTGACCCGCGCCTTAAGGCTCTCCGGGATAATGTAGGTAAAAGGGCGGTCAACACTCTCATGCGATATATTTATTATTACTTTGGCCAAAGAAAGTTCCGCCACAATTCCTCCATATACTTCATAGTCTCAATATGTCTATGATTTTACCATAATCTTATCTGTAATGCACCATCTGCAGTTGTACGCTGTCGCGTCCCATGTAGGTGTTTATCTCTATCCGATAGCATACATCTATTACAACCTTTACCGCATTTCCGCTGTGCAAGCGCTTGGCCGTCTCTTCGTCGTAGATACTTGCCACAAAATCTTCAAATGCTTTCACATCACCGAAATAAATCATTTCGTAGATGCGTCCCGCATCGTTCTTGACTTTGTACTTGGCAACTTTGCCTTTCGAACCCATAAGGCGACCGGCAATAATCGTCATGTGCCTTGCGGCAAAAAGAGGCTTCTCGTTGCCCACACCGTAGGGCTCAAGCTTCTCTAGGTCCTTGGCCAGGTTCATATCAACGTATTCAAGCGGAAGCTCCATATCAACACGTACGGTCTCGACAAAGTCCTTGTCTTCAAGTGTACAGCAATCGTTAAGTGCCTTTCTGAAGGCATCCGGCGTATCCTCTGCCAGCGAAACACCCGCCGCGAGCTTATGTCCGCCGAACTTGGTCATGTGTTCTTTGACCTTGGTGAGTTCTTCGTACATATCGTATGCTTCTATACTTCTGCCGCTTCCTTTTAAGCCCTTTTCTGTCTTGGTAATGACAAAAGAAGGACGTACATATCTTTCTCTCACCTTGCCGGCAATAATGCCCGCAAGACTCTCGTGGCAATCGGGAAGATATACCACGAGTACTTTATCTATAGTCTCAGCGCTGTCGACGATTTCAAAGGCTTTTGCCGTTTCGTCGAGAGTCATCTGTTTTCTTTCTTCATTAAGGTTTTTAAGTTCTTCTGCCTTGGATATTGCTGTAGCCATGTCGGTTTCAAGGAATAAATCAACCGCTTTTAAGGACGTATCCAGTCTGCCGCTTGCATTAAGGCAGGGACCTATTACAAATCCCATGCTGTACGGAGTAAGCGTGCGTCCCTCAAGGCCGGTAACCTTAATAAGCGCCTTCATGCCTACATTGCCACTGTCACGCATAAGGCGAAGTCCCATACAAACCACTGAACGGTTTTCGTCCTTAAGTTCCATTACATCGCACACCGTTGCAAGTGCGGCAAACTCGGTAAGCTCACCTCTTAAATATTTAAATTCGTCCGAGTCATCCAGGCCTAATTCCGCACCCAGAGCCATGATAGCCTTAAAAGCAACGAAAGCTCCGCATATGCCTTCAAACGGATACTCTGAGTTCGGAAGCTTCGGGTCTGTGACAGCATCGGCAGGAGGCACTTTATATATCTTCTCGCCGTTCTCCGATATTTCAAAGGGAACTTCGTGGTGGTCGGTGATAACCATAGTCATACCAAGGCTCTTTGCATGCTCGGTCTGGTCATATGCCGCTATTCCGTTATCGCAGGTGAGTATGGTGTCTACACCTGCATTATGGGCATCATCTATAAGACGGATATTGATACCGTAACCGTCTTCCACTCTGTGCGGAATAACATAGTCAGCATCGGCTCCGAAAAATTTTAGTCCCCTGTAAAGAATATATGTCGATGCGATTCCGTCCACATCATAATCGCCTATTATTCTTATCTTCGCGCCCGCTTGTATTTTTTCTTTTAAGACGAAAATAACCCGATTCATTCCGGGAAGGGTAATCGGGTCATGAAAAGCCTCAGGCCCCGGAGAAAGAAAATTTTCTATCTCCGAGGGGCTTACGAGGTCTCTGTTTCTTAAAATTCTTGCGGTAACGGGCGAAATTCCATACTCCGAGGCCATTTTCATGAAGTCGGCCGATTTTCGTATTTCAACCCAGTTTTCCATAAGTTATTTTTCCTTTTTAGCGAATTTGCTCCTGAATACGAACCACATTGCACCTGCAAGGCAAATGGATGAGTATGTACCGCAGACAATACCTACCATAAGAGGAAGTGCGAATTCCTTAATTGAGCTTACGCCGAAGATGTAGAGACATACAACCATTACGAATGTGGTAAGGGATGTGAAAATGCTTCGTGAAAGCGTTGTGGTGATACTGTCGTTAACAATGTCCTTAAGCTGAGTCTTGGGAGCTGCCTCCTTAAGGTTCTCACGGATACGGTCGAAAATAACGATTGTTGCGTTAATCGAATATCCGACGATGGTAAGCATACATGCAACGAATGTTGAGCCTACGCTTACATATGCGATAGCGTAGAAAGCAAGTGTTACAAGTACGTCATGTGTAAGTGCAAGTACTGAAGATGCACCGAATCTGATGTCCTTAAATCTGAACCAGATGTAAATAAGCATGCAGATACAAGCAACTACCACAGCAATGATGGTCTCTCTCTGAGCTTCCTTACTGATGGTGGAGCTGATGGTCTCTGTCTTAATCATTTCTTTGTCTACAGAGAACTTCTCGTTAAAGTAATCGTTGAGTTCGGATCTCTGATCTGCATTAAGAGTAACTGTCTTAAAGATAACTTCGTTGGAACCCTGAACCTTGGTGGTAACAACGTTGGCGCTACCGGTGATGCCTTCGATATCGGATACCATGAGGCTGTCAATCTCTTCAAGGCTGTAGTCCTGATCGAAAGGAACTGTGGTCTGAGTACCGCCCAAGAACTCAAGTGAGTAGTTAAGAGCGTGTCCTCTGTCTGCATTCTTACCGTTAAGTGCAAGCATGAATACAAGACCTGCGGCAATAACAAGACCTGATAAGCCAAAGAACAAGCCTCTCTTTGAAAGGAAGTCTACGCGCTTTCTTGTCTTAGCCACACCAAAGAGCTTGGGGTTCTTGATGCCTGCGGCAACAAATGCGTTAAGAAGTGACTTGGTAACAACAACTGCGGTAAACATTGATAAGCAGATACCGAGTGTAAGTGTCTGAGCAAATCCTACGATTGAACCGGAGCCCATAATCCAAAGAACTGCGGCTGCAATAAGGGTTGTGATGTTGCCGTCCAAGATTGCGCTCATAGCCTTGGAGTAAGCAACCTTGATAGCGGATTCCATTGTCTTGCCTGTAGCAAGTTCCTCGCGCAAACGAGCGAAAATAATAACGTTAGCATCAACCGCCATACCGATTGAAAGGATGATACCTGCAATACCGGGAAGGGTAAGTGTGATGGCAAAACCGTTAATAAGTAATACTTCAAGTCCTGCGTAAAGTGCAAGAGCAATTGCACTTGTAAGACCAAGGAAGTAATAAACAACAATCATGAATACTACAACGATTGCAAAACCCACAAGACCTGCCTTAACGCTTGTATGAATAGCGTCCTGACCAAGTGATGCACCTACAACGTTGCTGCGGAGTTCTTCAAGTTCGAGTGAAAGTCCACCGATACGGATGGTGCTTGCAAGCTTCTCTGCTTCCTCGGCATCCATTGCACCGGAAATCTGTGCGTTACCGTCTGAAATAACAGACTGAACACGGGGAACGCTGATGAACTCTCCGTCATAGTAAATACCGATTACATCCTTGCCGTTGTTGTAAGCTTCTTCGGTTGCTTCCTTGAAAGCTACCTGACCTGCGGATGTAAGGGTAAGGGATACGATAATCTGCTGGTTGTTCATGCTGTCATGAGCAACACCTGCCTGAGCATTGGCAACATCTGTACCTTCAAGTACGATACCGCCGTCAGCCTTAATCTCATCGATTGTCTTGTTAAGCTGCCATTCGTCGGCACTTACCTGTGTGTAGTTAGGTGTGCCGTCGCTGCCGTAGTGCTTGATAAAATAAAGTGCACCGGGACGACCGAGATCCTTTAAGATCTTGTCTGCATCATAAACACCGGGGATTTCTACGCTGATACGGTTTCTGCCTTCTTTGTATACAGAAGCCTCGTTGCTGTAGTCATAAATACGCTTCTTTAATTTCTCAACCGTATCGCTCATGTCCTGATCGGAGGGGTTCTCATCACCCACTACCTGATATGTGATGGACACGCCGCCGGCGAGATCCAGGCCAAGCTTAATATCCTTGGCGCTGCCTGACTTATTGGCACCAAAGCCTACCACATCCATAAAACCGACAAATACGGTTAAAATAAGGGTAAAGACAATGATCAATATGCCTTTTGACTTACTCATGTTACCAATTCTCCTTTAAATATATTATTCTTCCGCTTCTGATTCATTCTCTTTATGTGGAAGCGTAACAAGCACTTTAACAATACGGTTCATACGGATACCTTCAACCTTTAATACCGTTCCGTCTTCAAGCGTTACGGTCTCTCCGTCTTCCGGAATACGGTCGAGCTGGTCAAGTACCAGACCGCCGATACTGTCGTAATCTTCCGATTCGAATTTAGTGCCAAGCTCGTCGTTGATATCCTCAAGTTTCATACGCGCTTCGATTAAGTAACCCTCTTCGGTTTCCTTGATAAGTCCTTCCTCGTCCTCATCGTATTCATCACGAATCTGGCCGACGATTTCCTCAAGAAGGTCCTCAAGAGTAATCATTCCCACGGTCTCACCGTACTCATTGAGCACAAAAGCAAGAGTCATGGCCGAATCACGCATTTCTATCAAAAGGTCGCTGGTCTTCTTGTACTCGTAAGTATAGAAGGCCTCACGACGAAACTTCGAAACTTCAAAAGCAGCCGGGTTCTTAAGCCTTAATAAGTCCTTAACGTTGATGAAACCGTTAATGTTGCCCGCGTCGCCCTTGTAAACAGGAAGTCTGGTGTACATAGTCTCCCTGAATACTTTCATAATGTCTTTGTATGTCGAATCTTCGGGGATGCTGATCATATCGATACGGGGAATCATTACATCCCTCGCGATAGCATCGCTGAAATCGAATACGTTGTTGATAATCTTCTTTTCATCCGACTCGATGACACCGTCCTCGTGAGAAACATCCACGTAGGTACGAAGCTCGTCTTCGGTAATGGCCTCATCGGCTTCCTTGTTCTGTCTGAAGATGAACAGGAAGAACCTGGCCACATTCTGTATTATAAATACAATTGGGAAAAGAACAATCATTATCCCCTTAATGACAGGGGCAAAAGAAAGCGATAACTTATCAGCATTTCTCCTCGCCCAGGTCTTGGGAACTATCTCTCCGAAAATAAGTACCAAAAATGTCAAAACGCCGGTTGAAACCGATACATACACATTGCCCCACAGCCTTGCGGTAAGCAAAGTGGCAATAGAGGACGCACTCAGATTGACAATGTTATTGCCTATAAGAATCGTCGTAAGTGCGCGATCGTAGTTGTCATAGATATGATTAAGTGTCTTGGCGTGTTTCTTGCCGGCTTCTTCCAAAGCTCTGACCTTGACTCTGTTAACCGATGAAATCGCGGTCTCTGCCGAGGAGAAGAAAGCTGAAAGCAAAAGCAATACAACCAGTACAACCAGCTCAACTATATCTGCAGTACCCAAAAAATTCTCCTTTCAAGCCCCTACTACAGGGGATTAACGTAAAACTCCTTGAAGGTCTCATAGCCTTCCGCGGAAAGCTGTTCCTTCTGGAACTTTTTATTCTTATTCATCTTGGTAACAAGAACCTGCTTGCCCTCTGCTCTAGCCTTCATAGCTTCTTCAAGCACCTCGCAGTAACGAGCCTTGGGCATGTCCTTTTCAACAAGGAAAGCAACCTTCTCTCCCACTCCGGGAATCTTGAAATCTTGCTCCATAAGAAGAAGAACGATTCTTTCAAATCCGATGGAGAAACCGCAGGCAGGTACATCTGTACCTGTGAAATTGCCTACCATCTTGTCGTATCTTCCGCCACCGCCGCATGCGCCGCCGAATTCAGGAAGTGCGATTTCAAAAATAGTGCCTGTATAGTATCCCATACCGCGTACAAGCGAAGGATCGAATACCATCTTAAAGTCTGCCTTCTTAACGGACTCGACGCTTTCGATAATTTCGGTAAGGTTGTTGACAACATCTTCGGAAAGGAACTCGCCGAGAGTGCCCTTAAGTGCTCTGACAGCCTCTGCATCGGCTCCGATTCCATCGAATAACTTAACGTATTTCTCGACAGATTCCTCTGTAAAGCCTTCTTCGATAAGCTCTGCCTTAACACCGTCAAGACCAATCTTGTCAAGCTTATCAAGTACGATGCAGCTTGTATCGAAGCGTTCCTCGGGGAAGCCCGCATACATAGCCATTGCCTTAAGCATGCGTCTGTCGTTGATTCTGATTTCAAAGTTCTTAAAACCAATCTTGCCAAGGGTGGTGGTGGTAGCAAGGATAAGTTCGATTTCGGCCATGTTGGTAGCCTCACCGAAAATATCTATATCGCACTGCATAAACTGGCGATATCTGCCTCTCTGAGGTCTGTCTGCACGCCATACGTTACCCATCTGAAGAGCCTTAAAAGGTGTGGGAAGATTGGCTGAGTTGTTGGAGTAAAATCTTACGAGCGGAACGGTTAAGTCGTATCTTAAGCCCATATCGGTCAAGTCTTCTTCTGACTGAGCGGTCTCAAGATTCAACTTCTCGCCTCTCTTAAGTACTTTAAAAATAAGCTTTTCATTCTCGCCACCCTGCTTGGAGCAAAGGTTCTTAATGTCTTCAAGACAAGGGGTTTCAATCTGTGTAAATCCAAAAGAAGAATACGTATCCTTGATTACTCTCTGAACGTAATCTCTGATAAGCATTTCCTTGGGAAGGATTTCCTTCATGCCGGTAACCGGCTTCTTAACTAATGCCATGATAAATGTACCTCTCTATTCAAGTGCAAATAAATCTTTTTTACGTGTAATCATTTCGTCTATACGGTTAATATACTCGGCGATATCTTTAACATTATCGCTTCTGACGAGCTTACCCTCTCGGGTAATAACCTTCGAAACGCTTCCCGGACCCATGGCAACTATCGGCTCAAGCTCCTCCATAATGAGGATATTGTAGATGCCGAAGCATCCTTCACGAGCGTAGCCGGTGTTCTCGAAGTTGCCCGCCATGTTCTTTTGCCTATATAAGTAATAAGGCTTCATGTTAAGGCGACTCGCGCCGTCCATGGCAATCTTCATGGTCTCGTCGGTATTAACCATAGTAGCATATCCGTTCTCAATAATCCATTCATATAATCTCGACCCGCGCTTAATCGCGAGCGAATGGACGGTTAAAGAATCGGGTCCGAGCTTAACAAGCTCATCTATGGTATGGGTTACTTCCGTAATGCCCTCGCCCGGAAGTCCCAGAATGATGTCTGTATTGATATTCGTAAAGCCTGCTTCTCTCGCATCGTTAAAGGCTCTCACCACATCCTCGACCGTATGTCGTCTTCCGATTAAATCAAGAGTCTTCTGATTCATGGTCTGGGGATTGACGCTGATTCTGGTGACTTTATGATTGAATAACACCCGTAATTTATCTTTGGTAATGGAATCGGCTCTGCCGGCTTCCACCGTATATTCAAGCAGATTGCTCAGGTCAAGCTTCTGCTCTATAAAAGAAAGCAGTCTGTCGAGTTCCGAAGCGCTTAACGTCGTAGGCGTACCGCCGCCGATATAAAGCGTATCTATTATCTGACCCTTGCGAGCCTCTGCGGTAAACTCAATTTCTCGCTCAAGAGCCTTTAAATAATCATCGACCCTGTCTCTCCACATCGCTATGGGATTGGAAGTAAAAGAACAATACAGGCAGGTCGTGGGGCAGAAAGGAATGCCGATATAAATCGAATAACCCTTCTTTCTTAACGGCTTAAGTATCTCTCGCTCGCGCTTGGCAATATCAAGCGCAAGGTCAGCCTTCTCATCACCGATTAAGTAAGTATCCTTCATGTAAGAAAGGATATCGCTTTCGCTCTTTCCTTCATCCAGCATCTTACACGGAATCTTGGTAGGTCTGATGCCTGTAAGGTCTCCCCACGCAAGAGTCTTGTTAAGCTTGCGTGACAGCGCCTTGTATACCAGTCGCTTGACAGCGTTCTTCTCATCGATTCTGGTAGGATTCTCGCAGACAGGCTCCCTCATGAGCACATCAGAGCCTTCGGCCAAAGAAAACTCGCCGGCTCCGTACACAATTTCAAACAAAAGCTCGGCTTCCGGAATATCCTGCGTGCCCTTTAGAATCACCTTAACCTCGTGCGAAGGGTAAAAAGCCTTCACAAGCGAATGGATGTCATATTCAAATTTGGCTTCGTTAATAAGTACTGCAATCATCTATCTAAATAAAAGGATTGTTCTGCCTTTCGTCACCGATTGTGGTGGTGCCGCCGTGACCGGGATAGACTCTTGTATTGTCGGGAAGCTCCATGAGCTTCTTATTGATGGAATCCACAAGTGTCTTCATGCTGCCGGTGGGGAAATCGGTTCTGCCGACGCTTCCCTCAAAAAGCGTATCGCCCGCAATCAGTATTCCTGCTTCTTTAAAATAAAAACATGCGCCCCCCGCAGTATGACCGGGAGTTGCAATTACCTGAAATGTCATGTCACAAAGGTCGTAAGTGTCGCCGTCGGCAAATAACTCATCGGGCTCCACCGTAACCAAACGGCCCATCATGGCCGAAACATTAAGCTCGGGATCTCTTAAAAGTTCAAGCTCATCCTTGCATGCGTAAACCTTGGCGCCGGATTTTTCTTTGAGCGCTTTGACTCCGTATACATGGTCGAAATGGCCGTGGGTTAAGAAAATCGCCTTAACATTGATGCCGTTGTCCTTAAGCTTATCATAAAGAGCAGCTCCGTTGTCACCGGGATCGAATACGATGGCATCCTTAACATCATCACGATATACGAAGTAACAATTGGTACCCATGGATCCAAGGGGTATGCGTCCGATTTTAATGTCTCCCATCAGCCTCTTGTCCTTTCTATGTCTATGACACTTTCAATGGCACGAATCTTATCTATTATACTTGTAAGAGCATCTCTTCCCTCAATTTCAAAAGCAGTGTTCATGGTGACGAGACCCTGCTTGTTGACACGGGTGTTAAGGGAAATAATGCTTATGTTCTTCTCTGTAAGGGCTTTTGAAATATCAGCCAAAAGTCCGTTACGGTTATTGGCAAAAATACGAATCTCAACAGGGTACTTGCCGCTGATGTCGTCGTTGTTCTGCCACTCTGCATCAATTAAGCGAACGCGGTCTATCTCGGGAAGGGACAGTATGTTGATACAGTCGGTTCTGTGGATGGATATGCCTCGTCCTCTGGTTACAAAACCCACAATCTCATCGCCCGGAACAGGTGAACAGCACTTGGAGAATCTTACCGCAACATCGTGGATACCTTTAACCACGATACCGCTCTTGCCGACACGCTCCTTGGGGCGCATCTTGCCTGCGTCGTTGATGGCTTCTTCAACCTCGGAATCGGACATGTTCTTTCGGCGTGTAGCTTCCAAAAGTTCGGTCATCTTGTTGATAATCTGACCTTCCTTGAGACCGCCGTGGCCAATCGCCGCATATACGGAATCCCAGTCGCGGAAACCGTACTTGTGCATGATGTAGTCCATGTATTCGGGGATAAGAATATCCGACGGATTGATGGAATGGGACTTGCAGAAAGAAAGGAACGTGTCCTTGCCTTTGCTGATATTGTCTTCTTTGTACTCGGCTTTGAACCACTGGGTAATCTTGTTCTTGGCCTGAGTGGATTTAACTATGTTGAGCCAGTCGCGGGAAGGTCCCTTGGAGTTCTGGGAAGTGATAATCTCGACGCGGTCACCGTTGTTGATGACGTAGTCGATGGTTACAAGCTGTCCGTTAACTCTCGCGCCTACCATCTTATTACCTACGGCTGAATGAATGCTGTAAGCAAAGTCGATGGGCGTACTGCCTGCGGGAAGGTTCTTAACGTCACCGGTAGGGGTAAAGCAGTATACGGAATCACTGAACAAGTCGAAGTCTGATTTAAGTAAATCAAGGAACTCCTTATTGTCAGCCATGTCCTTCTGCCACTCAAGAACCTGGCGAAGCCATGAAAGCTTCTCTTCTTCCTGCTCGGGTACCTTCTTACCGTCGGACACTTCTTTGTACTTCCAGTGGGCGGCGATACCGTACTCGGCTTCCTTGTGCATCTCTTCGGTTCTTATCTGAATCTCGAAGGGCTGACCCGACGAGCCGATAAGCGTAGTGTGAAGAGACTGGTACATATTGGGCTTGGGCATTGCTATGTAATCCTTGAAACGACCGGGAATCGGCTTGTATATCTCGTGAATTACGCCTAAAGCCGCATAGCAGTCACGCACCGACTTAACGATGATGCGCACTGCGAATAAGTCATAAATCTGGTCGATGGTCTTGTTTTGATTGACCATCTTCTTATAAATACTGAAAAAGTGCTTAACACGGCCGTCGATTCTAGCCTCGATGCCCGCGTTCTTAATATGAGAGCTCACCTCGGATACGATGTCCTGAATGTACTTCTCTCTCTCGCTCTTTCTTACGGTAATAAGTCTGTTTAATTCCTTAAATGCTTCGGGCTCAAGGTATTTAAGGGAAAGATCGTCGAGTTCAACCTTAATACGGGAAATACCGAGTCTGTCCGCAATAGGGGAATAAATATCAAGCGTCTCCCTTGCGATTCTTTGCTGCTTTTCGGGCGGCATGTGATCGAGGGTACGCATATTGTGAAGTCGGTCCGCAAGCTTAATCAGGATGACTCTGATATCCTTGGCCATTGCAAGGAACATCTTACGAAGGTTCTCGGCCTGAAGCTCGAGCTTCTCCTTGTCCTGGCTTAACGGATTCTCGGCATTGGTCATCTGGAACTGTTTTAACTTCGTAACACCGTCTACAAGAAGTGCTACGTCGGGACCGAATTCTTTCTCTATTTCTTCCTTGGTGATGATGGTGTCTTCCACTACATCGTGAAGAAGACCCGCGCAGATAGTCTCTTTATCAAGCTCTAAGTCCGCAAGAACGTTTGCAACATAAAGAGGGTGAATGATATAGGGTTCACCCGATTTACGGTGCTGGTTAAGATGAGCGTCATTGGCCATCTTGTAGGCTTTCTCAATCATGGAAATATCACCGTTGGGATGATATTTCTGGACACGATAAATAAGGTCCTTGTAAAGTTCCTCGGGACTTATGTATTCGCCTAACGATTCGATTCGTCCGTCGTCTATGACAAAAGAATCATCCGCCGCTTCATTATTAACTTTTTCTGTCTCTGTAGGATCTTTGATAATCTCAGGTTCCATGAAAAAGCCTTCCGTAAATATAATAAACCGCTGAAGCGCTTTATTATCGGTCGTCTTCGAATAAGACCAATGGTCTTATTCCGACTCAATAATTTATTTGCCGGGATATGTAATAGCTGAGAAGAGCGGAACGTTACCGATCTTCTTACGGCCTTCGAGCCCTGCAAGCTCCATAAGAACTACAACGCCCACTACCTTGCCGCCGAGTGATTCAATAAGCTCGATCATAGCCTGTGTGGTGCCGCCTGTAGCAATAAGGTCGTCAACGATTAATACCTTCTGACCGGGCTTAATGGCATCCTTGTGAATCTCGATGGTAGCTGTGCCATATTCAAGAGCGTATTCCTTGGATACGGTTTCACAGGGAAGCTTACCCTTCTTACGGATAAGAACAAAAGGTTTCTTATTGATATATGCAATGGGAGTACCGAAAATAAAGCCTCTTGACTCGGGACCTACCACTACATCGAAGTCAAGATCCTTGATAAGATCCTGCATGGTATCGATTGCAAGTGTTAATCCGTCTGCGTCCTGAAGCACACTGGTAATGTCCCTGAAAATAATGCCGGGTTCCGGAAAATCGGGAATGCTTCTTACATATTCTTCTAATTTCTTCATACTAAACTCCTCCTGCCTGAAATGCCACAAGGCATTCTACTGACAAATACCATAATATTATATTATTGTTAAAATTTTATGTAAAGAATTTTTTTACGTCTGTAACAGTTTTATTTCAGCCAAAGAAAAAAGTCCGGCAACCCACCATTTGATGAGTCGCCGGATCTCATTTATAAGAGAGAGAAATGTATTGGTTGGCTTTATTTAACGGTCTTAATCTTGTAGATGAATCTTACACCGTCCTTAGTGTCTTCACCGTCTGTGCCGTAGGAAGCATAGTCTCTTGATACTTCCTTAACGGTGTTGAATCTTTCTACCATACCTTCAAGGGTGTTATTAACCAGGTCGTTAAGCTTTACAACGCCTTCGTCGTTAAACTGTGTGAGGCCGTCGGAGAGCTTCTTTTCGCCGTCTTTAAGTGCCTGAATACCTTTAACAAGTTCGGGCATGTTCTTGTTTAATTCCTTGGCGCCTGCATTGGCCTTTGATACGCCGTTAGTGTAAGCGATTACGCCCTGATAATATGTGTTGTAGCTGTCAAGAGATGCCTTAAGGTCAAGAATCTTCTTGTCGCCTGCCGAAATCTGAGCCTGAACTTCTGCTGAATTTTCATACTCGGAAATCTTGGCATTGACTGTTTCCTGAGTCTTGGCATCGATAATGCCTTTAACTTCGTCGGAAGAAAGTTTGCTAGCCTTGGTGGATTCGATTAATGCCTGAACCTCGGGAGTAGCCATCTGTTCCTCAACCTTAGCATTTATTGTTGCCTTAACAGCATCTGAAGCCATCTGTGCGTCAGTCTGTGCGGTTATCATTGCCTTAACTTCATCTGAAGCCATCTTCGCTGCTACGGTCTGATCTATCATTGCGGAAGCTTCGGATGATGCAAGAGCATCCTCGACTGAAATGCCTAACTGACCTGCAACCGCTTCGGCAACCTGATTCTTAACGTTTGACTCAACAGCTGCGGTAACCTGAGCCTCAACATTTGTTCTTACAGCGGCTGTAACCTTTTCTTCAACACCTGCTCTGACCGCATCTTCAACGCCGGATTCAACCTGTGCATTGACTGCATCTGTAACGGCGCTTCTGATTGTACCTTCGTTTTCTTTGACCTTAGCTTCTACTGTGCTGTAGGCAAGCTTCTTGGCATATCCTTCGGAAACTACGCTTGCAAGTACGGAATCGTAATTGTCGATTGTAAGGTTGCCTACGTTAATACCCGAAGCCTTAAGCTGCTCTGAAGCTGTTGCAAGAAGCGTGTTAAATACCTGTCTTGAACCATCCACAAGTGCGGCTGAGTTAGAATCAAGGGTATTAAGGCCGCCGGATAACTGATTCATGCCGTCATTGAATTTATTGGCGCCGTCCAAGAGCTTGCCAAGTCCATTGTAAAGCTCGTCGGAGCCGCTCATGAGTGCTTCCATCGCATCATCTATCTTGCCCAAATCCTCGCGAAGCTCATCCATTTTTTCGGTGGTATCGATGTCGATTTCATTAAATACACTGTTGGTTACAAGAAGATACATGCCAAACTCTTCAAAGTTCTCAACGTCCGCCTCAATGGTAATGGACTCGGGAATTTCAACTTCATTGGCACTTATATCAAGATCCTCTTTAAGTCCGGGAAGCGCTACACCCACAACCGCATATCTTGCGCCGTCGTTGATGACACGACCGTTTGAAACAGTTACGTTAGAGTACTTTTCTCCGTCAAGTGCTGTAACCGCGCTTGCAAGGAAAGGTACGTAAATCTTCTCTTCGTTGCCGTTAATTTCTTTGTACTCATAACGGTTGTTGGTAAAAGAAACCTCTGCTTTCAAATGTCCGCTCTTACCGGTGATGGCATCGGGTGCAATCTCCTTGCCGTCAAGCGAGTACTTAACGCTTACGGTGAGCGGAAGGTCTGCGTCGGCCTCGGTCTGAGTCTTGTCTTCACCGTCTTTAATCCAGATGCTGTCCATAACCTTTTCAACACTGCCGTTTGAATCGGTAAATACGTATACGACTTCATCACCAGAAACATCTTCATCGGGTGCTGCGACCGTGTTCTCGGAAACCGTTTCCTCTACTGTAGTCTCGGCGGAAGCATCTTCTTTTTCCTCCGCATATGAAATGTATTCATTGGTAACACCCGCCTTCTCGGCCGCGAAAGCTCCGATTGTGCTTCCCGCAACAACTGCGAGTGAAACGATTATTGCTGTAAATTTCTTTCCTGTCTTTTTCATGACTCTACTTCTCCCTTCTTACTCATTCCGAGTGTAGTGTGTAATACAAGGCCGTCACATAAGAGTAACAAAGCCGGCAAAATAAAGATTACGCAAACCATACTGATTATCGCGCCCCTTGCCATAAGCATGCACATGGAGCTGATGATGTCGATGTTTGAATAAACCGCAACACCGAAGGTCGCTGCGAAAAGGCCCATGCCGCTTACGATGATGGAACCGATTGAAGTCATAAGCGCGGTTCTTACCGCTTCCTTCTTGTCGGCGCCGTTCTTTCTTTCGCCCTTATATCTCGTAGTCATCAATATTGCGTAATCGACCGTTGCGCCAAGCTGAATGGTGCTGATGCAGATCGGTGCGATAAACGGAAGCGTCTGACCGAGGTAATGAGGAAGTCCCAGGTTAATGAAGATTGCAAGCTCGATAACGCTTATCAGGATAAAGGGAAGCGAAATGCTCTTCTCTACTACCATGATGATTACGAATATCGCTGCAATTGATACGATGTTTACAACCTCGAAGTCGTGCCCGGTGGTCTCAATCATATCTTTCATGCATGGAGCCTCGCCTATCAGCATGCCCTTGTTATCGTACTTCTTTAATACTGTATTGATTTCATCTATCTGAGCGTTAACTGCATCGCTTGCTACCGGATAAGAGGAATTGATAATTACAAGCTTCCAGTTTTCGCTTTCAAGCATATCTCTTACTTTGTCGGGGATAATCGATTCGGGCACCAGAGCGCCTATCTCTGTTTCCATACCGATTACCTTCTCAACGCCTTCAATGCCTTGCATTTCTTCAAGCATCTTACGAGTCTCTTCCTCGGGAAGCTTTGAATCCGTAAGAAGCATATGAGTGGATGCTACGTTAAAGGTTTCCGAAAGCTTCTTGTCTGCCTTCACAACCTCTATGTCCTGAGGAAGGCAGGCGCCCATGTCGTAGTAGACTTCTTTTTGCGTGTTGGAATATCCGTAATATGCGGGAATCACAGCCGCTACAAATACCGCCAAAAGAATGGGGAATATCTTCACAATCGCACCGGATAACTTAACGGGCTTCGGAAGTATAGCCTTGTGTCTGGTCTTAAGCAAAGGCTTATCGAGCACCAGAATCAATGACGGCAAGATTGTTACACATCCGATAACTCCGAGAAGCACGCCCTTGGCCATTACGATGCCGAGATCTGCGCCGAGGGTGAAACTCATGAAGCAAAGGGCAATGAAGCCTGCGATTGTTGTAATGGAACTTCCCACTACTGAAGTAAGCGTATTCTTGATGGCGTATGCCATAGCTTCTTTGTGATCGTCCATTTTTTCAAGTTTCTCGTTGTATGCGTCCCACAGGAATATCGAGTAGTCCATGGTAACCGCCAACTGCAATACTGCGGAAAGTGCCTTGGTGATGTAAGACATCTCGCCGAGGAAGTAGTTGGAACCGAGGTTGTAAAGAATAGCCATGCCGATACTTGCAAGGAAAACAAACGGAACAAGCCAGCCGTCGAGGAAAATCATCATGGACAGCGCCGCAAGTGCAACCGCGATACCGACGTACACGGGCTCTTCTTTTTCACACAAAGCCTTAAGGTCGGTTACAAGCGCAGACATACCGGATACGAAGCAATCCTTGTTGCATACGCTTCTGATATCCTTAATCGCCTGCATCGTCACATCCGCCGACGTAGAACTGTCAAAGAAAACTGCGAGCATCGTGCAGTCACCCTTGTTAAAGAGGTCGTACACTCTGTCGGGCAACATCTCCATCGGCACATCCACATCCATGAACGAATCGTACCAAAGCACCGTTTCCACATGGTCAACCGCTCTTATCTTGTCCGCGAGCTCGCTGACCGCTTTATTATCCATCCCTTCTACAACAACAAAAGAAAACGCGCCTTTTCCGAAATCTTCCATGAGGATGTCCTGACCCTTAACGGTATCCATGTCTTTCGGAAGATATGTAAGCATATCGTAATTGATTCTGGTATTAAGCATTCCGAAGAGTGCCGGAACGCACAAGGCAATTGCCGCAATCAGAATCACGAATCTTGATTTAACAACACCTTTTGCAAATTTCATAATTCCCTGTATTCTCCTTCCAAAACATCACATTTCTGATGTTTTATTATTTTGACTGCAGTAAGCACCGTAACAAGGCTCATAATTCCTTCCGCCATAAGTGCAATACCTATAAGTCTTATCAGTACGAGACTTCCCTCAGCCGGCATAAACACAAGTAACAGTCCGCCGATTCCTGCGATGATTGCAAAAGAAAGAATCAACCACCACTTATGTATTCCAAACTCTCTCGCATCCATGGACATCTGAATCTTGAAAAGTCCATCCGCCAGGATTATGATTCCTAACACGATGCAGAGAAACTCGATTATGTCGCCTCGCTTGATTATCGTTATGATTCCGAGAATCGTAATAAGTATTCCGAATGCCAGATCGTACTGAAACGCAAGTCTGAACAAATCCTTTGAAAAATACCCGATGAGTTTAATGATTCCGAAGATTATCATTGCGACTCCGAGGATATCCGCGAATACTTCTTTGGCCGTTTCCGGACTTATCACAAGCAACAGCCCCAATATAAACAGAATTGCCGAAGAAAAAATGTAACCGGTCTTGGCCGTTCTCATGGGAACCGTATTTCTAATAATGCCGACAGTTTTCATATGAGCCTTCCTTTCTGTCTCGTTCATCATTTCTTGAGTCTAAAATACTACTGCCCCACCGCAATAAAAACGGGCAAAAAATAAGCCTATGTTCAAAAATCGAACATAGGCTTTCAAATACCCAAAATTTAGGCAAACACCCCTGAGTGTCTAAATATTTAATTGACTGCGCTCAATAATCATCTCGGGAATGCCCTTGCAAAGCTCGCATACACGCTTGATGTCGGCAGGGCGTTCCTCGTTCATGCCTGAGTTAAGCCAGTCGTACACAAGTCCGAAAAGTGCACATGACACAAGACGAACCGCGAGTTCTCTGTCCTCGGCAGGCACATTCGCATCTTTAAATGCAACCTCAAGGTATCTGGCTACCACGTGACGGCACAGACGCATAGTATACTGCTCGTACATGTCGCGGTTAACGGAATTGTAAATGTGAAATACTGCCATCTTATTCTGAATGGCAAATTCCGTTGCAACCTCCATACCCTTTTCAAGAGATTCTATCTCAGGGTAATTCTCTATAAGTTCCTCTGCCTGCTCGGTGATAATCTCCTCGAGGAGTGCCGGAATGTCCTGGAAATGATAGTAAAAAGAATTACGATTGATACCGCAGTCTTCCACTATATCCTTGACACTTATCTTGGCAAGAGGCTTCTCGTTTAAAAGCTTAACAAATGATTCTTTAATTGCTTTCTTGGTAAAATTGGCCATTTGTGAAAATATATCCTTTCAAAGAACATTTTACCCAATCAAAATGAAAATACAAATTGTACTTAATTAAAGAAATCCTTATCAAAAGTCTTAACAGCGTTCTCGTCTGCTGTGGTAGCTTCTTCGGTTACGATTTCGGATGCGGGCTTTACAATACCGCTCTGATCATCCTTAAGAACCTTGGCTGTTCCGCTCTGTGCAGTCTTGGAAATTGTAGGAATTGCACCAAGTGCAGTAAAGAAGTAAAGCATAGCAATATCCTTAACAAAATCTCCTGTGCTCTCCGCAAGCTTCAAAAGTGAGAAGAACTCCTTGAATACTTCACCGAAAGTTACATCATAAATGGTAGCAAGTTCCTTGTAGAATATGTAAGACCATACAGCCCACTCGGTAAGGAAAACAGTGATTACCATAATAACAACGCAGATGATGATTCCCTTCTTGGAAAGCTTACCTGCGAACTTGTCATATAAAAAGAGTGACAAGAAAGCCATAACTACGCCGCTGATAGAAGCAACATATCCAACCTTGGCAAGGATAGCGATAAGTGCCGCGCCTACCAATGCGCCCAAAATTGCACCGATTGTTCCCATAAGAACGTTCTCGCCCTTAACTTCGAGAGCAGGTGCGTTGTAATTTGTTCCGTTTAAATTGTTATCCATAAATCTCTCCTTTGCAAGCAATAAGAATCTGTATGGCAAATTCTTATTTTAAACAACATACCCCACGATTATATATGGTTTTAAAAAATATTTCCATAGTGTATAATAAAAAAAATGTTTTTCGGAGCTTTAGATATATGAAAAAACTACTCAAATTCTTAAAGCCCTACAGGAAAGAATGCATCATAGCACCTTCTTTTAAAATGCTTGAAGCCCTGTTCGAGCTTTTCGTTCCCCTTGTAATCAAGAGAATAATTGACGACGGTATCAAAGCCGGTGATGAAAGCGTAATCTGGCACAGTGCGATAATCCTTGTATCTCTCGGTATTATCGGTTTGGTCTGCTCTCTCACCGCCCAGTTTTTCTCTGCCAAGGCCGCCATCGGATTTGCCACCGGCGTCAGAAATTCTTTGTACGATAAGATTCTCGGCCTTTCTTACGAGAACGTGGATGCCCTCGGCACTTCATCTCTTATCACAAGAATGACCAATGACATCAATGCAGTTCAAAACGGCGTAAATATGGTGTTAAGACTCCTGCTTCGTTCACCCTTCGTAGTGTTCGGTGCGATGATAATGGCCTTCACCATCAACGTTAAGGCTGCTCTTATATTCGTAGTTGTAATTCCCGTGCTGTTTATCGCGGTATTTGCAATTACGCTTATCACCATTCCTCTTTACAAAAAGATTCAAAAGTCCCTCGACCTTCTCACAGGTCACATTCGTGAGAACTTAACCGGTGCGCGTGTTATCCGTGCTTTTTCCAGAGGTGATAGCGAAAGAAAGGAATTCACTGAAGAAAACGACAAGATGTATCACCTGTCGGTACTTACTTCAAGAATCTCCACTCTTCTTAATCCGCTTACCCTAATTATAGTTAACATCGCTATGTTAATCCTCATCGCCAACGGCGCTAAGCTTGTGGACGGTGGCATTCTTACAAGCGGTGAAGTTTATGCGCTTGTTAACTACATGTCGCAGATACTTGTGGAGCTTGTTAAGCTTGCCAATCTGTTTATTACCATCAATAAATCTCTCGCTTCCGCTTCCCGCGTGGCACTTACATTTGAAGCCGAGAACGCTCTTAAGGATGAAGGAACCGTTGATGCCGCATCCATAGCTGCTACGGATAAGTTACTTGAGTTCAAGGACGTTTCTTTCTCCTATCCCGGTGCCGGCGATGAATCGTTATCCGGTATAAGCTTTGATGTTAAGACCGGCGAGACCGTAGGTATCATAGGCGGTACCGGTTCCGGTAAGTCTACCGTGTCCAATCTGCTTATGCGTTTCTACGATCCTACCAAAGGCTCGATTCTTTATAACGGAACCGATTTAAGAAAGATAACTCTTTCATCACTCAGAAATGTATTTTCCATCGTGCCCCAGCGAGCACAGTTATTCAGCGGAACGCTCAAAGAAAACCTTCTTTTTGCCAAGCCCGATGCAACCGAGGACGAGATGAATCGTGCGGTTGATTTGTCCGTTTCAAGAAATGTTGTGGATTCCAAGGGTGAAGGTCTTGAGTTTAATATAACCGAAGGCGGCGCCAATCTTTCGGGTGGTCAGAAGCAGCGACTTACCATTGCGCGTGCGCTTGTTAAGAATGCGCCGGTTCTGGTGCTTGACGATTCTTCCAGCGCCCTTGACTACGCTACTGACGCTACTCTTCGTAAGAATTTAAAGACGCTTGGCAACACGGTATTCATTATTTCGCAGCGTATCGTGTCCATTAAGGATGCTGACAAGATTATAGTTCTCGACGACGGTCGCATCGACAGTATCGGAACTCATGCAGAGCTTCTTGAGCGCTCTTCCCTGTACAAAGAAATCTGCGATTCGCAGAAGTCAAATGAGGAGGGCTCGTTATGAAGAACAAAGCAATTTACTTAAGAATATTAAAGCTTGTTAAGCCTCATCTTTTCGGAATTATCTTTTCGCTGATACTTGCCACCGCAAGTGTGCTGGCTTCGCTTTACATACCGGTTCTTACGGGTAAGGCCATCGATGAAATGATCGGTGCCGGGCAGGTTTCTTTTGAAGCCATCAGGAAGATTTTGTCGCTCTTCTTCTTAATGCTTATGATAAACGGTATTACCACATGGCTTATGACCCTTATCAACAACAAAGTTACGTTTAAGATTGTTCACGATTTAAGAAATGAGCTGTTTAATAAGCTTCACAAAGTATCCTGCTTCTATCTTGATACCATGGGACACGGCGATATTTTAAGCCGTTTGATTTCGGACGTTGAGAGATTGTCGGATGGTCTGCTGTTAGGCTTCTCACAGCTTTTCACCGGTGTGCTTACGATTGTTGCCACGCTTGTGTTCATGCTTCGAATCAACGGTTGGATGGCGCTTGCGGTTATTGTGCTTACGCCTTTGTCGCTCTTTGCGGCATCGTTTATCTCCAGGAAGACTTACAAGCACTTTAAGAGACAGGCAGCACTTCAGGGCGGTCTTACATCCTACATTAATGAAACAGTTAACGCAGTTCGCCTTATTAAGGCTTTCGGCGCCGAGTCCGTTGAGGAAGAAAAGTTTGATAAGTTAAACAAAGAATACGCGAAAGTTAACCTTAAATCGCTCTTCTACAGTTCCACTACCAACCCTGTAACCAGATTCGTTAACGGCCTTGTGTACGCGAGTGTCGCTATACTCGGCGGTTTCCTCGGTATTGCAGGCAAGCTTACAATCGGTACGCTTTCCTGCTTCTTAAGCTACGCAAGCCAGTATACCAAGCCTTTTAACGAGATTTCGGGAGTTGTTACGGAGTTTCAGAATGCGGTGGCTTGTGCGGGACGAATCTTTGAGTTCCTGGATGCTAAAGATGCGGTAGATCTTCTTTCGCCGGAATCATCCGTTACCGAGCTTAAGGGGGATATCGATATTAAGGACCTGTGCTTCAGCTACGATAAGTCTAAGAAGCTTTTGTATGATATAAGCTTTCATGTTGCACCCGGAAGCCATATAGCAATTGTGGGTCCTACCGGTTGCGGTAAGACGACCTTTATTAACCTGCTTATGAGATTCTTTGAGCCGGATGCGGGCGAAATACTTTTTGACGGTCATCGTTCCGACTCGATTAAGAAGTCTATCCTTCGTCGTAACATCGGTATGGTGCTTCAGGAGACCTGGCTTAAGTCGGCTTCCATCGCCGATAACATCGCCTACGGCAAGCCCGATGCCACCCGCGAAGAGATTATCGAAGCCGCCAAAAAAGCTCATGCTCACAGCTTTATTTCAAGGCTTGAGAATGGTTATGATACTATAATCGCTCCCGACGGCGGTAACCTTTCCGCAGGTCAGAAACAGCTTCTTTGTATCACAAGACTGATGCTCTCGATTCCTCCGATATTGATTCTTGATGAAGCTACATCTTCAATCGATACGCGAACCGAGATACGCATTACCAAGGCTTTCCAGACGCTTATGGAGGGCCGCACGAGCTTTATAGTAGCGCACCGCCTGTCTACCATCAGAAACGCGGACTTAATCCTTGTTATGAAGGACGGTAACATCATCGAGCATGGCACTCATGATGAACTGGTAAGCAAGCAGGGCTTCTACTATCAGATGCTTAATTCCAAGTAAATAATAAGCGCACCGGACATGATATCCGATGCGCTTTCATTATGCCTTTATATTCTTTCTTTAGCTGTTGGAAGCAACAAGGTTGGCAAGCTCTCGCTTAACGCTTTCAACGTTGGCCATAATCTTGTCGGTAGATGCCGCGATGTCTTCGGTTGCATCGGCAAGATTCTTGGTACGCTTGTTAACTCCGTCGATAACGCCCAGAAGTTTCTTGGTATCATCCACGATAACGTTGATGGATGTCTGAATCTGGTTGTTATTCTTGCTGCTGTCTGCGGCGGTTTCTTTGGAGCTTCCGGCAAGGTTGTTGATTTCTCCCGCAACTACTGCGAAGCCTCGTCCCGCATCACCGGCTCTTGCTGCCTCAATACTTGCGTTAAGGGCAAGTAAGTTGGTCTTGGATGCGATGGATACAACCTTTTCGTTATTGTCTGCAAGTGCCTGCAGGAAGCCTAGAATTTCAGCCATGGAAGCGTCCAGATTCTCACAGAACTTAGCCACTTCTTCAACTTCGCCGGCAATCGCTGTACTCTCTTCGGAATTCTTCTTGTTTTCTGCCTTCATGGAGTCAACAGAGTTGCGCAGGCTCTCAAAATGCTCGTTAATGGTCTCGATAGTCTTAAGCATCTCATCCTGATGCATGCTGATGGCTTTCTTTTCCTCAAGTATCTGATTGGCAATATTCTTCTCTTCTTCAATCTCGCTCTTTAGGTAGTGAACACAGTTGTACTTATGGTTGAATCCGTTGAAGATTGCCGTAGCCATATCTTTACAGGTATCGTAACCGCAACATGAACAGTTGATTTCGCGCGAAGCCTTATCGTTCTTCTTCATGTCGGTGAATATCTTATCAAGGTCGGAAGCGGTAGGTTCTTTAATCTTGGCATCCCTTGACTTGTCGGTGTAGCTTCTTAAGTAGTCGTTTAGATTAAGCTTGTTAAACTGCTTATTAAGTCGCTCCATGCGCTCTTCGGGCGACAATGCCTTGGACCATGCGCTGTTCTTATCAAAATTCTTAACGCTTTCTCTTATGCGTAACAAACTGTAGAGAGCGTCGTCGGTCTCTGAAAGTTCAGGGTTGGTACCGGTTCCGCAGATACAGCCGTTCTCACAGTTAAGGGCATCGATAAAGAGGAAAGGCGTTTTCTTTTTACTGATGCGGTCCTTGTTGGATTTCAAGAAGTTGTACATGCGCTTCTCGCCCTCAATCTGGCGAATGAAAACGCTCTCACCGAGGAGCCAGTACACGTTCTCCTTAAGTCCGCCGGGCATGGGGTAGAGTGAACCGAGGCCGTACTCGATTTCGTCCACGCATGACGGACCGCTTACATGGTTTTCTTTTACGTACTTCATAAGGTGCTCGAAAGTAACGTTATATGTAATGTATCCTTTGTTGTTGGGGTCGTCTATCTCGTTTTTCTTGGCAATGCAGGGGCTGATAAAAGCAAGCTTGTCAGCTATGCCCATCTCTTTCTTGGCATAGATTGCCGCGCACATCATGGGACTTTGCACAGGGAACAGATTAGGAATAAGTTCCGGCATGTAATGTTCAATATAGCCTACAACTGCAGGGCAGGGCTGCGATATACCGCCGAGGAACTTGTTCTTTTGAATATAGTTAATGTATCCCCAGGTAGTGATATCCGCGCCAAAAGAAACACTTATCATGCGCCTTACACCGAGTTTCTTAAGTCCGCCGAGTACGCTCTCATACTGGCTCGGATAATTGGCTTTAAAAGCAGGTGCGATAAGGACTGATATCTTCTCGCCCTTCTTTAAATCTTCAAAGAAGCGTTCGGTATCATCGTTGTACTCTCTTGCATTATGTTCGCAAGCATCAAAGCACGCGCCACAGGCTATGCAGCGGTTGCCGTCTACATTAATCTTGGAATACTCTTCTCCGGTGTACTCGGAAATGTTGGCGCCCATACAGCTGCACACCTTAATACACTTATTACATCCCACACAATTGGAATTGGTAAATACCAAAGACGACATATTAAAACTTCCCTCCTACACAAGAAACTAATAATCAGACATGGCAGAACGCCATAACACAAAAGTACCCTCAAAGAGTTAACAAGTCGCTAAATCCTTGAGGGCAATTTGATTATCCAAAATGATTATAGAAGGGTTTTGTCTTCTACTTTTGACTGCTTAATATACTTGGACCATTTGATGTATCCGTAGGTAGTGTTTGTAAAGTATCCAAGCTTTAAAACAAGCAGTACAAACTGACCGGATATAATATTGATTGCGCTTTCCAAAGCCGCGCAGATATACCATGCAATCCACTGTTCTCTGAACCTAAACAGAATAAAGAGTCCGTTAGCCACGCCGACAGCGCTGGCGCAGGCATCAATGTAGCATACAATAACCTCGAGAGTTCTGTTTTTAAAGAAATCAGAGCCCAAATCCAAAGTGGTAAGGAAGTATCCTACACCTATTGTCCACACTACAATGGCCAGAATAATAAGAACTTCCTGCCAGCCTTTAAGGGTACGAACTCTGGTAAGTTCCTCTTCCTCATGATCCGGATGCTTGTGCCAGTTCACAAAGCTGATAATGTCGCAAGGAATCCAGAAGAACAGAGTCGAAGCCAAAGTAGCAAATCTGTACATAAGCACAAGACAAATAGCAATCTCTGTAATTTCTACGAAAAGTGACACGATAAAGTTCCACTTGCTCTGCTTGGAAATAAGAAGCTCACACAAAATGTTAAGGAACGTATCCAGAAGATACAGAGCCATAATTACAAGGCCGTTGATACCATTGGCGCTCTCTTCCGGAAAAAGAAGGGAGAACACTGCCGCAAGCACCAGAATCGATACAAACCAAATCTGTTCGTAAGCCGTAAAATGCTTGGCAAACTTCGTCATTACAAAAAGGCCTAATGCTATAAGTCCGAAAGCCATGGCTATTCCGAATACATTACCTGTTTCACTCGCTCTGGCCTCGTGAACGGCCTTATCAATATCATTTACTGTAGCTTCACTCGCAAAAGCAAGCTTATCGCCTTCTTCAGACTGATATACGTAGCCTTCCGTGGTCACGCCTGAAGGAAGCGCCTCCCACTCGTCATAAGAGTACTCGACAGTCAAAACAGCCGAGCCGTCTTCATTAACAAATTCCACAGGGCAGACCGTCTCGTCTTCGTATTCTTCTTCGCCCTGCTCCGTTGCTCTTTCAAAGGTCTCTGCGCCCACAAAAGTGTATGTGGGAACCGGTGCGTTAAGCTCCTTCAAACCTTTAAACAAATAAATGCCTGCCACAATAAGGCATGCTGCGATAAGGAAGCACTTAACGCGCTGCAATGTGGCGTTACTTTGTAAAGCATGAGTCAAGCCCAAGCCGTTTTTTTTACTATCCATATTTATCTCTCTTATAATTTAATCAAATTCTGTTCATAAAGTTTCTGAACTGACATAAGGATACCTATCTTACAGTGTTCCCACGTAAGTCCGCCCTGGAAATAAATAGCATAAGGGGGACGAATAGGACCGTCGGCAGAAAGTTCGATTGATGAGCCCTGTACAAATGCTCCGGCTGCCATTATTACCTCGTCGGGATAGCCGGGAATAGGGCAAGGTTCGGGTGCAATATAACTGTCAACAGGTGCCGCACCCTGTATGCCGCGGCAGAATGCTATCATAGCCTCTTGAGAACCGAGTTCGATACTTTGTATAATGTCGTGTCTGATTTCTGATGAACCCGGAAGTACGTTAAATCCTAATGTTTCGTATACTTTGGCCGCAAATACTGCGCCTTTAACCGCACCTGCAACAACTGTAGGTGATAAAAAGAATCCCTGATAAAGATTGCCCATAACATGAAGGCTGGCGCCCACATCCTGACCTACACCGGGAGCCGTAAGTCTGTAGTGACATCTGTCGATGCATTTCTTAGTACCCGCAATGTATCCGCCGGTAGGAGCAAGTCCGCCACCGGGATTCTTGATAAGAGAGCCCACAATCATATCTGCACCGACCTCTGAAGGCTCGATAATCTCCGTAAACTCTCCGTAGCAGTTATCTACCATTACGGTAACTTCGGGCTTTATGTCCTTGATGAAGCTTATCAGCTCACCGATTTCTTTGACCGAAAAAGAAGGACGCATCTGATAGCCCTTGGAACGCTGAATGGTTACAAGCTTGGTCTTATCGTTAATGGCCTTTTTGATATTCTCGTAGTCAAAAGAACCGTCTTCAAGCAAATCCACCTGTCTGTAGGTGACCCCATACTCCTTAAGCGAGCATGCACTTTCCCTGATACCGATAACTTCTTCGAGTGTGTCGTAGGGCTTACCTACAGGGGATAAAAGCTCATCACCGGGCAGTAAATTGGCAGATAATGCAATGGCAAGTGCATGTGTGCCGCAAGTGATGTGAGGACGCACAATGGCGGCTTCAGTCTTAAAAGTAGTAGCGTATACTGCCTCTAAAGTATCTCTTCCGATATCGTCATGACCGTAACCGTTGGTACCCGTTAAGCATGAAGCATCCACACGATTGGCCTGCATTGCCTGCAGCACCTTGGCCTGGTTGTATTCGGCTATAGCGTCAATTTCTTCAAATCTATCTTTAATCTCTTCAAGCACCTTTTCGCCCAAATCGATAACAGGGTCGGAAAGTCCCATCTTAAATAATATGTCTCTTCTGATGTTGTTTTTCTTTGAATAATCTTTGTTCATAATAATCTCCTAAATAATCTTTAAAAGACACGACGTGGCAATTATATAACATTTTAATTAATTTTACCACCGATAAATATTACTGCAAAAAACCCGCGGAAAACCGCGGGTTGCGACAAACAGCATATTATGCATTGTTCTTATCTTTCAAAATTGAATAAGCAATGTTCGTCGAGTGGTCGGCAACTCTTTCAAGTCCGGATACAACATCCGAGAAAATCATGCCGGCTTCGGGAGTACATTCGTTTCTGGTAAGACGGTTGACGTGGTTACTCTGTAACTGTCTCTCCATGTTATCAATCTTATCCTCGAGCTCGGTAACCTTGTCGATGTTGGTATCTTTACCTGTCTTGAAGGTTTCGGTTGAAAGACGATAGATTTCATTGACCATATCAAGCATCTGACCGAGTTCTCTCTGCGCTTCCTTGGAAATGGTAACGCCGGTCTCGATACGCGTCCTTGCGGCATCCGCAACGTTCTCGGCATGGTCACCGATACGCTCGATATCGTTAACTACATGGAACAGGCTGCCGATGGACTTTAAGTCTTCGATAGGAAGTGTCGTCTGGTTAATCTTAACAAGGTAATTGGTAATGGCGTGGTTAAGGAAGTTAATGTTCTCCTCAACCTTATATACTTCATCGATATCATCCTGATCGAGGGTTATCAAAGCGTTCATGGCACGGTTGAGGTTCTCACCTGCAAGGCTCGCCATACGGTCTACCTCGTTGATAACGCCTACAACTGCGGTAGCGGGGTTAAGTACTACGTTGTCACCGATGTACTTAAGCTTGAAGCTCTCTCTGTAGCCCACCTTCTGCTCTTCGCCGGGCACAAGAAGTTTGGTAAGCTTAACAATAGGGCCGATGAAAGGTGTCATAAAGATAACCTGAATCACCTTAATTGACAAGTGCGAGAACGCCACAACTCTACCTGCATCATTACCGGCAATTTTACTCATAACTCTTACAAAGCCTTCTACGTCAAAAGCAAAGGCAAAGAACATAACTATTGTACCGATTACGTTAAACAGCACGTGAATCGCTGCGGCGCGCTTAGCGTCTTTCTTACCGTTTAAGGAAGCAAGTACTGCGGAAGTACAAGCACCGATATTGGAACCAAGCGTAATATACATACATATCTCAAGGCTCATAAGTCCCTGATTGGCAAGAAGTACCATGATGGATACCACAACCGAAGAACTCTGTACAACGGCTGTAATCGCAAGTCCCAAAATTACAGCCAGAAAAGGATTCCTAAGGCTTGAGAACAAATTCAAAACAGTTTCGGATTCACGCATGGTACCCATGGATGCCGACATCGAGCTAAGACCCATGAACAATACACCGAAACCGATAATAATCTCGGCAAATTTCTTAATATTCGATTTCTTACAGAACATTACGATTGCAACGCCTGCAAATAAAATCAGGGGAGCGATTTTCTCTAACTTAAAAGAAACCAAAAGAGCGGTAACTGTCGTACCGATGTTTGAACCAAAGATGACTCCGGCGGCCTGAGTAAGTGTCATAAGCCCGGAGTTAACAAAGCTGACTACCATAACCGTACAAGCCGATGACGATTGAATGGTAGCTGTAAATATTAAGCCTACCAGTATTCCCATAAATCGATTGGTGGTAAGCTTTTCAAGTATACCACGAAGACGAGCACCGGCAAAAGCCTCGATGCTGTCACTCATAACCCGCATTCCGTACAGGAAGAGCCCTAATCCGCCCAAAAGCGTCAGTATAATGGCAATCTCCATAATTAACCTCTCAACATGTTCTCAGCGTCTGTCATGTTACCGTTTTTAATAGCTTCACGAATACGGGTGGATGAAATATCCTCGCCCATATACTTAACCTTATCTATAACAATAACCTTAATACCAAGTTCCTCTTCCATACTGCGAAGAAGTTCCACATTACCGCGACCCTTGTAGCCAAAAGAAAGATCCGGCCCGCAATACACCTCTGCGGCGTGAAGCCTGTCCCTTAACAGTACACGCGCAAACTCCTCGGGCTCCATTCTGGCTGTTGAGTCGTTCAACTCATATTCTACCAGATAATCCGTACCCAGTTCCTCAAACTTCTTACGTCTCTCATCTTCCGACAAGATGCGATTAACGTTGTTTAAGTAAACTTCCGAAGCAAACGTAAAAGTAAAAACCACGGATTTAAGCAAATCCTTATGCTCCGTTACCGTACGTATAAGCTTCTGGTGGCCTGCGTGAATACCGTCAAACTTGCCGATTACCACGCGGGTACGACCCTTATATTCTATTTCACTAAGTCCGTCTGTTACTATCATTACTCACCCAAAAACATCTTAAAGGGCTTAAGGCAACCTTCAGCCTTCACAAATAAATATAACCCTGTAAAGACCTTTTCGTCATTATATATTCTGACGATTTCCCCATCCTTAAGCGTAACTTTATTATCAATCATATGCAAAGCAAGCTTATTTCCGTTATCAAGAAGCTTTCTAAAATCTTTTCGCACAATAAATGCTTCGTAGTCGGCAAAAGCAAAATCCGTGGGAATAACCGCCTCCGCAAGCCTTCCCTCGTCTTTAAGCACCTGTAAGTCCGAAAGTTTCAACGCTTTATCCGCCGTGAAATTGGACACCGCCGTTCTCTTAAGTGCCGTCATGCAAGCAAGCTCACCGACCTTGACCGCTATATCCTCGCATAAGCTTCTGATATATGTACCCTTGCCGCACTTAACCCTTATGGTTACATTGGGGTAATCCATCTTCAAAATCTCTATTTCATGAATTTCGACAAACACGGGCTTTCGCTCGATTTCTTTGCCTGCGCGGGCGAGGTCGTAAAGCCTCTTACCATCCACTTTCTTGGCCGAGTACATAGGCGGAAGCTGCTCATATCCGCCTGCAAAAGAAAGAATCGCTTCTCTAAGCGCCTCTTCGCTTACAACGGGCGTACGCTCCTCTATGACGGTACCCCAGATATCAAGGGTATCTGTTTTTTTACCCAACATAAAATCAGCGACATACTCTTTGGTCTTGTCTGTAAGCATGTCGCATAACTTGGTGGCATTGCCGAGACATACGGGAAGTACGCCTTCGGCCTGCGGGTCAAGTGTGCCGGTGTGACCGACCTTACGCTGACCCGCAATGCCTCGCATGAGGGCGCATACGTCAAAGGATGTATAGCCCTGTTCTTTGTACACATTTATAATTCCGTTAAGCATTAATTAAATCTGTTCCTCAATTAACTTTAAAATCTCTTTAAGTGCAGATTCGGCATCCATGGAAACCGTGCAACCTGCCGCTCTCACGTGGCCGCCACCCTTAAAGTTCTGACAAATCTTGGCCACATCCACATAGCTTCTCGAGCGAAGGCTTACCTTATTGTCGCCGTTCTCAAGGCCGTACATGAACACAGAAGCTTCAACGCCCTTAATAAGGCGAAGCTGATTCACTATTCCGTCAAGGTCATAGGACTTAAGCCCCATGGACTGCATAGTCTCATAATCCACCTTACCGAAAGCAACCTTACCGTCCAGAAACAGCTTACAATCAGCCATAACCTTGGCCGATATCTGCGTCTGAAGGAGGCTCTTCTCATAAAATGTCTCATCGATAAGTCTCGGGAAGTCAAATCCGTACTCCACAAGGTCAGCAACGATTCTTAAGGTCTTGGGCGAAGTGTTCGAATACTGCATAACACCGGTATCGTGAATAATACCGATATACAGAGCCATCGCGATGTCCTTGTCTATATACTTCTTATCAAGAAGATCATAAATCAATTCACTCGTACTCGAAGCCTTAGGCACGATGTAATTGTAGTCGCCGCATCCGGGATTGGATACGTGATGGTCGATGTTAATCGTGGTCTTGGCTGCATCGAATAAATGCTCTGCCGCACCGAGTCTGGTCTTGTCGCAGTCGAGGCAAAAGAAAATATCAAACTCCTCGTCGACATTCTCAGCGTTCTCAATCTCTTCGACTTCTTTGATACAGTCAAAGATGTCTGCGGGCTCTTCAAGAAATGCCCTGACGGTAGCGTCGGGCTTGCTGTTCTTAATATACAAAAACAGACCCATAACGGAGCCTATACAGTCTCCGTCGGGTCTGATATGACCACTTATAGCTATGGTCTTTGCGTTTTCAAGTTCCTTACTCAGATTCACCATTTGTTTTATTTACATCCTCTATAAGTTTAGACATGTTAACGCCATACTCTATGGAATTATCCATAATAAAGGTTATTGCGGGAGTATTGCGAAGGTTGATGCGCTTGGCAAGCTGGCTTCTTATGAATCCTTCCGCGCTCTTTAAGCCCTGGTAGGTTGACTTTCTGGCTTCCTCGTCACCGAGAACGCTTATGTACGCCTTACAGGTCTTTAAGTCCGGAGCCACCTCCACAGCCACCACACTGGTGAGGGGGCTGATACGGGGGTCCTTTATTTCGCCGCGAACAATGTTGGCAAGTTCTCTGTAAACTTCCTCATTGATGCGGATGTTCTTTATACTGTTCTTTCTCATAATTTCACACTTTTCTATCTGGGAACTTCAACCATAACGTAAGCTTCTACGGTATCAAGCTCTTCGAATTTGTCAAAGCCTTCAAATACAAGACCGCACTCGAAGCCAGCCTTAACTTCCTTGACGTCGTCCTTGAATCTCTTAAGGGATGCAAGAGCGCCTTCGAAGATAATGTCATCGCCTCTCTTGACACGAACCTTGCAGTTCTTCTGGAACATACCGTCAAGTACGTAGGAACCTGCGATGTTACCGATTGCGGAAGCCTTGAATATCTGACGAATCTCGGCATGACCGATGATTTTCTCCTCAAATACAGGATCGAGCATACCCTTCATGGCATTCTCCACATCCTCGATAGCCTGGTAGATTACCTTGTAAAGTCTTACGTCTACGCCTTCTCTGTCGGCTGTAGCCTTGGCCATGGGATCGGCCTTTACATTGAAGCCGATGATGATGGCGTCGGATGCCCCTGCCAAAGAAACGTCGGATTCATTGATGGCACCTACGCCGCCGTGGATACATTTAACCACAACTTCGTCGTTACTAAGCTTCATAAGTGACTGCTTAACAGCCTCAACTGAACCCTGTACGTCAGCCTTAACGATGATGTTAAGTTCCTTGAGATTGCCTTCGGAAATCTTGGTAAAGAGGTCGTCAAGAGACATTCTGGACTTAATCTCTTCAAGTTTCTTTTCCTTGTTCTGAGCGATGAAGGTCTCAGCGTAGGACTTGGCAGTCTTGTCGGAATCGTGGGCGATAAATACTTCGCCTGCGTTGGGCACGTCGTTAAGTCCCAGAATCTCAACGGGAATGGAAGGACCTGCTGTCTTAACGTTCTTACCCTTGTCATTAATCATGGCACGTACTTTACCGTGGCATGCACCTGCGGATACAAAGTCACCAACCTTAAGGGTACCCTTCTGTACGAGTACTGTGGCAACGGGTCCGCGTCCCTTATCAAGCTCGGCCTCGATAACAAGACCTCTTGCTTTACGCTTGGGATTGGCCTTTAATTCAAGCACATCTGCGGTAAGAAGGATGGTCTCAAGGAGATCGTCGATACCGTCTCCGCGCTTGGCTGAAATGTTAACAAATTCAGTGGTTCCGCCCCAATCGGTGGGAATAAGCTCGTACTCGGTGAGTTCCTGCTTAACCTTGTCGGGATTGGCTGCGGGCTTATCAATCTTGTTAACCGCTACGATTACTTCTACGCCTGCGGCCTTGGCATGGTTGATAGCTTCAACTGTCTGAGGCATTACACCATCGTCTGCGGCTACTACCAAAACTGCGATATCCGTAGAGTTCGCACCACGCATACGCATAGCGGTAAATGCTTCGTGACCGGGTGTGTCAAGGAAGGTAATGTCTCTGTCCTTAACGTGTACTGTATAAGCACCGATAGCCTGGGTAATACCGCCGGCTTCTTTGTCGGTTACTCTTGTCTTTCTGATGGCATCAAGAAGGGATGTCTTACCATGGTCAACGTGACCCATTACGCAGACAACCGGAGGTCTTTCCACAAGATCCTTCTCATCTTCCGCATCCTCTTTAAGAAGTTCTTCGATAACGTCAACCTTAACTTCTTTTTCACAGATGATTTCGTAATCGATGGCGATGTTCTCCGCTTCTTCGAAAGAAATCTCCTGGTTGACGGTAACAATCTTACCTTCAAGGAAAAGCTTCTTAACGATGGCAGCGGGCTGAATCTTCATCTTGTCGGCAAGGTCCTTGATGGTGATGGTCTCGGGAAGGGTAATAACCTTGATTACTTCTTCCTCAACTACGGGCTTAGCTTCGGGCTTAATGAATTTACCCTTCTTTCTCTTTACTTCTAAGCTCTCTTCATCCTCAACGGTAATGTATTTCTGCTTGCCTCTGGTATCGTCCTTCTGATTGCGGCGATTCTGCTGTTTGCCGCCGTCTCTGGTAGGATCGAAGTTCTTATTGTTCTTACTCTTATTGTCTCTTCTGTCGCCTGAAGGCTTGCCGGGCATAGCGGGTGCCGCAGCAAAAGAAGAACCTGCGCCGGGACGTGAAGGTCTGTCGCCCTGAGGACGATTGCCGTCTCTGTTAAATGCGGGACGCTGTCCGTCCTTGTTAAATCCGGGTCTGTCGCCCTGACGGGGAGGTCTCTGGCCGTCTCTTCCCTGGGGAGCGGGACGGTCGCCTCTCTCACGTCTGTCGCCCTGGGGACGGTTGCCGTCTCTGTTAAATGCGGGACGCTGTCCGTCTCTCTGGGGTCTGTCCTGACGGGGCTGAGTATTGTCTCTTCTTAAGTATTCTTTCTTGGGAGCCTCTTCCACTACTATGGATACGTTCTTCTGAGGTTCGGGCTTAACTGCGGGTGCAGTCTCCTTAACTACCTCTTCTACGGGCTCATCTACCTTGTCCGGAATCTTTCTTGCGATAGCTTCGGGACGGGGCTTGATAAGGTGATTGCTGTATGCGTTACCTGAAATGGTGCCGCGTCTTTCACCTGTGGGTCTTTGACCGTTACCCTGCTGGGGACGATTGCCACCCTGACCCTGAGGTCTTCCGCCGTTACCCTGCTGAGGACGGTTGCCTCCCTGGGACTGGCCGGGCATTTTGGAATTGTGAGGGTTGTTTACAAAGATAATTTTCTTTTTCTTGACGGGTGCCTGAGCATCACCTGCAGGAGCTGCTGCGGGCTTGGCTTCTGCCGCGGGAGCCGCTTTGGCAGGTTCAGCCTTGGCGGGAGCCTCTTTTGCGGGCTCGGCCTTTTGTGCCGCCTTCTTAGAAAACTTGTTTCTGACGGATGCAACCGCATCATCATCGATGGTGCTTTGAGCCGCCTTAACCTCTATTCCCTTTTCATGTAAAAAAGCTATGATGTCCTTGCTCTGAACATCTAACTCCTTTGCTAATTCATGTACTTTCATTCTTTAACCACTCACCTTTCCTGCTTGCTGCACTCATTTAGAAGTTTTTCCAAAGATTGTGCAAATCCTTCGTCACAAACCGTTACAGAGGTTCGTTCTTCTTTGCCTATCGCACGCCCGAGATTGTCCTTATCGGAGTACTCGTAACATGGTACTTTGTAAAAAGAACACATGTTGAAAACGTCTTTTTTACTGTTGTCGGAAGCGTCACCCGCAACCAGTACCAACCGGGCTTTACCGCCCTTTACGGCTTCGTCGGTCTGGAAAGAGCCGCTTTTAATTCTGCCTGCCTTTTGTGCGATTGACAAAAGGGATAAAACTTTGTCTTTAATCACTAAATTCCTTTCACCTCAGGTAATCAGTCGCCTATTTCTTCTTTGAGACGATTTATGACTTCTTCGGAAATACTCGTCTTGAAGGCGCGTTCAAGCCCTTTGTTCTTAAATGCCTTAGTGAGACATTCGGGATTTTTGCAAAGGTAAGCACCTCTTCCGTTCATCTTTCCTTTAAAATCAAGGGTAATGTCGCCTTCGGGAGTGCGTACCACGCGCATCATATCGCGCTTGTCGCCTTTTTCACCACATCCTACGCACTGCCGTAATGCAACCTTTTTATCCATAGATTAAATGTCCTCTTCTTCTTCAGCGGGAGCGTCTTCGTATTCGCCCTCTTCATACTCGTCGTATTCGTCGTATTCTTCATCGTCAAGATAGTCCTCAAGACGGAAGCCGTATGCATCCTTGGCCTGAGTCTCTGACTTGATGTCGATCTTGTAGCCTGTAAGTCTTGCTGCAAGGCGGGCGTTCTGACCTTCCTTACCGATTGCAAGAGAAAGCTGATAGTCGGGAACTACGACCTTGGCTGTTCTTTCGTCGGGATCTGCAAATACGTTAACGATCTTGGCGGGAGAAAGAGCGTTCTGAATAAGGTTACCGGGGTTCTCGTCCCAGTTGATAACGTCAATCTTTTCGCCTCTTAACTCTTCAACGATGGCGTTAACTCTTGCACCGTTCATACCTACGCAGGCGCCTACGGCGTCAACGTTGGGGTTATTGGACCAAACCGCAATCTTGGTGCGTGACCCTGCTTCACGGGCAATGCTCTTAATCTCTACGGTACCGTCCTGAATCTCGGCCACTTCGGATTCGAAGAGTCTCTTAACCAGTTCGGGATGGGTACGGCTTACAAGGATACGGGGTCCTTTGTTGGTATTCTTAACTTCTACAATGTATAACTTAACACGCTCGGTGGGACGAAGGTTCTCGCCCTTAACCTGCTCGCTTTCGGCAAGAATGGCATCTGCCTTACCAAGGTCGATGCTGATGTTGTTGCCGATGTATCTCTGAACGATACCGGTTACGATATCGTGTTCTTTCTCATAATAAATGTTGTATACGACGCTTCTTTCCTCTTCACGAATCTTCTGGGTGATTACGTTACGGGCATTCTGAGCGGCGATACGGCCGAATTCCTTGGACTTGATGTCAACCTTAACGATGTCGCCAAGCTTATATTTGGCTTTAATCTTTCTGGCGTCCTCAAGAGAAATCTGAAGTACGGGATCCTCTACTTCCTCAACTACTTCTTTTTCTGCGTATACTTCAAAATCGCAGGTCTCTTTGTTAATCTCAACCTTTACGTTGTCGGACTTGCCAAAGTGATTCTTGCAGGCTGTGATAAGAGAATTCTCAATAGCCTCGAATAATACGTCACGGCTGATCTGCTTCTCCTTTTCAAGTAAATCCAGCGCTAACATTAATTCCTTGTTCATTTTCTTTTATCCTTTCATTATAAATCAAGAGCCAGTTTAATTAATGCTATATCCTGACGGTTAAAGGAACGGTCCTCTCCGTCGATTTCAACGGTAATCTCTTTGTCGTTAAAGCCTTTGAGTATACCGCTAAATTCCTTAACTTTGTCTATGGGCTTGTAGGTCTTAAGTTCAACCTCCATGCCGATGCTCTTCTCAAGATGTGAGTCCTTTTTAAGGGCTCTTCCCAGTCCGGGACTTGAAACTTCCAGATAGTAAGCATCCTCAATAAAATCGTCGGCATCCAGCGCATCCGAGAACGCACGGCTTACCGCCTCGCAGTCGTTGATGGTCACCCCGCCTTCTTTGTCAATATAGGCGCGTAAGTACCATTCGCCCGCTTCGCTTACGTATTCCACGTCGTAAATCTCCACTCCGTTAGCGGCACAAATAGGCTCTAACATTGCGGTGGCCTTGGCTTCATAGGTCTCTTTTTTAGACATATCTTACCTCCGGGCATAAAAAAGGTGAGCTCCTCAAAGCTCACTCTCACACTACTTATTACGGATAAAGAATAACACTCTTAAAACCATTTTTCAAGAGTTTTTTGTTTTAATTGTGACAAAAATGTAAGTTAAGACCCCTTAATTGTTATAAAAAGCCATGGAATGGCACTCCTGTCATGCTTTAGTATTTCTTTAGAATCTTTAATAGATTCTTTATCAATATTTGCATTGCCTCTTTAACTTATGGAAGTAACATGCAAATGTACCAATCGAGAATGATGCCAGTGAGGGTAAAAAATGAACGTATTAATACTTACGGGACGCTTCGGAATGGGGCATGTGAAATGTGCCGAAGCGATCAAAGAAGAAATCAAAACAAAATATCAGGACGCAAACGTAACGGTAATCGATTTCTGCGACTACTGTTTCCCCAGAGCTTCCAAATTAATATATAAGGGCTTTGAATTATGTGTTTTCAAATTCTACGACGCATACAACAAGCTTGCCAAGTTTTCCAACCACTTAAACTGTGTGCCTTTTAAGCGTGTGATCTACAACCACATGGAAAAACTTATGTGCACTTACAGTCCCGATTTGGTGGTGGCGGATCTTCCCATGTGCGTACAGTACTTCTCTTCTTTTAAAAAGAAGCATCACGTGAAGGTTCCTTTCTATGTATATATTACCGATATCACCATCCACAAGGACTGGATATCCAAACACGTGGACAAATATTTCGTAGGCGACAGAATCTGCAAGCGCGAGCTTATAGACAACGGTATCAGACCCGAGAACATTCATGTATGCGGCATTCCCGTATCGGCTTCTTTTAACAATCACACGGAACCCGTGAAAAAAGAAGCAAACGTTCTCATTATGGGCGGCGGTCTCGGTCTTATTCCCTGTCAGGAAAAGATTCTTACGGCTTTAAACAATGAGCCCGGTGTCAGCGCAACCATCATCTGCGGCAAGAACGAAGAATTAAGAAACGAAATCATCGCAAAATACAAAAACATCAACGCCATAGGCTTCACCGACAGAGTCAGCGATTATCTCAAAGAATCCGACGTAATCATCACCAAGCCCGGCGGAATTACCACTTTTGAAGCCATTAAGGCCCGCACTCCGCTCTACGTCATCGAGCCCACACTCGAGCAGGAACTCGGCAACTCACGTTTCATCAAAAGAAAGGGCCTCGGCGTAGTGATTTCAAACAGAGACGATTTCTCTGCGGCAGACCTTATCGAATTTATACATAACACGGAAAGAATCAACAAAATCAAAGAAAACATGCGGGTGCTTTCCGAACGTTTCGAAAGTTCCAACCCCGTAGATTATATTGAGGCAGCATAATTATGAAGAAACTTTTTTTAACCTTTGACGACGGCCCCAGCGCCGAATATACCGAAACACTTTTAAATCTTTTGGACGAATTGAACGTCAAGGCCACTTTCTTTGTGGTAGGTGAATTTGCCAAAGAAAATCCCGATATTATTAAAGAAGAAATCAGACGCGGCCACGAGGTATGCCTTCATGCCAACCGCCACATCAGTTCCTGGCTTATGACCCGCAAAACCTTTACCGAGGATATGGACGAGGCATTGGAGACCCTTGAGGCTCTCGGAGTGAAGCCCCACTACTATCGTCCCCCGTGGGGCATGACCAGACGCTTCTCCCGCTATGAGGCAGGCAAAAGAAGGATGCATCTCATCAAATGGGACGTTATGGCCGAGGACTGGCGCGCAAGCACCACTTCCTCAACTATCTGCAAGAAGATTCTGGACCGTGTTTTCCCCGGCGCCGTTATATGTCTTCACGACGGCCGCGGCAGAAACTGCGCTCCTTCCCGTACCATTGAGGCTTTAAAGAGCGCTCTTCCCATATTAAAAGAAAGAGGATATGTATTTGAAACCCTGTAACAAGAAATCTGTCTACATAGGCGTGGCCCTTATGGTGTCTCTCGCCGCCCTGACAATTTATATAATATCCAAAGAATTCGGTCTTGATTCCGTCATGTCGATTCTTACAAGCATCAACCCTTGGTTCCTGGTCCCTGCTGTTATATGCATGCTTATGTTTTCTTTGGGCGAAGCCTTAAACATAAGAATCGGCTTAAAGCTTTCGGGTTATAAAACAAGCCTTTTTAATTCCCTTAAATACGCTTATACAGGCTTTTTCTTCAGTTCAATAACTCCTTCGGCTTCCGGCGGCCAGCCCGCTCAGATTTATGCGATGCACAGAGACAACATTAAGGTCTCTCATGCTTCTTTCTCCCTTTTGCTTGAGTTAATCGGCTATGAAGTGGCATCCATCACCATCGCATTTATGGGACTTATAGTCTCTTTGGTATCCCCCTTGAATCTTTTTGAGGGTATCAGCATCGGCTGGGTGCTTGTGGTGGGATTTTTGGTTAACTTTTTGCTCCTTACCGGCCTTTTGCTTATTATGTTTTCCAAAAAAGCCGTTAAGGTTATTGCCGGAGTGATTATTAAGATTGTTTCCATATTTTCAAAAAAGCCCGGCACCAAGGCCAAGCTTTTAAAAACTTTTGCTGAATACAGAGTAAGCGCAAACCGTTTAAAAGCAAACAAGGGTGTACTGGTTAAGATAATTCTTATTTCCCTTGTACAGTTTGCGGCTTACCATTCCATCACTTACTTTTGCTACCGTTCCTTTGGCTTAAGCGAAAGAAACCTTTTTGAAATGATGACCCTTCAGGGACTGTTGTTTACATCCGTCTCCTGCATTCCTCTTCCCGGAAGCTCCGGGGCAATGGAGGGTGGCTTCGGTCTGCTCTTTAAGAAGGTATTCTCGGAAGGAATGATCGGAAGTGCCATCGTACTGTGCAGACTTGTAAGTTTTGCATTGCCCCTTGTACTCTCGGGTCTCTTCCTCGTAGTTACGGGAAGAACTTCTAAAAACTATAGGAGAATTGAAGAAAGTTCCGTTACTAAAGCGGATTCTGAAAAAGCAGCTTAATTGCTGAGGGTTTCTCCTTCGAAATCCTTCGGGGGTTCTCCTCCGAAATTACCGTTGTCGTCTCCCGGGAAATTCCCGCCAAACCCTTCGGGTGTTTCCCTTTTAAAGCCTTCGGGCGGTTCACCTTGTGAACCCTCGGGGGCTTCCCTTTTGTCAAAATTACCGGAGGGTCTTTCGCCGTTAAAGTCGCCTTTATTACCGCCGGGGCCGAAACCGCCATTTCCTCCGAAGCCGCCAAAGCCCTGATTAGTGCTCTCTCCCGCGGTAACCGATACGGACTTGTCTCCGAGTTTCAATGTATATTCTTTGCCGTTTTCAAGGGCATCGCTTGTAATCAGTATTGAATTGGCATCCTTAATTATCTCGGTACTGCAGATAAGATTATCTCCGTCGTACAAAGAAACCGTCGTGCCGGCCTTAACTGTCTCAGTGCCGATGTAGTCTATAACTTTATTTCCCGATTCTTTTGAAATTGACTGGTACATTCCCGACATTCCCGAGGAAATCAATGTTCCGCCGTCAGCTGTAAATGTACCGTCATAGTCCATAGCCGCATTGCCGTCGTTGGTGGCGCCGCTTACGTATACGAAGCCCCCGTTAAGGACGATATTTCCGTTTGAATCAACGCCGTCACCTGCGGAATTAACGGTTACGGTCCCTCCGTTAAATGTAATAACAGGTGTTACCTCATCCGATGTTGCATTGATACCGTCATCTTTTGCATTAACAACCACTATACCGTTGTTAACCGTAATACTCTCGGCTTCCATTCCTTCGTTGGAATCCTTAATGTTGATGGTGCCGCCGTTTATCTCAAGTGAATCTCCTGCGTGGAGACCGTCCTTTACGGCTGTAAGCTCGATAATGGCGCCGTTAATGTAAAGGTTGTCTTTTGAAACTATGCCGTGTTTGGCATTACCGTTTACCGTGAGGGTTCCTTCACCTTCTATGATGAGGTCGTTCTTGGAGTAGAGTGCCCCTGTCGGCGCGCTGTCGGATGTGTCGGCATATTCTTTTGCATCCGTGAGGGTATTGGTTGTACCGGCTGCGACACTTATTATGAGGCTGTTACACTTAACTGCACTGATGGCGGGTCCGTCCTCTGAAGTCACGGTTGCTCCGTTAAGTATGAGTATCACGTCGGCTTCTTTGTCCGCGTCTATGGTAACCGTATGGGTATATTCACCCTCCAGGATATATGTGCCGGCCTTGGTGATGGTTTCGCCGTCGTTAACCTTGGTGGCTTTCTCTGCCATGTCTGCCGTAACTGTTTTTGTAACGGTAACCGTTTTGTCGGAATTGCCGGTTATGGTAACCGTTCCGTTTGAACTGTCGTCGGTTATTGAAATTGAAACCGATTCCGTATCATTCTTATATGAGCATCCCGATGCCAGCACCAAGGCTGCCGCCAGCATGAGACTTAAGGTTTTCTTTTTCATCATAGGCACCTCCTATAACTCTTCGGCTCCCGCCGATACTTTTGCACATACTATGGGAAGATTTCCGTTTCTGACTCTTACCGCGTCGATAAAGTCTTTCTCGGTATTGTCATTTTTAAATTTCACAAGGTAAGACACCTCAAACATGGAACCCAGGTTGGTGGTCTTAACCTTCTCCAAAATTACTTCGCTTAAATACTCCGAAAAAAGGTCGTCAAAAAGACCGCTGTAATTTAAATTCTCGGGGATGGTTATCTTTAAATGCTTGTCCGCCGCTTTGCTCTCTCCGAAGCCGATCTTGGAAAGAATAATAAACAGAATCGCCACAACGGCCGTAACAATAACCGCAAATCCAATATAGCCCATACCTGTTGCCAGGCCCACCGTCATGGCAAAGAAAACGGCTCCGATTTCTCTTGCGCTTCCCGCCACGCTTCTGAACCTTATAAGGCTGAAGGCTCCCATAATGGCTACTCCCGTTCCCAGGTTTCCGTTTACCATCATGATAACCGCCTGTACCAAAACCGGCAGCGCCGCAAGGGTAATCACAAAGCTCTTTGAATGCTTCTCGCTGCAATAAATATAGCAAAGAGCTATTACAAGCCCTATCACCAAAGAAACCGCGGTGCAGGCCGCCATTTGTCCGTAACTAAGAGTAGTTGTAGTTGAATTTTCCAGTATACTTGTGAGCATGTGTTTTTTCCTCCTTAATCTCAGAAACTCCCCGCATACCCTGTTTCGAATAAATCGTCATCGCTTCCCCGTATTTTGAAAAAGAATGGGGATATATCTTAAGTTCATTTAACGCCGCCGTAAGCCAGAGCGGCATGGTTCCCGGTACCTTTATCTCCATCAGGTACCGGTTTTTGTCAATAACCGGCTTCTCTTCTTTTTCCGTCTGCAAGTTGGTCTTGTCAAAAGAAGTTCTAATGTTACTGTCAAAAGTAATCCTCAGTTCCTTATCTTCTTTTCCGAACATCGCCACTCTTTCGCAGGCTATCAATGTGCCTGTGGCCGGACGGTTAAGCTTGATAAAGTAGTCGATTTCCCTTAGTATCTGCGAATCGTAATCCTTTGGGTAAATTCCCTTCTCAAGATAGTCCGCCGCAACTTTTATGGGCAGCGCCACTCTTCTTTTGTATACGATTCCGTCGTACTTTTTCTTTAATTCCAGATACACCGTGGATGTGTCCTTAATGCTTCCGTAGGCTCTTAACCTTAACTTTTCTTTGTACGCCGGCTTCTCCATGGAAGTCCTTATCACATCATAGTGTTTGGTGTCGTAATAGATGCTTGATATAGTGTTAAGCCCGTATTCGTCAACCTGCATATAAGGCTCAAGTTTAATATTCAAAGCATCATACTGTTCTTTTGTCAGTAAGTATTTGATTTCCACCCGTTCAAAAATGTTTCCTGCCATGTGGTTTCTCCTTTGTATGGCTTTAGATTACAGGGTAAATGTGTTCAAATTGTGTACGGGAAAAGTAAAAAATGTGAAGTTTGCCAAGTTCCCCAAAACCGACAAAGGGCTTAAAACATACTTCCCGGACACGTTCGCACTCTGTTCTTTGTCGTAACGGACACGTAAGCGGCTTGAGGGACACCCGCTAAGTGCCGACGAGTCGAAAAGGTCCGCAAAGTATGTTTTAAGCCCTTTATCTCCCTGACTACAATGATAACCAACAAAAAAGGATGCATTTCTGCATCCTCATATAAACTGTATTAAGTTATCTTCCTACGCGGTTTAAATATTTGTCCCAGGTGACGATGACGCTTGAGGCTTCAAGTTTTAAGAGGTAGCTGTTGCCCTGGGTACCGTCTTCTTCGGACATTTCTATTTCTATGATGTAGCCGTCGTCAACAGCCTCCAAAGAAGGAAGGTAATTGCCGGGGAATGTCTTAAAGAGGGATTCCCACACAAGCGGGCTTTCGGCTTCGTCCGGAACGGTCTTTAACAGCTGTCCGTCGGCGTCGTAATACTTAAAGCCGGTTTTGATAACATCTGTTATGCGACCGTCGACAAGCTTGATGACGGCAGGTCCGGCGTAGCTTTCTGTGAAGTTGGAATTCTGTGAATTGTTCTCTCTTACTATGAGGGCTTCGACCTCAAATAAAAGGCCGTCTTCTGCCCATTCCATGCCCGTAAGGACACAGTCTTCATAGGAGAACTTATCAATTTCGTCAATACTTTTAAACATAAATACTGTTAGGCTGACGCAGATGTAAGTCTTCTGATCTTGAGATAAATCTTCTCAATCTCTGCGCGGGGGAACTTCGGAAAGCATTTAAGTATAGCTTCCAAATCCATACCGCATCTGCAAAGTGACTCAACCGCTCTGACGTCCTGTTCTTTCATTATGAATCGCCCCTCCGAATATTAAGTTATCCCTTTTCCCCAAAAGAAATACTACAACTTGTATCTTCAGTATAGCACAGCCACTAAATAAATGGGTTAAAAAATCTGCCATTATTTTTAAAATTTAAAAAGACCGCAACTATTACAAGGAAAGCACAAAAAATCATAGCCGCAATATCAGTCCACTTAAAGGGTCTGCCCATGTACCAGGTACGCTTTTTGTTTTTGCCAAAAGAACGCAGTTCCATGGCATTTGAGACTATCTCTACCCTGTCCATACTGGAGAGAATCAACGGAATCAAAATAGATGCAGCACTCTTTATTCTTTTCATAAGAGGTGCTTTTTTGCTCATTTCGATGCCGCGGGCCTGCTGAGCTTTGGATATCTCGTCGTATTCTTTTTGCACATCCGGAATGTATCTTAAGGCAAGAGCCACGGAATACGCCACGGTATATTTCACACCCAGTTTATTGAGGGAAGCCGCAAATTCGCTGGGATTGGTGGTGCTGACAAACAAAATAACCGAAGGTATGGATGCCAGATACTTAAGGAAATAATTCAAGTGATAAAAAAGCTGCTCCGCCGTGGGCGCATACTTGCCAGAAAGTCCGAACAGATAGGTGCAGGTTCCGTATATTTCGGTGCCGTGTTGGGGCGAAAAAACATACACCAAAACATTGTTAATGAGCACGAATACGGCGGTAAAACCAAGCATAAAGGATACTTCTTTTAACTTAATCTTCGATACCGCAAACAGCACAAAGCTTAACACCGCCATGACACACAGATATCTGGTGTCGTAGGTATACATTGCCGCAAAGTTCCAAAGAAGCAGGCACACAAATTTGGTGGCTCCCGTCAGTCTGTGAACCGGTGATTCCTTGTCTATGTAGTTAAAGAGGTTGTTCACTGTCTCACCACCTCTCTTTCGTAGGCAATAAATCTTCTCACAAAGTCTGTGCCGTCTGGAATGCCCGCCTTTTTGCACAGTTCATAAAGAGAGGTCTCCTTGAGGCTTGCCCGTTCAATAATACCGGAGTCCGTAAGAATGGCCGCGGAGTCTGCGTCCTTAATGATTCTGCCCTCGGAAAAAGCAACCGCCCTGTCCGCATATTCAAGCATCAGATGCATGTCATGGGTAATCATGATGACGGTTATGCCCCGCTTGTTAAGTTCCGTGAGAAACTCCATAATCTCCGTATAATGACGGTAATCCTGACCGGCCGTGGGCTCGTCCAGAATAATAACCTTGGGCTCAAGCACCATAATCGAAGCTATGGTCACACGCTTTTTCTGACCGTAACTGAGAGCCGATACGGGCCAGTTTCTGAAAGGCCAGAGGCCGCAGATTTTAAGGGTATCTTCCACCCGCGTCTTAATGTCTTCCTCGGACACGCCTCTTGAGCGAAGTCCCAGGGCCACCTCATCAAAAATCATTATCTTGGAAATCATCTGATTGGGGTTCTGCATCACATAGCCGATTCGGTCGGCACGCTCCTTAATGGAGAAGCCTTTAAAGTCTCCCCCTTCAAAGAAAATCTCCCCGTCATCTTCATGCTCAAATCCGCACAAAACCTTGGAGAATGTGGACTTGCCGGCGCCGTTGGTGCCCACTATGGCAAGCATCTCTCCCGCTTTAATCTTTATAGAAATATCGTTAAGGGCCTTTCTCGTGCCGTCATAGGAAAAAGAAAGATGCCTCACATCCAGTATGTCTTCCGCTTCGGCAGGCTTTCTGTCTGAGGGCGCATGCTCGTACCAGTCACGAAGTTTGCCGGCTTCGGCTTCACCGATAACCACTGTATCGATGCTGCCGGGTCTCAGCGACGGGGTCACCTCAATGCCTGCATATTTCATGGCGGAAAGGTACAAGGGTTCACGTACGCCCTTGTCAATAAGAGCGTCTGTGCTTAAGAGCTCATCGGGCGTGGCATCCGCAACAATACGGCCTTTGTCCATGAGAATCATTCTGTCAACGCTTCTGTGAAGGACGTCCTCTACTCTGTGCTCAACAATAATGACGGCTACGCCGGTTTTCTTTTGCAGCTCGTCGATAAGCTCAATGGCTTGTTTGCCTGTGGCCGGGTCGAGATTGGCAAGGGGCTCGTCAAAGATGAGAAGCTCCACATCATCCACCAATACACCGCCGAGGGAAACCCTCTGTTTCTGGCCGCCGGAAAGTTCCGTGGGAGCGTGACCCATAAACTCATCTATATTCACAAGTTTTGCCACGTCCATGACCCTGTTGTGAAGCTCAGGCTCCCCCACGCAGTCGTTTTCAAGGGCAAAAGCAATATCTTCCGCAACGGTAAGTCCCACGAACTGAGCATCCGAATCCTGCAAAACGGTGCCCACATGTTTGGAGATTTCAAAAAGGCTCATATCTCTTGTCTCTTTCCCAAACAAAGAAAGCGACCCTGTTATCTTTCCCTTGTAGGAGAAAGGAACAAGCCCGTTTATACAGTGTACAAGTGTGGATTTACCGCATCCGGAAGGTCCTGCTATAAGCACCTTCTCACCCTTTTTGACCGAAAAGTTAATATCGTAAAGAGTGGGTGAGGTCTGCGCATCATATTTAAAGCCGAAATTTTCAAATTTCAGTATGGTGTCCAAAAGAAAGGATCTCCTTTAAAAATGCGGCGGGGGTAAACCCGCCGCAGGATGTATTACTGCTCTTCTTTTAAGCTGTCTTTCTTGGGTCTTGCGGCTGCGTATGCAACACACAGTAAGGTTCCCACAACGGCGGTGGCAAGAATATTGATGCCGGCGCTTGTAAGGCCCTGAATGAATACCTTATTGGCAGGCTCAGCATATATAAGGATATCAAGCACCGGTGCGATCACTCCCCATCCCAAAAGATGTGCTATGATCTGGGCAATATTGAACTTAATGATGCCCTTAACGCCGAATTCACCCTCTTCCAACGGAATACTCTTAGTAACAAAACCGATCACACAACCAACAAATGCAGAGGTGATGACCCAGCTCCACCATACACCCCAACCGAAGCTGAAGTCGATGAAAAAGTGTCCGATAAGTCCGGCAAGCAATCCCGATATAGGTCCGAATACTGCTGCGATAAAAGCAAGCAATCCGTACTGGATCGATATATTGGTATCCGGCACACCACTCGGTATAGCCACAAATCTTCCCAATACAAAGAACAATGCAGCACCGATACCTGTAGCAACGATCTCTTTTACTCCAAATTTCTTCATACACCCTCTCCTTTCGTCCATACAGCTTGTACGGACACTTTGATTATATCATTATATTGACATATGCGAAACAGATTTTTAACCAAAACACGAAATTCAGATCCTGAAATTTCTAACCCTGCCATAGAAGGTTCCCTGAAGTTTTTCATTGTCCACAAAGTCTCCTCTCGTGGCTACGGTCACCGTTGTACTTCCCGGTTTTTTGACCCCTCTCATGGTCATGCACATATGTTCGGCTTCCATCATGACCATCACACCCTTGGGCTTTAATTCTTCCATGACGGCATCGGCTATCTGAGCCGTAAGCCTCTCCTGTATCTGCGGACGTCTTGCATATACCTCGACAGTTCTGGCAAGCTTGCTTAAGCCCACAACTTCACCGTTGGGAACATAAGCTACATGTGCCTTGCCGAAAAAGGGAAGAAGATGATGTTCACACATTGAGTAGAATGTAATATCACGCTCCACTACCATCTCACTGTTGTCCACCGAGAATCTCTTGCTTAAGATCTCGTGTGCATCCTCATTCATTCCTGAAAAGATCTCTTCATACATCCGGCTGATCCTGTCCGGTGTCTCTTTAAGCCCTTCTCTGTCGGGATCCTCTCCGATCGCCTCGATAAGCATGCTTATGGCCTGCTTAACCTTATCCTTATCTACCATTTTCTCCTCCATGACAAAGCTTTCTCTGTCACTTATTTATTATACTGATCATCCGGCCCATAAAAGAAAGTGAACCGAATGCAATTATAACGCAGTCATCATCCGCGCACAACTTAGCCATCTCAACAGCTTCTTCCACGCTGTCAAGACTGCTGACATTGGGATTATACTTCTTAACGATACCTGCCAGATCAACCGCAGAAAGCGCTCTTGGATTATCCGGTGGCTTAATGGTAAATACCATGG
>JAEEGK010001203.1_pt1 | contig 65056 bp, 31 predicted proteins | sample 8958771 | NCBI WGS metagenome assembly JAEEGK01 (sample SAMN16246547, study PRJNA631951) | gut metagenome | biome: gut microbiome; feature: rumen; material: SC-attached | host: Bos | place: Iran: Karaj | collected 2018-10 | reverse complement strand
GGGATCATCGTCGAGACGCTGGTAGGCACACATCACCTCACGTACCTTCGCATCCTGTACCAGTGTCTTGAAGGCGGGCATGTAGGTCTCCCAGAAGTCGCGGGCAGACACGTCGGTGAGGTTGGCGGTGTGGCGGGTGTACTCAGGACCGCTGTGTACGGCATAGTGCTTGGCACAGGCCCAGAGCTTACGGTACTTCGCATCCTCAGGTCCCTGCAGACCCTTGACCACCTGGACACCCATGACACTTGTCAGGTAGGGGTCTTCGCCGTAGGTTTCCTGACCGCGTCCCCAGCGGGGGTCACGGAAGATGTTCACATTCGGCGTCCATACGGAGAGGCTGCGCATCTTCATGTCCTCGCCGCCCAGGTCGTACATACGGTGGTTGTACTGGGCACGGAACTCCGTCGAGGCCACATCGAACACCTTGTAGAGCAGGTCGGGATTGAATGCTGCCGCCATGCCCACAGGCTCCGGGAAGTTGGTGACGTTGCCCATGTTCGCAGCACCGTGCAGGGCTTCGCTCCACCAGAAGAACTTCTTGATGCCAAGGCGCGGGATGGCCGGACTCTCGTCGAGCATCAGCATGGCCTTCTCCTCAAGGGTTAGACGACTGCAGAGATCCACTGCGCGCTCCTTGGCGCTCAGATTTGGATTCTGATAAGGAAAATTCTGTGCCGACAAACTAAGGCCGGCACAGAAGAATGAAATAATAGATAATAAGCGGTAATTCATATTTAATGGAAATTTATCGGTGCAAAGGTACGAAAAAAACTTGCATCGGATATTTCCATTTGTAACATATACTTTCGTATTCGTATCATTGACATTTTTTAGGACTGTCTGCAGGGCGGTTATTGCCTGCTGACGGTGATGACCTGCCCAGGCGTGGTGTCGATATCGTACTCGAAGACCTCCTTCACAGGGATCAGCGGAAACTCCGACAACTCCGATGAATGCAGGGGCTTCGGTATCTCCGGCGATGCGAACAGCGGATTCGGACAGGCACCTGTAGCCTTACGCAAACCGTTGCCCTTCAGAGGGACGTAGGAACGCAGTCGCAGGGTGCCGCCGATCTTAGAGGTGACGGTGGCCTGCTGCAACTGTCCGTCAGCCCAGGAAATGTCTACGGTGAAGGCACCACGGGCCTGCAGACCCTTCACTTCTCCCTCGCTCCAGGCATCAGGCAGGGCAGGCAGCAGATGGACGGCATTGTCGTGACTCTGCAGGAGCATCTCACAGACGCCTGCCGCACAGCCGAAGTTGCCGTCGATCTGGAAAGGCGGGTGGGCATCGAAGAGGTTGGGATAGGTGCCGCCACGGGGTCCCCACTCGGTGGTATAGGGAATCACGTTGAGCATGTTTGTGATGATGCGGAAGGCGTGGTTGCCGTCGAGCATACGGGCCCAGAAGTTGATCTTCCAGCCGAGACTCCAGCCCGTGGCCATGTCACCACGCTGGTTCAGGGTGTTGGCGGCGGCGGTGAAGAGGTCGGGGTGGGAGTATGGCGAGATCTGGTTAGAGGGATAGAGACCGTAGAGGTGGGAGATGTGACGGTGCTCGTCCTTGGGGTCGTCGCCGTCCTGCATCCACTCCTGCAACTGGCCGTAGCGGCCTATCTGCATGGGAGGGAGTTTTGAGATTTGAGTTTTGAGATTTGAGATTTGAGATTGGTCCTTGCCGAGGACTTTGGCGGCGGCGAGGGTCTGCGAGAGCACGTCGAAGACAATCTGGTTGTCCATCGTCGAACCAGCGGTGACGGTGGTGTTCTTGCCCACAGGACCGTGTTCGGGCGAGACGGTGGGAGCCGTGACGAGCCAGCCTGCGGCCTGCTTGATGTAGCCGTCAGCGGGATAGGGCGTCAGATAGTCGGTCAGGAAGTCAGCGGCGCCCTTCATCACGGGATAGTATTCTTCCAGGAACTGCTTGTCGCCCGTGTAGAGATAGTGTTGCCAGAGGTGGGTGGTGAGCCACGCACCGCCAGTGGGGAACATGCCCCAGGGGGTACCGTCGACAGGTCCTGCGATGCGCCAGAGGTCGGTGTTGTGATGGGCTACCCAGCCACGACAACCGTACATCTCCTGGGCTGTCTTCACTCCCGTCTCACTCAGGTCGCGGATCATCGAGAAGAACGGCTGCTGTGTCTCGGCGAGGTTGCCCACGAGGGCAGGCCAGTAGTTCATCTCGGCATTGATGTTGATGGTGTATTTCGAGTCCCACGGGGCGTCTTTCTTGTTGTTCCATACGCCTTGGAGGTTGGCAGGCTGTCCGCCAGGCTGCGACGAGGAGATCAGCAGATAACGGCCGTACTGCATCATCAGCGACACCATGTCGAGGTCGATAGATTTACCATTTGCGATTTCGTCTGCGGGCGCATTAAAGGCTGCGAGGCGCTGGTCGGTGGGAATCTGAGTGTTCTGATTACCCAGCGTCAGCGATACGCGGTTGTACTGTTCCTGGTATTTCTGCAGATGGTCTTTCAGGAGTTGCTGATAACTCTTTTTCTTGATGGAGGCCATCGTCTCTACGTTCTTCAGTGCTGGATTGCCGTTGATGGTGTGGTAGTTCACGTAGTTCGTTGCGGCGGTGACATAGATGGTGGCGGTGGTGGCCTTGTCCACGTTCATGCTGTTGTTCCCGTCGCTGACAGCACCGTCGGCCGTCACTTTCACGCGTACCTCGGCCTGCAGTTTACCGGCTATGCCTTCATGTTCCACATTATCTATAATATAGGCCTTCTCGTGCTTGCCCACGGTCTTGCCGTCAGGCTGCTGGCCGTCGAGGGCGTACGACACGGTGAAGTTCAGTGCCTTTCTCTTGCTGGCTGTCACCTGTATGATGATGACGTTGTCTGCCTGCGAGGCAAATACCGTCCGCTTGTATCTCACACCGTCCACCTCGTAACTCGTGGTGGCCAGCGCATCGGCCAGGCTCAGTTCGCGTCGGTAGTCGGTGGGAGCAGACTGCCCCTGATAGTCGAAAGCCAGCCTCAGGTCGCCCAGGGGCAGGTATTTCTGTCCGTGCGGGCCTTTGATGAAGTATTTGTCGATGAGGGCGTGGGCGGACTCTTCCTTGCCGGCGAAGATAGAGTCGCGCACTTCCTGCAGATGGGCCTTGGCCTCAGGACTGTTGTTGTCGTGGGGGGAACCGCTCCAGAAGGTCTCCTCGTTCAGTTGGATCTCCTCGGTGTCAGTCTTGCCATAGACCATGGCGCCGAGGTGGGAGTTGCCTACGGGCAGGGCCTCCAGCCAGTGGCGGGCCGGCTGGCTGTACCATAACTTGTGCTGTTGTGCCTGAGCGCTCATGGTGGTGAGGGCGCTGAGCAGCATGGTAATCAATAGTCTGTTCATATTTATAATTCTTTGATTTTGTTTCTAAAAAGAACCCCGGGACAAGAAACGCTTTTCTTGGGTCCCGGGGAAGGAAAAACTACTAACTACTAATATAACTAAAACAATTTTATTCTTGAATCTGGTGCAAAGTTACGGCAAATATTTGAAACTCTATTTATTTTCTGTTTCATAAACTTTATCATTTGTTTCATAGTGTTGAAATGTTATTTTTCGCCATAGTTTATGTTACTTTTGCAATAGTGATTACGGGAATTTCCATAAAAACAACCTCAGTAGTCCCGTTTTTTTATTTTTCCGCAGAAATGCTGTCTAACGGGCCGTTAAATATAAGTGCGTCGGCAAGACTGCCAGCGCACTTCTTGAATGGATTGGTATCTGCTTACTTGAACAGATGTGGGATGAACTCGTTGAGGCCGCGACGCCAGGTGAGCCACTCGTGGGCGGTGCCTGTGGACTCGGAGTAGTGGGCATTGATGCCCATGGCATTCAGGTCTTCCACCATCTTCTTCGTGCCGAACATCTTGTCCATGCCCTCTGTTCCACTGCACATCAGGAAGTAGTGGATCTGCTTGTTGAACGCCTCGGGATTGGTGAACACACCGTTGTAGGCGGTCTTCAGGTCGAGGCCGAAGATGGCACCGCTGAAGGTTCCCATATAGGAGAACTTGTCGAGGTTGGTGAGTACGATGTCGAAGGTCTGGTGACCACCCCATGAGAGACCAGCCATCGCACGGTTCTCACGATCGGTCTTCGTGCGGAAGTTTGCGTCGATATAGGGGATGAGGTCGTTGAGCAGGACGGGATAGAACGAGTTGCCGTATTGGTCTCTGGACTGTCCGGGGCCGAAGGGTGCCTTGATGTCACCGCTCTCCATGACCACAATCATCGGCACGGCCCGTCCCGCAGCGATGGCGTTGTCCATGATGTGCTGCATGTGACCCTGCTTGCTCCAGCCAGTCTCGTCCTCACCCATGCCATGCTGCAGATAGAGCACGGGGTAGCGCTTCTTGATGTTGGCCTTCAGGTCGTACTCGGCAGGCGTGTAGACCATGGCGTGGCGCCACGTCTTCTGCTCGTTGCTGTAGTAGTAGATGCTTCGCACCTGACCAGCGGGCACGCCTTGCTGTGGACGATAGTAGTCGCCCTCGCTGCCCTCGGGGATCTCGATACCACCCGACTCACGGTTACAGCCGAAGAAGGTCTCTGTGGCAGGATCGATGAAGTTGACACCGCCGATATTCATGAAATAATAGTGGAAGCCAGGCACGAGGGGATCGGTGACGGCCATGAAGTTACCCTTGCCGTCGGGCTGCATGTCGTACTTCTTGTCGCAGATGTCGACGATGACCTTACGGGCCTCAGGGGCAGAGATGCGGAAATAGGCGCGACCTTCCTTGTCGACCTTGGGGAACTCATTGCCAGGAACGGTGGTCTCGGCGATGAAGGCGTCGGCAGGTATCTCGATGCCTTTGGGCATCTCGATGTAGGGACGCTTGGGCTCGTAGCCCAGATGACGGGCGACGGCCTCGCCATAGCGACAGCCTAACTCACGATAGCCAGCAGCGTCGAAGTGCAGACGGTCAGGACCGTTGGTACAGTCGTCAGACGAGATGACCTGTGCGGTGTGGAGGGTCTGTGGCAGTTCGTCGATCTGCTTCTTACAGCCGATGCAGACGCCCTTGCCGCCAGCCTGTACGATGTTGCCTGCATAGAGGTTCACCTCCTCGGGCTTCAACTGGAGGTCGCCGCAGAGGTTGTCGTATACCTCCTTCACCATGCCAGCCCATTTCGGATCGCCTGTGTTGGTCTCACCCTGGTGCATGAGGATGCCCTTGATGACACCGTCTTTCTGAGCCTTCTTGGCCAGCGTGACCAGGCGCTTGTAGGGGTTGTTGTCGTAGGCGGCGAGCATGCCTTTCATCCAGCCTGGGGCCTTGGTCTTCACGTAGTTGTCGATGCTGTCGGGGAGGAAGCCCTTGATGTCGATACCGCCGATGGCGACGTGGATGACGCCGATCTTGATGTTCTCAGGCAACGACTCCACCAGCGTACGGCCGAACCAGTCGGCGGGGGTCAGACCCGTGTTGGGACGGCAGAGGGGAGGAATGGCCTCATACCACTCGCCCATCTTACGTTCTGGGAGTGTCTCCGTGGCGGGATAGTCCACGGCAGGCATCCACAGGAATCGTGGACCGGGACTCTTCAGGTCCTGAGCCTCAGGACGAGCGGCTCCCTCCATGTTCGACTGTCCGAAACAGAGGAAGATGTAGAAGTTGGGGTCTGGTTCTTTTACGACGGCTTTTTGGGCCTTACCTTTCTGTGCGCTCACCGTCAGGGCGAACACACATAACAGAATAGTTGATAATACTTTTTTCATTTGGCTATAAGTTTTAATGGTTTAGTCACACAGATCTCACAGATTTCACAGATTATTGTCGCCAGCTACAAATGGCTCGGGATAATTCTGAAATTCTCAAATTCTTGATTCTCAGATATCTGCGAGATCAGTGAGATCTGTGTGACATTATTATATTACAATTTGATGGTGATCAGTGAGAAGGAGTAGGGGGCAACCTCCACATCCATGCGCTTCTTCATCTTGATGGTCTCCTTGACGGGAGCGATGGGCTGCTTGTCGAAGTTGTTCTCGTCCTCGGGCTGTCCGGAGATGGTCATCTTCTCTGCGAACTTCCCCACCTTGAAGCGCGACAGGTTGAGGTGTGCGGTCTTGGCCTCAGCGGTGGCGTTACAGATCTTCACGAAGAGTTGGCGCGTCTTGGTGTTGAGGATGACACTCTGGCCATAGTGCACATTCTCCTGTGGCTGGCAGACGTCAGTGGCATCGCCCTCGAACTTCACGCAGTCGCCGTAGTAGTAGTTACCTGACGACAGGCCGAACATCTGCTGCACATAGTAACTGCAGGTGAGGAACGGACGCTCGTTGTCGTAGTAGATGAGGTCGGGATTCCACTGGGTGCCGTTCTTGCGGGCGAAGAGGGGTGCGTATGAGGTCATGGCCACCACATCACCGTTGCGCTCGACATGGAGCAGATAGAGGCCCTCGGCAAGGGCGTCGATGAGTTTCTTGTCCTTGGCGGCATATTCGCCGAGATAGACCTTCGTCTTGCGGTCACGGGGATAGTTGTCATACTGACGCTTGTTCAGGAAGTAGTCGCGCGGCTCGTAGTAGTGCTCGTCGAGGATGGGCATGGCGAGTTCGTCGGCGAGTTTCCAACCAGCCTCGTAGTCGGGATTATCAGCGTGAGAACCAGGACCTGCAGTACCCACGATCACGATCTCGGGATGGGCCTTCGTCACGCGTTCATAGATATACTTGAAGCGCTCGATGAACTCAGGAGAGATCTTCTCCTCGTTACCGATACCAAGGTATTTCAGGTTGAAGGGCTTGGGATGACCAGCGTCTGCACGCATCTTCGCCCATTTGTTCGTAGCGGGGTCGCCATTAGCCCATTCGATGAGGTCGATGGCCTCTGCCACCCACTCGTCCATCTCAGACATCGGCACGACATCCTGAGCCTGGGTGGGCCACATGTTCCAGCCACCATTGGCACCCTGGCAACTCACACCAGCGGGCAGGATGGGCACGGGCTCCATGTTGAGATCCTCGCAGAACTGGAAATACTCGAAATAGCCGATGGCACAACTCTGGTGATAACCCCAGGTGTTTTTCAGTTGACGGCGTGTCTCCTTCGGACCAAGGGTGGTCTTCCAACGGTAGGTGTTCCAGAAGCCGTCGCCACCACCATGGACCACACAGCCACCAGGGAAGCGCATGAACTTTGGCTTCAGGTCGGCCAGTGCCTGGGCGAGGTCCTTGCGGATACCGTGACCTTTATAAGTGTCTTCAGGCATCAGCGATACCACGTCGACATCCATATCGCCCGTGTTGAGCACGAGCATCTGGAGCGAAGCCTTCTGACAAGTGCTGTCAGGCGTAAGCACAGCCTCGTACTTCTTCCAGGTATTGTCGCTCACGTTGATGACCGTCTCTGCCAGCAGTTTCGGATCCTTGGGAGGCCATCCTGCCTGCATCTCGACGAGTGCCACGCGCACCTGCTTGGCACCACCGCTGACGTTGCGCAGGAAAGCGGAGAAATCATACTTCTCGCCAGCCTTCACGGAGATACCGTCGAAGCCGTCGTTCTGGAGACCGAAGCCTTTCCAGCCCTTATAGTCGAAATATTCCTTCACACGCTCGGTGTGGAGGCGCATGTAGTTGGCGTTGTTGGGATGGACAGGGTTGTCCTGACGCACCTGCATAGTGCCCAGAGAGTGTCCTGGACGTATCTGCTTCCATGCCGTACCAGCCCCCCAGCCGTCGCGTTCGGCGGGTGAGAACTCGAAGGAGCCGTTCTGTACTAACTCGGCATTGAGGCCGCCATCAGCAGAGTTGTTGATGTCCTCGAAGAAGATACCGATCAATTCGTCACTAATCTGTTTGCCACCTTGAGGGGGCGTCATGGCCTTCTGGGCACTCAGGCCCATGGTAGCAGCTGCAAAGATTGCAGCGAGAAGGGTTCGTTTATTCATTATGTTAATCAGTTTTGGTTTAATCGACTGCAAAGATACGAATAAGCGGACAATATTCCAAATAATTTAGAGAATTTTTGAACGTGAGTATCTTCGGGCAAAGCTCATAAAACGATAAATTCCCGAAACGAACAAGCATTTCGGGAATTTATGATGTTTAGCGAACGCCAGAACATGACGTTCCATGAAGTGCCACTTATTCGGCTAGAACTTATACCTTACACCAATGATAGCCACACCTTGCTCACCCATACCGAGTTCAGCGAATCCACGGAAAGCTCCACCTGCCTCCACGCCAATACCTGTGATTTGAAAATTGAAATTTGTTGTGGTCTTATTATCTTTACCATTATTATCTGAAGCATGACCTTTATCTGACCCTACCGTAAAACCAGCTGCGAACTTCGAATACAAGCCAAAGTTATTTTTGTTTACCCAGTTGTACTTCAAAGCAGGCATAATGGTATAAAATGTTGACTTTTTACTATCATCATCTTTGTCCCATTTACAGCCGCCGATAGCAAAGATGGCACCGACACCCCATCTGTTACTACTGCCAAAGCGTCGGAAATACTCAATACTGACAGGTCCCCAGTAGTTGAGCTGCTTTCCCGTGAATATTCCTTTATAGAACGACCCAATGAGGTCTGTATTTGAGCCGAAGCCATAGGCAACACCTATTTCATTCTTCAAATCTTCATTCTGGGCATTCACTGTCATAGTAGCCATCATGGCGGCTACTACCATTAATATCATTCTTTTCATATCATTTCTTTGTTTTAAAATGGTTCATTTTGACAGTGCAAAATTATTACTTATTTGTGAAACTAACAAATTTTCATTGAGAAATCATACATAAAACGTTAGAAATAGTCATTTTTATACGATAAATCAATGGATTTTATTTTTGATAGGTCTTGGGCGACTCGCAGCCGAAGAGGAACTGTCGCTGGTAGCCACCGAGGTCGATGACGATCTTCTCGAAGACGATGCCGGGATCCTGCGGATGGATGGTCAGCGTGTGGATATCCTCAGAGGCTGAGAGGGGAAGCGTCACTTCTTTCTCCACTACACGGCTGGCGACGGTGGGGTAGTAGATGCTGTAGATGTTCTCAGGCTTCTCGTTGAGGTTGGCGTTGAAGTTCACACTCACGGGCTGACCGCCGTCGATGGCGACGTCATACACGAGACCGCCCTTGTCGAGGAAGTCGAGGGTGGACTTGGTGATGATATGAACTTTAAGCTTTAAGCTTTGAGCATGAAGCTTTATGATTTCATTAGAGGGGATGGTAAAGCGGTAGGTCAGCGTGGCATTGTCTGTGCCTGCGGTGTAGGGCATGAGGGCAATGCCGCTGAGGGTACGGCCCATGTAAGGGATGACGGTCCACTGTGCCTGTGAGGCATCCTGACGGTTCCAGGTGTGCTCGGCCTCAATGCTGATATAGCCATCACGGGGCGAGAACGTCGGACCCTCCGCAGGTGCCTTCACCTCGATGAGGTCAGGACAGACGTCTGCGGGATAGTTGTCGTTCCAGATCTTATAACTGATATGCTTCTGGATCATCATGCCGTCCCACTTGCCACCAGCGATCTCCTTGTTATATTGCAAGTTTAGTTGCTGGTCGCGCTCAAAGGCCTTCCTGCAGCGCTCTGCCCAGCAGTTGGCGTCAGGATCGCCTTTGGCAGCCAGTTCGTGGTTCATGGCCTGGGCATAGTACATCTCGTAGATGTTGCCCATCGCCTGGATGGGGAAGAGCACGATCTGACGGTAGGCATCCTTGGCTTCAGGCTTCAGGGTGATGAACTGTCTGAGGGCGCGTGCCTCGAGGGCCTGATAGTCGGCCACCACCTTGGCGAACTCTGTGGTGGTGTAGGTCTTGGCGTCGAGCATCTCCGAGGTGATGCGGCCATTATATTTGCTCACGAGGTTCAGCAGTTGTGTTGCCTCGCAGGCCTGATCCTCGCCGAAACTCTCTGCGCAGAAGTCACGGGTGTGGTCGAGGAGATTATCGACATGGTATTTCGTGGGATCCCAGGCCATGTCCATAAACAGTTGGATGGGGTATTCCATGGGCTTCAGGTCGCCCACATTCAGGATCCACAGTTTCTGGATACCACCATTGTAGGCCAGTTGCAACTGCTCCCACATGTTCTGGATGGGGGTGACGTTGATCCATTTCGAGTTACGGGGCGCTCCGACGTAGTCCACGTGGTAGTAGAGTCCCCAGCCACCCTTGCGCTTCTGTTCCTCAGCGGTAGGCAGACGGCGCACGTTGCCCCAGTTGTCGTCGCAGAGCAGTACCGTCACGTCGTCAGGCACGCGCAGTCCTGCGTCGTAGTAGTCCTGTACTTCTTTATAGAGCGCCCATATCTGTGGCGTCTTGTCTGCCGATTTCCCCGTCACCTCCTTGATGATGCGGCGCTGGTTGTTGATGATGCTCTCCAGGAGTTTCGTGTCCGTACCGTTGCCCATGGCCTCGTCACCGTCGCCACGCATGCCGATGGTCACGATATCGTCAGTACCCTTCATGCGCTCTATACCCTCACGGAAGAAACGGTCCAGATTCTGCTTGTTCGTGCTGTAGTTCCAGGCGCCCCAGCCCTTGCGGTCACGGGCATACTCCTGATGGTTGCGAGCCATGGGCTCGTGGTGCGAGGTGCCCATCATCACACCCATGGCGTCGGCGGTCTTCAGGTTCTCAGGGTCGTCGGCATAGAAAGCCCAGCCCCACATGGCGGGCCACAGGTAGTTGCCCTTCAGGCGGAGGATCAACTCAAACACCTTCTCATAGAACTTATGACCTCCGAAGTCGGTGCCGAAGGTGTTCTTCACCCACGTCGTCAGACAGGGTGCCTCGTCGTTGAGGAACAGGCCACGGTATCTGACAGCCGGCTCTCCGTCTGTATATTCGCCTTCCTTGATATATAAAGAGGTATGTTTCTCTACAGGCACGTCAGCCCAGTAGTACCAGGGCGAGACGCCTATCTGGCGCGACAGTTCGTAGATGCCGTAGACGGTGCCACGCTTGTCACTGCCAGCGATGACCAGTTGGTTGCCGATGGTCTTGATGATGTATTTCTCTGTCTTGCCCTTCAGGTCGCGCAGTACACCCTGCTTCACCCACTGGTCGATCTGCTTGTTGGTACCCACGGTGCCGATGAGGATGCTTTTAGAGGTGAGAGGTGAGAGGTGAGCGGTGAGAGAGGTGATGGTGGCTTCGGTACCGGTGACTTTTCCGAAGTCAGTGGCGAGGTTGGCAACAGCCAGTCTGACACAACTGTGCTCACCCTCGGCAATACAGATGCTGGGGTCGCTCAGTTCCCACGCCCCAGAGGCAGGTTCGAAGACGATGAAGGTGTCTGCAGCCTTCACTTTCAGTGACATGGCCAGCGCCAGCATCACGACGACCATGATTTTCTTTGTCAGCAGTAATTGTCTCATTATAATGAATGGTTTTTGATAATTCGTCTGCAAAGATAGCATTTATTTCTGAAAGAGCGGCTATATTTCTGTTGATATTTACGAAAAAACAATTAAAAAGTTTTGTGTTTATAAAAAAATAACTAACTTTGCATCCGAATTTAAATCAAAGCAATGAAGTTAAGGCTACTACTAACGCTACTATTATTTTGCCTTACTGTGGGTTTACGTGCACAGATGGGCAAATTTTACACTACTGATAGTCATCAGTTGTCCAGTAGTTTCGTTACTCAGGTATATCTTGATCACGATGGGTTCCTATGGGTGACTACCCGCAATGGCATCAATCGTTACGACGGTTATCAGTTCCGCGTCTTCAAGAAAGAGAACGAGGCCGACAAGACACTGGCCAGCAACTATGTGAACTGTATGATGCAGGACCGAAGCGGCCTCTTCTACTTCGGCATGTATGGCGCCCTGCAGACCTGGGACGGCGAAGAGTTCCATAATGTCACCCTCCTGGATCATCAGGGCAAGGAGAGTTATGGCTATGCCACCTGTTTCCTGGAACGTGCCAACGGCGACGTGCTCGCAGGCTCCTCCGGCCTCGGACTGATGAAGTTCACTGATCAGAAGACGGCCCGTCAACTCGGTGGTGAATTCGCCAACCTCCATACCGTCAATTCCCTGCTCGAAGATCAGAAAGGCCGTCTCTGGATGGTGTCAGACCAGGAGGGCCTCGTCTGTTACGACGGTCAGCGGCTGCAGCACTACCTCAAGGACCGGAAGGACCTCATTCTCGGACAACTCTGCTCCGATCGCGACGGCAACATCTTTGTAGCCACCAATGCGGGCCTCTACCGTCAGCAGGGAAGCGACTTTGTCCACGTGGCGGCGACAGGCCTGAAAGAAATCTCGTCGCTCTATTGCACCAGCCAGAACAGCATCATCATAGGCTACGACGGTAAGGGTGTCGCCATCTACGACCCCCGTCAGGACACCTTCACCGATAATCCCTTCTTCAGTAAGGAGGTTGATCTCTCCAAGAGCAAGGTCTATTCCATCATCGAGGATAACAGTGGAAACCTCTGGTTCGGCATGCTCCAGAAAGGTCTCTTCTGCCAGCCTATCGCCTCCAACGGCTTCCAGTACATGGGCTATAAACTGGGCAGTTCCCGCAATGTGGCTGGTTCGGCCTGCGTGGTCAGCGTACTCTTCGACAGCCGTGGCGTGGCCTGGGAGGGTACTGACAAGGACGGCATTTACGTCATCAAACCTGGAGGTCAACTCGTGCGCCATCTCTTAGAGGGTTATCCCTCTACCGTCATGGCCATGGCTGAGACCAGCGACGGGCGCGTCTGGATTGGCTCCTACGGCGAAGGGGGAGGCAGCATCGACCCCAGGACGTTCCAGTACAAGCGCATTAATTATCCCCAGGACGACCACCTCGTCATCATGGATATCGAGGTCGACGCTCAGGACCGCCTCTGGCTGGCTACCATGCGCCACGGTGTCATCTGTTATAACCCCGCTGACGGACAGTTCCGCACCTACGTGATGCGGGAGAACGCCCCCAACGAGCCCTCGATGAACAGCATCACCAACGACTACATCTCGCAGATCTCGTTCTCTCCAGACGGTGCCCGCCTCTATGTCGCCACGTCGATGGGACTCTGCTGCCTCGATATCGCCAGCGACAGTTGGACGAAGACCTTTGGCGTCAACTGCCTCAACTACAGCGTGCCCATCAGGGTGGCCCGTGAGTACGACGGACGACTGTGGTATGGTACGAACTCAGGACTCTACTGCTACGATCTCAAGTCGAAGCAGACCAAGCACTATACCGTCGAAAACGGTCTCCCCTCTAACGGCATTGCCGCCATAGAGCGTGACCAGCATGGCTTGCTCTGGATATCCACGGACCATGGCCTCTGCTCCTTCGACCCCAACAAGGGTCCCGTGATGAACTACTTTGCCGACGACGGTCTGCAGAGCAATGAGTTCAGCGACGGTGCCTCATGGTCGGATGCCACTGGTACCATCCTCTTCGGAGGCACGGGTGGCGTCACCTGGTTTAACCCCGCGGACATCAAGCAGAGCCAGTGGAATGCCAACGTCCAACTGACGGCACTCACCATCAGCGGCGAGCCTGTCAGCACCGCCACGCGCTCTGGCGGCTATCAGGTCACTGAGGCCCCTGTCTCTGCCAGCAACCACTTCGTGCTTGGATATCACGACAACTCGTTCTCCATCCACCTCTCTACGCTGACCTATGAGAACCCGGAGCACATCGTCTTCCATTACAGCATCAACGGTGAGCCCTTCCGTGCGCTACCTGCAGGACACAACGAACTCTCGTTCTCCCATCTGCCACCAGGCACCTACCGCTTCCGCGTGAAGGCAGAGCGCAGTGGTGTTGAGACTCCTGAACGCAGTTTCACAGTCGTCGTACACAGCCCCTGGTACCGTTCCGCATGGGCCTACTTCTTCTATGCCCTCGTCATCGGACTCTTCGCCTGGCAGTTCCTCGCCTATCGTCACCATCGTGAGCAGAACCGCCTGCGCCTTCAGGCACATATCCATGCCGAGGAGATGAGTGAGGCCAAACTGCGCTTCTTCATGAATATCAGTCATGATATCCGAACCCCGATGACGCTTATTCTCACGCCCCTCCTCTCACTCATCAAGAAAGAGGAAGACCCTGAGCGCAAGAGCGTCTATGAGACCATCCGCCGCAATGCCGAGCGCATCCTCAGCCTGATCAACCAGATGATGGACCTCCGGAAGATTGACAAGGGACAGATGCAGATGCGTATGAGCGAGCGCAACCTCGTGGGCTTCGTCAACGACATCTACACCCTCTTCGCACATCAGGCGAAGACCCGTCAGATCAAGTTCACCTTCGACCACGACTGCGACGAGTTGCCTGTGTGGATCGACCGCTCGAACTTCGACAAGGTCATCGTCAACGTGCTCTCCAACGCCTTCAAGTACACACCCTCAGGCGGTGAGATCGGCATCCGCCTCACGCACGACGACAAGACGGCCACCATCGCCATCCGCGACAACGGCGAGAAGATACCTGAAGACAAACTGGAGAAGATCTTCCAGCGCTTCTATCAGGCCGACAGTGCCACCAACGACCGCAATGCGGGCACAGGCATCGGCCTCGACCTCACCCGTTCGCTGGTCGAGATGCACCACGGCACCATCTCCGTCCACAACCTCGACGAGGGCTGTGAGTTCGTCATCACCATCCCGCTGGGTAACGCACACCTCAGTCCAGAGGAGATGATCAGCGAGAGCGAACTGCCACAGGAGCCGCTGGTTGAACTGCAGTCTGCCCTTGAGCAAGAGGAGGAAGAGGAGACGCCCTTCGAGCAGAGCGACACTCACGGCACCACTATTGTCATTGCCGAGGACGACGACGAGATACGCAACTACCTCGAGGCGGAACTCTCCAAAGACTACGATGTCCGCGTCTGTATCAATGGCCGCGAGGCACTCACCGAGGTCTATCGTTCCAAGCCCAGCCTCGTCATCAGCGACGTGATGATGCCCGAGATGGATGGCAACGCCCTCTGTTCGCAGATCAAGACCAATACCTCTACCAACTTCATACCCGTCATCCTGCTCACGGCCCGTAACCGCGACGAAGACCGTCTCGAAGGCCTGGAGACAGGTGCCGACGCCTATATCGTCAAGCCGTTCAACATGGACATCCTGCGGCGCACCATCCTCAATCTGCTCAGTTCTCACAAACTGCTGAAGATGAAATACGAGCGCACAGACGAACTCGAAGAGCGCGTAGAGGACATCCGTCTCAAGTCGCCTGACGATAAGTTGCTCGAGAAGATCATGGACTGCATCCGCAAGAACCTCACCAACTCCGACCTCAACATCGACATGATCTCCGACGAGGTCGGCATCAGCCGTGTCCACTTGCATCGTAAGATGAAGGAACTCACGGGTCAGACGCCCCACGACTTCATCCGCAGCATCCGTCTGAAGAAGGCTGCCCAACTGCTTGCCGAGAAGGGCATGAACGTCACTGAGGTGATGTATGCCTGCGGCTTTGCCAACAGCGCCTCCTTCTCCACCATCTTCCGCAAGTACTACGGCATGTCGCCCCGCGACTACATGCGCGAGCATCAGGAGAGGTGATGATTTAATTGTTTACAGTTGACGGTTTACAGTTTACAGATGATAACCTGGCAAGCCGTTCTGATCCGTCAGTGTAATCAACTGTAAACCGTAAACTGTAAACTGTAAACAAAATAAAATATGATTGGAGTAATTCTCGCAGCCGGAATGGCCAAGCGCCTCAGGCCCCTCACGGACGAACGTCCGAAGTGTCTTCTCAAAGTCGGAGAGCGTACGCTCCTCCAGCGCACCGTCGATGCCATGCTCGCCACTGGCATCCGTGAACTCGTCGTCGTCACTGGCTATCGTGCCAACATGATCCGCGACTTCCTCACGACGCACTATCTCACACCGCAGGGTAATCCCTCGCCTCTTACCTCTCAACCCTCACCTCTCACCATCCACTTCATCGACAATCCCGACTACGCCCACAACAATAACATCTTCTCCCTCTGGCTCACACGCCCCTATACTGACGGACGCGAATTCCTGCTCATGGACAGCGACATCCTCTGCGATCCTGCCATCTTGCCAGCCGTTCTGAGCGTGGAGGGCAGTGCCTTGGCGCTTAACCGCCATGAACTGGGTGAGGAGGAAATGAAGATTGTGGCTGATGCCGAAGGACGCATCACTGAGATCAGCAAGACCTGCCGTCCGGAGGATGCCGCAGGCGAGAGTGTGGGTATCGAGCACATGACGGCCGACTACAGTACCGCCCTCTTCCGCGAACTCGAGCAGATGATCGAGGGCGAGGGGCTCATCGACATCTTCTATGAGCGTGCCTTCGAGCGACTCATCCCCCAGGGTCACACTTTCCGCATCGTCGATACCACCAGTTTCTTCTCTATCGAACTCGACACCCCCGAGGACTTCGCCAACGCTCAGCGTCTCATCCCCGCAGAACTTTTCTGAGGGTCGTGGGGGAGAGAGACTCCCCCCACGACTGCTTATTCCGCTTTCCTGATAAGTGTTTTCTTTCCGTTCTCTATGATGATGCCATGAGCATCCTTGTCGGCCACAGTGCCGTCGAGGCGGTATGCCGTGGTGGCGTTCTCACCTCTGGCACGTATGCCGGCGACGGAAGACGGTGAGGCTGGCGTGAACTTCTCCCTCTGCAGTACCTGCGTCATGCAGTGTGCTGCGCCAAAGCCGTCGATAAGACTCTCCAGCGGCACCCATTCCACGGTGACGCCAGCATCGATGAAACGCTGCTGAAGCGCTGCCGACTGTCCCCCGACTGCCATGATGTGGCGAGGAGCAATGGTCAGGAAATTGTTGGCATAGTGCATCTCGTCATCCACGTCTATAGGTATGATCTCAAAGCCCCTGTTGCGTATAAATTCCACAAAGGGCTGGTCTTCCTTCCACAGCGAATAGGCCTTTGTACCAGGTTCGCGGGTCCAGATGTCGCAGGTGTCGTATTCCGGATTGCCAGGTTTCGCGTTGAGGCGGCTGCTCACCATCGTACACAGGTCTTTGTCAATGATGTTGAAGTGGGTGTCAAGATGCATCTGCATCTGCCACCGTTTGTGGTCGCGCACCACTACCACGGTGTCATGTCCGAAGGCATCATACTCCAGCAACTGTCGTATGCCCTCGTCGTTGGTGCGCATGCCGCATCCAATGAACGAGATCGTTCCGGCAGGGATGTAGTCGCCTCCCTCCAGACGGCCCTCGCCGCCGATGCGCAGGATAGGCTCCAGTCCCAGATACTTGTAGCACGCCTCGATGATGTCGGTCTCTGGGGCACGCTGGCTGCTGTTCATGTTGCAGATGATGTGTCCACGTGGGGTCGTGATGCTCTGGTCGCGGGTGAAGTAGAGGTTCATGATCGGATTCTGGATATATGTCGCCTCATAACCCGTGTTGTTGTCCGTCTTGGTGAGTTTCACGGTAGGCTGGAGCAAGATGCAGCGTATCAGGTCGGCACGGCTCATCTTGTGCAGCACCTTCTGCCGATATTCCTCCGTCTTTTCAGGATCCTCGTCAGGTATGTCGCTGATGTCATAGTTGAGTTCCTTTGAAGCCAGTCTTAGCAGGTCGTCGATACTCATCTGCTTGAGGATGTCTGTGACCTTATATACCTGAATGCCGTTAGCCTCCAGCATCTTGATGTAGTTCTCGTGCTCTTCGGCAGCCTTGTCCACGTCGAAATAGTTCTCAAACAGACCTGCAGACGGGTGTATGACACCATTGAACAACTCCTGTCCAGGCGTATGCATCAGGATGTTGCCTGCCTTGCACCATTCCGCCTGCGGATAAACCATCTCCTTCGCCTCCTGCGCCCATGAGCCCGCAGCAGCGACAGCCATAAAAATACCGATAAACAAATTTCTAATCATAGTAAACGATGTTGTTTTCATTTTGTTTGGAATAAATTGTTTTCTGTGTGCAAAGATACATTTTTTTTTTAATTATACAAAATCTGTAGCGCAAAAAGTCTCAGGTGATACTGTTTTTTTTGATAGTGCGATGACTCTATGGCGTGATATAAACGTCTCTGGCTTCTGTCCCTTTCCGCCTGCAAAATTACAACATTCCTCCGACTCACTTCATCCCAATTCATCTTATCTCATCCCAATTCATCCATTTTAATCCTAATTAATCTCTACTCCCCTCACCCTCTGCCACTTGACTCCGTAAACCCTGCCTGTTTACTCCGTTACCGATGCCTCCTGACCTTATAAAGGATAGGACTTTATCTATATAACTCCCTATCCTTTACACCCATTACAGGCATCCCTTACGCCCTTAACTGCCGTCCTTATTCAACTGCAAAGGTACTAATAATTTTTGAAATATGCTAGGAGAACTATAATAAAATGGAGTGTATTTGTTGCTTATTTGACCTGCAAAACATATTTGCAAACTTTTCACGTTATATTGATGCGATTCACAAATCACAAAATCACAAAATCACAAATCACAAAATCACAAATCACAAAATCACAAAAGGTTTTTGCGATAATCATCAAAAAATCTTATATAATTTATTAATATATTATATATATTATAATATATATAATATATTATTATTTATTTTAGTTATTTCATTACTTCCATTTTTATTTTTCCTTTTGTGATTTTGTGATTTGTGACTTTGTGATTTTGTGACAATGTACTATGAAAGCACACGAAAGCACACGGGGTCAGGAGTGCTGTGCGTACTATTTTGATTATCCATTTGCAACCTTGCAACTTTGCAACTTGCAAAAAGATTAGTTTGGATGATTATGGATGAATTGGGATGAGTTAAGATGAGTTGGGATGAAGTGAGTTGGAAAAAGGTTGTAATTTTGTAGGCGGAAAGGGACAGAAGCCGAGGGAGAGGAATGAAAAAGGCAAAATGAAAAGGCGCCATCATTAAGCCACGTTCAGACCACCCCGCCCATACGGGCACCCCTCCTGACTCAGGAGGGGAAGAAGATACTTTAAGCGCAGACTATCCGCCTCCGGAGTAATCTCGCGCCTTCAGCCTCGGAAGAGGCTGTCCCCCGCACCACCGCGCCACCGTGCTCCTACCCAATTACTGCGATACGATACTTTCCGAGAAATAATGATCGCGCAATGGCTTGGTGGCGGGGGCACCGCGGAGAATGACCTCCTGCTGCAGACGGATGTCGGCAGAGGAAGCACCCACCTTGACGATATATGTGCCAGGCTCGATGTTCCACTGGCGAACACCACCCTTATGGCTGTAGAAGCCAAACTGATCGGTGAAGAGGCGCGTGGTGACGGTCTTCGTCTGTCCTGGCTCCAGCGTGATGCGGGCGAAGCCTTGCAGTTGAAGGGGACGTATTTGCAGGGTATTGTCCTTGGGAGAGAGGTAGACCTGCGCAATCTCGTCAGCGGCCATGCTGCCCGTGTTCTTCACCTGGAAGGTCAGTTCCACGAAGTCGTCGGAGGTCTGAGCCTCGCTGGATGCCTGCAGGTTCTGATAGTCGAAGGTGGCGTAACTCAAGCCGTAGCCAAAGGGCCATTGGACTTTAGAGGCCTGAGGTTGGAGGTTGGAGGTCTGGGATGGGTCCAGGGGCAGGGAATTGTAGCAAAGAGGCTCGTTGAGTTCGGTGCTGGGATAGGAGACGGAGAGTTTGGCTGAAGGCGATATCTTGCCATAGAGGATATCGGCCACTGCACGCCCGCCTTCCTCACCTGGATACCAGGCCTGGATGACAGCAGCGCAGCGCTCAGCAAGGCCTGAGACGACCTGCGCACGCCCTCCGAACACGACGAGCACGACGGGCTTGCCTGTCTGGATGAGTTCCTCGACATATTGTTCCTGACGGCCTGGCAGACGGAGCCCCTGACGGTCACGGTTCTCACCACAGAGCATCACGTTCTCGCCCATGGCGGCGATGATGACATCAGCATCCTTGGCCATGGCGAGGGCCTCGGCCTTGTCGGCTTTCTCGCCGGCATCCACCTTACGGTGCAGGATATCGTATTCCCAGGCACGCTCATCGCCGAGTTCGCTGAACTTGGTCTCGATGTCTTCCGTCCAGTCGCAACCTCTTGAGTACATGAGGTTCACACCCTCGGGCTTGCTGGCTGTCATTCCCTCTAACAACTTGACGATATGTGGCTCGCTGGGGGTATCCTCCATCTTCTTCCAGAAGTAGGACATGGCGGGGTAGGTATAGTCGCCGCACATGGCCCAGATGGAGTTGGCATTGGGACCGGTCAGCAACACCGTCTTGGTTTCGGGGGCCTCCGTACTCCTGTACCCCCCAAAAAGCGGGAGGATGCCGTTGTTCTCAAGCAACACGACGGACTGAGCGGCGATGTCGTAGGCCGTCTGGCGTTCGGCAGGGGTGTCGAGTTGGATATCTTCCTTAGAATACAGATAGGCATCGCTGTCGAAAAGTCCGGCACGGAACTTGTGGCGCAGCACGTTCTTCACGGCACGTTCAAAGGTCTCGGGTTTCACCAGTCCCTCGTCGATAGCCTGCTGCAGATGCTGATAGTTGGCTCCAAAGGGGAAGTCGACGTCATTGCCGCCATTGATAGCGGCAGCAGCCTTCTGCACGGGTGTCTCCAGGTCAGGCAACTGGTCGATGGCGGTATAGTCGCTCACAACCATGCCGTCGAACCCAAGATAGCCACGGAGAATCTCGTTGAGAATCTCACCGTTGGCCACGCACTTCGTTCCGTGAACGGCATGATAGCCAGGCATCACACACTTACTGCCTGCCTGACGGATCATCGCCTCGTGGGGCAACAGGATCTCCTCCATCAGTTCCTTCTCGTCGGCATCACCACCGCCACCATAGCCGAGGTAGTGCTTCGAACAGGCGCCGACACCTTTCTTCAGGTTACCCTGTTGCAGACCCTTCACAAAGGCTACGCCCATGGCTGCCGACAGATAGCCGTCTTCGCCATAGGACTCTTCCAGACGGTTGAAGGAGGGGTTACGACACACGTCGACCATCGGTGAGAGGGCGAGTATGCCGCCCATCTTGCGAAGAGCCGTACTCGTCTGTAGCGTCTTCAGTTCTGCCAGTTCCGTATTGAATGAACAGGCCTGACCTATCTGCTGGGGGTAGATCGCGGATCCTTTGGTGTTGACACCAGAGAGCACCTCCTCATGCAGAAGGGCGGGGATGCCATTAGGGGTATTGTGGATGAGCCAGTCCTGGATGGCGGCAGCACGGTCGCGCAGCACGTTGGGGTCGCGGGGCTGTTGCATACAGAACTGCGAGAAGTGGCCAATACCATAGGGGATCAGTTCGCGGCATTTGGCAGTATCCAACTGTCCCTCGTCGCTGAAGAGGTCGTCCATATACATGCTCTTCAGTTGGGCGATGCGCTCTTCCTGCGACATTTTGCCGTAGAGTTCATCCACCTGCTGCTCGATATCCACAGCGGTGTTGCAGCCTGCCAACAGTATTGTCACACTCATAAGTAATCCTTTTAGTTTCATTTTTTTATTGCTTATATTATTATGTTTGCAGTTTACAGTTGAATACTTGGCAAAGCCACTCTCTGACTGTAGATGTAATCATCTGTAAACTGTAAACCGTAAACTGTAAACCGTTACTTAAACTGCCACCAGTCGAGACGTACGTCACCAGAGGTGTTGCTGAAACACAGATAGAGGTCATGTACACCAGAAGCATTGCTCACCTTCGTGTTGAAGGTACGATAACTGTCAACAGAGCCAGTCCTGGAGATGAGTGTCTGTCCAATGACAGGACCGTTCTGGCTGTCGAGTCTGAGGGTGACGGTACAAGCACCTGTGCCCGCTGCGGAGATGCTGAAGCGGGAGGCTCCCCTGCCGAAGTCCACACCACGGAGTTTGATCAGTTCACCGTCGTTGATGTCGAAGATATACATATTCTTCTTTCCCGTCGACGTAGGCATGTCTGCCACGACACCCGTGTTGGGGATGCCCATCTTGGCTGACTTCAGACCATATCCCCAGGCCATCGTCTCAGCCTCGACACGCTGGTAGGGGTTGAGCCAGCAGAGTTGTTTCACAGGCTCCTGATCCAGCCAGTAGGGCACCTCGTTGATGGTGCCGTCGGCATTGTAGGTAATCTCAGCGGCAGAGACGGAGCGACGCTCGTGGTGAGTGAAGGTGTCGAGATGCATGAGGTCGTAGTTCTGGCCGAAGATATAAGAGTGGCCCTTGAAGTCGCAGATGCCTGGGTGATTGCCACGGTCGCGGAGTGTGGGGCGCATGATGTAGTTCTTCCACTCCCAGGGTCCTGTAGGCGAGTCGCTCATGGCATAGCCGAGGGCCTCTGGACAGCAGGTGCTGGCGAAGGCGCAGTAGTAGTGTCCATTGCGCTTATAGAACCACGGGCCTTCCTGGTAGTGCTTGATATGCGGCAACTTGGTCACCTCGCCCTTTAATGAAATCATATCCTCGTTGAGAGGAGCATAGAACGTGTGAGGATTTCCCCAGTAGAGCCAAGCCTGTCCGTCGTCGTCGGTATAGACGGATGGGTCGATGTCGAACCAGTTGCTCTGATCCCACACCAACGGCTTACCGAGGGGATCATGAAAAGGGCCGTAGGGCGAGTCGGCCACCAGCACGCCAATGCCGTGGCCGTGGAGTGGTGCATAGAGATAGTACTTGCCATTGCGCTCTACGGTCTGGATGGCCCAGCCACCGTTCTCACGAGAGCGCCAGGAGAAGTCCTTCAGCGAGGCCACGGCACCATGCTCCGTCCAGTTCACCATGTCCGTCGTCGACCACAACAGCCAGTCGTACATGAAGAAGCCCGCCGAACTCTTCTCGTTCACATCAGGGATATCCTCGGGAGAGGCATCGTGTGAGGTAAAGAGGAACAGGCGGTCGCCCACCACGAGCGGTGAGGGGTCGGCGGTGTATTTCGTCTGGAAGAGGGGGAGGTTCATGCTGATCTCACCTTTCGCAGCGGCCTGGAGCATCAGCGAATCGAGAATGGACTCGAGAGCGTGACGGCGCTCAGGCCAGTTGGGATAGTCGTCGGCCTTGAGGGTGAAGGTTTGTTGACAGTTTACTGTTGACTGTTTACAGGTGATTACATCGGAGGCAGAGGAACAGATGCAGAATGGCGGGAGTTTCTTGGCTGCGATGAACTTATCGGCCATTACGTCGGCACCGCCGATCTTGAACCAACTCTCCACCGTGTCATCCTTGCCTGGGATGAGGCGGATGCAGAACTGCGGCTCACCGCCAGCAGGCATATAGCAGGCACGGTTGTCGTTGAGGTCGTAACTCACCACCCCATGCTCCATCTCGCCCATGTTCATATAATTAAAGGTGGCGGCGGGATTGTTACAGATGCTGGGTTTGAAGCCTTTCGAGGGGGCGAGATACATGTTCTGAGGATCAGCCACAGGTGTGCCGTCCACGAGGAAGAAGTAGGTAAAGGCCTCATAGATATGCTCGTCGACCTCTGCGCTCCACACACCGTCGCTGTCGCGCTCCATGGTGATGGGTTTGCCAAAGATTTCGCCAGCCAACTTCACCTCCTTGGCATCAGGGGCCTTCATACGGAAGATCACGCTGTCGTACTTATATTCCGGTGAAAGGATGGGACGCGGGAAGAGACGAGCCATCACACCTGCGGTGAACTGCGGTTCCTTGCCTGTGGCGGCGAGGGCTGGCTGACCGTTCTTCATCGCCTCCTCAGCAGCCTCCGGCCTGAAAAGCAGAGGCAGAGTCTTCGAGAGGAAGTATTTCGCGTTCATCCATGTGTGGCCGAACTTGTCGTGGGTGTACTCCTTCACGCTGCGGATGCCGTGCTTGTCGAGGAACTCCATATAGTCGCGGGCGTTGCCGAAGAGGAAATCGTCGGTACCCACACCCAGCCAGAACAGGCGGATCTTGCTGTTCGTCTCCTGGGCGTTGTCATAGACATGGGGCAGGGTCGTGGAGGTAAACGAACTGTAACTGCACAGATAGGCGAACTTGTCGAGATTGGTCAGACCATTGGCCAGAGCCTGGTTGCCTCCTCGTGAGAATCCTCCGATGGCGCGATGGTCGGCATCGTTGATCGTGCGGTAGTGCTGCTCGATATAGGGCATCAGGTCGTTGGTGAGGTCGAGGCTGAAGATGTCCTTGCCGAACATGGTCTGCGGGACACCAGCACTGGCGGGAGGTGCGGGCAGCAACTTATAGGGATTGCCGTAAGGCAGCACCACAATCATCTCCTCTGCCTTCCCCTCTGCCAGGAGGTTGTCGAGGATATAGTTCACGCGGCCTACCTTATAATATACCTCTTCTGTATCCGTCGTTCCGCTGATGCAGTAGAACACGGGGTATTTCTTATCCTTGTTCTCCTTGTACTTTGGGGGCAGATAGACGATGGCCTGATTGGTGGCACCCAGGTTCTTCGAGTAGTAATGGATATATTCTATCTGTCCGTGGGGCACGTTCTTGATGTCGTGCGCCAGACTGCCCTTGCTGGCAGGAATCTCCAACAGGCTGTTCTTGAAACCCTCGTTGGGGAAGTACAGGGGATTCTCGGGGTCCATCACGCTCACACCGTCGACGATGAAGCAGTAGGGGTACATGTCAGGAGCGGCAGGACCCAGGGTGACGGTCCACAGTCCCGTCTGGGCGTCGCGCTGCATGGCGTTGCGCCCTGCGAACTGCACATCGACCAGCACCTCCTTGGCCTGGTCGTTCTTGTACTGGAATGTCACGGTGCCGTCTGCGTTGCAGATGGTCTGCGCCATACTGGACGTGGGACATAAACAACAAATCATCACTAATAAACTCGTCAATAGTCTTTTCATAAGTCTTATGTTCTTAATGTTTCTACTTTTTGGGTACAAAGTTACGAATAATTCTGCATAGTTGTTCCTTTGCAGCCTTATCATTTTATAACAGATACTTTACGAAATGTTACATTCATGACCTCAAACAGCAAATTCGTTTGGAGTATTGTGAGAAAAAAGTTATATTTGCAGTTCAAAAACTTAAACTCTTTTTAGATAACTTCATTATATGATGAAAAGAAACTTAATTTCATTACTCTTGGGCGTGCCACTTCTTATGTCGGCACAGAACCCTGTCATCCGTGACCAGTTCTCGGCTGACCCCACTGCACGTGTGTTTAATAATAAGGTGTACCTCTACCCCTCGCACGACATCAAGCCCCCCGTCGGACAACGGCAGGACTGGTTCTGCATGGAGGACTACCATGTGTTCTCATCCGAGAATCTCACCGACTGGACAGACCACGGTGTGATCGTCACCCAGAACATAGTACCCTGGGTGCGTCCCGACTCCTATTCGATGTGGGCACCCGACTGCATTGAGCGCAACGGCAAGTACTATTTCTACTTCCCCTCTGCCCCCCAAGGAGCCATGCGCGGCTTTGGTGTCGGCGTGGCTATCGCAGACAGACCTGAGGGGCCGTTCATCCCTGAGCCGGAGCCTATCAAAGGCATTAACGGCATCGACCCCTGTGTGCTTCAGGCATCTGACGGCAACGCCTACATCTTCTGGGGTGCAGGACGCTGTGCCAAACTCAAGCCCAACATGAAGGAACTGGCCGACGACACTCCAAAGGAGAAAGTAAAGTGGGGTGAGCGCGAGTTCGAGATGATGGGTGTGAACTGTCTCAAGGACCTGCCCAACCGTCAGGCTGAAGGACCGTTTGCCTTCGAGTATAACGGCAACTACTACCTCACCTATCCATACGTCCGTGAGAATACCGAAGTGCTCGGCTACGCCATGAGTAAGAACCCGATGGGTCCCTACGAGTACAAGGGACTGATCATGGCCGAGCACGACAACGGCTGCTGGACCAATCACCACAGCATCGTCAACTACAAAGGTCAGTGGTATCTGTTCTATCACCGCAACTGGTTCTCGCCCAGCGACGACAAGCGCCGTTCTGTCTGCATCGAGAAACTCTATTTCAATCCCGACGGCACCATCCAGGAAGTGAAACAGACCCTGCGCGGCGTAGGTATCAACCAGGCTACCGAGAAGATTGAGATCGACCGTTACAGCAGCGCCAGCGAGGGTGTGACTTATGCACTCATCGATACCGTCAACACCTTCCGCAGTTATCAGGCCACGATTCCCGCTAAAGGCTGGCTGAAGTATAATGACGTCGATTTCAGCAGCCTCACTGATGGCTATCTGGTGATTTCGTCCAAGGCCGCCGAGAACACCTCGTTCTCTATCCGTGAGAAGAGTGCTCCCGGCAAGGTCCTTGCCAAGATTGATATGACGGTGAAGCCCGAGTCGCCCGCCGGCGCTCCTGCCATGTTCCGTCGTGACTTCAGCAACCAGTGGCTCACGAATACCGCTACGCTGGCATTCACGCCGAAGGGCGTGACAGACCTGGTGATCACAGTTGAGGGCGATGCACCTGTCAGCGTAGACTGGATACAGTTCAAGAATCGTCCCAAGTACTTCACACCAGTGGCTGCCAATGCCCAGCCCGCACAGCCTGATGCCGACGGCTTCATCCGTCGCTGGCTCATCCTCGAGCCCCTCGACAAGCCCAACAGCGGCAACACCGTCTTCACAGACAGTTATCTGCGCGAGAACTTCGCTACAGAGTATTTCAAGGGCCAGCAGACCATCGTGCCGAAGGACGGACAGAAGGTGAAGGCTGTGTACAAGAAGACAGAGGTGGCTCCCGGCTTCGGTCGTGGCATGCAGCAGGCCCCCGCTGAGCCAAAGGTCACCACCGTGAAGCAGACACTCACCTGGCACGCCCTCGACAGCGAGAACTACAACGTGAAACTCTTCCGCTTCGCAGAGAAGTGGGGACAGCAGGTCTATGGCGTCCTCTTCTGGACCGTCACCATCATCGACTGCGACGAGGATATCGAGAACGTCCGTCTGGCCGTAGGTTCCAACTCCGCCTCCATGTGGTGGCTCAACGGCGAGGAGGCTCTTCTGCTCTCTGGCGACCGCCGTATGGTGAAGGACGATGCCATGTCGCCTCGCCTCACCCTCAAGAAGGGACGTAACATCCTGCGCGGTGCCGTCATCAACGGCCCGGGCATGAGCGACTTCTGTGTCCGCTTCCTCGACGAGAAAGGTAACCCTGTTAAGAACTATTCAATCAAAGCACAATAGTTTTGTTTATAGTTTAAAGTTTATAGTTTATAGATGATTACAAAGATAAACGATATAATTATGAAAAAGAAAATATTCCTATTGCTCTCTGTATCTCTGTGTCTCTGTGTTGACAAGGTATCTGCGCAGATTGGCGCACCTTATATCCATGATCCCTCGACACTCGCTGAGTGCGAAGGCAAATACTATACATTCGGCACTGGCGGCGGAGGACTGATCTCCGAGGACGGCTGGAGTTGGAACAGCGGTGCTGACCGTCCAGGCGGTGGCGCTGCCCCCGACGTGCTGAAGATCGGCGACCGTTACCTCTGTATCTATGGTGCCACAGGTGGTGGTCTTGGAGGTGGTCACGCAGGCCGTATCCTCACCATGTGGAACAAGACCCTCGACCCGAAGTCGCCCGACTTCAAGTGGTCTGAGGCCGTCGAAGTATGCTACTCCGACGGTATGGAGGATCAGGACGCCATCGACCCGGGCCTGCTGCTCGATCCTACCACAGGCCGTCTGTGGGTATCCTACGGTACCTACTTCGGCACCATCCGCCTCATCGAACTCGACCCGAAGACGGGCTTCCGTGTGAAGGGGAACAAGGAGAAGGATATCGCCATCGACTGTGAGGCCTCCGACCTCATGTATCGCGACGGCTGGTACTATCTGCTGGGCACCCACGGCACCTGCTGCGACGGCGTCAACTCGACCTATAACATCGTCGTGGGCCGTTCCAAGAGCGTCGAAGGCCCATATATTGATAATGTAGGCCGCGACATGTTCCACGGTGGCGGCAAGATGGTCATCTCTGCCGAGAAGCGTGCCTGCGGTGCCGGACACTTCGGACGTTTCATCGTCGACGAGGGCGTCGAGGTGATGTCGTTCCACTGGGAGGCCGATTTCGAACTCAGTGGCCGCTCCACCCTTGCCATCCGTCCGCTGGTATGGAAGAACGGCTGGCCCGTGGCTGGCGACAACTTCAAGGGTGGCAACTTCTCTATCGAGTCTGAGCGTCGCGGCTATGCCCTCGAACTCGCTGTCGACTTCGTCCGCATGCAGCAGCAGCGCCAAGGCTGGTTCAACCGCAACCAGATGCAGGAGCCTGCCAAGCCCATCGCCAACCAGACGCTGGACGAGGTGAAGGCCGGCTGGCCGGAGGGCGACATCCCCGCCCGTATCGGCGACTACATGTACCGTCCCCACCAGCGCTGGACCGTCACCCCTGTCAACGAGGCCGGAGGCTATCTGAGCAATCCTTACTTCAAGATCACCATCGAGGGTACGGACCGCGCACTGGCCGCCACCGCCGCCTGCGAGGTGACCACCGTCCCAGCCTATACAGGGGCCGATGAGCAACTCTGGCGCATCGAGCAACTCACGGATGGCACCTACCGCATCATGCCGAAGGCCATCCCAGGCATCGAAGGTACCAACACCAAGTACTGCCTCTACTCCGCAGGCGACTCCACGCCGACACTCGCTGTCTACGACTTCAACAGCGACAACTCGAAGTGGAACTTCTGCAACCGCTAAATACAAGAAAGAGGATGTGCCAGCACACATCCTCTTTCTTTTTTCTACCGAACGGGAACAGTCCGTCCTTGTCACCAAAGGCCACAGACGAGTTATTTATGTTTCCTTTTATAGACACCCAATTCCACTTTGTACTTTCCGACAGCATCTACAGGCTCGATGTTTGACGGACCAGGCTTTTTCACCTTGACAGGAGGGAAGACATACACCCATTTAAAGACGGATACAGGCTTTTTGCGGTTGGACATGCCACCATAGATTTTGTCTTTGGTGAGCGGGATACCTACATTTTGAATGTCTTTGACCATGTTGTTATAGAATTGGTCAGCCTCATTTTTCGAACTGGAAAAAAAGTCATACCAAGTCCTGTCATCATACCAACTATAGAAACAAAGGCCGATGGCAACACCACGATAAGTGAAATCATAGGCTCCGCCGGCATGAAGGCCTGGAGAACCGTTAATGGCTTCGCAGGTACCAAAAGTGTTTTCAACGACCTTCCAGGCCAATTCTCTGGTAGTCATGGGATCGCTGATACACGAGAATGGGAAATAGAGCAAGTCGTGGATGGTGCGCTCCCTAATCTCGATGGGCGTAGGAACAGAAGGTGCTTTCAGAGTACCTACCCTATTCTGTGCAACAGACGAAACGGGCAACCAAAGCAAGACTATTAAAAATAATTTACTAATATTCATTCCTATAATCAATTAAAGTAATAACCATTCTACTAAAACGCACAACAACTCCCCCATGAGTTCTTCTTTGTTTTTAAGTTTCTAGTTTGCAAAGGTAATCAAAAAGTTTCTATTCCGCTAATAAAATGATATTTTATTTCTGAAGAACAAAAACACAGAGGAACGGGCAGTTAAGGGAGTAAAAGATGTCTGATAAAGGAGTAAGGAATAGGGAGTTATCTATATAAAGTCCTATCCTTTAAAATCACCCCTGACTCAGATAGCATGAGCCAGGGGCGTAAGATTCTGATTACTCACGCTTATCTCGGTCCAGGACCTCCGAAGGGGAAGCCCTGAGGCTGGGGCGCTTTCTCCGGCTCGCCTAAGAACGAAGCCTCAGCATTCTTCTCGTCGAGTCTGAACACCATGAACTTGGGGCTCTGCTCGGTGCAGGGAGCCCAGGCACCGCCCTTCGGACCGTTGGGGTCGCTGTACTTGGCGAAGTTGGTCCAGGCCGTCAGCATCTTCTCAGAGAGATCCCAGTCGCCCTTGGTCCACGGACGCCAGCAATGCTTCAGCGACTTGAACACGAACCAGAGGTCGGACGAGTGGAAGGCGCCCTTCAGACGCTGCGTCACCTCGGGATGGCTGCCGTCGTCAGGCAGCGGACGGGCGAACTGATAGGCCCAGGCCTTGCCGCCCTTCTGCTGGCGCACCTTGCAGAACTCAGCGATGTTCGGGGCCATGTTGCCCATATCGTTGAGGGTGAAGCCTATCATATAAGGTACATCGGCGAGCGTGCCCCCGCGGGTGGCATCGTCGAAACTCTTCTCGCTGACGTAGCCGTCGATCATCGGCATGAAGGGCAGGCCGCGACGCATAAACGGCATGCCACCATCCTGCTGCGGTTCGTTGATCTGATAGTAGAGGGTGTTGAGGGCGAAGACGGTCTCGGTGCTGGCCTGGCGCATCTTCTGAAGGTCGGTGAGTCCTGCCCAGTCGAACACCTTCTTGGCGTTGGCCTCGGCATCGGCGAAGGATCCGCCGCTGTAACGGGCACCCAAGGGGTTGCCGTTGGCATCAGGGATGGAAAGTCCCTGGGCGCTCATGATGACGGCCTTGTGGAACAGGCCACGGGCCAGCGGACTCTCGCAGAGGGTACGCACGCTGCCGCCACCGGCACTCTGTCCGAAGATGGTCACATTGTCGGGATCGCCACCAAACTGGGCGATGTTCTTCTTAATCCATTTCAGGGCCTCTATCTGGTCGAGGATGCCATAGTTGCCTGACACATGATGCGGGCTTTCCGCCGTCAGGGCTGGGTGTACGAGGAATCCGAACACGCCGAGGCGGTAGTTGATGCTGACGAGCACCACATCCTTGGCACCCCACTCCTGACCGTCGAACTCGGGCTCCGATCCGAAGCCTTCGCGATAGCCGCCGCCATGAATCCAAAGGGCCACAGGCAGTTTCTTGCCTACCTGTCCAGGAGCCTTGGTCCACACGTTCAGATACAGGCAGTCCTCACTGAAGGCAGCCTCCTTGCCATATCCCCACTCGGTGTAATAGCCGCCAGTATACTGGATGGCCTGATAACTCGGACGTCCGAAAGTGTCGCAGATCTTCACGCCCTTCCAAGGTACGATGGGCTGTGGCTCCTTCCAACGGTTCTCCCTGATGGGAGGGGCTGCATAGGGAATGCCGCGATAGACAAACACGTCAGGATGATCGTCGGCCAATACGCCTTGCACCTGACCACCTTCGATTGTTAACACTGGGTTTTCTGCTGCGCTGGCAAAGACTGCTGCGAAAAGCAGAAGGGGTAATAATAGTCTTTTCTTCATAAGTTATAATTAGTTAAAAATGGATGGTTTCTGGTTTAAAGATCCGGACTTTCACAAGCCCGGATCCCACCAAAACAATGTAAAGTTCTAAAATTGCCCATGAACAATGGACAATGGTAGAAGGCTGTCGGATGGTGAGTCCGGCAGCCTTGATTGTTTACTTGTTACCCAGACCGTCGGCAAAGCCGGCATAGGTGTGCTTGCGGTAGTAGTTCACATCCCACAGGCCAACGGGCTCTCCGCCGCGCCAGCCGCTTGATGCGGGAGCGTCAGTAGCGCACCACTGACAGATACCCCACTGCTGTGCCTGAGGAATAGTGGTCAGATACTGCTTGATGACCCAGGTGTAGAGTTCAGCCATCTGCTTGTGCTGTTCCTCTGTCATGTCTGCGGTCTTCACAGCCTTACCGTCAGTACCGACATAACCCATGTCGAGTTCGGAGATACGGACGAGTTTGCCTGTGGCAGCCATGAGTTTGAACGACTCGGCGATGGCATTCTTCTTGCTCTCCTGAGTGTTAGGATCGGCATAGCAGGAGATGTGCATCTGTGAGCCGATACCGTCGATCTTCGTCGTGCCGTCAGACTCCCAGATCTTGATCCACTCGATGAGACTCTTCAGTTTCTTGTTCTGATCCCAGTCGCTCTCAAGGTTATAGTCGTTGACGAACAATTTCAGGTCGTTGCCACCATACTGACGGGCGAGGCGTACGGCTGTACGTACATAGTCCTCGTCGCCGAGATAGTTCTGCCAGAAGAAATCGTTCTTGTTGTCCGACTCATGCTGCAGGTCGTAGATGCCGTCACCGTCGCTGTCAGCACCCGAGACGGCCTCGTTGACCACATCCCAAGCCTTGACGAGCACTGTGCCGTCGTCGCTCTTACAAGCCTCCATCATGCCTGCAATCCACTTCTCCATCGCCTTGGTCAGTTCCTCCTTCTTCTCCTCTGGCGTGAGCGGGATCTTGCCCTCAGGAGCCTCTATGATGGTCTTCTCGATATAACTGTCGACGATGCGCGAGGGCACCAGATCGCCACGATCCTCTTTCGATACGAAACTGGCCGTGCCGTTGGGATCCTCACAGTCGCCGTTCTTGACCATCTCGACACCGTTCACCTTGAAACTGATGTCGTCAAAATAATAGGTGTTGGCTGTGGCATCGTCGTTCAGGTTGAAGGCGATACTCCATCCACCCTCCTGCTCGGCGACAACATCGCCACTGGCTTTATACTCCGTCCACTGTGTGGTGAAAGGCACAGTACCCAGACCAGCCCAGTGGATGTAGGCAGAAGGCTCCTTGTGGGTCTGGGTGCCGATACTGGCATCATGGTCAGCACGTACGTTCATCGTCACGCTCCAGGTGTCACCAGCATGCATGGCGGACTCTTCGGGGATGACGATCCAGAACTGACTGTCCCAAGGATTCTCGGCCATGTCGGCAGTGACCACCTGTATGCAGTTGCGCTTGACAGTCGTCTCGACGACACGCTGACTGCCGCCTCCCGTAGACACTTCCTTCTTGACGATGATCTTGTCGACGATGGTGGAAGGATCAGTAGAGCCACGGCGCTCCTTAGTACGGAAACTGGTGGTATTGCCCAGATCCTTACAGTCGCCGTTGACCACCATCTCCACGCCATTGAGTTTATAACTGATGTCAGTGAAGTAGTAGGTATTGGCCTCGGCAAAGTCGTTCAGGTTGAAGGCGATAGACCAGCCACCGTCAGAAGCGGCTTCGACGGAACCCTTAGCCTTATACTCTGTCCACTCTGTGGTGAAATTGACGGTACCGATGGCAGCCCAGTGGATGTATCCGCCTGGCTCCTTGTGCGTCTGAGTGCCTGCAGAGCAAGCCTTCTCTGCGCGTACCTTCATCGATACCTCCCAAGCATCGCCAGTGTGCATCGGGGTATCCTCGGGGATGAGGATCCAGAACTGGGTATCCCAGGCGGCCTCTTCCATGTCGCCGGAAGAGACGACGATACAGTTCACCTTCTCTTCTTCCTCGACAATCTTCGTTCCGCCAGGTACATAGTCGGGATCGTCCTTGTCTGCGAGCAGCGAGTTGAGCCACTTCGAGGGCTGCTGGGCGTGCCAGGCCAGTGTGTGGCCGTAGACGTTCATACCAGCATCAGCGGCAGTCTTGACATATTCCTCGACGGTGGCGAAGTTCATCGATCCGTCGTCACCCACGCAGGAGGCCATCTTCATGGCATTGCCTGCTACAGTCTCATTGAAGTTGGTGTTGGTCACCACATACGACACGCCTTGCTTGGCGTAGTCGGCAGCATCGGTACCCACTCCCAGATGGAAGTTGGAATCGCTCACATACTCCTTCAGCGCCTTGTAGTCGTTCAGATAGGCATAGGCCTCGGAACTGCCTGGGCGCACCGTCTCGAAGTTCCGGTCGAATTCATCTGCACAGGATGTGACGAGCAAGGAGGAAAGAGGAAGGAGGAAAGAGAATACTCTTAGCACTACCTTATTATATTTATGTGTAATCATAACTCTTAAATCTTGATTCTACATTTTTAATTTGCATAAACTGGTGCGAACTCTGTCGTCTTCACGCCACTGCGCTCCCAGACCAACTTCTCATGGGTGGAGAACTCCTTGTCGCCGAAGTTGACTTTATAGTTGAGTTCCATACCGTCACGGTCCTTGTTACCCCAGGCCTTCTTCTCGGTGTTGTCACCCCAAGAGCCGGAACCTGTAGCAGTGACACCCTCCGTGGCTGAAGAGATCGTGCAGTTGTCGCCGCTGAAACTCAGCAGCAGGTCGGCAGTGTAGATCTTGTCTCCTTCTTGATAACTGACTTTGTACAGGCAGTCGTTGAGAGAGACCGTCTCGATTTCCACTTCCTTCGCATGCTCAATGTCATCAGTAGAGGTGGTGCCGTGGGTGCGCCAGAAGCCAGAGAACTTGTTCTGGAACTTCACGCAGTAGAGTATGTAGTCCATGGGCTTGACGTCCCAGACAGAGGCATCAGTGCGAGAGCCAGAGAAGCCCTCCAGCAGTTGGCCAGTGAGGATCTTGCCGAAACCTGTCTGGCTGGTCATCACCAGAGGGATGACATAGGTCTCTGTAGCGGCATCAAGATCGTCGAAGAAGTCTTCGGTGAGTTGCACTTCTATCGAGCCGTTCATCGTGCCGTTGAAGTTCATCGTCGTGGTCGAGAGATGATAGTAACTGCTCGGCATGGCCTTCACAGGGGTAATGCCGTCCTCGAAATAGAGATTGTCACAGAGCGACTCGTCAACAGCCACCGTCACACTGCCGTTAGAACCTCCGTAGCCTGAAGGCAGACCGCCGAAGGTGGCCTTGATCTGGCACTTGTGGTTCCAGTCGTACTGTGTCACGTCGTATTCATCATCACCTAATACGATGGTGCGTACAGGGTACTGATAGGGGAAATAGACCGTCGAGCCTCCCTCATATCCAGGGAACTCCTTGTCGCCGCTCTTGCAGGACCAGAGGCTGCAAACGAGTCCGATTCCACAGAGGAATGTTAATATATTACGTTTCATATCGTCTTTACTTTTTAGTTTTACATTGTTTCTTGATTACCAACCTTCATTCTGGCTGAGGTTGCTCCACTTTCTGACTTCGGTATAAGGGATAGGACCGTAGTACATATAGTTCTGGAAACTACGTCCTTCCACGTCGATGGGGTTGAAGATCAGGGCACCATCGGCACCTGTGGTGATCTGCATACCCTTGGCAGTCTGGTTCAGGTCTGCCTGCCAGCGGCGGAGATCCCAGAAGCGGTGGTTCTCGAAGCAGAGTTCCAGACGGCGCTCGTTGCGGATGAGTTCGCGCATCTTCTCCTTGCTCTGGGCGCACTCCTCGAGGTAGGGGTCGTTGCTGCCACCTACACCAGCACGCTGGCGGATGGCCTTGATGACATCATAGGCGGAGAAGTTGGCACCGCCGACATTGGCCTTCGGGCCCTGTGCTTCGTTAGCAGCCTCGGCATAGTCGAGGAAGATTTCGGTGTAGCGGATGCGGGCACCGAAGTGGCGCTTGTTGGCAGCGGGGTTCAGGTTCACGTCGCTACGGAGCAGTTTGCGCAGATAGTAACCTGTGACGGTAGACTGTCCAGACTCGTGGTTGATGCCATCGAGGTTGGCGGGGTCGTCGTCAGTGGTGTTGATGACGTTGTTCTTAGCACCAATGGTGGCACCGTTGACAACGATATACTCCTGCAGACGGGGGTCACGGTTCTCGTAGGGATTCTTGGGATCGTAGCCCGAGTTGCTGTCAGAGATAGGATAGCCGTTAGCCATGGGGAAGGCGTCGACAAGGTTCTGTGTGGGGTTCACACGGCCCTTACCCTTCAGCGAGGGAGGATAGTTGTCGTCCTCGAAACTGTGGGTGTCTTGCACCACGCCGCGCCAGCAGATCTCTGCTGGGTCGGGATCGTCGAAGCCAAAACTCTCAATCATTGTCTTGTCGTTGAACCAGCGCCAGCCTTCTGGATCCATACCCTCTATGCCACCGACATTTCTCAGCGAGGCTGCAGCAAACTGGGCGGCCTGCTCATAAGTCATGGCGCCAGCAGAGGCGTAGGCAGGAGAGGCAGCAAAGAGAGCCACCTGAGCCTTGATGGCTGCAATCATGCGGGCGTCGATCTTACCACGCTGCAGGTTACCGAAGGCACGGTTGTAGTCTCCGTCAGTACCACCGATCTGGACGTACTTGGCAGGCACATTGCCCGCACTGACGTCGCCATACTCCTGAGGCAGATACTTCAGGGCCTCGTCGAAGTCGGACATAATCTGGTCGATACACTCCTTGAACGTGTTACGGGGCAGATCAAAGTCTGAAGCACCATCCTCAGAGGCCAAGTGGATGGGCACACCCATCAACTGTCCGCCAACCATACCGCAGTGGGCACGGAGGAGGTAGAAGAAGTGGAGACCACGAAGGGCATAGGCATTACCTTTGTAGTTGTCCTTGTGCATCTCGTTGAGGGCTTCAGAAGAGTAGTCCCAACGTACCTGGTCTGCATTCTCCAGGAAAAGGTTCAGATACTGGATGGCATGGTAGCGGGTCTCCCACTGGTTGATGGGATTGTTCTGCGACGTCCAGATGCCCTGGGCTGCCATCTTCTTGTAGTTGTTGTTGATGTCGTTAGAGACGGCATTGTCAGTAGCCACATCCGTCATGTTGGCAGGATTCTCCTCGTAGGGCAGCACCAGATTGGCGTTGTCCATGATGCCACGGGCAAACTGCGGGTCTGTATACATCTGCGAGATATCCTGGTTGTTCTCAATGGCGGGCTCAAAGAGGTCGTCGCAGGCCGTGAGTGCCACTGTCGCTACACTGAATAGAATAATATTCTTAAGTTTCATATCTATAATCCTTTTAGAAGTTAGAACGTTACTTTTGCACCAATGTTGTAGAAACGTGACTGAGGTGCATCGCCTACATTCATTTCCAGAATCTTACGCTCCTTGGCCAGTGTCAACAGACTGTTACCGCTGAGGTAGACAGACAGGGCCTTGACAATACCGTTGCCAATGATGGTCTTCGGGAAGTCGTAGGTCAACTGCACCTTGGCAAGGTCGAAGCGCGAGGTAGAGTAGATCCAGAAGTCAGAGTTGGTGTTGTTGTTGGCACCGCTCTGAGTGGTCAGACGGGGATAGGTGGCGGTAGCAGCGGTCTCTGGCGTCCAGCGGTCGCGGACAGCGGCAGAGTACTTGTTCTCGCCAGAAATCCACCAGTAACTGTTGCTCTTGAAGGCATGGCCGCCGAAGCCGCCGACACCAAGCATGAACAGCGTGAAGTTCTTATACTTGAAGGTGAGGTTCACACCTAAGGTCATCGGGGCGCCATACCAGCCACCCTTGCCCAGGTCTACCTGGTCCTTTCCGTCGACGATACCGTCACCATTCTGATCCTTGTATTTCAGGTCACCAGGCTTGATAGTACCACCCAGTGCAGGCTGGGGGAGCGAAGCGAGCAGTTTGCCGTCCTCACCGAAGTCTGACTGCTGGTAGAAGCCGAGACACTCATAACCCCACAGGGCGTCGAGGGCCTTGTCCTGACGATACTGATAGGCATCGGCATAGCCGTCATCATCGCGCTGAGTGGCCTTCGTGGTGTAGTAGGTCATGTTGACACCACCTTCGAAGCCGAAGTCACCGAAGTTCTTCTTATACTTGACGGCGAGGTCGAAGCCTGAACGCTGGTCCTTGTTGTAGTTCAGGTATGGCAGGAACGATGACTCGGGGTAGTACACCTTGAAATAGTTCGGCAACTGGTTGGTAGCGGTGATGATGCCACCGTCCATCACGCTACGGAAGAAAGAGGCGTCGATACTCAGGCTACGCTCCAGCAGTTCGGCGTGGATCGAGGCTGAGATCTCGTTGCGCTTGATGAAGGCAAGGTCGTCATTGCCACCTCGACGGGACTGTACGAGGGAGAAGCCTGTCAGACCGTTCCAGTCGAACCAACCACCACTCTGATAGGTACCGAGGTACATGTAGTAGTTCTCGATGTCGAGGTCAGTCTTCAGGCTGCTGTAACTGGCGCTGATGGTCAAGTTGTCGAAGATGCCGCCCTGCATGAAGTTCTCCTTGGCGATGTTCCAGCCGAGGGTGAATGAGGGAGAAACGGCCGAGCGGTGACCTTCTGCGAGTTTGGCTGTCCAGGGCATAGCCAGAGCAGCGTCGAGATAGTACTTATGAGCGTAGTTGTACGATACCATGGCGCCAAGGTTGGCGTTGCTGATACGGTGGTACTGTCCTGACTTCGTGGTCTGGTAGCCATTGGCCACGATCATGGCGCTCACATTGTGGAGATCGGCAAACGTACGGTTGTAGTCGAAGTGGGCATTGAAGGTGATGGTCTGGTTGTCTGAAGAGCCACCAAGGTTCTGCACGCCCGACTTCTTGTCTGATGTCTCGTGGTTGTTCAGGTTCAGGATGAGATCCGGACCGTTGTAGTTACTCCACGAAGGCTCGAGAGTCATATAGTCGTTGTTGTACGACAAGTTGTAACTGGTCTGATAGTCCACAGCCATGAGAGCATGGAAACTCAGGCCCTTCAGTACGGAGCGTAGGTCGACATTCAGACCTGCATCAAACTGGAACTGACGGCTCACCCATGTGTTCTTACCTGCTGCATAGTAGTCGGCAAAGATGTTCGTCCAGTCAGAACTGGTGCTACCGCCTGCGAGGAAATACTTTCCATCGATGATATTGGCAGACGATGCAATGGCGTTCTTGGGCTGTACAGCATTAGGATCGATATAGGAGATGGGGATCAGCGGAGCCACACGGTTCGGACGCCAGCGGGCAGCCATGTCCCAATAGTCGAGTGTGACCGTCTGACCATTCTGCTGCTCCGTCTGCTTGGAGACGGCAGAGCGTGCATTGTAGAACGTTGCATTGGCATTGATGTAGGCACCGATGTAGTCGTTGATGCGCACGTCCACGTTACCACGGGCATTGAAACGGTCGGTATAGTTGTTCTTGGCCTCGCCGAAGTCAACAAAGTCACCAAAGCGATAGTAACTCACGTTGCTGTAGAACTTGGCGCGGTCGTTACCACCTTCAATCTCCACGCTGGCATCCGTACGGTTGTAAGCCTTCGTGACATAGTCTGAACTGTAGAAGTCCACATCCGGATAGCGGTACAGGTTCTGACGGCTGCTGAAGTTGTAGATTTGCTCTGGAGAATAGAGGGGTGACAGTCCATCGTTCACACGGGCCTCGTTGTAGAGGGTCATGTACTCGGCCGAACTCAGGTACTCAGGATAGGCCTTGGCCACATGCCAGCCTGTGTTGGCACGTACCTCCACCTTCAGACCGTTGTTCACGCGGCCTCGCTTCGTGGTGATCATGATCACGCCCTTGGCAGCGCGGCTGCCATAGAGCACCACTGCCTGGGCTCCTTTCAGAAAGGTGACTTCCTCAATCTCGGAAGGCAGTACGTTGTTGGCGTCACGGGGTACACCGTCGATAAGTACGAGTACCGGATCGGTGACGCTCGACTCAGTGAAGCCCCACATCGAGGCACCGTTGAATCCAGCCACGTAGCCCTGCATGTTGTCAAGACTATACGTGTTGTAGTTCTTGTCCATCAGGTCTCTGTAGTTCAGACTGGAGACACCACCCATGATGTCTTCCTTGGCCACCTTGCGGAAAGCCACTTGCACCTGGGCAGAGTCAGCAGCATCTATCTGTGCTTCGACAGGCATTGCTGTCGTCAGAGCCAGGAGAACTGACAGTATGATATTTTTATTCTTTTTCATATCTTATTATGTTCTTATGTTCTTATGTCTAAAAAAACATGTTCTTGTTCCTCTGTCGAAAAACCATGTCCTTCTGTCTACCATCCTGGATTCTGCGGGAACTCAGAATAGAGGTAAACCTCTTTCTCCTTAAACGGCAGCAGATAGTGCTTTGTACCGAACTTGCGCTCCAAGATGACGGTCTCGCTCCATCCGGTCACCTCAGCATCACGAGGATCCTGCTTGGCGTAGTCGAAGTTGCCTACGCGCTTGAACTCCTGACGGGTCTTGATGTTGAAAGGATACTCAGAGAGGAGCAGCCAGCGCTGCAGATCCTGCCAGCGGAAGCCCTCGAAGGCCAGTTCACAGGCACGCTCACGACGAACCTCGTCGATGAACTTCTTCTGATCAGCGGCGAACTTCGAAGCCACGTGGCCAGCACCTACACGGTCGCGGAGCACGTTGATGGCATCTTCAGCCGTGCGGCCACAGTTGGCCTGGAAGCCGGCACCACTGGCGGCAGCACCTGCCTCGGCATAGAGCAGATAGATATCGGCCACACGCATGTAGGGCAGATAGGTCTGAAGGGCACCACCCCAGTTGTACATACCGTCGAACTTGTTGCACTGGTGAGGAACGAGTTTCTGGCAGAAGTAACCTGTGCGGCTGCCGTTGGCGTCACGCTCCGGATTGCCTGTGGGCACCATGTTACCGCCTGTGTACATCTCCAGATACTGGTAGATGGCACTGGGAGCATCGGCACCAGAGGGCTTCGTGTTGAGGAACTGGAAGCCGTCGAACATAATATCGTGATAGAAACGGGGGTCACGGTCCTTGAACGGGTGAGTGGGGTCGAAACCAGACTCTGGGTCGTCCAGGGGCAGACCGTTGGCCATACCGTAGGCATAGTTGATGTAGTTGGCTGTAGGCATGTGGATGATGGCGTCGTGCTCGACGAGGTTGTCTACCTTCGGACCCCACAGTTTTGCGAAGTTCCAGTTACTTCCGTTGATGTCGGGCATCGGACCACGCATGATAGCCTCCACGCTGCCTGGCATCTTCCAACTCTGGCCAGTGGTACGGAAGATGTCGGAGAAGTTACTCTTCGAACCCTTGGCGGCCACGTGGTCGTAGATACCATAACTCGGACGGTTCTTGGCGTCGTCAGCAGCATAGTTGTATTCAGCCAGCGAGTAGGGTGTTGCACCGCTCTCGATGTGCTCGATAGCCTCGCCTAAAGCCTCACCGGCTCTCCTGGCCAATTCGGCATTATACTTATAAGTGTTGCCGTTGGTCGAGGCACCTAACTGGGCACCCAGTTCATTCAACGGTGATGCTGCCCAGAGCAGCACCTTGCCTAAGTAGCCGAGGGCACAAACCTTGGTGATGCGGAGGTCGTTCTTACCCAGTGTCTTCTTACCGATGGTGCTGTTGTCCCAGTTGTCAGGCAGCAGGTCGGCAGCGGCACGGTAGTCAGCAGCGCACCTCTCTGCGCACTCACGGAACGAGAGGCGTGGCAGGGTGAAGGTGCTGTCAGCGGGCAGTGAGTGATCCAGATAGGGGATACCGCCCCACCACTCCATCTGCTGGTGATGCCACCAGGCACGGAAGAAGAGCAACTGACCTTTGATGAAGGCCTTCTCTTCCTTCGTGGCGTCAACGAGTTTGTCCAGGTTCTCCAGACCGAGGTTGGCCTTACGGATACAATACCAGGCGTGGCCGTTCAGTGAGTGAGCGAACTTATCCGTCGAGTTGGGGTCAGAACCAGGACGGTTCAGCCAACTCTGCTGTCCACCCTTGTCACCCTCGTCATACCAGTGACGGTAGTCGCCCAGGTCGAAGTGGTGCGTTACGTGTGTATCACCCAGTCCGGCATTCATGATCTCATCTTCACCCCAGTTGAAACTCGTACACCAATAGCACGACTCCTTGTTGGGGATACAGTTGTAGATCTGCTCTACAAATCCCTCGAAGTTGGTGAAGTTCTTGAAGGCAGTCTCAGGATTCACATCGGAGTCAGGCGACTTGTCCAGATAGTCCGAGCAGGACGTCATCCCAAAAGTCCCTAATAACCCTAAGAACCCTATCACACCTAATTTATATATATATATCTTTTTCATTGTTTCTGTCTTATGTCTAAAAAACATCTTCTTATGATCTTCTGTCTACAGGTTGAACCTCAAGCCGAAGTTGATACGTTTGAACGTCGGATAAGCACCGTTTCCGGCCGTGTGGTTACCACCGAAGTTAGACTCACGGTCGTCAGGCATGCGGGTCCAGAGCCAGAGGTTGTTACCGCTGACGAAGACCTTCAGGCTCTTCATGCCGATCTGGCGTACCCAAGGCTGCGTGAAGGTGTAGGCCACCTCGACGTTCTTCAGACGGATATAGGAACCGTCGCAGAGGTACTGTGTACCATGATAGAGTTTGTCGTTGCCAAGTTTTGCGTTGAAGCGCGGGGTCACATATTCGGCATTCTGATGATCCACGCTCCACCAGGTGCCCTGGTCATAGACGTTGGCGAGCATCACGTCAGAGAAACTGACCATCGTCACATCACGGGTCACATTCGTCACACCATAGAACTGAGCGAAGCAACTGAAGCCCTTCCACTCAAATCCGATGGTAGCGTTATAGGTGTTCTCGGGGAAGCCAGCGTAGCCGTAAGGCACCTGGTCTGCCACGTTGTCGACAATACCGTCACCGTTGAAGTCGGCGATATAGTAGTCACCAGGCAACTTCATACCGTCGTTGGAGTCGTACTTTGGCGAACCGTAGATGTCGTCATAGTTCTGCATCATACCCTTGTCGAGGAAGGTACGCACCTGATCGATAGGATAGCCAGCCTCCTTACGATAGGCGGGATAGAGAGCGGGGTCGTCTTTACGGATCACCTCGTTCTCAGAGTGGGTCATGCTCATGTTGGCCCAGAGGCGCATCTTGTTGGGGAATACCTTGTTGAAGCGCACCTCGATCTCATAACCGTGGGTCTTCACCTCACCGAGGTTGGCTGTAGGAGGCGTCTGTCCGAAGTAGGCAGGCACAGCACGGCCGCTACCGCCCACCAGGATGTCAGTACGCTTGTCGCTGAAGATCTCGATGGCACCTGCCAGCAGACCGCCGAAGAGTCCGTAGTCGATACCGAAGTTGAACTTCTTCACTGTCTCCCAATGTACGTTGGGGTTACCCACTGTGGCCTCACGGTACCACTTATAGGGGTTGTCGCCACCGCCCTGTGTCACGTCGAGGGTCGACTGTCCGCCGTAAGCCCACTGCGACATATACAGGAAGCGATCACCCACGTTGTCGTCTCCGATTTCACCGTACGAGGCACGGAGTTTCAGCATGTCGATGATTTTCTTCTCACGCAGGTATTTCATGAATGGCTCCTCACTGATCATCCAGCCGATAGCGCCTGACTTGAAGAAGGCGAAGCGGTTGTCGGAAGAGAACTTCTCAGAACCGTTGTAGGCACCATTGAACTCCAGGAAGTATTTGTTGTCATAGGCGTAAGTGGCACGGAAAACCCAGTCCTCACGTACGCTGGGGATCATAGAACCCCAGGCTGTTTCCTGACGGGCAAACACACCCATAGCGGTCACGTCGTGCTTGCCAAAGGTACGGCCCCAGTTCAACTGCACCTGATAGTTCAGGTTACGTGTCACGTTGTTCACATTACCATTCTGTGTAGACCAGGAGTGGTCAGAGGGGACGAAGTCGAAACGGTCGTAGGCCTCGTAGGGCTGCTGATAAGTTGTAATACCCGTCTGCGGGTCAATCCACTTGTTCTGGGTATTGTTATACAGGTCGTTAATACCACGGTTGCCTTCTCTGAAGTTGTTGTCCCAGGCAATCATACCGCGAGCCGCAAGTCCCTTAGTGATGAAGTCCAGTTTCTGCTCCAGCACAAAGTCGGTGGTGATGCGTGTGGTCGTGATATACTGGGTACCGCCGAGCGACACGGTCTGAGCAGCATTACTCACGTTGGTCGAACCAGGCAGGAAACCCCAAGAACCGTCAGCGTACTTCGGCATGAAGGCGTCTGGTGAGATGTTGTACACACCTGCCCACTGCTGGGAGATCTGCCATTCATTGTCAACGGTGTTGTTCCACGGGGTCATCTGCTTGCCGTTCGATCCGGCTATGTTCACCTTCAGCACCGTGGTCTTCGTCACGTTAAAATCAAGGTTCGAGCGGACGTTCACGCGCTTGAAGTCATAACCAGTAGGATAGGTACGGTTGTTGCCGAAGTCCTTATACAGGTCACCCTCGCTCACGAAGTCGACACTGGCAAAGTACTTCACGAACTTCGTACCACCGCTCACGTTCAGGTTGGCATTGTATGACATCGTGTAGTCCTTGAACAGTGCCCGCTGCCAGTCGACGTTCGGATAGCGCTCCGAGATCAGGTTACCCATCTCATCCTTCGCCGAGCCGTCCTGGTTGCGGTAGTTCTCGATGAAATTCATCGGACGGATATAGGCCCAACTCTCAGGGGTCAGGTTCAATTCGTGCTCGATCACCGTGTTACGGGCCACCAAAGCGTTGTATGAATCGTATTTGTCTGGTAACTTAGAGGGAATCTTCATGATGGCGTTGGCCGAGACACTGATCTGGGCCTTGCCCTCAGAACCACGCTTCGTGGTAATCAGGATCACACCGTTAGCACCCTTCACACCGTAGACAGCCGTGGCAGAGGCATCCTTCAGCACGGAGATGGTGGCTACCGACTGGATATCGACACTAGACATCGGACGCTCGATACCGTCCACCAGCACCAGCGGCTCGGAGTTGTTCCACGACGAGGCACCACGGATCTGGATCTTCGGTTCCTCCTCACCAGGCAGACCTTGGGAGGCTGTCGTGATCACACCAGGCAGGTTACCCGTCAGGGCGGCACCGATGTCGGTGATACCTGCGGCACGCTCCAGCACCTCACCTGTGGTCTGCGTGATGGCACCCACCACAGAGGCTTTCTTCTGCTGGCCGAAACCTACGACAATCACTTCCGAGAGTTGGGTGTTGTCACTCAGCGTCACGTTGAATGTACGCTGCTTGCCCACCTTGAACTCACGGGTGTTCATTCCCACATACGAGATGACGATGGTCGACGCCTCGGATGGGACACTCAGGGTGAAATTACCGTCAAAGTCCGTCACCGTACCTACCGCGGTATTTCCCTTAATCACAACGGAGGCTCCTATCAAGGCCTCTCCGTTCGAGTCGACAACTGTTCCCTTGATGGCAATGCCCTGAGCCCACGCCGTAGCGCACATCAGGAGCATCAACGACAATGCCGACCAGCGGCATTGCCGATTTGCCCATGGTAGGACAGTTCTCACAAAACTAGTTAATTGTTTCATTTTACTTTGATTTTGATTCAAAATTTTCGGGCGCAAAGGTACTAATATTAAATAATATTAAGTTTACGTTTCATAACATAAAGTTTTTCGTCGCCCTCAAAATCGCTGCCGTGTTACAAACAATAAAGTATTTGTTACTTTTGGAAAATAACCTCCTGCCCCTCTGACCATATCAAAACAAAGGGACGAGCGCTTTGCTCATCCCTTTTTCAAATGCCTGAGACAGTCCTTACTGTCGCATAAGGCGTCACCGTCACTCATGCTAGGTATCAGAACGACCCTAGCCTGATGAGCGTAGAACCCTGGCGACCCAGTTGTACAGCATAGACACCACGACTGAGGCCTGCGAGACTGACAAAGCCTTGGTTGATAACGCTTTGGCGCACGGCAACACCTGAGATGTTATAGATGGTTACTGCGGTGCCTTCCTCGGCTCCCTCTGCATAGAGGCGACCATCGGCTACACGGAACGAGACACCCAGAGGCTGATGCTGGCTAAGGGCACTGATGCCTGTCGCAAGTCCAAGCACATCCAACAGTCCGGCATATGCGTCAATGATACCTGCTCCTGAATGGTTGTTAGGAACGTCCTCAATAGGCTTTGCCGTACGGCGTATGACGGCCAGGATATCGTCAGGAGTCAACTGAGGTTTGGCTTGCAGCCATAGCGCAACGATACCAGATACGACAGGCGAAGCCTGAGAGGTACCGAACTGACAGACCCATGTCTCTGTGGCATCACTGCCGGCGATGGGTTTGGTCTCAACAACTTCATCCCCATTCTTCTCGTAGTAACAGTTGCCAGACGAGATACTGCTACCGGGAGCCGATACATCAGGCTTTGTACGACCATCCCATGTGGGACCACATGCTGATGAATTGGCCATGACTCCCGTCACAACATCAGTCACCTTCTCACCATTTTCATTTACATAGTACTCATTTGGCAATACCTGATTACAATAATTGCCAACTCCGATAACGTTAGGGAAGGCAGCAGGCAGTGCTACCGTATAGGCATTTGACTGGGTGCAGCCCGTTGTAGGAGTATAACTTTGAGGAATGGCGGCTGCAGAATAGTACTCAAATCCCGCCGTACTTATGGCATCCATGCTGATGCTGAAGGCCATTACATCTCCAGCCTTTGGCGTCAAAATCATCTTATAGATATGCTTGCCGTCAGGAGCATCGTCGAGTTGCATACAACTGGCAGTATAGGTCTCGCAGTCTACAGAGGGGAGCATACCATTTTTCATATCGGCAGTGTTGAAGTCTATCTGCCTGGCAGTGCCATCCTTTGGCAATACATTGGCGCGGAGTGTAATGCTGCCTGTTGTCCGCCAAAGCATTTCGACGGGCATAGGCTGCGATTCACTGGTCAGTTCCATCGAGACATTCTGATTATTGCCTGAGTTGAAATAGGAATTGGCCCCTCCTTCATTGCCATTAGCAGACACAATGATGCGACCTGGTCCCGTCAACCGCCCCACGGCTTCTTGGAACAGTTTGATTTCGGTAGAGAAGCCAGTATTTATGCCTAGGCTGATGTTGACGACTAAAGGCTTTTGTTGCTCGATGGCAAAATCCATCATGTTTTTAATGGCTACCACCATGCCGTCACTATAGGCACCATAGCGATCCTGGCTAAAGGGATTAACGTTGAATTCTGCAAAGAGAATATCACTTTCCGGCGCCATACCACGATAATGGCCTTCGGCAGACCCGCGTCCAACGGCGATGCCTGCCACGTGGCTGGCATGATTGGTTTTTCCCAACGCATATTTTGATGAATAACTGAACTTGCGCGCTACGATGGCAGCGGGGTCTGTCAGCACGACAGCCGTCGAACTCTGTCCGTCAGCAGTGGGGTCATAGTCCCACACCTTGATGAAGCGTGGCTGGCCATTAGCATCCAGAAAAGTAGGATGGTTATACTGGATACCACCATCCAACACACCCACTAAAACATTCTTGCCTGTGTAAGCCTGCGTCAGCGGGCTCTGCCCGTCAGCAACGGGAGCCATATTGACATGCTTACGGACATCGTCCAGACACAAATGGAAGCCGCCCTCTTTCTCCATACGGATTACACGCTCGTCAGCAGCAGCGGCCTGCAACTGTTTCAAGGAGATGTTCACCACGCCAATGTTGCCCAGGTCGGCAGTCAGTGTCATGCCGTAGTCGGCACAGACGGCAGGCAACTGCCGTGCCTCTGCCACCTTCATCAGCACACTAATGCTATCATCGGATGTGACACCGCGTGTCATAGACGGTACGGGGGAATTCAACATTTCACGCAGACTACCTGAGAGTTTGAAGGTCTGTGCGCTAACATGTACTGATGCTACCGTCACTATGACGGTTATCATCCATCGGAATCTTTTATACATAATCTTAAATAGTTTGGTGTTGTCAGTCAAAATAGTCATATTAATAATATTCAGGTGCAAAAATAAGGAAAATAAAAGAATTATGCAAGAAATAAAGATAAAAAAGTAAAGATTACCTGCCCAAGTCCTGACGGTAAAGGAGAGAGCCTGAGGCAGATTATTAGTGAAACTGCGTTAATCTTCCATAATCGTTTTGATATGTCAAAGATAATATATATCTTTGCAATCGATTATCAACTAACATCATGATGAAAAGAACTCTATTGTCAACCATTCTGCTGTGTGCCTGCATGAGTCTGATGGCGCAGCAGCCCTTTGGTTCAGGGAAAATCAAAATCACGAAAGTGGCGCGGAATGCCATCCGTGTCCAGTACACAACAGACGAGGCAAAGGCCAACGACCTACCAGACTGGCTCTACGTGAAGCACGGCGAGGTGGAGCGACAGGACATCAGTTTCAAAGTGGACGCCCAACAGCAGACGCTCACCGTCAGCGACAAGGGAGGCCAGCCTGTGTTCAAGGCAACGCAGCACCAGTTCGCGGGAGGTGAGGCGACGCTCGCCTTCGACTCACCAGAAGATGAGTTTCTCTTCGGCCTTGGACAGTTCCAGGACGGCTACAGCAACGTGCGTGGCCTCTCGCGACGGCTGACGCAGGTGAACACCCAGATTTCAATCCCTATGCTGCTTTCGAGCAAGGGCTACGGCCTGCTGTGGAACAACTATGGCATGACGGAGTTCAATCCCTGCGGGAAGAGCGTCAGGCTGGAGAAGGCAAAGGGTGAAGGAAAGAAAGAAGAGGTGGACGCAACAAGCACTACAGGCAACAAGAAGGAGGTGCGCGAGCGGCATATCTTCGAGGCAACGCTCAACATCGCTGAGACAGGCAACTACGCTCTGCTGCTCGATGTGGGACAGAAGATGGCACGCCGACATAACCTCTGCATCGACGGGGTGCCCGTGATTGAGATACAGAACGTCTGGCTGCCACCCACGGCCTCGAAGATCGTGTTCCTTGATGAGGGACGCCACACGCTGACAGCAGAACTGACGAAGGACGACCAGCCTACGGTATATTATAATAAGGTGAAGGACGAGACGGTGCTTCGTTCGCCTGTTGCAACGGCTGTGGACTACACCGTGTTCGTAGGCACACCTGACGAGATTATCGCTACCTACAGGGAACTGACAGGGCCGTGCCCTGAGATGCCGAAGTGGGCGCTGGGCTATATCCACTGTCGCGAGCGTTTCCATTCGTCTCAGGAGATTCTCGAGACGGCCAACCGCTTCAAGGCTGAGCAGATGCCCGTGAGCATGCTCGTGCAGGACTGGCAGTGGTGGGGCAAGTACGGCTGGAACGCCATGCAGTTCGACGAGACCTACTATCCTGACCCCAAGGCGCTGACAGACAGTCTGCACAAGATGGACATCAGGCTGATGCTCAGCGTATGGTCGAAGATCGACAAGAACTCAGAGGTGGGTAAGCAGATGGAGCACGACGGATACTATATCCCGGGAACGGACTGGATAGACTTCTTCAACCCCGACGCTGCTGCCGCCTACTGGAAGAACTTCAACGAGCGGCTGGTGCCTACGGGCATCGACGCCTGGTGGCAGGACGCCACGGAACCTGAGAACGACGACCTTGCAGGCCGCACGGTGAACAATGGACGCTGGACAGGTGAGCAGGTGCGGAACGTGTATCCACTATTGGTGAACAAGACCGTATACGAAGGACTGGTGAAGGCCGGCAAGGAGCCGATGATCCTCACCCGCTGCGGATTCCCAGGCATCCAGCGCTACGGTTCAGCCATGTGGAGCGGTGACGTGGGCAACGACTGGGACGCCTTCGGCCGCCAGATCGTGGCAGGCCTGGGCATGCAGGCAGCAGGCATCCCCTGGTGGACGTACGATGCAGGCGGATTCTTCCGTCCCCGTGACCAGTACACCAATCAGGACTATATCGAAAGGATGCTGCGTTGGATTGAGACGAGTGTGTATCTGCCGTTGATGCGGGTACACGGTTATATGAGCAATACGGAGCCCTGGAACTATGGCGATGAGGCGAAGCAGATCATTGCCAACTGTCTGAAAGAGCGCGAGCAGTTGCGGCCATATATCGAAGCCTGTGCCGAGCGGGTGTCGAGGGAGGGCTATACACTGATGCGCCCCCTCATCTTCGACTTCGCTGACGACGAGACGGCCCTGAGACAATCGTGCGAGTATATGTTCGGCCCTGAGTTGCTCGTGAGCCCTGTGACGGAACCAGGTGTTACGGAGTGGAGGACCTATCTGCCCAAGCAAAAGGGCGGCTGGACGGAGATCCACACGGGGAAACACTACGACGGTGGACAGTATGTCACGACGGAAGTCAGCAAGGCATACATCCCGGTGTTTAAAAGAACCACGAATTAAACGAATTAAAAATAGAGAATTATTCCAAGGAACAAATTTATTACAAGTCCCGCAGAAATAAAAGAAATCTAAGAAATAATCGCTTCGCTTCTGTGCGCAGCCCGTGCCAAAGGCACTTTCCTCTATTTCTTTTATTTCTGCGGGACAAAAAGAAAAAAAGATGAAAAGGACAATTAAAGGAAGCCTATTGGCAGCAGGGATCGTGATGATCTCCATGACTGCCAAGGCACAGTTATCGACAAACCCTGACAAATTTTTAGGAAACATCACCACTGGTTGGAACAGCGATATGGACACCGACAGTTACGTCTTCTCCGACTACTGGAATCAGGTGACACCCGAGAATGCCACGAAATGGGGCAGTGTCGAGGGTGACAGACAGGGCAAGTACAACTGGGGAGGTGCCGACAAGGCCGCCAAGTATGCCAAGGAGCACGGCTTCCCCTTCAAGTTCCACACCCTCGTATGGGGCTCGCAGTACCCGAAATGGATGGACAACCTATCGATAGAGAAGCAGTATGAGGCCATCGTGGAGTGGATGGACGAAGTGAAAAAGCACTATCCCGACCTGCCCGTGATCGATGTGGTGAATGAGGCTGTCAGCGGTCATGCCCCTGCCCCCTATAAGGCAGCCCTCGGCGGTGACGGCAAGACAGGCTACGACTGGATCATCAAGGCCTTCGAGATGGCTCATGAGCGCTGGCCGGATGCCATTCTGGTCTATAACGACTACAACACGTTCCAGTGGGACACCGATCAATTCATCGACCTCGTCCGTACCATCCGTGATGCAGGTGCCCCTGTCGACGCCTATGGCTGTCAGAGTCACGACCTGACGGGCTGCAGTGCCAGCACGCTGAAAGCCTCGATGAAAAAGATCCAGGACGCCCTGAAGATGCCGATGTACGTCACTGAATATGATATAGGTACCGCCAACGACAACGACCAGTTACGCGACTACAAGGCACAGATCCCCCTCCTCTGGGAAGCCGACTACTGTGCAGGCGTCACCCTCTGGGGATGGATCTACGGCAAGACATGGACTACCGACGGCAACTCGGGCCTCATCAAGAACAAGAAGGAGCGCCCTGCCATGGAGTGGCTGCGTGAATATATGCAGACGGATGCCGCCAAGACGGCGAAGAGTCCCTACCCTGGCGGCGTGAAGGAGGCATCTGTCTATGTAGGTGCTTCGGCCTTGAATGTGGAGAAAGGTGAAAAGGTGGGCATCACCATCGATATCCGTCTGAAGACGAAGGGACTCGAAAACGTAGAACTCTTTGTAAATGGAGAAAAGAACACAACCCTTTTCTCAGAATGTATCCTTGTTGGACCAGGGGAGAGGAACTTCTTTGAGGCAGAATATACACCCACGGAAGAAGGAAAATACGAGATCAAGGCTGTGGTCACTGCCGACGACGGTACGCAGTATGAGCGTTATGCTGCCTTCACAGCCTATGGTCCACGTACCCCCTATAACGGTGTAAAGCAGATTCCTGGCATCATCGAGGCCGAGGACTTTGACTCAGGGGCTGAGGGATACACCTTCCACGACTCAGACCACACCAATGATGGTGACGTGAAGAACTACCGCACGGACGGTGACGGCGTGGACTTCGTGAAGGGCAACAACGGTACAGTCATAGGCTATACCGCCCAGGGCGAGTGGCTCGAATATACCATCAACGTCAGTCAGGCTGGTGAATACGAATACGAGGCCACCGTCTCTTCAGGCAACGACAACTCCTCCTTCAGCATCGCCATCGTCAACGACAGCGGCACGACTCAACTGGCCAAGGTCAACGTACCCAAGACGGGAGACGGCGACTGGAGCAAGTATAAGACGGTGAAGGGCAAACTGAGCCAGCCCCTTGAGGCCGGAGAACAGATCCTGCGCCTCACCATCGACAGTCCTTATGCCAATATCGACAAGATTGAGATCAAGAGCACCGAAACGGGAATCGTCTCACCTCTTGCCTCTCAACCCTCACCACAAAACACCTACAACCTCGCAGGTCAAAGGGTGAACAGCCGTTATAAGGGTATCGTAATTCAGGACGGAAAGAAAGTCGTGAAATAGTTTACGGTTTACAGTTTAGAGTTTAGAGTTTATTGTTTATAGTTTATAGTTTAGAGTTTAAAGTTTATAGTTTATAGATCTATGAAGAAAACATTATTATCATCTATCATGCTGTGCATGGCCATGGTAGGCATGGCACAGCCTGCTGGTGGCTTCGGAGGTTTCCAGGCGCCGCAAGTGAAACTTGAAACCTCGCAGGAATGGAAAGACGTGAACTATGCCGGCGACGACCAGGCCTTCCACACCTGCGACATCTACCTGCCCAAGCAGGAGAAAGACAAGTATCCTGTAGTGATCCACATCTACGGCAGTGCATGGTTCAGCAACAGCAGCAAGGGCGCTGCTGACCTCGGCACCATCGTGAAGTCGCTGCTGGAGGCTGGCTATGCCGTGGTATGTCCGAACCACCGTTCGAGCATGGATGCCAAGTGGCCCGCCCAGATCCACGACATCCGTGCCGTCATCCGTTTCGTACGTGGCGAGGCGGAAAAGTATAAGTTCGACACCCAGTTCATCGCCACCAGCGGCTTCTCTTCCGGAGGCCATCTCGCCTCTACCGCTGCCACCACCAGCGGCCTGAAGCAGACGAAGGTCGGCACCGTCGACATCGACCTCGAAGGTGAGGTGGGCAACTACCTCAAGGAGAGCAGCGCGGTAAATGCAGCCTGCGACTGGAGCGGTCCTGTAGACCTTACCGCCATGGACTGCGGCGAGGGTATGAAGATGGGTGAGAACTCGCCCGAGGACGTCATCCTGAACTCGAAACTCGCCAAAGAGCCAGATAAATACCTCAGCCTGAGCGCCACCTATTATGTCGATCCCAACGACCCGCCCGTCATCATCTTCCACGGTGACAAGGACAACGTCGTACCTAATTGTCAGGGTAAGAAGTTCTTTGAACTGCTGAAGGCTGCTGGCGTGAAGACAGAGGCCACGTTCCCTGCAGAGGGTAGTCACGGCGGTCCGGCCATGTACACAGAGGAGAACCTGCAGAAAATGGTGAACTTCCTCAATGAAGTCCGTACCAACCGTTCACGTATCATCGAACAGGGTGGTACGGGTCAGTACAAGGCCGTCATGAAGGAGGAGAAGAGCCTTCCTGAGCATACCATCTTCGTGCCGCAGGACCTCACCCCGTTCAGTGCTCAGAAGCCCCTGCCCGTACTCGTATGGGGCAATGGTGCCTGCTCCAACTCCCCCTGGGAACACATGAACTTCCTCAACGAGATTGCCTCGCAGGGCTATATCGTCCTTGCCACGGGCATCATCCCCATGATCGACGAGTGGTATCGTGGCCCGATGTCACGCACAGAACAGCAGATTGAGAGCATGGACTGGATCATCGCCCAGAATGCCGATCCCGCTTCACCTTATTATAATAAGATAGACGTGAAGAACATCTGCGTGGCTGGTATGTCGTGTGGTGGTCTGCAGACCCTCTTCAACTGCGCCGATCCCCGTATCAAGGCCCTGATGATCTGCAACAGCGGACTCTTCAACCAGCAGAATGCCTCGCAGGCCGTGGGTGGCATGCCTATGCCGCCGAAGGAGAAACTGAAGGAGATCCATACACCTATTATATATATATTAGGCGGCGAGACCGATATCGCCTACGAAAACGGTATGGACGACTTCCACCGCATCGACCACGTGCCTGCCGTCGCCACCAATTTCCCTGTCGGACATGGCGGCACCTATCGCGAGCCTCATGGCGGTGAGTTCACGGTAGTGGCGCTGGCTTGGCTCGACTGGCAACTGAAGGGTTCCCAAGAGGCCAAGAAGATGTTCGTGGGCAAGGACTGCGGCATCTCGAAGCGCGACAAGTGGACCATCGAGAAGAATAAGATATTCTCCAGCCTGAAGTAATATGAAGCATTTAACTACCACCCTCATTTGTCTGCTGAGTTCGCTGTTCGCAACGGCTCAGCAGATTTCCTCTCCTAATGGCCGATTGACGGTGACCACCTCCAATGGGCAGATGATCGTCTGCCACAGTGGTACACCCGTACTCACCATCGAGGAACCCAACATCATATCTCTCACCTCTCACCCCCTACCTCTTACCTCTAATTATCAGATGCTGACGGGCAAGCGGCTCGTTTGCAACAACGAGGGCAACGAATATGCGGCTACACTGGGAGAGGGTGTCAAGATGGTGTTGCGACTCTATAACGACGGCATCGCCTTCCGCTATGACTACCCCGGGGCATGGACAGGCAACGACCCCACCGTCTTCCGCATCCCAGAGGGCACTCGACGCTGGATGCAGCAGTGGACAGACTCTTACGAAGGATTCTTCCCGCTGTCGACGACCTACAAGGTGAAGCCCGTGCCGTCGTTCAGCGGCATCTCGAAGAGTGAAGAGGGCTATAACAACCGTTGGGGCTACCCTGCCCTGCTGGAACCTCATGACGGTGTGTTCGTACTCCTCTCCGAGGCCAATATCGAGCGCGGACAGAGTGCGTCCTGCCTCTATAATGACAAAGAACTCTACAAGGTCGTGCCTGCGGAACGTTTGGAAAACAACGCTTCAACTTCTCACCTTTCCACCTATTCACCTTTCCACAGCCCCTGGCGCGTGGCTATCATCGGAAGTCTCGCTGATATCGTGGAGTCGACGCTCATTACAGACGTCTGCAACCCCAGCCAGATCAAGGACACGAGTTGGATACAACCTGGCGTGGTATCGTGGATCTACTGGGCCTACAACCACGGCTCCAACGACTACAATATCATTAAGAAATATGTGGATATGGCCGCCACGCTCCATCTGCCCTACGTGCTGATTGATGCCGAATGGGATCAGATGAGCGAACTGCAGAGTAATGAGGGTAAGACCATCGAGGATGCTATCGCCTACGCCAAGTCGAAGGGTGTCAGGCCCATGATCTGGTATAACTCCAGCGTAGGCTGGGTAGACGGTGCCCCAACACCCAAATACCGTCTGAACAAGCCTGAGGATAGGGAGAAGGAGTTCGCCTGGTGTGAGAAACTTGGTGTCGCAGGCGTGAAGATTGATTTCTTCTCTGGCGACAATCAGATGAACATGGACTATTGTCTGGACTTGCTGGAGAGTGCAGCCCGCCATCATCTGCTGGTGAACTTCCACGGAGCCACCATCCCCCGTGGCTGGCAGCGCACATGGCCGAACCTGATGAGTACGGAAGGGGTCTATGGAGCAGAGTGGTATAACAACGTGCCCACCTTCACGGCAAAGGCCGCCTCGCACAATGCCACCCTACCCTTCACGCGAAACGTCATCGGCCCCATGGACTATACCCCCTGTGCCTTCAGCGACTCGCAGCATCCGCATATCACCACCCATGCCCACGAACTCGCCCTCACCGTGCTCTTTGAGAGCGGTCTGCAACACCTTGCAGACAAACCCGAAAGTTACTTGGCGCAGCCTCAGGAGGTGCAGGACTTCCTGAGTCATCTGCCATCTGTGTGGGACGAGACCCGCTTCGTGAGCGGATATCCTGGAGAGAGTGCCGTTCTGGCTCGCCGCAGTGGCAGCACCTGGTATATCGCAGGTATCAACGGCACGGATGAAGAGAAGGAACTCGCCCTGACTACAGAAGGTATTCTCTCACCTCTTACCGCTCACCACTCACCTCTAAACATATCCGCCTTCCTCGATGGCGGAGAGCGTCAGTGGCAGATTGTCCCATCTGTCTCTAAGTTGCCCGCAACGGTCACCTGCCGACCACGGGGTGGTTTCGTCTATGTCATCAAATAAAGAGGTGCCGCAGAATCTGCGGCACCTCTTTATTATCGGCTGAGTTTCTGAACGTACTTCACAGGTTCGCCGTCGCCCTTGAGCACATCGGCAAAGTCTTGAGGCTTAATGGTGACTGGCCCACGCATGAACTCAGGGACATTATAACTCTTCATGAACTGACGATGATAGTCGGGATCGGCACAAGGCAACTCAAAAGGCTTTGTGCCTTTTCCGTTCTCATCGACATGAGCGATAAAGGGACGCGTGAAGTTGCCATCGTCCCTGCGGCTGCTGAACACGACCCAACGGCCATTGCTGGACCACGAGTGATAACTCTCCGTATCCGGCGAGTTCAGTTCTTCAGCAGGACGAGCCTCACCAGTCTTAAGATCTATCATCCACAAGTCGGCATCGCGGTGCCAGATGTGGAACACCCCGTACTTCGCCAAGGCAAACATGAGGTAGCGGCCATCTGGCGAGATACGCGGCAGGGTGGCACTCTTGCCTAACGTGTCGGCAGCAAAGACAAGTTCACGGGGACCGAACTGCATCGTGGCTGCATCGAACGACTTGCGATAGATGTTGTAGAACACCTTATTGGAATACCTGAGCAAATATATTTCTTTATTGGTGACAGTGTCAGGGTATTCAAAACGCGCACTGCAGTAGTAGACAGACCTGCCGTCTGGAGCCCAGAAGGGGAACACTTCGAGTTCGCTGGGGTCTTTCTCAATGTTTGTCGCCTCGTTCTTCATCACATCGTAGGCTATCAAGTCGCTGGCGGTGTCATAGACCTCCACCTTGTTAGGGTCTGTGACATGAAAGTTCTGGCGCGTCGTGTTTGTAGAATAGACTATCAGCGGCAACTCTGGATGCCAGGCAGGATAGACACCAGCAGAGAGGATAGAGTCATTGCTCATATTGATTTTGCGAACCTTTCCGTCATAGGCAATGACGGTACCGCCATGATTCTGACGGGCATGGAACTGCATACGTTCAGGGTCATACTGCTGATAGTTGTGGCAATTGATACATTGTCCCTTAGTACCCTCCGTGCAAAGGATGTTGTCGTAGATGACGCTCTCGTCGTAGTTCTCCAGACTGCGCTGGCTGATGGTCAGTTCTTCATAAGAGACATATGAAGGGTGAATCAGTCGATAACTGATGTAGGCATCGATGGAGTCGGGCGACACATAGATATTAAATGGCTTGAAACGAGTCCACTGACCTGCCTGAAGGGCATAAGTTTCTACCTGTACAGCCTTGCCCTTGGCGGCTGCAGTGAGTTGCTTCCAGTCATTGATATCGGGCTGTGCCTTGTCACCTCTGCAGACGATCTCCTCATCGCCGAAGGCATAGCGCACGGCCATCTCCTCACACTGACCATCCATCTCGAAACTCAGCGGTGCGATATTGACGGGAACAGTGACATCCACGTAGTCTGGGTATATCTTCGGCAACGCGTCTGACTGGGTGAAGTCTGACGGCAACTGCTGCGAGCATGCACTGAACAATAAACTAAAACTCATCAATAATAACCCTGACAGAGGGTGTATGAATATCTTGCTCATCATCTCCTGATTCTTAACTATGAACTATTTAGAGTATTTCATATAGAAGTATTCGTAGAAGTAGGTATGACCAAAGAACGGCCAGAGAGCCGTACGTCCATTCTCCGCACTCTGGTTATCGTACTTCGCGGCCTCCTTCATAAAGGCAGCATAGGTCTGCTTGATACTCTTGTCAAATGGATACTTGTCGATATCGGGTATGTTCTCCATCTTCCCAAAGAGATAAAATCCCTCCTGGAAGATACGCGGCATGGGATCATGAGGATGCAGACGCACATAATGGCTAAAACGCGACATGAACTGTTTAGAGTCTTTCATCCAGAGTGCTCCAAGTACGGCCTGCTCCTGGAAATAGGGGTCGTCGGAGTTCTGACGCGCAAGTTCTGACATCAAATATTTCTCCACACTCCCACCGTCGGAGCCAAGCGCGTTATTGTAATGCAGCATGTGAGTGATGGGACCCGTCTCACGTGCCTCGGCGATCTGCTTGGGGTGGTCGATCAGTTGCTGCATGGCGTCTGCCCATTTCCCGTGATACATCGTATGACGAAGCAGATTCAGACATTTCTTTGCTGCCTGCGTCTCACCATTCAGCAGAGAACAGCGGGCCATGTACTCCAGCAGTTCCACGCGCCAGCCGTATTCCACGCCGTCCTCCAGACAGATACGGTGGCAGTCGTTGAGCAGACCGTACTGATAGTATATCATACGGCCGAAGATATGATAGAGCATACTGACCCTCAGAGGTGTATTGGCCCTGACGGTTCCACGAGGGTAATTGTACATCTCATCAAGTTGCCGGCCTAGTCTCGAGAGAGCAATGTTACGCATCAGCACGATAGGGCGGGTAGGCTCTTCTTCCACCTGCTGGCTCTCGAGAATCACGCCTTCCCAGTCTGTATTTTCAATACCGTGCTGCATGGCCAACTCGTGATGGAAGTTGGCGTCCTTATACCAAAAGTGCCACACACCACCTATCAGGGCCACTATCAGTATACCCTGCAGACTCCATCTGTAAAGAGACTTCAAGGGCTTGGAGGTCAGCGTCTTCTGATAGAAGACAACCATCAGCAGGAAGAAAGCCCCTAATATATAATAAGGTATATAGTAAAGCGGAAAGGTCTCTATGACAAGGAAGGTAGGAAGGGCTGTCGTCCACAGATCGTCGAAGTTGGTCTGGTAATACACATAGCGATAGCAGAACAAAGGCACTGCGATGATGGCCAGCAGGGCGACGACTGCCACAATGGTATTCTGAGTGCGGTTGTCAGAGAGGCGCCAAGTCCAGATGCCCATGAGCAGAACGGCAGCGAGGGCGTAGGCTCCCAACAGCGGATAGCCCACGGCTGCAGTCAGCACCACCCAGACGATGCGGAGTTTGGCGGGCAATGCCCTGAAGGCCCATAGCAAAGCAACGGCAGCCATCGTGCCAATGGTGGCTACAAAGAAATAGCCGCTCAGTTTCATAAAGTAGTGCCAGTAGCCCAGGCACATGTCTGCCACTATCAGTGTGGCCACAGGTATCAGCGCCAGGACCGCCCAACTGTCGGCGATGCGGAACGTGCGCTTGGTGAGCCACATCAGCAGCAGCCAACAGCCGCACAGTATCAGCACACCCAGCCAGGGATGGAAGAAAAACTGGATGAAATAACAACTGACATAGGAAAGGAAACCTCCTGGCACCACCATCTTCTGACTGAAGAAGAGCGAGGTGTCGAGGAACAGGTTGTACTGCTGGACTTTCCATAGCAGATCAGACTCGTATGCGAGCAGCGCAAAGGCGACAAGCAACAAGGCTCCGATCCATGGTAGAAATGGTATAACTCTTTTCATTGAATGATTTATAATTAGCTGCAAAGTTATATATTTTCCCCGTAAATACTGCACGAAAGGATAAAAACTTGATATTGGAGCACCATTTGGGCTCGTCGCAGTGGCAGCATCTGGTATATCGCTACCTTCAACGATCGCCCCTGACCACGGGGTGGTTTCGTCTATGTCATCAAATAAAGAGGTGCCGCAGATCTGCGGCACCTCTTTATTATCGGCTGAGTTTTTGCACGTATTTCACGGTCTCGCCATCGCCTTTCAGCACATCAGCAAACCTCTGAGCACTGATGGTGACAGGGCCGCGCATAAACTCTGGAATATTATAGCATTTCATCATCTGACGATGATAGTCCGCATCGGCACAAGGCAGTTCAAACGGCTTTGTGCCTTTTCCTTGCTCGTCCACGTGAGCGATGAACGGACGGGTGTAGTTGCCGTCATTCCTACGGCTGCTGAACACCACCCAACGGCCATTCGAAGACCAAGAGTGATAACTCTCCGTATCAGGTGAGTTAAGTTCGAAAGCCGGATGAGCCCTCTTGGCCATCAAATCGATCAGCCAGAGGTCTGCGTCATGGTGCCAGATATGGAACACACCGTGTTTTGCCAATGTAAACATCAGGAAGCGGCCGTCAGGTGAGATGCGGGGCAGGGTGGCACTCATGCCCAAAGAGTCGGCATCAAACACCAGTTCTCGCGGACCGAACTGCATCGTGCCTGGATCGAAACTCTTGCGGTAGAGATTGTATTTGATACTATAAGTATTTTTAACAACCTCAAATCTCTGGCTTTGCACAGAGTCAGGATACTCGAAATGAGCACTACAGAAGTAGAGCATCTTACCGTCGGGTGCCCAGAAAGGATAACACTCAAATTCGTTGGGGTCGTTTTCGATGTTCGTCACCTCGTTCTTTACCGCGTCGTAGGCAATGAGGTCGCTCTCTGTATCATAGACCTCGATCTTGGTGGGACTGGTAAGGTGGAATATCTGTTCCGTCTTATTTGTGGAATAGACAATCAACGGCAGTGTAGGATGCCATGCAGGATAGACACCGGCAGAGAGGATTGAATCGTTGCGCATGTTGATCTTCCGGATCATCCCGTCATAGGCGATGACAGTACCACCCATATTATGACGGGCGTGGAACTGCATACGGTCAGGATTATACTGTTGGTAGTTGTGGCAGTTAATACACTGCCCTTTGCCACCTTCAGTACAAAGCATATTGTCATAGATCACGCTCTCGTCGTAGTTCTCCAGACTGCGCTGGTTGATCGTCAGTTCTTCATATAAGGTGTACGACGGATGAATCAGTCGGTAGCTGATATAGGGATCAATGGAGTCGGGTGAAACAAAGATGTTGAAGGGTTTGAAACGCGTCCACTGACCGTCGTTGCACGCGTAGGTCTCCACCTGTATGGCCTTCCCCTTGGCTGCGGCAGTGAGCTGCTTCCAGTCATCGATGTCGGGTTGTGCCTTGTCACCCCGGCAGATGATCTCCTCGTCACCGAAGGAATAACGGACTGCCATTTCCTCCGACGGATCATACATCTCGAAGGTCAGCGGTGCAATATTCACAGGAACAGTCACCTCCACATAGTCGGGATAGACATGTGGCATCTTGTCAGACTGTGTGAAGTCTGACGGGAGCTGCTGGTTACATGCGCATATCAGCAGCAAGAGGGCTATCATGGAAAGAATCTTTTTCATAATTCAAACTAAATCATATCCTGCAAAAAATAATAGTAGAAATAATAAGTGTTCCCAAAGAACGGATAGAGGGCCGTACGTCCTACGATGGCTTGTTGCTTGTCGTATTTCTTACCCTCTCTGGCAAAGGCATTATAGTTATCCTTCACACCCTTGTCGATGGGCAACAGATCTGGATTGGGGCCATGACCGGTCTTTCCGAAGAGATAAGCCGCCTCCTGAAAGATGCGGGGAATCGGGCCATGAGGGAACAATTTTGTATAACCATTGAAACGGGCCCAGAACAATTGGGGATTTCTCTTCAAGAGTGCGGCAAGCACGGCCTGCTCTTGAATAGAGGGTTCTTTGGAGTCCTGATAGGCAAAGACGTTCAAAATATATTTCTCTACATTGCCTTCGTCAAGTCCTAAAGCATCTTTCATATGTGACATGTGGGAGACTGGTCCCATCTCTGGGTCTTGAGCTATCTGTCTCATATCGATGAGCAGTTTTTCAATGTGGTCACCCCAATCTTTGTAATACATCGTATGTCGAAGTAAGTTGATGGCCTTTTGAGCAGCCGAGAATTCGCGACTGAGGAAGGCACAACGAGCCAGATACTGAAGTTTTTCTACGCTCCAGCCAAACTCCACACCGTCCTCCATACACCGACGGTGACAGTCGTTCAACATACCGAGTTGATAGAAAATCGGCCTGCTGAAGACCAGGTTCAGCATATCGTAAGGGACTTTGGGGTCACCCTTCTTCCTACCAAAGGGGAAATCGAAGATTTCATCAATACGGCCTAACCGGGAAAGAGCCAGATTGTGCATGATGATGATGGAACGGGTGGGCTCTTCCTCCCCCTGTTTCAACCCTTCCTCAAGCACTCCTTCCCAATCTGTCTGCTCAATACAGTGCTGCATGACGAGCTCATGGTGGAAGTTCTCGTCTTTATACCACAAATGCCGAACACCTACAATGAGGACTATCGCCAACACGCCCTGAAGACTCCAAATGTATAAAGGCTTTTTTAATTTGCCGAGGGGAGATGTCTGGTAGAAGAGGGCCAGCAGCAGGAAAAATACTCCTAAAATATAATAAGGTATATAGAAGGCCGGATAATTCTTCAGAACGTTTGTAATCGGCAGCCCCGTTGTCCAAAGATCATTAAAATATGTCTGATAATAGATATAACGGTAACAGATCATCGGCACGGCGACGATGCAAAGGATGGCAACACCTGTCTGGATGGCACTCTGAGTGCGGTTGTTAGTGAGGCGCCAAGCCCAGATACCCATCAGCAGGACAGCTGCCAGCGCATAGATGCCAAAGAGCGGGTAGCCAATAGCAGCAGCCACAACGATGCCGACAATGCGGGCCCATAACTTCTGAGGCAGCGCACGGAATGCCCACAACATAGCCACGGCAACAGTTATGCCGATCGTAGGCACCATGAAATAGCCACGCAGTCTCATCAAGTAATGCCAATAGCCCAAACTCATATCAGCCACCAACAAGGCTGCCACTGGTGTCAGAGCCATGACCGTCCATTGGTCAGCAATGTGGAACGTGCGCTTGGTGAGCCACATCAACAACAGCCACCAGCCACAGAGCATCAGCACGCCTAACCAAGGGTGGTAGAAGAACTGGACGAAATAACAACTGATATAAGACAGGAAACCTCCTGGCACCAACATCTGCTCATGGAAATAGAGTGAGGTGTCGAGAAACAAGTTGTACTGCTGAACCTTCCAAAGAAGCTCAGACTCGTAACAGAGCAGTGCTACAGCGATGAGCAGCAAGGCTCCAATCCACGGTAAGAATGGTATAACTCTTTTCATTGGATGTATTTAAATTTTGTGCAAAGTTATATATTTTCCCCGAAAATACGCCACGAAAGGATAAAAACTTGATATTGGGGAGTCATTTTAATTTGCTTACTTTATCATTTGTTTCATTTATACTCATCAAATGTAACCAAAAGGAAGAAATTAACAAGCCGAAACGTTTTTTAACTAAAAAAGAAATCCTAATTCAGATTATTACCTTATCTTTGCATCGTATTTCGACAAGAAAGAGATTTTTATCTTTATAATTAACATTATTCATTAACTAACAAATTAAAATTCGCTTATGAAAAAGTTATTTACTTTAGTTGCAATGGCTCTTATGGCCGTTGGTGCGAACGCTCAGAAGCTCGTTGCTGAGAAGGACTGGGCTGGCCAGGAAGTTCCTGAGTGGTACTTTATCCAATATGCTGATGGTCAGGCTGGTGAGGCTAAGGCTGGTGCTGAGGGTATGGAAATTACTGTTGGTTCACAGACTGGTGAACTCTGGCAGCCTCAGGTACAGGTTATGGATGGCCTGCTTCTTGAGGAGGACAATGATTACGCAGTTGTAGTAACGGCTAAGTTCCCCAGCGATGGCACACTGCAGATCAATATGGGTAACTGGGCTGGCCGTGACCAGTACACCACCGACGTTGTCGCTACTGGTGACTTCCAGGAAGTAACTGTTGATTTTGATGGTTATGCTTACAATGTAGCAGACGAAGAAGGAAAAGGCAATGGCTTCGTTCTCTTCCAGTGCGGTGACTTTGCAGGAACTACCATCGTAAAGAATGTGAAGGTTATCAACAAGAATGGTACTGCCATCAAGTCTGTGAAGAAGGCTGATAAGGCTGACGGTGCTACCTACAACCTCGCTGGTCAGAAGGTGAACGCTTCTTATAAGGGCGTTGTCATCAAGAACGGCAAGAAGTTCATCCAGAAGTAATTTAAACAATTACATAACACTTTCAATGGTGTGTCCTTCGGGGCACACCATTTCTTTATTGCCAGCATGAAGGCTTCATGCTGGCAATAACCAGTAAAATGATTACTTGTTGTTGTACTTCTCGAACATTTTAAAGTATTCCTGCGGGGTAATCTTCCTCCACGCCCGGATATCAGTCTGCTTGCTTCGATAAGGCTCCAGCACCTTCAAACAATCCACAATATTGTGTCTGGCCGTCTTAGAGGCACTTATCGCCGAATCATAGTCTAATAAATAAGGTTCCTTCAGCATTACACCTACAGTGGACAATTTTTGCAGGGCGTCAGCTTCATTCTTTCGCTTATTACCAGAATTCGTCAACATTTGATACACCGGCGAAAGCTTAAGATACGCATACTCACTCATGATGTTAAGAGATCTTCCCGAAACGGGAGTCTTAAGATACTGTTCCCACATGATGGAAAAGGCATCGGAATAGGTATGATCATTATCCGCCTTTGCTCTCCTGGCTATGGCGTCAATCGAATCAGCCCTGTCAATCATTGCCGCAGTATAACTATCAATCAAAGGATATGTCTTTGCCATCATATCGTCAAACCGTAGTGCCAGATCGCTATTAAACTGCTCCACAAGCTCACGCCTTGCATTATAACGCATCATTGACCAAATAGCAATAACAGCTATGACGACACAACACAAGGCCAACACTGCCATCATTGTACGTTTCTTATTCTTTGTCATAATCTATGTGATGTTTGTATTCAGGATGCAAAGGTAGTATAAAAAGAGTAAACCACAAAATAAAAACTGGATTTATCATTAAATAAGGCTTTCATTCGTATTAAAAAAAGTGCCGCGCCCTCACGACGCAGCACTTTTCAAAATTACCAAAACAATGTATTTAATACTAACTACTTCGTTTTTACTATTTAATAATCCCAGCCTACCTGTGTGAGGTTCGGGTTCATATCTTTCACATTCTGCGGATAGGGGAAGAGACGGTGCTTCTCCTGCCAGCCAACTTCGAAGCCAGCATCCTGAGCCTCGTGAGTGTGGTACAGGTAGAAACGGTCTTCTTTATCAGAACCGTCTGCACTGTGCTGCCAAACAACATCCTCATCAGTATCCTTAACAGGACGGAACACCTTGTCAACGAGGTGAGGAATATGCTTACCCTGCACCTTCATGTGGCCAAGAGCCTCGTTGTCATAAGAGTCGTTGTCCAGCTTGCTCCAGCGCATGACATCCTGATAACGGCAACCCTCGAACCAAAGTTCGAACGATTTCTCCTTCTTCAGGTCAATGATTGTCGGAGTGCCGGAGAGCACGGTCTTGGAACCTGCACGCTCCTGAATCATCCTGATATAGTCACCAGCCTCGGAAGCAGCACCTGTACGGATGCAGCACTCAGCATAATTAAGCAGCACCTCTGCATAACGCATGACAATCACGTTATTAAGACGCCAGTTGCCACCATAATCACCCTTTGCATTACCACTTTCAGAGATGTCGTCAACACGGATTACATGCTTGATAGGAATCCAGAATGACTGACCATAGTGACCGTTCTGCTCAGAGATACCAATCTTATTCCACGCCACCAGACCAGCATGATCCTTCGGAATATTCTTCAATCCGCTGTAATACTTGTCGATGGCTTCAATACCTGTGGTACCATAAATCAGATCCTCGATGTTCAACATCGTACTCTTCAGACGTGTGGACTCAACACCGTCATTCTCAACAAATGCCTGAGCATACCACTCGGGAAGACCAATAGAACCCCAGCCTTCTGTACCACCGGTATAACCACCCAATGGAGGCTTCTTGAAATAGCCAGTACGGATCTGGAAACACTGGGCTTCCATCCATGTACCATGCTGACCCCAACCAAGACCGCTACCAGATGACCACTGGTCGGAAGTCGGATTGT